>JACYYK010026953.1_pt3 | contig 11630 bp, 7 predicted proteins | sample 8236871 | NCBI WGS metagenome assembly JACYYK01 (sample SAMN14103087, study PRJNA606662) | landfill metagenome | isolation source: landfill solid waste inoculated with endophyte fungus Paravalsa indica | place: India:New Delhi, Okhla landfill site | collected 2017-11-05 | reverse complement strand
AGTAGGGGCAGTGCAGGACGGTGTCGCCCCACCCTTCGGACAGGCCGGGGATGTCCGGAAGTTCGTCGCTCAGCCCCGTGGCGATGATGATCCGGCGGGCCCTGATCTCGGCCCCCGCCGAGGTGGTCAGTTCGAATCGATGCCGCTGAGCCTCCTCGGCGGGGTTGGGCTCCGGTTCGATCGAGTGAGCTTGTCGAACCGTCGCGTCGATGAAGGTGACGCCGTATTCTTCGGCCTCGACACGGCCTTTCGCCACGAGATCCTGCGGTCTGATGCCTTCATGGCCGAGGACGTTGTGCGCGTGTGCGCTCGAAGAGTTGCGGAGCTGGCCCGCGTCGATGACGACAACGGAACGCAGCGATCGAGCTAAGGCGATCGAGGCGGCGAGGCCTCCTGCGCCACCGCCGATGACGGCGACATCGAAGGCGTTCTGCGCGGATTCGGCACCCGAGCCGGGGGCGGAAGGCTGTGAGTTCTCAGGTGTGGTCGGGGTTGTCATGATTCTCCTGTGTGCTGGCGGGTAGCCGGGATGTGGTGCTGATTCGAGTGTGCTCTTCGAGCACGTGAATGCGCAAACATATTTGCTGAAACAGCAAAATCTGTCATCCTGAAGGTATGGGAGAGTCAAAGGAGCCAGGCGAACGGGCGACTCGCAGCTCGGCAGACGCGCGGGGAACTGAGGCTGCGGGCCGAATGTCGGACAGTTTCGCAGGCAGTTCCGCGCCGGTGGAGGCGCAGGAGGCCATCAGGCAGTCGTTGGCCGGCGTCGGAGCTCGACTGCGGGGGCTGCGGCAGGAGCAGAATCGCACTCTCGATGAGGTGGCGGAGCTGGCTGGAATGTCGACGAGTACGCTCTCGCGCCTGGAATCCGGGAAGCGGAAGCCGAGCTTGGAGCTGCTGCTGCCGCTCGCCGGGGTCTATGGACTTCCGCTGGATGAGCTCGTGGGGACTCCGCCGATCGGTGANNCGCGCATCCATATCTCGCCGCGGAAGTTCCATGACCAGACCGTCTTGCCTCTCAGTCGCGGAGCGATCGGAGTGCAGGCGTTCAAGCACATCGTCGACGGTCGGCAGACGCCGAAGCTCGGCGCGCTGAAGACTCACCCCGGATTCGAATGGGTGTATGTGATCCGGGGTCGACTCACCCTCATCCTCGGCGATCGGACGATGATCCTCAACGCTGGTGAGGCCGCCGAGTTCGATACGCGAACTCCGCACTGGTTCGGTGGGGCCGACGATGATGGCGTCGAATATCTCAGTCTCTTCGGCCCCGAGGGGCAGCGCGTTCATATGAAGAGCTGAAAGGGGTCGGCACCGCTCTCGAGTCAGTGCCGAGCCGTGTTGTAACGTCCATCGACCGGCCTGGCTGCCGTCCGAGGATCGTGAAAACGACGATTGACCACAGTAAATAGAAATATATCGTAAGTCCGGGGAAGTATCTCAAATAAAGCGTACAAAACTATGGTGTTTGTTCTAATCATGAATTAGAATAGAGCCAAGCCGAACCCATCAACGATGATGAACGGACACAGAGAATATGGCTCTCATCCCCGACCGAAGGCACAACGAGCACAACTATTCCGAGGCAGGAAAGACCTCACCCGCACCACCGACACCATCCCCTCCAGGTTCCCCGCCGACCGACTTCCCGACGACCGGTGCGACATCAGCTGCTCCGTCTGCCGCATCTGCCGACGGCGAATCCTCCGAGCCCACCTATCGGGAGCTGCTCGCCGAGGCGGGACTTGACCTCAGTGGCCACCCCCTCGCCGACAGATTCGACGGGATCGCCGACAATCTGGCCGATGAGGAGGCGGGTGAGAACGAAACCCGCGACGAACACGTCGAACCTCCCGACGGTGGCGGACGCTGGACAAGCAGAACCACCATGCCGGAGACCACAGAAGAAGTTCAGGCGTGCATCAAAGAGATCGAAGAACGCCAAAGCGCGTGGATGAAATCCAAGCGCGAAGAGCGAGAAGCCCAGCGCGCCGCCGAGCACGAAGAATTCCTTCGGAACAACCCGCAGGCCCGCGAAGAGGACGAAGCGCTCGAGCGCGAAAGAGCGGAGTGGAATGCGCGCGTAGAGGAATACGAAGCGAGGAAGAAGGCGAAAGATGAAGCCGAACGAATCGCCGAGGCGGAACGCGCTGAACGGCACAAGGCTCTGGCCGAAAGCGTCGACTCGGAATCAGACGCCCATCCGCTGCTCGACGAATACCGTTGGACGGACCTCAAGCACGTGGCCCCGGAGGTCACCGGCAGCATCGAGAGTCTGAAGCATCTGCTCAATGAGCTCAACGACTTCACTCGCCCCATGGGGCCGGATGACGCCGTGACACTCCTCGACGGTCTTGAGACTCTGAACCGTCTCAACGAATCCCTCTCGATCATGACGCTCTCGGTATTCGACCGAGTCGGAACGCCCCGCGACTATGGAGCGAAGACGACGAAGGCGCTCGTCCAGCACCGACTCAACGTGTCGGGTCAGGAGGCCTACCGCAGGACTCAGCTCGCTGAGGTCCTGGGAAAGCGAACCAGCATCAGTGGAGAGTCGATCGAAGCGAAATTCCCCATCCTCGCTGCCGCCCTACGTGAAGGAACTCTGTCGTCGAATCAAGCGTCGACCATTTCCAAATGCCTGATCAGTCTGCCGCCGAAAGTGTCGGAAGATGACAAGATCGAGGCCGAGCGCCTGCTCGTCGAAAAGGCTCCGACCGTCCGTGTCTGCGATATCCACAAGCTGTTCCAGGAGATCCTCGGTTGGATCGATCCCGACGGTCAAGAGCCCAAGGAAGCAGCTGACCGGGACAACTTCAACGTGAACCTTCGCCAGATGAAAGACGGCACCTGGACCCTCAAGGGATGCCTGGACGAGGAGACCGGGGGAATCCTCAACGGACTGCTGACCTCACGAATCAAAACCGATTCTCAGTCGGAAGAGGACAGCTGCGCGAATGCGGCAAGCAGTGATACCAGCACCGTGGACGAAGCCCGTCCGGCTGCCGGAAACGGCAGTGAAAGCGAGAGCGATGTCGACCAAGAAGTCGTGGACACCTTCCGCGAGGTTCTGTGCGGCGACCGCTCGGACTGCCTCGACCCCTCGCTCGACTTCACTCAGCCGCAGGTCGGTGCAGATGGGGAGATCCCGCAGGGAGCCGGTGTGAAACAGGACGGCACCCTGGTGGCCATGGCCGCTGAACAGCCGAGTGTCCGCCGTCGCATCTACGAGCGCTTCTCCAGCGTCATCGGCAGCATCGAGATGAACCGCATCAAGGCTGGAGCAGCCTACGCGCTGGTCGTCACGGCCAAGGCCGAAGACCTGGCGAACCAGACCGGCAAAGCCGTCACCGGGACAGAAGCGCCATTCCCGATCAACTCCGCTGCTCTGGAAGGACTCAATGGTTCGGTCTTCTTCCACCTCATGGGGGAGAAGACGAAATCGATGGCGCTGGCGACAGAGCGACGGTTGGCCACTGAGAAGCAGCTGGCGATTCTTGCCAGTCGTGACCAGGGATGCACGTTCCCCGGGTGCGACACTCCTCCCGGATGGTGCGAAGCGCACCATATCGTCCCGTGGGCGGAAAACGGCAAGACCGATGTCAACAACCTCACGCTCGCCTGCTCCGCACACCACCACTTGCTGGATTACACCGAATGGGACTGCAGGATGCTCATCGACGGGCGCCCCGCGTGGGTGCCGCCGGCGACCATCGATCCGGCGCAGGAACCTGTGCTCCACGCACGGTTCATCGCACGCGAGATCGGAGAGACCCTCTTCGGCTGATCGCCTGCTGCCTCTGGGCGGCCAGCCGACCGGCGGCCGCCGCAGCTGAGCTTCATTGCGACGGACAATGTGCCTCACACGAGCAGTACGGAATGTTCCGTTTGCGCACGCTGTTGCCTCGATATGAAGCTTTCGATCCTTGACCTGGTCCCTGTGCGCACAGGGCAGACAACAGCAGACTCCTTCGCCGCCTCGAAGCAGATCATCGACACCGCTGACAAGCTCGGATTCACCCGCTATTGGGTGGCCGAGCACCACAACATGCCTTCGATCGCATCGACGATGCCAGGGCCGGAGCTCATGCACCTCGGTCAGGGAACTCAGCAGATCCGCCTCGGATCCGGGGGAGTCATGCTTCCCAACCATGCCCCGCTGGCCGTTGCCGAACTCTTCGCCCTCCTGTCTGCGGTCTACGGCGACCGCATCGATCTGGGAATCGGGCGCGCACCGGGGACGGATCCGATCACCTCGGCGGCAATGCGGGGCCACCTCGGTGAGGGGCGCATGGTCGACCGCGAAGGACGCGCAATCGATCCTGTCGAACAGTTCCCTCAACACGTGATCGACACTCTCAGCCTCATGCAGCCCGAAGGTCTGCGGGTTCCGCTCCATGGTGGGCGCGAGCACGTGCTCAAAGCGACGCCCGCGGCGGCTCCGGGAACGCAGCCGTTGCCTTGGCTGCTCGGCTCATCCGGATACTCTGCGCGGCTGGCGGCTGAACTCGGCATGCCCTATGTCTTTGCCAACCACTTCGCATCCGGTGCCACTACCGGGATGAAGATCTACCGAGACAACTTCACTCCGGGTGCCTATGGAGACGAACCCAAGACGTTCGTCACGGCCAACCTTGTCGTGGCACCCACCGAGGAAGAGGCACAGCTGCGCTCGGAGCCCTTCATGCTGCAGATGTCCCGAATGCGCACCGGTGGGCCGATGGAGAAGCTGCGCTTGGCCGGCGACGACGTCCGATCGGTGATGACCGACCAAGAGCGCATGGTCGGTGAAGAGCTCACCAGCAATTGGATCATCGGTGACCCGAAATCCGCTGCCGCGCAGCTCGAAGAGCTGGCAGAGCGGTTCGACGTCGACGAGATCATGATCCAGCCGATTGCCGGCGCCGTGGAAGGTGAAGACGTACGAGAAGACCCGGGCCGGATCCAGACGATCGAGCTGCTTGCCGCCGAGTTCCTCGGCGCCACCGCTGCTTCCGGCACCGCTGCTTCCGGCGCGACCGGCGCAGGGGCCGACGTCTGACACAGGGTGGAATTTCGGTTCTCATCGGTTCCGGCCGACCTTAGAGGACGGCTGTCGGCACCGAATCGAAGTCTCAGCTCAGCATCGATTCGAGCAAGCGGGCTTCAATCCACGAGCAGTCCGCGTTATCCTGTCACAGTGTCATGAATGCTGACAGTCGAGTGACAGCCAGTAGAATCGACACCGTGCAGAACCTTGTTTCCAGCGTGGTCACTCCTTTCGGAAGGGCCGGGTAGGGATCGAAAACTGTACGCCGAATGCGCTCGCGCATCTTCGGAGACTTCCCCCGCGCGGGCCTGCGGCCCGCAGACCGAAAGAGAAATAATGCGTACCAAAATTGCTGTTTCGGCAGCACTTGGGGTCGGACTGGTTTTCGGCGCCGGTGCTCCTGCACTGTCGAGCAATCTGTCCTCGACCGACGCCGCAAAAACGTCCGGCATCTCAGCTGATGTCGTTCCCGGCCAAGAACTCGAACGAATTACCGACGGCAAGATCGAAAAGGGCGAGACCGCCTACGTCGATGTCACGGCAGCGACGCTGTGGACCGACCCGAATGCACCGCGCAAGGTCGATAAGCCTGCGCTCCAGCACCCCGTCGACCTCGAGAAGTGGAACGAGAACCTCGAGCCCACCGATGTGCGCCGCGGACTCACCGGCAAGGCCGAGACCCAGGCGACCTACGGTTCGGAAGTCTCCGTCCTCGACATCAAGGGCAGCTGGGCCAAGGTCGCCGTGACCGACCAGAAGACCCCGAAGGACGAAAAGGGCTACCCGGGCTGGCTGCCCAAGAAGCAGCTTGTTGAAAACGACCGCTTCGGAAAGCTCCGCGAAGACCAGCCCCGCGCCGTGGTCACGAAGCCCAAGAGCGAACTCGAAGGCATCGAATTCACCAAGGACACCGGTGCCGATGTGAGCTTCAACGTCGACCTGCCCCTCATCGCGCAGGACGTCGACGATGTCCGTGTGGCACTCCCCGGTGGCGGAGCCGCCTGGATCGGCATCGAAGATGTGGATGTCTACGATGTCGGCGACAAACCCGAGAAGCCCAGCGGCAAAGACCTCGTGAAGACCGCGAAGCAGTTCGAAGGCCTGCGCTACCTGTGGGCCGGAGTCTCTGCCTACGGATTCGACTGCTCCGGATTCACCTACTCGATCTTCAAAGCCCACGGCATCGACCTGCCCCGCGACTCGGGCGAACAGGCGAAGGCCGGCAAGGCAGTCTCCTCGTCGAACCTCAAGCCCGGTGACCTGCTGTTCTTCTCAACCAGCTCGGGAACTGTCCACCACGTCGGCATGTACGTCGGCGACGGCAAGATGATCCACTCGCCGAACGCGTCGAAGGACGTCTACGTCACCGACTGGAAGAAATGGGACACCGGAAACGAATTCTCCGGAGCCCGCCGGATCCTCTGACCTGGATTGAGTCGGAACGTCCCGATTCTGGATTGATTCTGACCGAGTCGGGCAGCTGATCAGCCCGACCAGATCGAAACAGTGACCAACCGACACACTGATGGCCGGTGCCCCAACGAGGGCCCGGCCATCAGTGGTTTCAGAATGTTATCGCCGAGGCGCGCCAGCCAAGGCGATAGTCGATCAGTGCCGCGAGCTCTGAGTCGACTTCAGGAAGATGGCTCGGGCCAGATCATCGCGACGTTCGATGACCAACCGGCGCAGGGCCGCAGGCGCATCGACGTTGGCAGCCAGCCAAGCGTCGGTCTTCTCGACCACAGCCTCCTCGTCGACGGACCACCGAGGGTAGAGGCCGAGCACCAGACGGCGTGCGATCTCAATCGAATTGTCCATCCAGAAACCGAGCAGACCGTCGAAGTACTCATCGACATACTCCTCGATGAGCGGCATCGCACTCGGTGCGATGAACCCGGAGATGATCGCCGACAGCACATCGTTGCTCAGCGCACCCGCCTCGCGGATCGCCTCCCATGCGCGGATCTTGACGATCGGCAGGGGCAGGGCGGCACTGGCAGTCTCGGCGTGAAGCCGACCCGAAGAGCTGGGATCCGAATGATTCTCCCGCGCGATATCGGTCTGATCCGCCCATCCGAGGCACACGAGCGCGGTCAGCGCATTCCACCTCAGCGCATGATCATTGATGAGACCGCGGAACGGCAGCGTCGCAGTCGAATGGTCGGCACCGCGACCCGCGCGAGCTCCCCCGGAAGACTCAACCGACTGCCCCGCAGAACCAGACTGCCCCGACTGACCCGGAGCACCGGCGTACATCCGGTCGATCTCCTCGCCGACCGGCACTGCCAGGATCTGACTGGCGAATCCACGCCCCATGGCTACGGCCGAACTGCCGGCCGCGCATCGCGCCGTCCGCGACGTCAGCGCCAACACCAGATTGGCCAGATGCAGCTGCGCATCCGACCCGGCTTTCGCCGCAGACAACGCATCCAGCGCTGCTCCCAGCAGGCCCATGATCGCGGCATCGAAGTTCCGATCCGCCACCCACTGATCGATGCAGGTCAGAGCGGTCTGACTGAGTCCCGCCATGATCCCGGCGTGACTCTCCTTGCCCAGACTGCGGGCATAAGCGGTGAGGTACTTCTGCACCGGCATGAGCCCGTCGCGCACAGCATTGTCCAACGCCGACCACACCAGAGCCCGCGACAGAGGATCCGCAATCCGCGACGCCGAGGTGACCGCCGCCTCCACCGACTCCGGATCCAGGCGCACCCGCGCATAGTCCAGATCATTGAAGTTGAGCAGAGTGATCACACCGGCATTGCGACCGATGAGCTGCTCCACATCGGCCGACTCGGTCGAGAACTCGAAGCGGAAGGAATCGAGGGGGACGATCGCCCGTCCAGACCGTCCGAGTGTGGCGATTTCGATCGTGTGCGGGCGCAGCAGAGCCGAGCCCTCGGCCGAATCGGCCTGAGTGATCGTGGCTCCCGTGATCTTCTCCGACCCGGACCGGCGCCGCGGCGGCTCAGCTCTGCCGCTCGCACCGGACCCGGCCTCGTGAGCGGCTCCGGTCGCACCGTCGATGCTGTCGTCGACCGCATCCGGGCTGCGCAGCCGCGCACCCGAGCTCGACGTCACGAGCCTCCCGCGGCCCCCGCTCTGCGCGGCGACGGCGGCAGCCGACGAAGACCCAGTCGAGGACCCGGCCGAACCATCTGCAGATGAAGACGAACCATCCGACGTGGTCAGCTGCAGAGACAGTTCAGAGACCCCGGACGTCCCCAGCCACGCGGCCGCCCAGTTCGCGATGTCCCGGTCGGGAGCCGCCTCGGCGAGGCATTCGAGGAAATCCGCGAGCTCGGTGTTCCCGTACTCGAACCGTCTGAAGTACAGCCTCGACCCTGCGAAGAACGCCTCCCGTCCGACGAACGCGACGAGCTGCTTGAGCACGGACGCGCCCTTGGCGTAGGTGATGCCGTCGAAGTTGAGCTTCGCGGCCTCGACATCGGGGATGTCGGCGACGATCGGATGCGTCGTCGGATACAGATCCTGCGTGTACGCCCACGCCTTGCGGCGCAGCGCGAAGGTCACCCAGCCGTCGGTGAACCGCGTCGCCTCGGCCAGTGCGAGTCCGCCCATGAAATCGGCGAAGGACTCCTTGAGCCACAGGTCATCCCACCACTTCATCGTGACGAGATCGCCGAACCACATATGCGCCATCTCGTGCAGGATGACATTGGCGCGTGACTCGTAGTTCGCGTCCGTGACCTTGTCGCGGAAGATCAGATTGTCCGTGAACGTGACCAGACCAGGATTCTCCATCGCACCGAGGTTGTACTCGGGGACGAAGATCTGATCGTACTTGCCCCACGGGTAGGGGTAGTCGAATTCGGAGGTGAAGAATTCGAGACCGGCCTTCGTGACGCCGAAGATATCGTCCGCGTCGAGGTGATCGACGAGGCTCGCCCGCGTCCACGCACCCAGCTGCACGGTCTGCCCGGTGCGCGGGTCCGTCCACTCATCCGTCGCCCCCTCATAGGGGCCCGCCGTGATGCAGGTGATGTAGCTCGACTGCTTGAGCGTCGGTTCGAAATAGTGTGTCACCGCGCCGGCTGATTCGGACCCCGCCGACGTCGCGAAGTCGGACCCGTTCGCCGAGGCGGCGCCCGCCGAGCCATCGGCCGGTTCCGTCCTCGCCTCGGTGCGGTTCGACAGGACCTGGAAATGCGCGGGAGCGGTGACCGTGAAGATGAACTCGGCTTTGAGATCGGGCTGGTCGAAATTCGCGAACACGCGTCTGGCGTCGGTGGGTTCGTACTGCGTATAGAGGTAGGTCTTGCCGTCGGCCGGATCCGTGAATCGGTGCAGTCCCTCGCCCGAGGTGGAATAGCGCGTCTGCGCCTCGATCGTCAGCGAATTGCGGCCGGCGCGGACGGGGAACGTGACCCGCGCACCGTCGAACGCCGCGGCGGGGGAGAGGCTCTCGCCATTGATCAGAACGGAGGACACGGAGTCGGCGATGAGGTCGATGAATGTCGAATCGACGAAGCGGGCGGAGAAGTCGACGACTGTGCGAGAAAGGTACGTGTCGGCATCGGTTTCGGCGTTGCTGACGTCGATGTGGACTGAGTAGGAATCGACCTCGAGCAGCTGTGTTCGACTCTGCGCTTCGCTTCGGGTGAGATTCGTTGTCATTCAATAGCCTCCTCGGCGGACAGACTTTAGCATGCCACATTTCCGGTATTCTGAGTACAGCACCAGCGAACGGCAGAGGGGACTGATGGCGAAGACTCGAGTCAGCGAACTGCCTCGGCGGGGGTTCAATGTCGTCGCCCACCGCCTGCGCATGGGACTCAAGCGGGTGTGGTCGAATTCTGGCCAGCTGATCCAGATCCCCATCGCCGCGACCGCCGCCTACGCTTTCTGCGTCTACGTCCTCGGCCACCCGTATCCGTTCCTCGCTGCGGTCGCCTCTGCCGTCGGCATCGGCCCCGTCGCTGACCGTCGTCTGCGCCGGGCGATGGAAATCGGCATGGGTGCGACCTTCGGGGTGCTCGTGGGCGAGATACTCGTCAACCTCTACGGCTCCGGCATCTGGCAGCTCGCCCTGACCCTGATCATCGGCCTGGTCATCGGCACGATCCTCAACTCCGGCGGCATCTTCATCACGCAGATCGCCGTCCAATCCGTCTACGTCGTCGTAGTCCCGGCCACCGCCACCACCATGCCGTTCCCGCGCACCCTCGATGCTCTGACCGGATCCGTCTGCGCGATTCTGCTGGCCCTGTTGATCCCGCGCGACGCCCGCAAGGTTCCGCGGCGCCTGGCAGCGGACATGCTTGAGGAGGTCGACGCCGTCCTCAGGATGATGAAACGGGCCCTGCACGACGCCGATGAGACGATGGCCGGCCGCGCCCTCGAGCGTGCTCGCGAAACCCAGGACATCATCGAATCCTGGGGCTCATCCCTGCGGATCTCCCGTGAAGCCGCGAAGATCAATGCGCGTGCCCGCCGACATGCCGCCGAGGTGACCCGACTGTCCCGTGCCCACACTTACTCCGATCGGGCGATGCGGACCATTCGCGTCATCGCTCGCCGCGTCGTGGGTGTCACCGAGCTCGGCGTCGGCAAACCCGTCATCGCCGATTACGTCGGATCCCTGGCCGACGGCGCGAAGAAGCTCGAGATCGCCCTGCGTCGGGGTACCGATCGGTCCCTCGCCGAGGCGGCCCTGTCCGAAGCTGCGGGAGCGCTGGATCCGCGGGCGAAGTCCGATTGGGACATCCACGACGAGTCGATGGTCCTGCTCCTGCGGACAGTCGCCGTCGACCTGCTGCAGGCCGCAGGGCTGACACGCGAGGAGGCACAGTCGCGGCTTCCGCCGCTGGCGGAGAACGCCGAAGGCGATGACGGTCCGGTCGTTGAATAGTCTGTGATACCGCTGTCGATCTGCGGATAGTGCGCTTAAAGCGCTGGGCGTCGCGCGTTGTGTGGGCCCACTCTGCCGGCCGTGCGCCGAACGGGGCGGAGCTCGAATGGGGTCCGCGACTGACAGGCCGTGCCACGAATGGGCTTTGAGGTGCGGTCAGCTGCTTTCGACGACGAAGACGGCGTTCGTGCCCGGCGCCAGAGCCGTGAATCGATGGGGCTGATCGCCCGGGTGAGTGAGGTAGTCGCCGACGCCCAGGTCATAGGACTTCCCGAGGACCTCGATCCGTGCCGCCCCGCGGCCGAGGATGACATGTTCGATCGTGCCCTGGGGATGCGGCTGAGATTCGCGCGGCTCGCCCGGTTCGGCCTGGATGAAGTAGACGTCGCGACGGGCATTCGTCGGCGACGGTGAGAGCAGAGTGGCCACATAGTTCGCGGTCGTCGACGGCAGGCTGGGCATATCGCCGACATGCTGCAGCGCCACCTCATGCGGGGGAGGGTCGAGCAGGCGAGCGAGAGGGATATCGAGCGCAGCGGCCAGTGCCCACATCGTCTCCAGGCTCGGATTGCCGCTTCCCGTCTCGAGTCCGGACAACGTCGACTTCCCGATTCTTGCCCTTCTGGCGACTTCGGACAAAGAGAGTCCGGCGCGCAGCCGTTCGCGCTTCAGGGCCGCAGCGATCTGCTGACTCGGCGAGAGCCCGGTGCCGGCAACAGGGGCGGAAGC
>JACYYK010002168.1_pt1 | contig 11632 bp, 11 predicted proteins | sample 8236871 | NCBI WGS metagenome assembly JACYYK01 (sample SAMN14103087, study PRJNA606662) | landfill metagenome | isolation source: landfill solid waste inoculated with endophyte fungus Paravalsa indica | place: India:New Delhi, Okhla landfill site | collected 2017-11-05 | reverse complement strand
GCGCTGGCGTTGATCCTGGAGGCCACGCGCCGCTGCGTCGGTCTGCCGATCGTGGTGATCGCGCTGGCCGCGCTCGCCTACGGCTACTACGGTCCGTACCTGCCGATCTTTCCCCACCCCGGCTTCTCGTTCGACGCCCTGGTGTCCGAATCGGTCTACAGCTCGACGTCGGTGTTCGGCACGCCCGTGCAGGTGTCCTCGACGTTCATCTTCCTGTTCCTGTTCTTCGGGGTCGTCCTGGTCAAGACCAACATCGGGCAGTTCTTCAACGACCTGGCCTTCGGGCTCACCGGCCGCTACACCGGCGGCACGGCCAAGGCCGCCGTGGTGGCCAGCGGGCTGCAGGGCATGGTGTCGGGCAGTTCGGTGGCCAACACCGTCGCCTCCGGGTCGTTCACCATCCCGATGATGAAGCGCGCGGGGTTCCGCCCCCACGTCGCGGGCGCGACGGAGGCCACCGCCTCCACCGGAGGGCAGCTCGTGCCGCCCGTGATGGGCGCGGCCGTGTTCATCATGGCCGAGTACACCGGCACGCCCTACAACGAACTGATCCTGTACGCGGTGGTTCCCGCGGCGCTCTACTACCTGGGCGTGTTCAGCGGCGTGCACTTCGAGGCGCTGCGCACGGGCGTACTCGGCTCGCCGAAGGACCAGCTGCCGCGTCTGCGCGGCCTCCTCGGCCGCTCCTACCTGCTCGCACCGCTGGTGGTCATCATCGGACTGTTGCTGGCGGGTCGCTCACCGGCCAACGCCGCGCTGTTCGGCATCCTCACCGCTTTGCTGGTGAGCCTCGTGCGCGCCGACACCCGGCTGTCCCTCTCCGGGTTCGCGCGGCTGTTCGAGGCCGGGGCACGCGCCGCGCTGCCGGTGATCGCGGCCTGCGCGAGCGCGGGCATCATCGCGGGAACCGTCACGCGGACGGGGCTCGGCGGCAAGCTGGCCGGCGGCATCGTCGAGTTGTCGGGCGGCAGCTTCGCCCTGGTTCTCGTCCTCACGATGGTGGCGTGCCTGCTGCTGGGCATGGGACTGCCGACGACGGCGAACTACGTCGTCACGGCGACGGTCGCCGCCCCGATCCTCATCCAGCTCGGTGTGCCGACCGTGGCCGCGCACTTCTTCGTCTTCTACTTCGGCATCGTCGCCGACATCACACCGCCGGTGTGCCTGGCCGCGTACGCGGGGGCGGGGCTCGCGGGTGCCAACCCCATGCGCACCGGTGTGACGGCGTTCAAGCTCGCGGTCCCGGCGTTCCTCGTGCCGTACGTGTTCGTGCTCGAACCACAACTGCTGCTGCAGGAGGTGACCTTCACCGGATTCACCGTCACACTGCTCACCGCCGTCGTGGGCATCGTGGCGGTGGCTGCCGGGCTCATCGGATTCGCACCGGACGACGGGGTGCTCCCCCGTGCCGTCCTGGTCGTGGGCGGGTTGGCGGCCATCCACCCCGCACCGTGGTTGTCGCTGGCCGGACTCGCCGTGATCGTGATGGTGGTCGTGGGCCGCCGCCTGCGGCGTCCCGGGCAGCCACTCGGACAGGACGAGAAGAGCAGGACCTCATGAGCGACTCCGGCCCCCGCTTCCACCCGCTCACGGCCGAGGAGGTCGCGGGCGTGTTCGCCCACGCGGCGCAGGGTGTGTTCCCCGAACCCGACTGGTCGGTGCGCGTGGCGCCGCTGTGCGGTCCCGCCGCCGCGGTGGTGGCCTTCACCGGGTGCTTCGTCGTCACCGCGCCCGTGGACCTCCGGTGGTGGGAGCACGCCCTCGCCGAGGCGGGCAGCATCGACCCCCTGCATCCCCGGGTACTGCTCGCCCTCGCCGACCACCTTGGAACCACGGTCGGGGAGAACGACGCGGTGCTGGTGGCCCCGCCCTCCCCCACCCTGTCGCCCGCGCCGCCGGTGCGGCTGCTGCCGTTCGACGACGGGCATCCACGGGTGGAGCTGGCGCGTCGGCTACGCGACGACGTGCGGGCATGGACGACTGTGGAGGGTGACGGTCTGCTGGTGCTCGGTCGTGGCCTCGGCGGGCGGTGGGAGATGAGCATGGACGTGGTCCCGCACTCCCGTGCCCGTGGTCTGGGCCGTGCACTCGCCTCCGCCGCCCGCAGCAACGTCCCCCGGGGCGAACCCGTGTTCGCGCAGGTCACTCCGGGCAACGCGGCGTCGCTGCGGGCCCTGCTCGCCGCGGGCTACCGCCCGATCGGGCAGGAGGTGCTGTTCCCCCTGCGGTCGTGACCCTCACCGAGGTCACTCACCCGGACGCGGGCAGGGGCGGTGTCCCCTCCGGTGGAACCCGGTGTCCCGTGCCCTGCTCGTAGGCGTAGGCGAACCCGAGCAACATCGGCTCGGAGAAGGGCTCTCCCAGTAGTTCCACTCCCACGGGCAGACCGTCGGAGGTGAATCCGGCCGGGACACTCACGGCGGGAAAACCGCTGAACGCGGCGAGTCGGCAGTTGCGGTACGACTGCGGGACGCCGATCGGGGTCGGCGGTTCGCTGATGGACGGGTAGACCAACGCGTCGAGGTCGTGGGCGGCCAGCAGTTCGGTGAGCAGGGCCCGCAACCGGTCGCGCTGGCGCAGGGCCTCCTCGTACTCCGGGTTGGGCAGCGACGGGCTGCCCACCCAGTTCCGCAGGGTGTCGAGGACGCTCGGCGTGACCTCGCCGGATGCCACGATGTCGGCGAGGGTGAGTTCGTCACGGGGTTCGGTCAGGTGGGCGAGCCTGCGGGGTGCGCCCCGAGCGGACTCGGCGAGGTAGGCGTCGAAGTCGCGCTCGAACTCGTGCCGCACCCGGTTGGCCCGGTCCGCGGCGTCCATGAGCTCCGGCCGCGGCCCGAGTTCCACCACCTCGGCTCCGAGAGCCTCCATGTCGGCGACGGCCGCGCGCACGAGCGCGCTGGTGTCCGCCGCCCGTCCCCCGGTGTCGAAGTAGTCGGTGAAGACTCCCAGCCGCGCTCCCTCCAGTGCCTCCCCGCGGAGCTCGCTCGTGTAGGAGCCGGGAATCCGGCCGACGGCGGCCTCGGTGACCGGATCCGCCGGGTCGTAGCCCGCGGTGGCGTCGAGCAGCAGTGCCGCGTCCTCGACCGACGTGGTGAGCGGACCCACGGTGTCCTGCGTTCCCGCCAGCGGCGCGACACCGTCGCGACTGGACAGTCCGAGTGTCGGCCGCACACCGACGAGGTTGTTGTGCGCGGCCGGGATGCGCACCGAGCCACACGTGTCCGTGCCGAGCCCCGCCGGAGCGAACGACGCCGCCACGGCCACGGCGGTCCCGCCGCTGGATCCGCCGGGGTGACGGCTCGGGTCGTACGGGTTGCGGGTCTGTCCGCCGAGCGAGGACACGGTGTAGACACTCATCGCGTACTCGTGCAGGTTCGTCTTGGCGAGCACGATGGCGCCCGCGTCCCGCAGACGGGTCACCTGGGTGGCGTCGTCGGGAGCGCGCAGTCCGCGCAGCGCCAGGGATCCGCTCGTGGTCGGCAGGTCGCGGGTGTCGATGTTGTCCTTCACCACGACGGGGATCCCGTGCAGGGGACCACGAACGTGTCCCCGTGCGCGTTCGGCGTCGAGCCGCCTCGCCTCCGCCCTGGCCGCGGGGTTGACCGTGAGCACCGCGCGCAGGCCGGGACGGCCCGTCCGATCGCGGTCGTAGGCGTCGATGCGGCGCAGGTAGATGTCGACGAGCTGAGCGGAGGTCACCGTGCCCTCGTCGAGCATGGTGCGCAGGTCGGCCGCCGTCAGGCCGACCACCTGGACTTCCGGAGCGGGTACCGTCCTCTCGGCCGACGCTGGGACAGCCGTCGCCGACAACGCGACCGAGACAGCGGAGACTGCTGCGAGGAAACCGGGGAGACCGTGCCGCACGAGCGCCCCTTCCGTCGAGGGTGATCGTTTCAGAGCTACTCCCGGGACCGGTTCCTGTCCAGGCTGGAAGGCGGAAAAACACCGTTCGTAGCAACCGGCGCCCACATACAACCCGCCACAACCCATCGTGTGTCCCCCTATCGGGGTAAGCTGCCTCGCTGTCACACAGTCGACCGCCCGGTCGCCGAAGTTTCGGTACGCCGCGGAGGGGCAGGCTGAAGGACACCTCATCGACACGACAACGATTCGGACACGACGCCATGCACGCAGAGCACCGTGAGCAGTGGGGAACCCGGGCCGGGTTTCTCCTGGCCGCCATCGGCTCCGCCGTCGGCCTCGGCAACATCTGGCGCTTTCCTTATATCGCCTACGAAAACGGCGGCGGGGCGTTCCTGGTCCCCTACCTCGCCGCGCTCCTGACGGCGGGCATTCCGCTCCTCATCATGGAGTACTCCCTCGGCCACAAGTACCGGAGCACTCCGCCGACGGCGTTCCTCCGCCTGTCCCGACCCGCCCAGGCCATCGGCTGGTGGCAGGTCGCCATCTGTTTCGTCATCGCCGCCTACTACGCGGTCATCATCGCGTGGTCGTTCATGTACACCGGTTTCTCGGTCAACAAGGCCTGGGGCGACGACCCGGAGACCTTCCTGTTCTCCGACTTCCTCCAGGCTTCCGACGCGCCGACCATGGACCTGTCGTACGTCGGTGGCATCCTCGTGCCGCTCATCGTCGTCTGGCTCATCACTCTCGGCGTGCTCGCCGCGGGCGTGCGCCGCGGCATCGAGCGTGCGAACAAGATCTTCATCCCACTGCTGCTGGTGATGTTCCTCGCCCTCGTGATCAGGGCCGTGACGTTGCCGGGCGCCACGGAGGGTCTCAACGCGTTCTTCACCCCCGACTGGTCGGCCATCACCGACGGCAGCGTGTGGGTCGCCGCGTACGGCCAGATCTTCTTCTCGCTGTCCATCGGGTTCGGCATCATGGTCACGTACTCGTCGTACCTGCGGCGGCGCTCCGACCTCAGCGGGTCGGCGATGGTCGCCGGGCTCGCCAACAGCTCGTTCGAGCTGCTCGCCGGGATCGGCGTGTTCGCGACGATCGGCTTCATGGCGGCGAACGCCGGCGTCCCGGTGGGCGAGCTGGCCACCAGCGGGATCGGGCTCGCCTTCGTCGCCTTCCCCCAGATCATCTCCAACATGCCCGCTGGTGAGCTGTTCGGCGTTCTGTTCTTCGCCTCGCTCGCCATCGCCGGGCTGACGTCGCTCATCAGCATCGTGCAGGTGATCGTGGGTTCCGTGGCCGACCGCACCGGACTGCGCCGGATCCCGGCCGTGCTCATCGTCGGCGGTGCCACGGCCCTGGTCTCCATCATCCTGTTCCCCACCACGGGCGGCATCCATCTGCTCGACGTCGTCGACCGCTTCATCAACCAGTACGGCATCGTCGTCGCCGCCCTCGTGTCGGTGATCGTCGTGGCGTGGCTGCTGCGCCAGCTCAAACCGCTGGGAGACCACGCCAACGAGACCTCGGCCATCAAGCTCGGTCTGCTGTGGCGGGTCACCCTCGGCGTGGTCACGCCGGTGGTGCTCGGTGTGATGTTGTGGGACAGCCTGCAGACCGAACTGGCCGAGAACTACGGCGGCTACCCGGACTCCTTCCTGCTCGGCGCGGGCTGGGGCGTGGCACTGGGCGCGCTGGTGCTCGGCATCGTCCTGTCGCTGGTGCCGTGGAAGCGGGGACGGCAGGTCACTGAAAAGGAGGTGCAACGCTGATGTCGGCGAGTGCCATCGTGATGCTCATCGTCTCCATCGGACTCGTGTGGGGTGGCCTCGTGCTGGCGATCCTGCGCCTGCGCAAGCATCCGGAACAGCCGGAGGACGAGGCCTAGTACGGCCTGGAACCGGTCAGCGCACGGCCTCGAAGAAGGTCGTGACGTCGTCGGCGAACAGGGCGGGCACTTCCATCGCCGCGAAGTGCCCGCCTTCGTCGTACTCGGCCCAGTGCACGACGTTGAGGTGTCGCTGCGCGATCGGGCGGGCGGGCAGGTTCAGGTCGTGGGCGAACACGGCGACTCCCACCGGAGCTGCGAAGGACCCCGTGACCCGAGTCGACTCCCGGTACAGCCGCGCTGACGACGCCGCCGTGCCGGTCGCCCAGTAGAGCATGACGTCGGTGAGCAACTTCTCGTCCGGGACAGCCGAACGCGGGTCGGTCCACTCGTCGAACCGCGAGGCGATCCAGGCGAGCTGCCCCACCGGCGAGTCGGTCAGCGCGTAGGCGAGAGTCTGCGGCATCTGCGTCTGCACGAGCTGGTACGCGGGCCGGTTCGCGACGAAGGCGTTGGTGTGCTCGGCCCTTGCCCGATCGGCAGGCGACAGCTCGCGCGCCTCCTCCTCGGAGGCCGGAGTCGGGAGATAGTTGAGATGCACTCCGACCACCGCCTCCGGCGCCACCTGGGCCACCAGCCGGGAAATGGCCGCACCCCAGTCACCGCCCTGCACCCCGTAGCGGCGATAGCCGAGCCTGCGCATCAACTCCGCCCACGCCTTCGCGACGCGGGTCGTGTCCCACCCGCGTTCGACCGTCGGACCGGAGAACCCGAAACCGGGGATCGACGGGACGACGAGGTGGAAGCGGCGCGCCAGCAGCGGTAGGACGTCGAGGAACTCCACCACCGAGCCGGGCCAGCCGTGGGTCAGCAGCAGCGGCAGCGCGTCCGGCTCCGGCGAGCGCACGTGGACCAGGTGCACCCGTTGGCCGTCGATCTCGGTGACGTACTGCGGAACCGCGTTGAGCTCTCGCTCGTGCGCCCTCCAGTCGTAGGTGGTGCGCCAGTGCTCGGCCAGCTCCCGCACCCGGGCCAGGGGAATGCCGTAGTGGTCCCCGGCTCCGGGCAGTTCGTCCGGCCATCGGGTCGCGGCCAGCCTCGCGCGGAGATCGTCGAGCACCTGGTCGGCGATGTGGATACGGAACGGTTCGATCACGGCCCCTCCAGTCGTTAGTGCCACTAACGTTAGTCGCACAAACGATTAGTCGTCAACCGTCCCGCTCGGACCGTTAGACTCACGCCATGGCGTCGCCTCACTCCGCCCGGTCCCGCATGACCGAGTTGCCCAGCTGGCTGCTCACCCAGTCGGCGCTGCACGCCCACCGCCTGGTGGGTGAAGGGTTGGCGGAGGTCGGCGCCCGCGGCTACCACTACCGGCTGCTGACGACGCTGGCGGAGGACGGACCCGCCAGTCAGAACACGCTCGGCCGCCGCAGCGGAATCCACGCCAGCGACCTCGTCGCCACCATCAACGAACTCGCCGAGGACGGCTACGTCCGCCGCGAACCCGACCCCTCCGACCGGCGGCGCAACGTCGTCTCACTCACCGCGGAGGGCCGACGCAGGCTGCGCCGCCTCGACACGGCGGTGCAGCGCATCCAGGACCGGGTTCTCGCACCCCTGTCGGCTGAGCAGCGCACCCAGCTCACCGAACTGCTCCGCATCCTGCTCGACCACCACACGAACCGCCCGGGCTCCGCGGCGACATGATCGCCTGACGGCCGTCCGGTACGCCTGATCCGGACGTCCGTCGGCACCGCGACCTCCGCGCTCCAGCTCGTCCACGGCGTCACGGGAGTGCCGAACGGCGACGATGTTCGACGACAGCGAGCGCGGGAGGAGCTTCTTCCGGCGACCGGGATCACGCGGTGCCGCGCACCGGATCCCGGGTGACTCCACCGGTTCGGCCGCCGGGATTCAGCTGGCCTTGGCCGGGACGCCGACCACGGGTCCGTCCGCGCCGCGCCTTCCGCCCACCGATCCCGCGAGGTCGGGGGTCCGCGCCATCCAGCGCAACCCGCGCCGTACCTCCGCGACGGGGAACTCCGGCGGCACCGGCCGCCCCGGCGACTCACCGCGCAGGAGCGCGACGGTGTAGGCCGCCACGATCTCCGGCTTGGGCAGGGGGTCGTCACCCAGGTAGCTCACGACGATGAGGTCCTCGCCGCACCCGGTTTCGAGCGCTCCGGCCCAGCCGTGCTGCTCGTCCCACAGGAGGGCGACGTCCCGGTTCGGGTAGTCGGGCAGGTGCCCGTCCACCGCGAGGTACAGCGTCAACGGCTCCGACTGCACGAACGAGGAGTCACCGTTCAACCCCAGGGTTTCCACGACGTTGCGAACGTAGTTCCGCAAACCCCTCACGACAGGATCCACGGATCCCAGTTCCCATTCCATGGACGCTCCGACCAGTCACACGGTTTCGCCCGGCGGTTCACCGGGCCGAACGGGAAATACCCGGCCCGATGTTCACCCAAACGTGGCGGCACCGCGTCCGGGACGCCCTGGCGGCGCCGCGTCTCGGAGCTCACTCCCGGGTCGTTCGCCGCAGGCCCGGCCATACCGTGGAGGCCGGTTTCGGAGGGCCGCGTGCGACGGCGGCTGACGCCTGTGCCATCTTGTACGCACAAGCTATACGTACAAGTGCGGACAACGGTGCCGCACTGCCGACAAGGAGGCCGGCATGAGCAGTACGGAGACCTCCCGAGTCCCGCTGTTCGCCACGATGCAACGCATTCCCGGTGGGCTCATGCTGATCCCACTGGTCCTGGGAACGCTCGTCGCGACGTTCGCACCGGGAGTGCTGGACATCGGCAGCTTCACCACCGGACTGTTCAAGGACAGCGCGACCCCGTTCATCGCGCTGCTCATCTTCGCCACCGGTACCCAGGTCACGGCGCGCACCAGCGGCCCCGTCCTCGCCCACGCGGGCACCGTGCTGCTACTGAAGAGCCTCATCCCGGCGGGACTCGTGGTGCTGCTCGGCCTCGCCGTCGGGCTCGACGGCATCCTCGGCATCTCGCTGCTCGGTCTGCTCGCCTGCGTGGACAACAGCAACGGCGGACTGTGGCTGGCGTTCGCGGGCCAGTACGGCGACGAGCGCGACCGGGGCGCCTACATCGCGAGCGCGGTGAACGACGGCCCCTTCCTCACCATGCTCTTCCTCGGGGCGTCCGGACTCGGCGACATCCCGCTGACCGACCTCGTGGCGGCCATCGTCCCGTTCCTGCTGGGCGTGCTCGTCGGCAACATCGACGCACAGTGGCGGCGGGTCCTGGACCCGGTACCCAATATCGTCATTCCGTTCTTCGCGTTCGCGCTGGGCACCGGCATCGACCTCGGTGACGTGGTCACCGGTGGCGTCACCGGCATCCTCGTGGGCCTCGTGGTCGCGCCGTTCACCGGTTTCCTCGTCTACCTCGGCTACCGGTTCCTGCTACGGCGGGGCAAGCAGTCCGGCCTCGGCTTCGCCGCGGGCACGACGGCGGGCAACGCCATCGCCACCCCCGCCATCGTCGCGGCGGCCGACCCGTCGTTCCAGGAGTACGTCGGCACGGCCACCGCGCAGGTGGCGTCCTCGGTGCTGGTGACCGCGATCCTCGCTCCCCTGCTGGCCTCGTTCGCCCTCAAACGCGCCGGTGCGCTGGGCACGCCCGCCACACCACAGGAGCAGCCGTCATGACGCCGCGGGTGGCGGTCGTCGCCGACGACCTGACGGGTGCGGGAGACACCGCGCTGCAGTTCACCGAGGCCGGCTGGACCGCCGAGCTGATGCTGAACCCCGGGGAGAGCTCCGCGGAGGTCGTGGCCGTCACCACCGACTCGCGGGCGCTCGCTCCCGTCGAGGCGGCGGGCCGCGTCCGGGCGGTCACGGCCGATCTCGTCCGCTCCGGTGTCCCCCGGCTCTACAAGAAGATCGACTCGACCCTACGTGGACCGCTGCGCGCGGAGATCGACGCGGTGCTCGACGCGCTCGGCGGTGAGGTGATCGCCGTGGTGTGCCCGGCGTTTCCCGCCGTGGGCCGCACGCTGGTCGACGGCACCCTGCTCGTGAACGGCACGCCCGTGGCGGACACGCCGGTGGGCCGCGACCCCGTGACACCCGTGACGTGCAGCCACCTACCGACGCTGCTCGACGCTCCCCTGCTGTCGCTCGACCCGGACGGCGGCCCCGCCGAATGGGCGCGGCAGGCGCGCGCCGCGGGGCGGGTCGTGGTGGTCGACGCCGCCGACGACGCCGACCTCGACCGCATCGCCGCGCTGACGACCGAACTCGGCGACCGCGCCGTCGCCGTGGGGTCGGCCGGACTGGCCGCTCCCCTGGCACGGCACTGGCACCGTCCCACGGGTACCGCCCTGGTCGTCGTCACCACGCTGCACGCGGCGACGGGTGAACAGGCGGCGCGGTTGAGCGCCTCCGGCGTGCCCGTGCTCGCCCCGACGCGACGACAACTGCTCGACGACGAGGCCTGGGCCGACTTCACCGGCGCCGCCGTCGCCGAGGCGGCCCGGCGTCCGCCGGTGCTGCTGCTGCGCGCCCCGGAACGCGGGGACGGCAGCCTGTCGCCGGACCTGGTGTCCGCCCGGCTCGCCGCGCTCGCGGCGGAACTCGTCCGCGAGTGCGACATCGCGGGACTCGTGGCCACCGGCGGCGACGGTGCACGCGCCGTTCTCTCCGCGCTGGGTGCCAGCGGCATCCGCGTGACCGGTCAGGTGGCTCCGGGCGTGCCGCTCGGCACCGTGGTCGGCGGCCCGAACGCGGGCCTGCCCGTGGCCACGAAGGCCGGCGGGTTCGGCGGACCAGACGTGTTGACCAAGGCCGCGGACGCGGTCAGGAAGACCCGAAACGACAAGGAGTAACCGGTGAACGACCAGCAGGTGCCCACGCTCGCCCTCACCCTGGGCGATGTCGCCGGGATCGGACCGGAGATCACCGTCCGCACCCTGCTCGACCACGACGAGCTGCGCACCGTTTGCAAGCCCGTGGTGATCGGGGACGCCGCCGCGCTCCGCAAGGCGGCGGAGTTGCTCGACAAGGACCCGGCCAGTGTGCGGGTCGTCGGCTCACCCGCCGAGGCCACAGGAGACCCGACGCTCGTCGAGGTGATCCAGGACGGACCGTCGCTGGACGACGTGCCCTACGGCGAGCTGGACCCGCGCGCGGGCGACGCCGCCGCCCGGTTCGTCATGACCGCCTGCGCGCTCGCCCGGGACGGGCAGGTCGACGGCATCGTCACCGCGCCGCTCAACAAGGCGGCCATGCACGCGGGCGGCCACAACTGGCCCGGCCACACCGAGCTGCTGGCCCACGAGTTCGGCGTGAAGAACTTCAGCCTCGTGCTCTCGGCCGGGGAGCTGTTCTTCTTCCACCTCACCACCCACGTCTCGCTGCGCGACGCGATCGCCGGTGTCACTCCGGAACGCACCGACAGCGTGCTGCGACTCGTCGGCTCGTTCGCGCGGGCTCTCGGCCGTCCCGACGAGCCCATCGGTCTGGCGGGCCTCAACCCGCACGCGGGCGAGAACCGGCTGTTCGGCGACGAGGACGCCGACGTCCTCGCACCCGCCGTGGAGCGAGCGAAGGCCGCGGGCATCAACGCCGTGGGCCCGCTGCCCGCGGACGCGCTGATCCCGGCCGCGGTGAAGGGCAAGTGGAAGTTCGTGGTCGTGTGCTATCACGACCAGGGGCACGCGCCGTTCAAGGCGGTCTACGGCGACGACGGCGTCAACATCACCGTCGGGTTGCCCGTCGTGCGCGTGTCGGTGGACCACGGCACCGCGTTCGACATCGCGGGCAAGGGCATCGCCAGGGAGGCGAGCCTGGTGCTGGCCACCCGCAGGGCCGCCGAACTGGCCCCCGCCTGGCACGAGGTGTGGGAGACCGCCCGCGCCGGCGAGGTCTCGTAGACTGCCGCCATGCTCGACCGGACGGACGGCCGACCG
>JACYYK010028250.1_pt1 | contig 11637 bp, 9 predicted proteins | sample 8236871 | NCBI WGS metagenome assembly JACYYK01 (sample SAMN14103087, study PRJNA606662) | landfill metagenome | isolation source: landfill solid waste inoculated with endophyte fungus Paravalsa indica | place: India:New Delhi, Okhla landfill site | collected 2017-11-05 | reverse complement strand
GCGGCTTTTCCGCGACCACCATTTAACGCCCCGGTTGATCGTTTTTTCCGCCTTCATTCCCCCGCACTCTCAACCAGAGGATTCCAACAGAGATGTCCGTATTAAACGTTCGCCAAGATGCTTGCGATCTCGATTTCCTGTCGCTCGGCGCGCTGGTGCACCGGCTTGATCCGGGCGTGTTGCCGTTCCGCCGCGCCAAGTCGTTCGACGTTCACGTTTCCGGTGGTGAATACAACGTCGCAGCCAACCTGTCGTACTGCTTTGGCTTGAAGACCGGCGTCGCCACGGCGATGGTCAACAACGGGATCGGCGAACTGATCCAGGGCCAAGTCCGCGAGATGGGCGTTAAGCCGTTCTATAAGTTTTTCGAGCACGACGGTGTCCGCGGGCCCAACATGGCGACCGTCTACAGCGATCGCGGGCAAGGCGTGCGGCCGCCGGTGGTGTTCTACAACCGCGCCAACGAAGCCGGTGCGATGCTCAAACGCGGCGACTTCCCGTTTGCCGAAATCATGGCCGGCGGCTGCCGCTGGTTCCATAGCGGCGGGATCTTTGCAGCGCTGTCGGAAACCACCGCCGACTTGGTGGTCGAAGGGATGCAAGCGGCCGGTGAAGTCGGCGCGATCCGCTCGTTCGACCTCAACTACCGCGCCAAGTTGTGGGATACGATCGGCGGTCTGGAGCACGGCCAGAAGATGATCGCCCAGATCGTCAAGAACGTCGACTGCCTGATCGGCAACGAAGAAGACCTGCAAAAGGGCTTGGGAATCGCCGGACCGGAAGTGACCGAGAAGTCCGAGAGCAAACTCGATCCCGAATCGTTCTTCGGCATGATCGACCGTGCGGTCGACAAGTTCCCCAACATCAAGGTCGTCGCCACGACGCTCCGCGAAGTCCATTCGACCAATCGCCACAGCTGGGCGGCGGTGCTGTGGGTGGCAGGCAAACGTTATGTCAGCCCGACCTGTGAGCTCGACGTGATCGACCGCATCGGCGGCGGCGATGGCTTTGGGGCCGGCCTGTTCTATGGTCTGCTCAGCGGCCGGGCTCCCGAAGAAGCGCTGCGGCTCGGCTGGGCTCACGGCGCGCTGCTGACCACGTTCCCCGGCGACGTGTCGATGGCGAAACTGCCCGAGGTCGAGCAACTCGCTCGCGGTGGCTCGGCCCGCGTCCAGCGCTAGGGCGGCGCTCGGCGCATTTAGCTGACAAACTCGCGCGGCGGGCATCGCTCGCCGCCGAGCCTTGAGCGGTCGTAGCGATTGTTCGGGCTGCTCCGAGCCAAAGCGCCGCTCTTGCCCGCTCCGCCATGGCGCCGGCGTGCCTCCTGATCCGATTAATCCGGTGTTACCGACCGTTGATTGCTTTCAGGATGATGAACCATGGCGAAGCTCGACAGGCTGAAACGATTGTCCGCACTGGCGGTGATGCTTTGTGCCGCCGCCCCGGCTGCAGCACACCATCCCGATTGGAAGTCGCATCCGGTGACGCCGCGGATCGACGTGATCCCGCCGCTGGGTAACAACCTGCCACTGTCCCACTCCGCCCGCTACAACCGCCCGGGATACGTGACCGGCAAGATCGCTTATTGGATTGCTCCGAGCAGCCGCGAAGCGATGGCGTGGCACCGCGCCTCTCATCTGGGCTACTACGCCAACCACGCCCCGCGGATGGTGACACATTATTGCTTCCCCAAGCCATGGGAAGTGCTGGGGACGGGCGCACGCACCGACGCCACGGCGACCACGCCAAGCATCACGGTGCCAGCAATGCCGCCCACTGACAGTGCGCCAACGCCGGTGCCAGGGGGAATTGAACTGGTGCCGCCAGCCGAATTGCCACCGCCGGAACAGCAGAGTACGACGCTCAGCGAGCTGATCAAAGGCGATTCGTAAGCGGACCGCTGTGTGGGCGGGTGCATCGATTCCTGCCGGGGAGTGTGCGCCGCAAACTTGCCGTAGATTGCTCGGGTTATCGCAGTCGCGTCAATCGACATTACAATGTGCCTGGTCCCCAACCGTCCTTTTTAATGTCGCAGAGCTGCTCATGCCCGTCCCACCACTTACTTGCAGTCCCGCCGACATGGCGACGCGGGCGTTTTGCTGCGTGATTGTTCTCAGCATCCTGGCCCCGGCGCCGTCTTCTGCACAGATCAGCCCTGCTCAGCGCGACGCGTTGTTGCAGCTGAGCGAGGCCGCCCGCAGCTCGATCGACGTCCAGCGATTTCCGGCTGTCGACCCGGTGCGCGCCGACCTGCTGGCTGCGGTCGAGAATCTGGACGCATATCTGACGCCGCGGACCAGCGAAAAAAATCGCGCCGATTGGCTCAGATACGTCGACGCCGATCCCCTCGTGGACGCGCTTCGCGACGGAGCGTCAGCCGAGGAAATCACCAAGCTGGCGCAGGAACTGCGCGGTCGACTGATCGGCGACATTCGCGGGCTGGAGCTGGCGGCGATGCGGCGGTTGCGCGGCGCCGCGGAGCGGCTGGCGCAGATCGCACGGTTTGAAAATCCCGACACCGCAGCCCAGTTGGTTGATCAACAGCTGCAAGCCTTGACGCGGCGGTTGGAAGCGATCGACGGCAGCGTCAGCACCGAGGATGCGGCGGCACTGTCGACGATCCTCGGCATGCTGCAGCCCTCGAATCAAGCTCCGGAATTGGTCGCGGCGACGCGGGCGGCGTTTTCGCGGCCGAACTTGGTGGCCTGGGTGGATGGACGCGTGATCGAGCAAGCGATTACGCGTGAGGTCAATCAGACTCGGCCAGTCCGCGACTGCATCCTCGGCACCACGGTGATCGGGACGGGCACGCTGACCGGCTCTGTTGTTGGCCGTCTGGCGCCGAGTCATGGCAGCGTGCAGGTCGACTTGATTTTGACCGGCCAGTTCAACAGCAACACGGTTGGCTACAACGGCCCGGTCCGCTTGCCGACCGTAGGACATGGCCAGGTGACCGCGTCGCGAACGATTTGGATCAACGAACAGGGGCCGCGGCTGTCACCTACAATGGCCTCGGCAGAATTGAACAGCCGGATTACATCGATACAGCACCCACTGCGGATCGTTCGCCACATCGCGAAAAAGCAAATTGCTCGCCAGCAGCCCCAGGCCGAGCGGATTGCGACCGGCCTGTTGCAGTCGCAAGTTGCCGGCGACTTCGATCAACAGACATCGCAGGCCGTATCGGGAGGAGCCGGTGGTTCTGGGCCAATGGCAGCGTTGCTCGGCGGTGGGGAGTATTCGGACTCGGTCGACCCGATCAAAGAGGCAAAGGTCCTCTTCGCGCGGTTGAACCTACCGCCGCCCGCGCGGACCGTTGGTTCGACTCCTCAAAACGTCTATGCGCAGGTCACGCAGCGCGACGCGACGCAGTTGGCCGCTGACACGTCGCCGCCGCCGTTGTCGGAGCTCGCGGCCGCCGTGCGCCCGTCGGTCGCCGGTCGTCTGTTGAAAGCGGTCGGTGCATCGGCGGAAGGCCAATCGAGCGACTCCCTCTATGACGGAGCGATCCAGCTGCACGAGTCGTTTGTCGACAACATTGCCGCGCGGGTGCTGGGCGGACGGACGGTCAGCGGCGAGCAAATCGACCAGTTGCTCGCCAGCAGCGACAAACCGCTGCTGGATCTGGTGAGCGAGGAAGCCGAACCAGAACCGTTTGAGATCGACTTTTCCACGTTTCGTCCGGTGATTTTGGAACTCCGCGACCAAACCGTCCGCATCGGCATCCGCGGCACACGGTTCAGCCAAGGGGCTCGTGAACTGGCGCGTCCACTCGAAATCACTGCCACCTACGAACCACAGCGGACTGCCCTGGGAACGATGCTGCTGCAGCGCCGCGGTGACGTCAGCGTCGATTTCCCCGGCGGTCGCCGCTTGACGATTCAGCAAGTGGCGCTGCGGCGCACGATTCAGCGGCTGTTTGCTGATCGCTTCCCCGAGACGTTGCTGGATCGCCCGCTGATCATCCCGGATTTCAACGAGTCCGCGGCGTTGGAAGTTCGCACGCTGCGCACGCGGTTGATCGACGCGCGCGATGGCTGGCTGTCGATCGCGGTTAAGTTCTCCAAGACGCCGCTGACCGAACTCTCCCTTTCTGACCTCACTGGTGGATAAAGCCGTGTCGCCGAACCCTGTGCCGCTTCGTGGAATCGTTCCGCCGCTGGTCACGCCGCTGGTCGCCCAGGATGAACTGGACCAAGCGGGATTGCAGCGTCTGGTGAAGCATGTGCTTGCCGGCGGTGTCCACGGCTTATTCATTTTGGGGACCACCGGAGAAGCGCCGAGCCTCAGTTACCGGCTGCGGCGGGAATTGATCGAGCAGGTTTGTCGGCTGGTCGATGGCCGCGTGCCGGTGCTTGTCGGGATCACCGATACCGCTTTCACCGAATCGGTGGCGCTCGCCAAAGTGGCTGCGGCGGCGGGAGCGGCCGCGGTGGTTTTGGCCACCCCGTACTACTTTCCCGCCGGCCAAACCGAATTGATCGGCTACGTCGAGCACATCGCCGCGGAGTTACCTCTGCCGCTGGTGCTGTACAACATGCCAAGCTTGACGAAGGTGTGGTTTGAGATCGAGACGCTCAAGCAGCTGGCGCCGATCGAGCGGATCATCGGCATCAAGGACAGCAGTGGTGACCTCGCCTATTTCGCCCGGCTGATGGAATTAAAAGCGCTGCGGCCCGACTGGTCGGTGATGATTGGGCCGGAAGCGCTGTTGGGTGATGCAATGCGTTGCGGAGGCGACGGTGGGGTGTCGGGGGGGGGNNGAGGCGTTGGCGGGCGGCGATCAGGATGCCAGCAGCGCCTTGCAACAACAGGTGCTGACGCTGCAGCAGATCTATGAGATCGGCAAATATGCCTCGCGGCATATCAAGGCGACCAAGTGCGGCCTGTCGCTGCTGGGAATTTGCGACGACTTCAAGGCCGAACCCTTTCATCGTTTTCGCCAACCGCAGCGGGACCAGGTCGCTGCGATTCTGCGGCAGATGAATCTGCTGGCACCGGCAGCCTTGTAGTGGCGACGGGCGGCGATTTACGCGGCGCTCGTCTTGGAACTCTTGGGTGGTTCCGGCGGCGAGCCGCCGATCACGGTTGAGACCGGGGAGAGCAGCTCGAGCTTTTCGCTGATCATCACCAGGGTCAGCAGAATCGGGACGGCAAGAAAGATCCCGGCGATGCCCCACATCCAGCCCCAAATCACGATAAACAGGAAGACGACCGCGGAGCTGAGCCGCATCGATTTGCCCAGGATCGAGGGGGTGATGAATTGACCTTCGAGCGAGGTGAGGACGAAGTAGGTGCCGGCGACGAGAAACGCCGAGGAGACGTGTTCGAAGTTGACCAGGGCGATGAAGAATGCCGCCGAAATGCCGATGATCGCGCCGACGATCGGCAGAAAGTTGAGCAGCATCGCGGCGACTCCCCACAGCACCGGCGAGGGCATCTGCAGCAACCACATCGCCAGCCCGATCACAATGCCGAGGCAGGTGTTGATCAGGGTCACCCAGCCTAAATAGCTGCTCAGCGCATCTTGTACGTTTTCGATCACCTCGACGAACCGACGTTTGGATGAAAAGGTCGGAATCGTACTGGTTAGATTGCGCAGCAGATCATCACCGGCCACCATTAAAAAATATAACAGGGCGAACGCAATCGAAATGAGCGAGAGGACATTGCCCGTGCCGGCGAGAATCGGTGAGGTCGTGGTCCAGGTCGATTGTTTGATTTGTACGGGAACCGGCTCTTTGTCGACGAGCGCTTCGCTTTCGCCGGTCTCCTCCGCGATTTCTTCGGTCGCTTGATTGACGCGTTCCAATCGGTCGAAGATGAACGCCAACTTTTCACGGGCGACGCTCATCGACTGCGGGGCGTTTTTCAGCATCTCCTGCGCAGGTCCAGCCACGAGGTAGAACAGGATGCCGAGCATCAGGCTCAACGAGAGCATCACGGTTGTGGCTGCCAGTGCAGGCGGAACGCCAACCTTGGTGGCTCCGCGAACGATCGGCCGGAGCGTAAGGTACGCAAATAAGGCGACCGCCACCGGCACGAACAGGTTGCGGCCGATGTACAGCGTGTAAAGGCTCAGCAGGCCGCCACAGAACCACACGCCGGCCGACAACCTGGCGATGCGGCGACCGAGGGCCGAGTCGTCATCGTCGCTCGCAGGGGCGTCCGCTGGCGAGGCTCCGGACGCCGCTGGCGCCACGGCCTCGACCAGTCGCCCGGTGGTCGGATCGATTTGAATCGGCGTCGCCGCCGGCGCGGCTGCAGTGGCCGGTTGGGCCTCGATGGGATGAGAACTCATGCAGCATTCGACGGGCCAGGCGGAACATCCGGAGAAAACATCGCTGACGAGCAATCCCTGTGCCAAACCGCTGGAGCGAGCGGCGGAGCCGACCGCTCTGCGGACACCGCCGTCCGGACCGGGCGGCCCCTCGAAACCGCTGGCGAATGCAAGCATAATACGATCGTCCCGCCAGCGGGCTGCGGCGCGGGGAGTCGCGGCGGTGCTGCCGGCTCGACCGCAGTGCAAGTGCTGGCAGCCAGCCTCCCCGTGACCCGAAACCGGATTGCCAACGCCATGCCTCATTCGATAGTGCAAGAAACTTTACATCGGTTGAGCGGGAGAGCCTGGCGAATCGAAAGGCTGCTCAAACGCTTGCCGTGCGCGCTGGCGGTCGTGGTGGGATTGTGGATCACCGGTGGCCGGGCCGCAGAACCGAGCGATGAACTGACGCCGCTGGCTTACAACCATCCGGGGTTGACCGTCGATTTGGGAGTTGGGTTATGGGCCTGGCCGACCGTCTGGGACGTCGATGGTGACGGCGACTACGACCTGATCGTCAGCTGCCCCGACAAACCGTTCAATGGTGTTTGGGTATTTGAAAATACCAGTGGCGATACGGCGCAGCATAAGTTCCCGATCTTCAGCACGCCACGCAAGATCAGTCAGACGGTTCACTATGTGATGCCGAGCTATGTCGACGGCCAATTGCGGGTACTGACGCCGGGGCGTGAGTATAAGAACTTCACGCAGACGGGCCTATCAGAATTCGTTGAGCTGCCGATTCCCGCCAGATTCTATGAACCCCAAGGGCAGCAGCCGCGGGGGCCTAAGCTGCGTCACAACCAATGGCGTTATGTCGACTATGATGGTGACGGGGCGCTCGACCTGGTGGTCGGTTTAGAGGATTGGAGCTACTACGGCTGGGACGATGCTTGGGACCCGCAGGGGAACTGGACCAATGGACCGCTGCGCGGTTATGTGTTCCTGTTTCGCAATCGTGGAACCACCGCTCAGCCGAATTATGCCGAGCCGGTCAAATTGCAAGCGGGTGGAGAGATCATCGATGTCTATGGTTGTCCCTCTCCCAATTTTGTCGACTTTGATGGCGACGGCGACCTCGATCTGCTCTGTGGCGAATTCCTCGATGGGTTTACGTACTTTGAGAACACCGGGACACGGCAGGAACCGGTGTATGCTCCGGGCCGGAGGCTGCTTGCGCCCGATGGTTCGCCGCTGGTGATGGACCTGCAGATGATCGTGCCGATTGCGATCGACTGGGATCGCGATGGCGATGTGGATTTGATCGTCGGTAATGAAGATGGCCGCGTCGCGCTTGTCGAAAACACGGGCAGGTTGACGTCGGATCGCATGCCGCAGTTTCTACCGCCTCGCTATTTTCAACAGCAGGCCGGCGACCTCAAGTGTGGTGCGCTGGCGACGCCCGCGGCCTTCGACTGGGATGGCGATGGCGATGATGACATCCTCTGTGGCAACACGGCAGGCTACATTGAGTTTTTTGAAAACCTTAGCGGCCCGGGAGTGGAGTTTCCTAAATGGGCTGCCCCCGTCCGACTGACAGCGGACGGGGAGCCGGTGCGGATTGTGGCCGGACCCAACGGCAGTATTCAAGGGCCCGCTGAAGCAAAGTGGGGTTATACCTGCCTGAGTGTCGCCGACTGGGATCATGACGGGCTGCCCGATCTGGTGATCAACACCATTTGGGGCAAGATCCAGTGGCTGAAAAACGTTGGGACACGCACACAGCCAAGATTGTCGAGTCCGCAAAGCATCGAAGTCGCTTGGAGCGGTGAGCCGCCCAAGCCGGCGTGGACTTGGTGGGAACCGGGGCCGCAAGACTGGGCCACCCAGTGGCGGACCACGCCGATGGCGGTCGATTGGACCGGGGATGGTTTGATCGATCTGGTGGCGTTGGATCACGAAGGTTATTTGACGCTGTTGCGGCGGGAGCGCCAGGGCGATGAACTGGTGCTGCTGCCGCCGGAGCGTGTGTTTTATGGCGAGAACTTCTCGGTCACCGACAGTCGGCACACGATCGTCGACAGCCAGCCCGGCCCCCTGCGATTGAACAACGGGCGCGCCGGGGCCAGCGGCCGGCGAAAATTGTGGATCGCCGATTGGGATGGCGATGGACGACTGGACCTGCTCGCCAATTCCAGCAACGCCAACTTCCTCAGGCAGGTGCGGACCGACGACCCGAAACCGGGTGGGCCACGCTGGTATTTTGAGGACCGCGGTGTCGTGACTCCCAAAAACATTCAAGGGCATTCCACCAGTCCGACGGCAGTCGATTTCAATGCCGATGGTACCGTCGACCTGCTGATCGGCGCCGAAGATGGGCGGTTGTACTACCTGCGAAATCCCTTCGCGGCCGAATAAACCTAGCCCTTAGCGTGCGGTGAGGTCGCCGCGGCTATCCGCGCGACTGCTTGGTAAACGCCTCAAAGCGGCGGAGTGTTTCCGGGCTGACGTGATGCTCGATCCCCTCGGTATCGATCGCCGCGGTTTTCGCGGACACGCCGAGCGCCAGCAGAAACTGATACACCGTTTCGTGCCGCTGCCGCGATTGCTGCGCAAGTTTGGCCCCTGCCGGGGTCAGTCGTACCGGTTGATAGGGCTCGGTTTGAACGAGTCCTACCGTCACCAACCGGCTGAGGATCCGGCTGACCGTCACATGGCTGACCGCGAATCGTGCCGCCAGGTCGACCACGCGGCAGGTCGATCGCTCGGCGATGATGTCGGCAATCGCTTCGACGTAGTCTTCGGCCGTCTCGGTGGCATGGTCGCTGCGTGTGCGGCGGTGCGAGACGGAGGTGCTGGACGTCGGCTTGCTCGAGGCTTTCAAAACAGGGTTCCCATCGCTCGGATGCCGCCGCGGCGGGCGACCGGCTTGCATGTGCGCTTCAGTATAGACCTTGACAACCAAGTCGCAACGCCTAGGCTAGACGAGCTGAAATGTAGCCAAGGCTACGATTGAGCGGCGCTGGCTGGCCACCGCGGCGAGTCGCTTGCGGACCATTGATGTAGGAGTTCGCGATTGGGAAAAGCAGCTTGGATTTCACCCGCCGGCCGGTTGCTGGTCTGCTGCCTCGCTGCGCTGAGCGGCTGCGAACGCTCGACCGCCGTGCCTGTTCAGCGAGCGGCCGCTACGGCACCGCTGCAAGTGATCGCCACCGTCGCGATGGTCGCCGATCTGGTGCGCAACGTGGGCGGCCCGCATGTTCAGGTGACGCAGCTGATGGGGCCTGGCGTCGATCCCCACCTCTACAAGGTCACCCGCGACGACGTGCGGGCGATCTTTGCCGGCGATGTGATCTTTTACTCGGGATTGATGCTCGAAGGCAAAATGACACACACGCTCGAGCAGATGGCGCTGCGCAAACCCGTCATCAGCGTGACCGCGGGGTTGCCAGCCGATCGGCTGCTCGGAGCCGGCGACGGAGGCGGGCACGGCGACGAGCAGCACGCCGACCCGCACGTGTGGATGGATGTCGCGCTGTGGGCCGAGACGCTGCCGGTGATTTGTGAGACGCTGATCACCCTGGTCCCCGAACATGCTGAAGAGTTCCGGGCGAACGCGCAGCGGTATCAGCAGGCCCTGCAGAGACTGCATCGGTATGGTTTGGAAGCGATCGACACCATTCCGCCGCTGCGGCGTCAATTGATCACATCGCACGATGCATTCGGCTATTTTGGCCACGCCTATGGTTTGGAAGTCCACGGGGTGCAGGGGCTGTCAACCGACTCGGAAGCGGGCTTGATGCGGATCAATCAGCTGGTCGACCTGATTGTTCGGCGGCAGGTTGCGGCGGTGTTTGTCGAAAGCAGTGTGCCGCGGAAGAGCCTGGAGGCCGTCATCGAAGGTGCCGGTGCACGCGGCCACCGGGTCGTGATCGGAGGCGAACTCTATTCGGATTCCGGCGGAACGGAGGGGACCTATGAGGGAACCTACCTCGGCATGATGGATCACAATTTCACACAGGTTGCCCGCGCCCTGGGCGGAACGGCGCCGCTCCGGGGGTTGAATGGGCAACTCTCCGTGCACGCGCAGGCGGAGGTCTCCGTGCAGGCGGAGGAGGTGAAGCGATGAGCGAATTACCGTTGTCGGTCGATGATTTGACGGTCGCCTATCAGCGCAAGCCGGTGATTTGGGACGTGGAGTTGGACGTCACGCCCGGTTCGTTGGTGGCGATTGTCGGACCCAACGGAGCGGGCAAGAGCACGCTGCTGAAAGCTTGCATGGACCTGATCACGCCGGCGTCGGGGCGGGTGCGGTTCTTTGGCCAGCGCTACCGCGATGTCCGCCACCGCGTCGCCTATGTGCCGCAGCGAGAGAGCGTCGACTGGGACTTTCCCATCAATACGCTCGATGTCGTTGCCATGGGGCTCTACCGTCAGATCGGTTGGTGTCGGCCGGTGCGCAAACGGCACCTGCAAGCCGCCCGGGAAGCGCTGCAGCGAGTCGGGATCGGTGACCTCGAGACCCGGCAGATCAGCCAGCTGTCCGGCGGGCAGCAGCAGCGCACGTTTCTGGCCCGAGCGCTGGTGCAGCAGGCGGATTTGTATTTGATGGATGAACCTTTTGCTGCGGTCGATGCGGCTACTGAAAAGGCGATCGTCAACATCCTCAGCGGACTCAAGGCGGAAGGCAAAACCGCTGTGGTGATCCATCACGATCTACAGACCGTGCGGGAGTACTTTGATCATGTGGTGCTGATCAACATGCGCGTTGTTGCCGCCGGAGCCGTGGAGGAAGTGTTCACCGAGGAAAATCTGCAAAAAACTTACGGTGGACGCCTGACGCTGCTGGATCAAGCGACCGAGGCGATGCGGCGCCGGGAGAAGATGTTGTGANNCGCCAGCTTTGTTCAAGAGTTGACTCGTACCCTGTTGTTACAGGACCACAACACGCGGATTGTGGTCCTGGCGACCACGCTGCTCGGGCTGGCCGCCGGTGCGGTCGGCTCGTTCACCCTGTTGCGACGGCGAGCGCTGATGGGCGATGCCCTCAGTCATGCGATGTTGCCGGGGATCGGCTTGGCGTTTCTGTTGGCTCCCGCATTCGGGGCCGATGGCAAGTCGCTGCTGGTGCTGTTGGGAGGAGCGGGAGTGAGCGGTGTGATCGGTACGCTGACCATCTTGCTGATCCGGCATCAGACGCGGCTCGCCGAGGATGCGGCGCTGGGGATCGTGCTGAGCGTGTTCTTCGGTGCCGGGCTGGCGATCCTGGGGGTGCTTCAGCAAGCATCGGGAGGACATGCAGCAGGTCTGGAGTCGTTTATCCTCGGGAAAACCGCTTCGATCACGCCCACTGATGCGCATTGGATCGCCGTCGC
>JACYYK010008126.1_pt1 | contig 11651 bp, 8 predicted proteins | sample 8236871 | NCBI WGS metagenome assembly JACYYK01 (sample SAMN14103087, study PRJNA606662) | landfill metagenome | isolation source: landfill solid waste inoculated with endophyte fungus Paravalsa indica | place: India:New Delhi, Okhla landfill site | collected 2017-11-05 | reverse complement strand
GGTCCTCGCCCGATGTCGCGGTGAGGGCGGCCATCGACGCTGCTGCCGCACGCACCCAGCCCGGCCGGTCGACGACCTGCGCGGGCGGCGGCTCGGTTCCGTCGTCGAGTCGTGTGTGCTCGCGCACCGGTCCCTCGGCGCGCGCGGCGGCCGAGAACAACTCGTCCTGCACCGCGTCGCGGGTGTACCGCGACATCGCGGGTTCGGAGCGGGTGAGGCGCACGCCGACGCCGGCCGCGAACGACCAGTCGATCGCGTCGCCGAGTGCCCGCTCCTTGCCGGTCATCGGCAACCGCACTCACGGAGTACCGACGCCACGGCGTCGAGGGCGGGGCGGGCCTCGCTCGGGGACCTGCCGTTGGAGAGCAGCGCGAACGACAGCACGCGGCCGTCGGAGTCGACGACGTATCCGGTGAGTCCGTTGACCTCGGTCAGCGTGCCGGTCTTCGCCCGCACCCATCCGGCTCCGGCGCGGGTCGTGGTGCCGTAGCGATCGGCGAGCGTGCCGGTCGCTCCGGCGACGGGAAGATAGTCGAGCATGGGCCGCAGCTCCGTCCTGTTCGGTCCGGCCGCCTCCGAGATCACGCGATCGAGCGTGCGAGCGGGGATCCGGTTCTCGACCGAGAGCCCGCTGACGTCGCGCAACGTCACTCCGGTGACGTCCAGACCCGCTTGCTGCAGGGTACCGGTCACGGCCTTCGTGGTGCCCTCGAACGAGTGCTCGTTGCCGGTCGCGACCGCGACCTCCCGTCCGACGGTCTCCGCGAGGACGTTGTCGGATCGGCCCAGCATCTGGCCGAGGCGCACGGTGAGCGGCGCCGACTGGACCGACGCCATGGGCGCCGCGCCCGGCGTGGCGGACCCGGGCGCGACCCGCGCCGGATCGGCACCGAGTGCGGTGGCCAGTGCACGACCGGCGTCCAGAGCGGGCGTCGCGCTGCGGGGCGATTCGTCCTCGAGCGGCCGCAACCGGCCACCGTCGAGCATCACGGGTTCGATGGGCGCGACATAGCCGTCGCCGACGTCCTGCGGGAACCAGCCCGGCGCGAGCGGATCCCCGGTGTACAGGCTCGTGTCGACGAGGACGGCCTCGACCGTCGCGCCGCTGCGCCGGATCTGTTCGGCGAGGTCGGCGATGCGAGGGCCACCCGGGTAGAAGCTCTCCTCCCCGGGCGGCATCGCCGAGAGGGTGGGATCGCCACCGGCGATGAGGACGATCTCACCCGGCTTCGAACCCTCGACCACGCGCGTGGTGATCCGATGGTCGGAGGGCAGCACGAGCATGGCGGCCGCGGCGGTGAGGATCTTCGTCGTGGAGGCCGGGATCAGCGCGCGATCGGCGTCCTTCGACCACAGCACCGTGCCGGTCGTGGGGTCGGTGATCGATCCGGCGAAGTCACCGAGACCGGGATTGTTCACGGCCTGGTCGAGTGCCGCAGCCAACGAGGCCGGGTCGGGCATCGGAGCGTCGGGCGAGACCGCGGCGACCGCGGGGGTCGCGACCACCGGCGCCGGTGCGGGGAGCACGACAGCGCCGGCGGACGCCCGCACGTCGTAGATCGCGAAGGCCCCGCCCACGACGAGAGCGAGGAGACCCGCTCCCCAGATCCCGAAGAGGATCTTCATGTTCCGTCGTCGCCTGGTTGCCAGTGAACCCTGCTTCTTGTTGCCGCCCTGCCCCGTCAACACGCCTCCGCTGCATCCTGCACACACTGGTCGACCAGCTACCCGCACTTCCCGCTGCCGGCCGCATACTGCTGTGACGCACTCGGGGCCCCGGTACCTGCACCTCCAGCCTAGCGCCGCGACCGTTATCCTCTCTGCGGACCATCACCGCAGATACGGATGTCGTATCCGCCGGAAAAACACCGACGAAGTGAGGCAAGGCGTGGAGTTCGAGGTCACCATCGAGATCCCCAAGGGACAGCGGAACAAGTACGAGGTCGATCACGAGACCGGACGCGTCAAGCTCGATCGTTACCTGTACACCTCGTTCGGCTACCCGGCCGATTACGGCTACATCGAGAACACCCTCGGTGAGGACGGCGATCCGCTCGACTGCATGGTCCTGCTGCCCGAGTCGGTCTTCCCCGGCGTGATCGTCGAGGCCCGCCCCGTCGGCATGTTCAAGATGGTCGACGAGGCCGGTGGCGACGACAAGATCCTGGCCGTCCCGGCCGGCGATCCGCGCTGGGATCACGTCCAGGACATCAGCGACGTCTCGCAGTTCGAGCTCGACGCGATCAAGCACTTCTTCGTGCACTACAAGGACCTCGAGCCGGGCAAGCACGTCGAGGCCGCCGACTGGGTCGGTCGCGCCGAGGCCGAGGCCGAGGTGACCGCGTCGGTCGAGCGCCTGAAGAACAACGGCGGGCACTGACACCGAGCCTGCAAGGACGGATCCCCCGGACGATCGCATCGTCCGGGGGATCCGTCGTCTATGGGGGGCTATTCGCCCTTGAACTGCGGCGGGCGCTTCTCGAAGACGGCCGTGATGGCCTCGGTGAGGTCCTCCGACGGCAGGAACGCCGCGTTCCACGCCGCGACGTAGCGGAGGCTGTCGTCGACCTGCGGAGAGCGGGTGTGGTCGAGGACGTCCTTGATGCCCTGGACGACGAGCGGTGGGTTGGCGGCGATCTCCGCGGCGGTCGCGTGGGCGGCGGCCAGCACTGCGTCGGCGTCGTCGTGGACGTCGTNNCGGGCGGCGTCGATGTCCTTGCCCGTGAGCGCGAGCTCGCGGACGTGACCGTCGCCGATGATGAGCGGGAGCCGGGCGAGGGTGCCGACGTCGGCCACCATTCCGACCTTGACCTCGCGGACGCTGAACTTCGCATCGGCGCTCGCGTAGCGGATGTCGGCGGCGGAGATGAGGTCGACCGCTCCGCCGATGCACCAGCCCTGGACCGCCGCGACGACCGGCTTGCGGCAGTCGGCGACGGCCGTGATGGCCGCCTGCATGTTCTTGATCATCGCGTGGAAGTCCGTGCGAGGCTTCGCGAGCGCCTTGCCGGAGACGACGGCGCCGAGGCTGCCGCCCATGGCGACGAGGTCGAGGCCGTAGGAGAAGTTCCGGCCGGAACCGGCGAGGACGACGGCACGGACCTCGGGGTCGGCGTCGAGCTCACCGAACCAGTGCTGACGGATGCCGCGCGCGAGGNNCGTTGCCCTTGCCGGGGCCGATGAGCGTGACCTGTGCAACGTGATCCTTGCGTTCGACGGTGAACGCTTTCCAAGGCGAGAGATCGGACATTACCGAAGAGTAACTTGTGGATCGCCGGATCGCATCGGCACCGTCCGATCCGGGATCGCGGAAGCCCGCACATCGTCCGGCGATTTTCCTACTCTTGATCCATGACCAGGTCGCTGCATCCGAATGCCCACCGCGTCTCGGACACGCTCATCGCCCGCGGCCATCACGGTCTGATCGTCCAGCAGCCGGAGACCGTGCACACCGCCGAGCAGGCCGCCGCCGCGGTGGGTGTGGAGGTGGGCGCGATCGTGAAGTCGCTCGTCTTCCTGCTCGACGACGACCCGATCCTGCTGCTGGTGTCCGGGGCGCATCGCGTGTCGGTCGAGCGGACCGGCGAGCGGCTCGGCGGCGAGCTCGTGCCGGCCTCCCCCGACCTGGTCACGGAGGTCACCGGTCACCCGCTCGGTGGCGTCGCACCGCTCGGCCACCCCACGAACCTGCCCACCTACATCGACCGCGCGCTGCAGCACCACCAGGATCTGTGGGCGTCGGGTGGATGCCCGAACACACTGTTCCGGACCGTCTATTCGGAGCTCATGCGCATCACCGCGGCGATCGACATCGACGTCGACTGAGACCGCCCACCTACCGGTACCGCAGGCACCTCCACCCGGGTACACTCTCCGTCGTGACAGTCCGAGCGTGGAGCCGCAGGCATGTCGACCTGTGTCGTACCCGCTCGTGTCTCTGTGCGTTCTGAGATCCGCACCATTCCTCCCTCTTTCCCGGCGCCGCACAGCTGCGGGTAGTCGCCTGCCCGGCGCCGTTCACCTTCCGACCAGCGGAGCCCTTCCATGACCACGTCCTCCATCGAGAATCCGGCCGGCAGCTCGGTCGATTCCCCCGAACTCGTTCTCATCGTGCAGATCTCGGACACGAATGCCGGATCGGCGGGCGATCTCGCAGCCCTCGCCGACGCCCTGCGGGAGACCGCGCTCGACCTGCTCCCGGGCGCGCGCACCCACACCCTCCTCAGCCCCGGCCCGACCCCTCTGGTGATCGACCTGCCCGCCCGCGGTCTGGTGCTCGACAATCAGCGGGTCGAGTTGAGCCACAGCGAATTCGAGATCCTCGCGTATCTGGTCCGCCGGCCCCGCGTCGTGGTGTCCCGCGCCGCGCTGCGACCGCTCGGCGCCGGATACTCCGAGAACGACGACTTCGACACCGATCGGGGCAATCGCAGTGTCGACGTCCATGTCTCCCGGATCCGTTCCAAGCTGGGACGTTTCGGCAACATCATCACGACCGTCCGTGGGTCGGGTTATCGGTTCGATCCCGATCCGCGCGTGCACGTCGTCGAAACACTCGACCGCCGCACGGCGTGAGCGCATACGAAGGAGGGGCAGGAGTCGAAACTCCTGCCCCTCCTTCATGATACGGAGATGCGTCAGGAAGCGCGCACGGATGCCTGAGCGCCCTCGCCGAATCGGCGCAGGACCTCGACGACGGTCGGTGAGACCTCGATGAGGCCGCGCGACTTCAGCCACGGCAGCGTTCCGTCGACGAGATGCTCGACGGTGAACGGCGCGGCGAGCGGGATCAGCGTGACACCGTCGGCGACCTGCACGGCATGGATGTCGGCGATCAGCCCGGCGAGACCGTGCGGCGTACCGACATAGGACAGCGTGCCTGTCTCCCCGCGGGTGGATTCGGGGCGGGCGCGCCGGGTGCGGGCGGTGCGGGCATCGGAGGCGAGGATGACCTCGACGTCGACGAGCACGGTGACCGAGTCGGGGTCGCGCCCCTCCTCGACGGCCTCCGCACGGATGCGGTCGCGCAGTTTCCCGGCTTCACGCAGGTCGGCGGCACGCACCCGCACGACGTTGAAGGCATCGGCGCTGAGGTCGAGCGGCGGGTCGCCGGCGCGGCCCAGGGTCAGGTCGGCCCAGTAGTCGGGTCCGGAGTGACCGGTGAGTTCGACGGCGACGCGCAACGGCCGGACGGCGGCGGACTCGACGACGGCCGGGTCTGCGGACACAGGGGTGACGGTGGATGCGACGGACATGGGATACCTCTCGGTACGGGCCGCGGAGCGGCACGGAGGGATCGGCCTGGGGGGCCGGAAGACTGTGAGGGAGAAGACCTTCAGTCCGGACAGATTCCCGATGCCGTACGGCAGAGGTCGACATGGCGACGGCACCAGCGTGCCGCAGCGATCGCCCTCGTCCGTTCCATGCGAATTACCCTACTTATCCTGTGGGGAATTGTCGACCGTCAGACGCACGGCGATGCATCACCATCGGTCGCACCGAGACCGGGACGCGTCTCCGGCGAGGGGTTCCACACGCCGTCGGTCTTCGCGTGCACCCACGCCGGCCCGTTCTCGACCAGCGAGCGGAGTGCTCCGAGGAGGCGTTCGACGTCGTCGGACGAGCTGCCGAGTCCGAGCGATGCCCGGACGGCACCGCCGGCGCGGCCGACCCGCGCGAGCAGCGGGTGCGCGCAGAACCGGCCGTCGCGGACACCGATGCCGTGTTCGGCGGACAGATAGGAGGCGATGTGGCCGGGCTCGTAACCGTCGACCGTGAAGGTGACGATTCCGACGCTGTCGGCCGAATCGTTCCACAGCCGAAGCACTTCCACGCCGTCGATGGTCTGCAGACCGTCGACGAGCAGGGCGCACAGGGCCTCCTCGTGACGGGTCACCGCGTCGGAGTCGAAACCGGCGAGCGCATCGCACGCGGCGGCGAGAGCGGCGACACCGAGCACGTTGGGGGTGCCGGCCTCGTGACGCGCAGGGGCGCAGGCCCATTCGGTGTGATCGAGGCGCACCTCGCGCACCGCACCACCACCGGCGAGGTACGGCTCGGCGGCGTCGAGCCAGTCGCGGCGGCCGACAAGCGCTCCCGCACCGAACGGCGCGTACAGCTTGTGACCGGAGAAGGCGAGGTAGTCCACGCCGAGCTCGGCGAGATCCACACGGCGGTGGGGCACGAGCTGCGCGCCGTCGACGAGGATCCGCGCACCGGAAGCGTGTGCGAGCTCGGCGAGTTCGGCGATCGGCAGGACCTCGCCGGTGACGTTGGAAGCACCGGTGACGGCGAGCAGGGCCGCGGGGGCGCGCTGGAGTTCGACCGCGAGGCGCCACACCGTCTCGGAGACGGTGTCCGCGGCCTCGACGATCCGAGAGTTCTTCCAGGGCAGCAGATTCGCGTGGTGTTCGATATCGAGCACCACGACGTCACCGGACACCGCGCTCGCGAGCAGGTTCAACGAATCGGTGGTGTTGCGCGTGAAGACGACGACCTGGTCGTCGGCCGCGCCGACGAAGCGCGACACGGAGGTGCGGGCGTCCTCGTAGGCGGTGGTGCTGATCCGCGAGGCGTATCCGGCGCCGCGGTGCACGCTCGCGTAGAAGGGCAGCAGCTCGGTGATGCGGTCGGTGACGGCGGACAGCGCCGGTGCACTCGCCGCGTAGTCGAAGTTCGCGTAGGTGCAGGTACCACCCTGGACGAGCGGAACCTGCACGTCACATCCGGAAACGGTGGCGAACGGAGCGATGCAGGTGGTGGCGGCTACAGCAGTCATGACAAATCCCTCGTGTATTCAGGGACCCGCCGGTGACGCCTACGACAGAGAATTCTCGTCGCCGGCGGAGTCCGCGCTTGCCGTGTCCGGTAGTGGATTCACGGCCCGGTCGTCACCCGGAGCACCCCACCGCGGTTGGAGGGTTGCCGACCAGCTAGCCGGGGCTTGACGCTGGTACTCATGACCTGGCGAAGAGAATGGCAGGACGACCGTGCCGTGTCAACCCCGTACCGCTCCGCGTCGCCCGGCACCGCGAGGACGACACGCGTTCGCGCGCCGAACGTTCACCTGTCGTCCACCGGGACGTGAGATAACCGGAAGATCCATCGAGCAGAAGGACGCGCGGAGTTGCCAGCCATATCCTCGACCCCCGTCGGCCGGTCCCCCATCCCGGACGAGTTCCTCCGCGCGTCGCACGCCCCACCCGCTCGCACCCTCGTCGACCTGCTGCGGAGCACCGCCGAAGCGCATCCCGACGCTCCCGCGATCGACGACGGCTCGACGATCCTCGAGTACGCCGAACTGGTCGAGGCGGTGATCGCCGGTGCGTACGCGCTGAACGACGCGGGCGTCGGGGCCGGCGACCGGGTCGGCGTGCGCATGACCTCCGGGCGCAGCGACCTGTATGTGACGATTCTCTCGATTCTCGCCGCGGGCGCCGCATACGTCCCCGTCGACGCCGACGATCCCGACGAACGAGCCGAACTCGTGTTCTCGGAAGCGCAGGTCACCGCCATCGTCACCGACGAGGGCATCGGATCGGGCACGGCCGCACCGTCGGGCACCCCGGTGGTGCGGGGCCCGAACGTCGACGACGACGCGTGGATCATCTTCACCTCCGGTTCGACCGGGACACCGAAGGGTGTCGCCGTCACCCACCGCAATGCGGCGGCCTTCGTCGACGCGGAAGCGCGGATGTTCTGTCAGGGGGCGCCGCTCGGCCCCGGCGACCGTGTCCTGGCCGGCCTGTCGGTGGCGTTCGACGCTTCGTGCGAGGAGATGTGGCTCGCCTGGCGGCACGGCGCCTGCCTGGTTCCGGCACCCCGCGCGCTCGTCCGCTCCGGCATGGATCTCGGGCCGTGGCTCGTCTCCCGCAACATCAATGTCGTCTCGACGGTGCCCACCCTCGCGGCGATGTGGCCGGCCGAAGCCCTCGAGGCGGTGCGCCTGCTCATCTTCGGCGGCGAGGCCTGCCCACCCGACCTCGTCGAGCGTCTCGCCGTTCCGGGACGCGAGGTGTGGAACACCTACGGACCCACCGAGGCGACGGTCGTGGCCTGCGCGTCGCTCATGGACGGCACCGGACCGGTCCGCATCGGCCTGCCCCTCGACGGATGGGACCTGGCCGTCGTGGACGCCGACGGAAACCCCGTCGAGGAGGGCGCGACCGGGGAACTCGTCATCGGCGGTGTCGGTCTCGCGCGCTACCTCGATCCGGCGAAGGACGCCGAGAAGTACGCTCCCATGCCCACTCTCGGCTGGGACCGCGCCTACCGCAGCGGCGATCTCGTGACGCTCGACCGCGCCGGTCTGCTGTTCCAGGGGCGCGCCGACGACCAGGTCAAGATCGGTGGTCGCCGCATCGAGCTCGGCGAGGTCGACAACGCGCTGCAGAACCTGCCGGGCGTGGCGGGCGGCGCCTGCGCGGTCCGCAGGACCGCTGCTGGGCACTCGATCCTCGTGGGGTACATCGCCTCCACCGATCCGGACTTCGACATCACGTCGGCCCACGACCTGCTGTCCGAACAACTCCCCGCCGCGCTCGTCCCGCGACTCGCGCTCGTCGACGAACTCCCCACCCGCACATCCGGCAAGGTCGACCGCAACGCTCTGCCGTGGCCGCTGCCGGGCGCCGATGCCGACTCGGTGGAAGCACTCGGTCTCGATCCCACCGCCGAATGGGTCGCCGAACTGTGGACCGACATCCTCGGTGCCCGGATCGAGGGCGTCGACGACGACTTCTTCGAACTCGGCGGTGGTTCCCTCGCGGCGGCGCAGCTCGTCACGGCGCTGCGGAGCCGATATCCGGAGATGACGGTCGCGGAACTGTACGACCATCCCCGGCTCGGATCACTCGCCGTCTATCTCGACGAACTCGCACCGACGGAAGCCGCGACCCCCCGTGAGGTGGCCCCGGTGCCGCGACTCGCCCAGCTCGGGCAGATCGCGGTGACCGCCGTCCTCACCACCCTCACCGGACTGCAGTGGGTGACCTGGCTGGCCATCCTGAACAACGTCGTCGCGTTCGTCGTCGACGTTCCGTGGACCGTCACCCTGTCGTGGTGGTGGGTGGCGCTCGGAGTCCTGCTGTTCCTCACGCCCGTCGGCCGCATGGCGATCTCCGTCGCGGGTTCGCGTCTGCTGCTGCGCGGCGTGAAGCCCGGAAGCCACCCCCGTGGTGGGAGCGTCCACCTCCGGCTGTGGACGGCCCTGCGGCTGTCCGAGGCCGTGGGTGCCGTGAACATCTCGAGCGCTCCCTGGATGCGGCAGTACGCGCGGGCGCTGGGCGCGAAGGTGGGCCGCGACGTCGACCTGCACAGCCTTCCGCCGGTCACCGGCCTCCTCGAACTCGGCGACGGTTGTGCCGTCGAGCCGGAGGTGGATCTCGGCGGCTACTGGGTGGACGGCGACGTCGTCCACATCGGAAGCATCCGGATCGGTGCCGGCGCCACGGTGGGTGCCCGGTCGTTCCTGGCCCCCGGCGCGCGGATCGGCAAGAACGCCGAAGTGGAGGCCGGATCCGCGGTGTTCGGCCGCGTGAAGGCCGGACAGAACTGGTCGGGCTCACCCGCCCGCAAGGCCGGCAAGGCCGACCGGCCGTGGCCCGCCGGGACACCGCCGCGGGGCAGCAGATGGGTGCCGGTCTACGCCCTGTCGTCGATCCTGCTCGGCGGCCTGCCCATCGTCTCGATCGCCGCCGGGGTCGCGCTGCTCGTGTGGTGGGTGCACGACACCCCCACCGTCTCCGACGCCGTGGTGCACTCGCTGGCGATGCTGCCCGTCGCGGCGCTGCTGACGATGTTCGTCTTCGCCCTGCTCACCCTGATGGCGGTGCGGCTGCTCGCCATCGGGATGTCGGAAGGCTGGCATCCCGTGCGCAGTCGCGTGGGCTGGCAGGTGTGGTTCACCGAGCGCCTCATGGACTCCTCGCGCACCTTCCTGTTCCCGCTCTACGCGTCGATGCTCACCCCGATCTGGCTCCGTCTGCTCGGCGCCGACATCGGCAAGGACGTCGAGGCGTCGACCGTGCTGATGGTCCCCAAGTTCACGAAGGTCGCCGACGGAGCGTTCCTCGCCGACGACACGATGGTCGCCTCCTACGAACTCGGCGGCGGCTGGCTGTACATCTCGCATGCGAAGGTCGGCAAGCGTGCATTCCTCGGCAACTCGGGGATGGCGGCGCCGGGTCGGCGGGTCCCGAAGCATGGACTCGTCGCGGTGCTCTCCGCTGCTCCGGAGAAGGCGAAGTCCGGTTCGTCGTGGCTGGGCAGTCCCCCGGTGCGCCTGCGGCGCGCGAGCGGCGACAGCGACGCGAGCCGCACCTTCGAACCGCCGCTGAAACTGAAGATCGCGCGCGGCGCGGTGGAGACCTTCCGGCTCGTGCCCATGGTCGTCACCTACGGCATCGGGCTCGGTGTGCTCTTCGCCCTCGACACCCTCGCCGTGCACTGGGGCTATCTCGCCGCGGCACTGCTGGGCGGTCTCGTGCTCATGGTGGCCGGCGCTCTGGCGTGCCTCGTGACCGTGATCGCGAAATGGCTCGTCGTCGGTCGGATCGGACGCGTCGAGCACCCGCTGTGGAGTTCGTTCGTGTGGCGCAACGAGGTCTCCGACACCTTCGTCGAGACCGTGGCGGCACCGTGGTTCGCCCGGGCCGCGGCGGGCACCGCCGTGATGAATCTGTGGCTGCGCGCGCTGGGGTCGAGGATCGGCCGCGGTGTGTGGTGCGAGAGCTACTGGTTGCCCGAGGCCGACCTGGTGTCACTGGGCGACGGTGCGACCGTCGAACGCGGTTGCGTTGTACAGACCCACCTGTTCCATGATCGGATCATGTCCATGGACACCGTGACCCTCGGCGCCGGCGCCACGCTCGGCCCCCAATGCGTCGCGTTGCCCGCCTCGGGCATCGGGGACGGCGCCACCGTCGGCCCCGCCTCGCTGGTGATGCGCGGCGACGTGGTCCCGCCGTCCACTCGCTGGCAGGGCAATCCGATCACGCCGTGGACCACACCGAACGACTGGTCGCCGCGGTGAAGCCCATCAAGGCCGCCAAGCCCGTCGCGCCGGTCGCCGCCGACCGCCCGCTCGATCCCTATCTGCCCGAGAGCGGGAACCGCGGCTACCGAGTCTCCCGCTACGAACTCGAACTCACCTACAAGGTCGTGTCCAACCGGCTCGACGGCCGAGCGAAGATCATCGCCACGACGACGGACGTGCGCGCCAAGTACTCACTCGATCTCGCGCAGTCGATGCGGGTCGCGAAGGTGACCGTCAACGGGCGACGTCCCGCCAAGTTCGCGCATCGCGGTGGCAAGCTCACCGTCACCCCCGCCGAGAAACTCCCTGCCGGGGCGGTCCTCGTCTTCGGTGTGCAGTACTCGGGCACGCCCACCCCGCTGCGCACGATGTGGGGTGAGGTCGGCTGGGAGGAACTCGACGAGGGGTCGCTCGTCGCGAGCCAGCCCAACGGCGCACCCACCTGGTTCCCCTGCGACGACCATCCCGGTTCGAAGGCCACCTACCGCATCGCGGTCACCACCGACGCTCCGTTCGTCGCGATCGCGAACGGCACGCTCGTGCACAAGACCACGAAGGCGAGCCGCACCACACGGGTGTACGAGCAACCCGAACCGATGGCGACCTATCTCGCCAC
>JACYYK010000876.1_pt2 | contig 11678 bp, 6 predicted proteins | sample 8236871 | NCBI WGS metagenome assembly JACYYK01 (sample SAMN14103087, study PRJNA606662) | landfill metagenome | isolation source: landfill solid waste inoculated with endophyte fungus Paravalsa indica | place: India:New Delhi, Okhla landfill site | collected 2017-11-05 | reverse complement strand
CCGCGACGGTGCCGAACCGACGTACACGCGCACCCGCTACCGCGCCCAGCTCCGGCACACCGACGACGACTGGAAGGTCGAGTCCTTCGAGACGGTGCCCGTCGGAGGGGCCGAATGAACCGCCGGTTCGTCACGCTCCTCGTCGTCGCGGCGCTGCTCGCCGGGCTCGGCGCCGTGGGCACGGTGCTCGCCCGGTCGATGCGGACCTCCGAGACCGCGACCAACGTCGCTCACATCGACGTCGAGGCCACCCGGGAGGTGCGGTCGGCCGTGGGTCGGGCGGTCAACAAGGTGTTCACCTACCGCTTCGACGACGTCGAGGCGACCGAACGCGCCGCCGAGGACCTGCTGCGCGGCCCGGCGCGGGAGCAGTACCGGCAGCTGTTCACCCGGATCAGCGACAACGCGCCGGAGCAGCGGCTCTCCGTCACGACCCGGGTGGTCGACTCCGCCGTGCTGTCGTTGACCTCGGATCGGGCCGAGGTCGTGGTGTTCCTCGACCAGACCGCCGAGCGGGGCGTCGGCGGCGATGCCGAACCGGCCTCCGAGCCGACCTCCGAGCCGACCTCGTCGGGCGCGACGTCGGCGGGCGCGACGCTGCTGGTCACCGCGACCCACCACGACGACCGCTGGTTCATCACGAACCTGTCCCAACCCTGACCCACCGTGTCCGCGCTTCCCGCACGCGTGTCCGCACCTCACGCACGCATGTCCGCGCTTCCCGCACGCATGTCCGCACTTCCCGTACCCGTGTCCGCACCTCACGCACGCATGTCCGCGCCGTGCGACGCCAACACGCGTACGCAGGCCGCGGACACGATGCCACGCCCCACCCCGGCGTACGGGAAGTGCCAACACCCGTACGCAGACTGCGGACACGCGTGCGCAGCACGCGGACACGGTGGTTCAGGAGCGGCGGAGACCGGCGCCGTGCTGCCACGGTGCCGACGGCAGCGTGCGCAGCGCCAGTTCGAGCTCGAACCGCGCGTCCGGGTCGTGCAGCCGCTCGCCGAACATCGCCTCCAGCTGCCGCATCCGGTACCGCACCGTCTGCGGATGCACGGACAGCTTCTCGGCCATGGCCAGCACGTGGCCCTGCGCGTCCAGCCAGGCCCGCAACGTCTCCAGCACCCGCTCCCGCTGCCTCGGGGTGAGGCCGTCGAGCGTGGCGAGCAGCCTGGCCCGCAGTTGCGCCGCCAACGCCTCGTCCGAATGCAGCATCAGCACGGGCAGGCACTCCTGCGCCCACACCACCCTGCGCGGCGGGAGCACACCCTCGTCGACGAGCCCGAGGGCCTTGCGCGCCCAGCGCAGCGAGTCGGCGACGGCATCCAGCTGCACGCACGGCCCGACCGCGAACCGGCACCTCGGCAACGCCTGTTCCAGCATGGCGAGCCGCTCGCGGGTCAGGGTGCCGGGCACGAGCAGGCGCGGTTCGACGCCCGTCAGTTCGGCGAGGACGTCGGCGTCGAGCGGTGGCCGGTAGCCGCCTTTGATCGGCAGCAGTGGACGCACCGCCACCGGCGTGGCGGTCCTGGGTGTGGCCCACCCGATCAGCTGCGCGAGTTCGTCGATCGCCTCCGGCGGCACGGCGGGACGTTCGAGGATGAGCTGGAGCAGCCGCCGGCGCCAGGTGTCGAGCGCGTCGGCGGAGCCGGCCTTCGCCTCGAGGAACCCGTCGAGCGCCACCGAGGCCAGCTCGTCCATGAACCCGAGCATCGTGTCGGCCAGCTGCGACATCACCGTCGACGAGAACCCGCCGTTGCGCCCGACCTCCATGATCCGCCGCCACGCCACCCGCGCTCCCACGCGGTAGGCGGCCTGCAACGTGTCGAGGCTGCGACCCTCGCGCATCTCGTACTGGCCGAGCCTGCGGTGCACCTCGTGGGCGTGGTGTTTCGACGCCGTCGGGTCGGCGATCTGGGCGAGGAACAGCGACACCGCGTGCTGGACTCCGGCCCTGATGCTCTTGCCGTACGGGCCGTCGAGGGGCCTGCGGTACTCCGGGATGAGGGCGCGGATCTCGGCGACGATCTCGTCGGCCACGCTCTCCAGCTCGGGTCGCATGATCTGCGCGAGTTGTCCTGGAAGCACCATCGCTTCGGCGGTCTCGTCCGCTGCTCCTCCCGTCACACCGACAAGCTCCTTCCCACAACTCTGGGGGATTCCACTCGCGACGTCCCGGCCCGACGATGATCGAAAAAGGTATCACCGGAATCACAGCCGCGGCCGGTCTTCGTGCTGATCTGACGAAATCTTCCGGCCACCTTGTGCGGGAATGACAACGCGTGGTGCTCAGGCCCTCAGGCGGCGAGCCAGCGCGTCCACCACAGGGACCAGCGCCGACGCCTCCATCCGGTCGGACGCCGTGCACTCCGTGATCGCGGCGCCGACGACGCGGAACTCCGCGAGCGCGTCGAGGCAGGCGACGAGGCGTTCGATGGTGAGGCCGCCGGGTTCGTGGTAGTGCGTGCCCGCGAACGCGTTCGGATCGAGCACGTCGACGTCGACGTGGACGTACAGGGCCTCCGCGCCGGACTCGCGCACGGCGGTGACCACCTGCTCCGGCCGGGCGGGCGGCGGCACGTGGCGGAGCAGCCCGGACCGCACGGCCTCCGCCTCCGACCGGTCGAACGATCGCGTGCCCACCAGCACCGCGCGGCCGGGTTCGACCGCCGGGTTCGCCACGAACTCGTCGTCCCCCTCGCCCAGCAGCGCCCTCAGCACCATGCCGTGGAAGGCGGCGGACGGTGAGGTGTCGGCCGTGTTCGCATCGGCGTGCGCGTCGAACCACAGCACCCCGAGCCCCGGCCCGTACCGGTAGCGGGCGACCCCGATCGGCACGAGGTCGCTCCCGCAGTCACCACCCAGGGTCAGGACGGGCCCCTCCGGATTCTCCAGAGCGGCCAGCTGCGCGGTCCGGTTGTCCAGCAGCGCGGCACGGTTGCGGACACCGTGCTCGGTCGGTGAACCCTCGGCACCGACGGGCACCCGCAACACCGGTGTGTCCAGCAGCTCCTCGGTGAGTGAGGCGAGTTCCGCGCATCCGGCGGGCAGCCGGGACACCGCGTTCGGCCAACCCGCTCCCTGCCACTGCGCCACGGCATGAACACGCATGCGGTCACGCTAGTGGGCGCGACGGCCGAAGGCCATGGCTCCGCCCGTCCGTCGCAGCGGAGCCGGCCCTCGGGCCTCGCCGGACCGGCGGCGCTACTCCAGCACCACCAGCAGGTCGCCGCCCTCCACCTGCTGCACCGAGCTGATGGCCAGCCGCGCCACCCGGCCGCCCTCCGGTGCGGTGATGGCGGCCTCCATCTTCATGGCCTCGATGGTGGCCACGGTGTCGCCCGCCTCGACGGTGTCGCCTTCGGACACCGTCGCCGTCACGACCCCGGCGAACGGGGCCGCGACGTGCTTCGGGTTGCTCTTGTCGGCCTTCTCCTTCGCGGGCAGGTCGACGGCCACCGAGCGGTCGCGGACCTGGATGGGCCGCAGCTGCCCGTTCAGCGACGCCATGACGGTGCGGATACCGCGTTCGTCGGCCTCGCCGATGGCCTCCAGCTCGATGAGCAACCGGACACCGGGCTCCAGGTCGACCGGGTACTCCTCCCCCGGCCTCAGGCCGTAGAAGAAGTCCTTGCTGGGCAACACGCTCGTGTCGCCGTACGCCTGGCGGTGGGTCTCGAACTCCGTCGTCGGGCCGGGGAACAGCAGGCGGTTGAGGGTCGCCCTCCGGTCCTTCGCCAGTGCCCGCCGGTCGTCGTCGGACAGCTCGACGGTGGACGTGGCCTCGGCCCGCCCCCGCAGCGCCTTGCTGCGGAACGGCTCGGGCCAGCCCCCGGGCGGGTCGCCCAGTTCACCGCGCAGAAACCCGATCACGGACGCCGGGATGTCGTACTTGTTCGGCTCGGCCTCGAAGTCCTCGGGCGACACTCCCGCGCCGACGAGGTGCAGCGCGAGGTCACCGACCACCTTGGACGACGGCGTCACCTTCACGAGGTGACCGAGGATACGGTCCGCGGCGGCGTACATCGCCTCGATCTCCTCGAAGCGGTCGCCGAGACCGAGCGCCACGGCCTGGGTGCGCAGGTTCGACAACTGTCCACCCGGGATCTCGTGGTGGTACACGCGACCGGTCGGCGAGGCCAGGCCCGCCTCGAACGGCGCGTAGATCTTGCGCACGATCTCCCAGTACGGTTCGAGCTCGCCGACCGCGCCGAGGTCGAGGCCCGTCGGCCGCTCGGAGTGGTCGAACGCGGCCACGATCGCCGACAGCGACGGTTGCGACGTCGTGCCCGCCATCGACGCCACCGCGCCGTCCACGGCGTCGGCACCCGCATTGACGGCCGCGAGGTACGTCGCGAGCTGCCCGCCCGCCGTGTCGTGCGTGTGGATGTGCACGGGCAGGTCGAACTCCTTGCGCAGCGCACTCACCAGGCGCGCCGCGGCGGGTGCCCGCAGCAGCCCGGCCATGTCCTTGATGGCCAGGACGTGCGCGCCCGCGCCGACGATCTGCTCGGCCAGCTTGAGGTAGTAGTCGAGCGTGTAGATCTTCTCGTCGGGGTCCGACAGGTCGGAGGTGTAGCAGAGGGCGACCTCCGCGACGGCCGTGCCCGTCGCCCGGACGGCCTCGATCGCGGGCCGCATCTGCTCGACGTCGTTGAGCGCGTCGAAGATGCGGAAGATGTCGATGCCCGTGGCGGTGGCCTCCTCGACGAACGCCTCGGTCACCTCCGTCGGGTACGGCGTGTACCCCACCGTGTTGCGGCCACGCAGCAGCATCTGGAGACAGATGTTGGGCATCGCCTCGCGCAGCGCCGCGAGCCGCTCCCACGGGTCCTCGGCGAGGAACCGCAACGCCACGTCGTAGGTGGCGCCGCCCCAGCACTCCACCGACAGCAGCTCCGGCAGGGTGCGGGCCACCACCGGGGCGACCGCGAGCAGGTCCTTCGTCCTCACCCGGGTGGCGAGCAGCGACTGGTGGGCGTCGCGGAACGTCGTGTCGGTGACGCCGATGGTCGGCGACGACCGCAACCACCGCGCGAACCCCTCGGGACCGAGCTCGGTGAGCTTCTGCTTCGACCCGGCGGGCGGCTCGCCCGGCGACACGGACGGCAGCTTGGTGACCGGGTCGATCAACCGGGGGCGCTCCCCCTGCGGCTTGTTCACGGTCACGTCGGCGAGGTAGGTGAGCAGCCTCGTGCCGCGGTCGGCCGAATGCCGTGCCGTCAGCAGGTGCGGGCGCTCCTCGATGAACGCCGTGGTGACCCGGCCCGCCCGGAAGTCGGGGTCGTCCAGAACCGCCTGGAGGAACGGAATGTTGCTGGCCACACCGCGGATCCGGAACTCCGCCACCGCGCGCCGCGCCTTGTCGACCGCCGTCTCGAACGTGCGACCCCGGCAGGTGAGCTTCACCAGCATCGAGTCGAAGTGCGCGCTGATCTCCGTGCCCGCGAACGTGGTCCCGCCGTCGAGCCGGATACCCGACCCGCCCGGCGAGCGGTAGGCGCTGATCATGCCGGTGTCCGGGCGGAACCCGTTGGCGGGATCCTCCGTGGTGATCCGGCACTGCAACGCCGCACCACGCAGGTACACCGTGTCCTGCGACAGACCGAGGTCGGGAAGAGTCTCGCCCGCCGCGATCCGCAGCTGCGCCTGCACCAGGTCGACGTCGGTGACCTCCTCGGTCACCGTGTGCTCCACCTGGATCCGCGGGTTCATCTCGATGAAGACGTGGTTGCCGTCCGGGTCGACGAGGAACTCCACCGTGCCCGCGTTGCGGTAGCCGATCTGCCGGGCGAAGCGCACGGCGTCGGCGCAGATGCGTTCCCGCAGCTCGGGATCGAGGTTCGGCGCCGGGGCCAGCTCGACCACCTTCTGGTGCCTGCGCTGCACCGAGCAGTCGCGCTCGTAGAGGTGGATGACGCCGTTCTCGTCGCCGGTGCCGTCGCTGAGGATCTGCACCTCGATGTGGCGGGGCCGTACGACCGCCTTCTCCAGGAACACCGTCGGGTCACCGAACGCCGACTCCGCCTCCCGGGCCGCGGCCTCGATCGAATCCCTCAGCGACGCGCGGTCCTTCACGAGCCGCATGCCTCGGCCACCGCCGCCCGCGACCGCCTTGACGAACACGGGGAAACCGAGTTCCTCGGCGTCCCGGACGAGAGTGTCCACATCGGAAGACGGCTCCGACGAGCCGAGCACCGGCACACCGGCCGCACGGGCGGCGGCCACGGCGCGCGCCTTGTTGCCCGTGAGCTCCAGGACCTCGGCGCTGGGACCGACGAACGTGATGCCCGCGTCGGCGCACGCGCGGGCGAGATCCGGATTCTCCGAGAGGAAGCCGTATCCGGGATAGATCGCGTCGGCACCCGCCCGCTGCGCGGCGGACACGATCTCGTCCACCGACAGGTACGCCCGCACCGGGTGGCCGGGCTGACCGATCTGGTACGCCTCATCGGCCTTCAACCGGTGGACGGAGTTTCGATCCTCGTGGGGGAACACCGCGACCGTTCCCGCGCCCAGCTCGTACGCTGCGCGAAACGCTCGGATCGCGATCTCGCCACGGTTGGCGACGAGTACCTTGCGGAACATTCCCGTTCCTTCCTCGTATGGAGCGGTCGCGAGCACGTTACCTCGGTTGCCGTGCTCGAAGGGAGAGCAACGGCCAGTGACGGGTCTCATGCGCCGAAGCCGTATCCCCTGTCGGGAGTACCCCGAACACCGTGTCCGCACCTCACGCACGCGTGTCCGCACTTCCCGTACGCGTGTCCGCGCCTCGCGCACGTGTGTCCGCAGTGTGGGACGGCAACATGCGTACGCAGAATGCGAACACGCGTACGCAGCTCGCGGACACGGCGTCAGGATTTCTCCAGATACTCCGCTCGTTCGTCGTCGATCGTCTGGGCGGCCAACGCGGCGAGGCCGGGATGGTCGCGCAGGTCCGGGTCGGCCGACACCACCTGCCGAGCCACCCGGCGCGACTGCGCGATCACGTGTTCGTCGCGCAGCAGGGACAGGAGCTTGAGCCCGGAGCGCTTGCCGGACTGCGCCGCGCCGAGGATGTCGCCCTCCCTGCGCAGCTCCAGGTCCAGCTTCGACANNCTCGAACCCGTCGGTGGTCGACTCGACGGCGCTGAGCCGCGCCCTGGCGGCGGTGCCGTCCAGCGCCTCGGTGACCAGCAGGCACAGTCCCGGCACGTCGCCCCGGCCCACACGGCCGCGGAGCTGGTGGAGCTGGCTGACCCCGAACCGGTCCGCGTCCATGATCACCATGAGGGTGGCGTTGGGGACGTTGACGCCGACCTCGATGACGGTGGTCGCCACGAGCACGTCCAGCTCGCCCTCGGCGAACGCGCGCATCACGGCGTCCTTGTCGTCGCTGGGCAGCCTCCCGTGCAGGACCCCGACCCGCAGGCCCGCGAGCGGGCCGTTCTCCAGCTCCGGGGCGAGCTCGAGCACGGCGATCGCCGGCCGTTCGGTCTTGTCCGACGGCGGTTCGTCGCCGATGCGAGGACACACGACGTAGGCCTGGTGCCCCTTGCCGACCTCCTCGCGCAGCCGCTGCCACGCCCGGTCGAGCCACGCCGGTTTCTCGGCGGCGGGCACCACGGTGGTCGCGATCGGGGAACGCCCGGACGGGAGCTGCCGCAGCGACGACGTCTCCAGGTCGCCGTACACGGTCATGGCGACGGTGCGCGGGATGGGCGTCGCGGTCATCACCAGCACGTGGGGACTGACGTCGTCGCCCGCACGCGCGCGCAGCGCGTCCCGCTGCTCGACGCCGAACCGGTGCTGCTCGTCGACGACCACGAACGCCAGGTCGGCGAAGGACACGTGTTCGCCGAGCAGAGCGTGGGTGCCGACGACGATGCCCGCCGATCCGCTCGCCGCGTCGAGCAACGCCTGCTTGCGCTGCTTCGCGGGCATCGATCCGGTGAGCAGCGTGACGCGCGTGGCGCACTCGGATCCGCCGAGTTCGCCCGCCTTCGCGAGGTCGCCGAGCAACTCGCGCAACGACCGTGCGTGCTGGGCGGCGAGGACCTCGGTCGGCGCGAGCAACGCCGCCTGCCTGCCGGCGTCCACGACCTGCAGCATCGCCCGCAGCGCGACGATGGTCTTGCCGCTGCCGACCTCGCCCTGCAGGAGGCGGTTCATCGGGTGTTCGCCCGCGAGATCGGCGCGCAGTGCCTCGCCGACCTCGCGCTGGCCGTCGGTGAGCTCGAACGGCAGTCGCGCGTCGAACGCCTCGGCGATGCCGCCGGACTTCGGCGGGCACGCGGGCGCCGGGCGCGCCCCGGAGGACTGCCTCCGCTGAGCCAGCACGAGTTGCACGGCCAGCGCCTCGTCCCACTTGAGCCGGGTGCGGGCGGCGGCCAGCTCGGCGTCGCTGCGCGGCCGGTGGATGGCGTGCAACGCGTCGAACAGCGTGATCAGGTCGTGGTCCCGGCGGAGCGTCTCGGGCAGCGGGTCGGGCTCGTGGTCGAGCATCTCCAACGTCTGGTGCACGGCCTTGGAGATCCGCCACGAGGGCAGACCCTGCGCCGCGGGATACACGGGAATGATCTGCGCGAGGAAGTCGTCCACGCTCGACAACCCGTCGTCGGACTCGATCAGCTCGTACTCGGGGTTGGCGAGCTGGAGCGAACGGCGGAACGCGGTGACCTTGCCCGCGAACAAGCCCGTCCGGCCCGGCCGCAGTTCCCGCTCGCGCCACGTCTGGTTGCCGAAGAACGCACACGACAGCCTGCGCTGACCGTCGGTGATGGTGACGTCGAGGATCGATCCCTTGCGGGAGCGCATCGGCCGTTTCGTGGTGCTCTCGACGCGCGCGAGCACGGTGACGTGCTCCCCGAGCTCCAACCCGGCGATGTCGGTGAGTTCGCCGCGCTGGGCGTAGCGCCGCGGGTAGTGCCGCAGGAGGTCGCCGACGGTGTGCAGGTCGAGCGCGGACGCCAGCGCGTCCGCCGTGCGTGCGCCCACGACGTCCGTGAGCCTGTCCGCCAACACCGCCATGTCACTCCACACCCATCAGCAGCACCGCATCGGTCTGCCCACCGGGATAGCACACCAGTTCGACGTCGGGCCGCTCGGTGCGCACGTGGTCGGTGAGTGCGTCGGCGATGCCGTCGGGCGCGTGTTCGCCGGTGAGGACGGTGACGAGCTCGCCGCCCACCGCGAGCATGCGGTCCAGCACACCCGTGGCGGCGCGAACCATCCGTCCCTCGGAATCGCCCGGTTCGATGAGCACCACCTCACCGTCGACCAGGCCGATCACATCGCCCGCGGCGGCCCTGCCGACCCACGTGATGGCGTCCTCGGCGGCCACCACGATCTCGGCCCGGCGGGTCGCGGCCGCCGCCTCGGCCATGGCGACGACGTCGGCGCCCGCCCGGCGCGCCGGGTCGTGGACGGCGAGCGCCGCGAGCACCTGCACCGGCGAGGCGCTCGGCACGACGACGACGTCCAGGCCCGCCAGCGCGGGATGGCTCGTGACGCGTTCGGCCGCGGCGGTCAGCCCCACCCCGCCCGCCAGGACGGTGACGTGGGTGGCCGCCGTGGCGGTCACGAGTGCGACCAGGTCCTCGGCGCTCGGCTCGGCTCCGGCGTCCACCACCAGCACGGGCGTGCCCTCGTCGGAGATGAGCGCGGCCAACGCCTCACCGTGCACCACGGCCACCACCGCCCGGTCGACCGGTCCCGCCGCGGGTTCCGCGGGTGTCGGCGCGAGCAGGGGCTCCACCCGCACGCGGTGCGGCCTGCCGTGGTCGAGTCCGGCCTCTAGCGCGGCGCCGATGTCGGCACAGTGGACGTGCACGGCATACTCGCGCGCCCCGGCCTCCGCCACGGTCACGCTGTCGCCGAGTGCCGACAACGCCCTGCGGAGGTCGGCGACGTGGTCGCGCGGGGTGTCGGTTGTGTCGGCTGTGTCGGCGGTGTGATTGACGTCCGGCAGGGTGAGCAGGTACATCACCTCCCACACCTGCGAGGGCGCGCTCCCGAGCTCGGCGCCGAGGTCGGAAACGCAGGGGCGCACCGGTGTCGGCGTGCCGGTGAGCGTCTCCACGAGAGCGTCGAGCACGGCCACCAGCCCGCGCCCACCCGCGTCGACCACCCCGGCGGCCGCCAGCGGCGCCAGCTGGTCGGGCGTGTTCGCCAGCGCCTCGGCCGCCTCCTTGGCGGCCAGCACGGCGACGTCGGTGACGCTCGGCCCGCCTTCCTCCCGCGACGCGAGCGCCTCCAGCGCCGTGGACACGGCGTGCAGGACGCTCAGCATCGTGCCCGCGACAGGGCGCGCCACCGCCTTCGTGGCGGCCGTGTCGGCGGCGCGCAGCGCGCCGACCAGCGCCGTGCCGTCGAGCACCGCGTCCTCGGCCGCCGACGTCGCCATGCCCCGCAACACCTGCGAGAGGATGGTTCCGGAGTTGCCCCGCGCGGCCCTGACCGCCGCGGCGGCCGCGGCGGTCAGTACCGCGCCCGCCCCCGCGCCGTCGAGCGCGTCGAGGCCGTCCCGCGCGGCGGTCATGGTGTGCAGGAGGTTCGAGCCGGTGTCGGAGTCGGCCACCGGATAGACGTTGATGTCGTCGATCTCGGCCCGCAACGCGCGCAGATCGCGTACGCAGACGTCGATCCACCGCCGCACCGCGTCCGCGTCCAGAGCGTCTGAGGCCCGCACCCGCGCATCCTCCGTAGCTGGTCTCGAAAACACCCGTCGAGGCATGCCAGATGCGAGGGTAACGACCCCGTTGTGCCGAGGGCCGGCGTACCGGTTACCCTGTTCGAGTTGCCCGGTACCCCGGGTGGTTCGTTTACCGATTCATTTCGAGGAGTGTTCGACGTGGCTGCCGTGTGCGACGTCTGTGGCAAGGGGCCGGGCTTCGGCAAGTCGGTCTCACACTCTCACCGGCGCACCAACCGCCGGTGGAACCCGAACATCCAGACCGTGCACGCCAGGGTCGGGCTTTCTCAGAAGAAGCGCCTGAACGTGTGCACCTCCTGCCTGAAGGCGGGCAAGGTCGTTCGGGCCTGACGCCTCAGCTCTTACGTACGAACGGCTCGGTGACCGGGTGGTCGCCGAGCCGTTCGTCGTCTGCGGTATCTCCTACGGCAACTTCCAGTCGATGGGCGCCGCTCCCCGCTCCTCCAGCAGCGCGTTGGCTCGGCTGAAGGGACGCGAACCGAAGAAGCCGTTGCGTGCCGAGAGCGGACTCGGGTGGACGGACTCCACACACGGCACCGAGCCGAGCAACGGCTTCAGCTTGCGCGCGTTGCTGCCCCACAGGATCGCCACGAGCGGCTTGTCGCGTTCGGCCAGCGCCACGATCGCCCGCTCGGTGATCTCCTCCCAACCCTTGCCCTGGTGGGAGTTCGGCTTGCCGGGACGCACCGTCAACGCGCGGTTGAGCAGCAGCACGCCCTGCTCCGTCCACGGTGTCAGGTCCCCGTTGGACGGTGGCGGGTGGCCGAGATCGTCGCAGTACTCGCGGAAGATGTTGACGAGGCTCTTCGGCAGCGGCCGGACGTCGGGTGCCACGGCGAAGGACAACCCGATCGCGTGACCCGGCGTGGGGTACGGGTCCTGACCGACGATCAGTGCTCGCACCTCGTCGAACGGCTGGCGGAACGCGCGCAGGATGTTGTCGCCGGCGGGCAGGTACGTCCGTCCTGCCGCGACCTCG
>JACYYK010006288.1_pt2 | contig 11716 bp, 12 predicted proteins | sample 8236871 | NCBI WGS metagenome assembly JACYYK01 (sample SAMN14103087, study PRJNA606662) | landfill metagenome | isolation source: landfill solid waste inoculated with endophyte fungus Paravalsa indica | place: India:New Delhi, Okhla landfill site | collected 2017-11-05 | reverse complement strand
CTAGCCGCTCAGGACAGCGGCTTTCGCCGCGCAAGGCCCTCGCCGCGCGGGAACCCCTTCGGCGTGCGGCCGTCCTTGTACGACAGCACCAGGCGGCGCTCCCGGGCCTCGGGCCACGGCTGGACGTCGATCACGACCGGCACGGTCATCTTCATCCGTCGCGCGACGGAGCGGCCGGTGGACCACTCCTCGTCGTCGAGCGTGCCCTTCCAGGCGACGAGGAGACCGTCCGCCCGCAGCAGTGGGGACGCGTACTCGATCAGCACTCCGAGCGGTGCCACCGCACGCGCCGTCATCACGTCGTTGGCGCCCATGCCGGGCTTCCACGACTCGGCGCGGCCGTGCACGCCCCGGACGTTGCCCAGACCCATCCGCTCCGCGCAGGCGGTCACCCACTCCGTCTTCTTGCGCACCGTGTCGAGGGCGACGATGCGGCAGTCCGGCCGCGCGGCCGCCAGCACCAGCGCCGGCACGCCCGCGCCGGCGCCGACGTCGACCACGGACTCGGCGCCCGACAGCTCGGGAACCTCGAGCCCACTCAGCGCGTCGGCGACGTGGCGGTCGACGACCTCGTCCGGGTCACGGATCGTCGTCGCGGCGTGCGGATCGGTCGCGAAGACCTCGATCAGCGTGAGCAGCGCATCGACGACGTCCGGACCGAGCCCGTAGTCGGTCGCGAGCTGGTCGAGCCGCGCGGTGACGTACGGCGTGCGGTGCGCGTCCCCGCTCACGACGCCCGGCGGGTGACCACCAGACGACGCTCGGGCTCGTCGCCCTCGCTGTGCGTCTGCACGTCGCCGCGGTCGCGCAAGCGCTCGTGGACGTACCGGCGCTCGCTGGCCGTCATCGGATCCAGGGGGACCTCGGCCCCGGAGCGGACCGCCCGGTCCGCCGCCTCGTCGGCGACCCGGTCGAGGATTCCGGCCCGCCGCGACCGATACTCGCCGGCGTCCACCGTCACGACCCAATCGCCGCCGGGGGCGTGCTTGGCCGCCACCCGGGTCGCCAGGTGCTGCACCGCGTCGATCACGTGCCCGTGCCGGCCGATGAACGGGGCCACACGGTCGCCGTGCAACGTCGCGGTGATCCGCGAGCCCTCGCGGGTGACCTCGACCTCGTCGCCGGCGTCGAGCGCCGCCGCCACCCGCACGACGAGCGCGGCGACGTCCGCCGCGATCCGGTCCCCCACCGCGTCCGTCGCGCTCATGTCAACGCCTCCGTCCGCTGCGCTTCTTCTTCTTGCGCGGCGGGGGCGGCGGCGCGCTGCCCCCCGCGACGGCGGCGGCCGGCTTGCCCTTCGTCGGTGCGGGGTCCTCTTCGACCTCTTCGACCTCGATCGGCTTGGCGTGGCCGTAGATCCGGATCAGCGCCCACTGCTGGACCAGCGTGAAGACGTTCGTGGTGATCCAGTAGATGAAGAGGCCGGCCGGCGGCTTGATCGGGATCAGGAAGACGACGAAGACCAGCGGCAGCGCCAGCATCAGGCGGCGCTGGTTCTTGTCGATCGTCGGCGGCATGTTGACCAGCGACGACGCGATCTGCGAGCCGACGTAGAGGACGAGCAACAGCACCAGCAGGCTGCCCGTGGCGACGGCCGTGATGTCGTGGATCCCGAGGAAGCTCTCGCCGAATCCGCCGAGCGTCGATCCCGGCGGGATCTTGTCGCCGTACATCCAGTCGCCGACCGGGTTGGGTACCGCGCTGCAGCCGACGTCGTGCGGCAGGTTGCGGTCGGTGCCGTCCCCGCAGATCTCGAACTTGAGATCCGTCCGCAGCATGTAGAAGAACGAGATCAGGAACGGGATCTGCGCCAGGATCGGCAGGCACGACCCGAACGGGTTGACCTTGTGCTCCGAGTACAGCTTCATCGTCTCCTGCTGGAGCCGCTGGCTGTCGCCCTTGTGCTTTGCCTGCAGGGCCTTCAACTGCGGGGCGATCGCCTGGAGCCCCCGCATCGACTTGAAGGACTTGACGCCGAGCGGCATGACCGCCAGGCGCAGCAGGATGGTCAGGACGATGATCGACATCCCCCATCCGAAGCCGATCGAATCGTGGAGGAACTCCAGGATCGGCAGGAAGAGGTCGATCAGCCACTGGATCGGTGCGATGACGGCTACAGGCATAGGTCTCGTTCAGGACGGCGAGGACGGTCGGCGGGAGCGGAACACCCGCTGGGCCGACACAGGATCGTAGCCACCGTGACTCCACGGGTTGCACCGCAGGATGCGCCAGCCCGCCAGGACGAGACCGCGCAGCACCCCCTCGGTCCGCACCGCGTCGACGGCGTAGTGACTACAGGTGGGTTCGTACTTGCACGATCGCGGCAGGAGCGGGCTGATCGTCCGCTGGTACAGGCGAATCGGCGCCACCACGATCGACCGCAGCGCACCGGTCACGTGGTTCCCGACGCCTCGTCCGGCGAGCTCAGCGCACGGACGGCCTTCTCGGCCAGCTCGCGGAGAGCGGGCGCCACGCCGCCCAGGCCGTCGCGCTCGGCGAGCTCCCGCGCATCGGGCCGCGCCACGATCACCACGTCGCAGGCACCGACGAAACGCGGTACGTGCTCGACGAAGGCCTCCCGCAGGAGGCGCTTCACCAGATTGCGCTCGACCGCGTTCCCGACGCGGCGCGAGACGCTCAGTCCGACCCGGGGATCCCGCGGGTGCTCCGTGGCGTCCTGCGGGAACACGTGCAGCACCAGGTACCGGTTGCCGTACGAGCGACCCCGACGGAAGACGCGGTCGAAGTCGGCGCTGCGGGTCAGACGACCCCGCTTCGACCGCGGCGCGGCCGGACGGGGATCAGGCATCGGTCAGACGGTCAGGCGACGGCGGCCCTTGGACCGGCGCCGCTTCAGGACCGCGCGACCGGCCTTGGTGGACATGCGCTCACGGAAACCGTGGGTGCGCGCGCGCTTGCGCTTCTTCGGCTGGTAGGTGCGCTTCATCTTCTAGAGCTCAGGTCGAGGGACCACGCGATCACGGCAGGACTTCCGCCGCACGCGGGCACGGAACGAGCAGTCTACCGACCCGACGCACCGCAGGCGCAGTGGCTTATCGCACCCTTCGGACAACACCGTCGCACGGCGTCCGCGGCCCGCCCGGCGATGTTCTCGCTCTTTCCGGGAACTCCACCGGCGGCCGGCGAAAATCAGGCCCCGCGGCGGGCCCCCGCTGGTATATTCGTCGCTCGCCGTCACCTGCGACGAGCGACCCTCGGAAGCCGCCTCCGCGCGTCCGCCATTGACCCCTCGTCGCCCCCGTGGCGACCGCTTCTTGCTGCCTGTTCCCGTGCCTGCTGCTGACCTCGACCGCGCCTGGAGCGCCATCATCGAGGACGCTCGGCGGCACATCGGAGACGACGCCTGGGACACCTGGCTGTCGGTGATCCGGCCGGTCTCGGCCGACGGCCACCAGTTCTGGGTCGCCGCGCCGGCCCACGCGCGCGCTTGGATCAGCCACCGGCTGCTGCCGCTGCTGAGCGCGTCCGCGACCCGGGTCCTCGACCGGCCGTTGCGGGTCGTGCTGACCCCCGGCGACAGCGCCCGAACGACCGGCGGCGGGCCCGATGCCGCATCCGCGACCGCGGGCGACGCAGCCCCGTCGCCCGCGGAGCGGCCCTTCACCCCGCGCTTCCGGTTCGAGGAGTTCGTCCTCGGACCGTCCAACCGGTTCGCCCACGCGGCGGCCCTGACCGTCGCCGAGAATCCGGGCACCGCCTACAACCCGCTGTTCCTCTACGGCCCCCCGGGCACCGGCAAGACCCACCTGCTGCACGCGATCGGCCAGTACGCGCGGCGGCACCACCCGGGGCTCCGCGTCCGCTACGCGACGGCCGAGACCTTCACCACCGAGTTCACCGGCGCCCTGCGATCCAAGGGCATCGAGGGCTTCAAGGAGCGCTACCGCGAGCTCGACCTGCTGCTCGTCGACGACGTGCAGTTCCTGATGGCCAAGAAGGCCACCGAGGAAGAGTTCTTCCACACCTTCAACGCGCTCCACGAGGCCGGCGCGCAGGTCGTCCTGACGGCCGACCGGATCCCTCACGACATGCAGGCGCTCGAGCAGCGTCTGCGCGACCGGTTCAGCTCCGGCCTGGTCGCCGAGGTCGATCCGCCCGACATCGCCACCCGCATGATGGTGCTGCGCAAGCGGATCGTCGGACAGGCGATCGACGTGCCCGACCCGACCGCGCTCGAGGAGATCGCCCGCCACGTCAACAGCAGCGTGCGCGCCGTCGAGGCCGCGCTGGTCCGGGTCGTCGCCTACGCGTCGCTGACCGAGCGGCCGCTGACTGCCGGACTCGCCCAGGAGGTCCTCGGCTCGCTCTATCCGGGACGGCCGAAGCAACCGGGCCAGCGCGCCGACGATCCGGTCCGCGCGACGCCGATCGGACCGGCCACCGTGCCGCAGATCCTCGAGGCGACCGCCGGGACCTTCGAGGTCACCGCGGACGACCTGCTGTCGCGACGCAACGACAAGCGGCTCTCGTGGGCCCGCAAGCTCGCCATGTACATCGCGCGGGACGAGACCGGGGCGTCCTACCCGACGCTGGGCCGGGACTTCGGCGGCCGCAACCACACGACGGTGATGACCGCCGTGCGCAGCGCGACCGAGCAGATCGACAGCGATCCGAGCGCACAGGTCGACCTCGCACGTGTGCGCTCGCGGCTGCGGACGGTGCAGGGATCGAGTGCCCCCGTCGACGTCGATGCACAGGTCGACCGACGTGACTGACAGACTGCACAGGGGTCTGTGCGCGCACTCGTCGGTCGCGGGCCCCGTGAACACTGGGGATCAGCCGCTCTCGGCGTCGCGGTCCACAGGTCGCACAGCCCTTCCTATGACTTCTGAAACCTCCTTCTCTCTGAGGACTTCAAGGTGAAACTGCACACCTCCGCACAGGACCTGCTCGGACACCTGCAGTCGCTGAGCCGCATCGCGTCGGGCCGGCTGGCGAACCCCACGCTGTCCGGGGTCCAGATCGCGGCGACCACCGACAGCATCGAGCTCCGCGCGACCGACCTCCAGGTCGGGCTACGGATCGCGTTGGAAGGCGAGGTGGAGCAGGCCGGGACCGTCGTGCTGCCGGCACGGCTGCTGCTGGACATCACCCGCCAGGCCCCGGGCCCGCGCGTGACGCTCGAGCTGCGGACCGAGGAGCAGGACGTCGAGGTCACCGTCGGCTCGGCGGTCTTCCACCTGCGGACGTTGCGGGGCGAGGACTTCCCGCCGCTGCCCGAGCCGCAGGGCGTGTCCGGCGTCGAGGTCTCCGCGCAAGCGTTCATCCAGACGACGGCCAAGGTCGTGCGCTCGGCGGCGAAGGACGACACCCGGCCGCTGCTGGCGTGCGTGCTGGTCCGCGCCGAGGGCGACACGCTGACGATGGTCGCGACCGACTCGTACCGGCTGTCGGAGAAGCGGACGACGCTGGAGACCCCGCTCGAGGGCAGCTTCGAGGCCAACGTGCCCGCCCGCGTGATGCAGGAGCTCGAGCGCCTGGTGCCCGCGACCGGCGCCGAGACGCTGACCGTCGCTCCCGGCGAGAACCAGGTGCTGTTCTCGGTCGGCGACCACACGCTCAGCTCGCGGCTGGTCGACGGCACCTTCCCGCAGTACCGCTCGCTGATCCCCGAGACCTTCGACCACGAGCTGCGGGTCTCGACGTCGGAGCTGCGCGAGGTCGTCGGTCGGGTCTCGCTGCTGGCCCAGAAGGCCGCGGCGCTCAGCCTGGCGTTCAGCGAGGGCGAGCTGGTGGTGTCGGCGCAAACGCAGGACGTCGGCGAGGCGCGCGAGCCGATGCCGGTGCCGTTCCACGGCGAGCCGTTCGCGATCGGCTTCAACCCCGAGTACCTGCGCGACGGTCTCGACACGATCGACGGCGACGAGGTGCTGCTGCGCCTGACCAGCCCGATCCGGCCGGGTCTGCTGCAGACCACCGACGATCAGGGCTTCCTGTACCTGATCATGCCGATCCGCCTCAACAACTGACGGACTCGACCGTGGATACGGCGGGCGCGGAGGACCGGCCGAGCGCCCGCACGCCGTACCTCTCGCGGCTGCGGGTGCGCGACGTCCGTACGTACGCCGCGTCCGACGTTCCGCTCGGCCCGGGTCTGACCGTGATCTTCGGGCCCAACGGCGCCGGCAAGACCAACCTGCTGGAAGCCGCCTACCTGGCCTGCACCGGGCGGTCGTTCCGGCAGGCCGGCGACCAGGAGATCGTCCGCCGCGGCGCCGCGGCCGCCCACGTCGGGGCGGAGGTGGCGACCGAGCATGGGACCAGCAACCTGACCGTCGGGATCGAGCCTGGCGAGCGGCGACGGCTGCGCGTGGACGGCAATCCGGTCGAGAGCCTGCTCGATCATCCCGCCCGGCCCCGGCTGAACGTGTTCCTCCCCGACCGGATGGTGCTCGTGAAGGGCGGCCCGGCGCTGCGTCGATCGCACGTCGACCAGCTGGTGGCGGTGCTGCGGCCGTCGGCTGCCTCGGTTCGCCGCAGCTATCACGAGACCCTGCGGCAGCGCAACGCGCTGCTGTCGTCGCTGCGGACCCGCGGGGCGAGCGTGGCGCAGGCGGAAGCCGAGTTGCGGCCGTGGGACCTCGCGGTGGCCCGGGCGGCTGCGGAGCTGACCGCCACGCGGGCCGCGGTCGTCGCCGCGATCAACCCGGCGGTCTCGGCGCGCGCGGACGAGCTGGGCCTCGTCGGCACGCTGGAGATCGCGTACCGCCCCCGCTCCGCGGCCGACGCGGTGGAGGTGGCGGAGGCGCTGCGCGAGCGACTGAGCGGCGACCTCGAGCGGGGCTTCACGCACCACGGGCCGCACCGCGACGACCTGGCCGTGCGCCGCGACGGACGGCTGCTGCACCGGTTCGGGTCGCAGGGCGAGCAGCGTTTGGCGTTGCTCGCCCTGCTGCTCGGCGAGACCGACGTGATCGAGCGCAACAGCGGACGGCGGCCGATCCTGCTGCTCGACGACGTGATGAGCGAGCTCGACGTGGATCGCCGCACGCGGCTCGTCGGCGTGATCGCCGAGCGGGGCCAGGCGCTGGTCACGGTCACCGAGGCCGAGCACGTGCCGGGGGCCGACGACCCGTCCGTCGGCCTGGTCTCGGTCGTGCCCGGGACGGCCGAGTCGGTGCGGATCGCCACGGCAGGGCCGTCCGCGGGAGACTGAGCGGGTGTCGCGCCGCCGCCGTTCCGTACCGAGGACCCCGGGGGACGCGCTCGACGGCCTGCTCGAGTCGATCGCCCCCGAAGCCGCGGAGGACCTCGGCCTGGCCCGGATCCAGCGCGCCTGGTCCGCGGCGGTCGGTCCCGCCATCGCCGCCGCGGCCCGCCCGGTGGCGGTGGTCGAGGGAGTGCTCCACGTGGCCTGCCAGGAGGCCACCTGGGCGCACGAGATCCAGATGCTCGAGGTCACCGTCGTCGCGCGGATCCAGGACGCCGGATTTCCCGACGTGCGGTCGATCCGGGCCCGTTCCGGCGGGTCGGGATCGCCCCCCGGACGAGGGCGGTAGGGCGGCCGCGCGGCGCCGGTCCGGGGCCGGTGGATCAGCGGTCGCGAATTCCGGCGGTTTGCAGCCGGATTCCCCCGTCGCAACAGGGGATCCGTCGCCTCGCTGTGGTATCTTTGGAGGGATTCGCTCGGTGCGCCTCGACCCGACGTCCTTCGACCCGGGACCCCGAGGCGCTTCTTGCTGCACGGAGGCTTATGGCGACGAACGACACCCCCACCCCCGACGACGCGCTGGAGACGAGAGGCACGGAGCAGTCCACCTCCTCCACCGCATCGAACGGGACCTACGACGCGGGGGACATCACCGTCCTGGAGGGGCTGGAGGCGGTGCGTCACCGGCCCGGCATGTACATCGGCTCGACCGGTACCCGTGGCCTCCACCACCTGGTCTGGGAGATCGTCGACAACTCCGTCGACGAGGCGCTCGCGGGGCATGCCTCGACCGTCTCGATCACCGTCCACCCGGACAACTCGGTCACCGTCGTCGACGACGGTCGCGGGATCCCGGTCGCGATGCACGAGACCGGCAAGCCGACCGTCGAGGTCGTGCTGACGGTGCTCCACGCCGGGGGCAAGTTCGGCGACGGCGGCGGCTACAAGGTCTCGGGCGGTCTCCACGGCGTCGGTTCGTCGGTCGTCAACGCGCTGTCGGAGGAGTTCGACGTCACGATCCGCCGCGACGGCTTCGCCTGGCGGCAGAGCTACGTCCGCGGCGTGCCGACCGGCGAGCTGCAGCAGGGGGAGCAGCTCGGCCCCGACGACGCGACCGGCACCGAGATCCGCTTCCTGCCGGACGCCGACATCTTCGAGACCACCGAGTACGACTGGACGACGCTCGAGACCCGCCTGCGCGAGACCGCGTTCCTGACCCGCGGCCTGCGGATCGTGATCGTCGACGAGCGCGAGGGCGGCAAGCAGGTCGACTTCCACTACGAGGGCGGTATCGCCGACTTCGTCACGTACCTCAACGACACCAAGGACCCGATCCACAAGAAGGTCATCACCTTCGAGGGCGAGGACGACAAGGCGGGCGGCGCCGTCGAGATCGCGATGCAGTGGAACTCGACGTACCAGGAGTCGGTGTTCTCGTTCGCCAACAACATCAACACCCACGAGGGCGGGTCGCACCTGTCGGGCTTCCGCTCGGCGCTGACCGGCACGGTCAACAAGTGGGCGCGCGAGAAGGGCGAGCTGAAGGAGAAGGATCCCGCGCTGTCCGGCGAGGACATCCGCGAGGGCCTGACCGCCGTCATCTCCGCCAAGCTGACCAACCCGCAGTTCGAGGGCCAGACGAAGACCAAGCTCGGCAACCCGGGGATGCAGGGCTTCGTGGCGCAGGTCGTCAACGCCAAGCTCGCGGAGTTCCTCGAGGAGAACCCGGGCGACGCGCGCCAGATCGTCCGCAAGGCGGTCCAGGCCGCCCAGGCGCGATCGGCGGCCCGCAAGGCCCGCGACCTGACCCGCCGCAAGAGCGCGCTGGAGAACTCGCGGCTGCCGGGCAAGCTCGCCGACTGCTCGGTCAAGGACCCGTCGCTGGCCGAGCTGTTCATCGTCGAGGGCGACTCCGCCGGCGGCTCGGCCAAGCAGGGCCGGGATCGGCACACCCAGGCGATCCTTCCGCTGCGCGGCAAGATCCTCAACGTCGAGCGGGCGCGGATCGACCGGGTGCTGGCGAACAACGAGGTCCAGGCGTTGATCACCGCGATCGGCACCGGGATCCGCGAGGAGTTCGACATCACGGCGGCGCGGTACCACAAGATCATCCTGATGACGGACGCCGACGTCGACGGCGCGCACATCCGCACGCTCGTCCTGACGCTGATCTTCCGGGAGATGCAGGAGCTGATCGAAGCCGGCTTCGTCTACATCGCCAAGCCGCCGCTCTACAAGCTCAAGCAGGGCAGCAACGACCGCTACATCGAGAAGGACTCGGAGCTCGAGGAGGTCCTGCTGTCGGACAAGCTCGAGAAGTTCGAGCTGATCAACGGCGCCGGCGAGACGGTGCCGTTGAACGTCGCCAAGTGGCAGAAGTTCGGGCGGCTGCGCAAGCAGCACGAGGCCTGGGCCAGCGCGCTGCGCGGCACCCACGGCAGCGAGGTCGTGCAGTTCCTGGCCTCGACGGGCCTGGTCCACGACGGGATCGTCGGCGCCGACGCGGTGATCGGGCAGCTGCGGGCCGACGGCGCGGCCGGCGATGACGCCGCGATCCGCGTGCAACTGCTGTCCGAGGACGCCACCCACGTCACGATCCGGACGACCGAGAAGAAGACCAACCTGGCGCGCACCACGGTGCTCGAGCGGTCGCTGTTCGACAGCCCCGAGTACACCGGCTTCGTCAAGGTCCACCAGCAGCTCGTCGCGTTGCTCGGCCAGCCGGCGTTCAGCGTCACGCTCGGCCAGCACAGCGAGGAAGCGGCGACCTTCGAGGAGCTCAGCCGCACGGTGCTCGGGCTCGCCCAGCGCGGCGTCCGGCTGTCGCGGTTCAAGGGCCTCGGCGAGATGAACGCCGAGCAGCTGCGCGTGACGACGATGGACCCCGCCGGTCGGACGCTCCAGCAGGTCAGCATCGCGGACGCCGCGGCGGCCGATCACCTGTTCTCCCAGCTGATGGGCGAGCACGTGGAGTTCCGCCGCGACTTCATCGAGGAGCACGGCCACCAGGTCGCGAACCTGGATGTCTGAGCCCCAGCCGTCCCCCCGATTCGTACGAGAAGGAGCCTGATCCGTGGCTACCGAAGTGATCAGCGGCGGCAACGTCGAGCCCCGCACGCTCGAAGACGAGATGCGGACCGCGTACCTGGACTACGCGATGTCCGTGATCGTCGGGCGGGCGCTGCCGGACGTCCGGGACGGCCTCAAGCCGGTCCACCGCCGGGTCCTCTACGGCATGTCGCAGCTGGGCCTCGGTCCGACGCGCGGCTACTCGAAGAGCTCGCGCATCGTCGGCGAGGTGATGGGCAACTACCACCCGCACGGCGACTCCTCGATCTACGAGACGCTGGTCCGCCTGGCCCAGGACTTCTCGATGCGCTACACGCTCGTCGACGGTCAGGGCAACTTCGGCTCGGTCGACGACGACCCCGCCGCGGCCATGCGGTACACCGAGGCCCGCCTCACCCGGCTCGCGATGGAGATGCTTCGCGACCTGGACATGGACACGGTCGACTTCGCCCCGAACTACGACGGGCGCGAGACCGAGCCGACGGTCCTGCCGTCGCGGTACCCGAACCTGCTCGTCAACGGCGCCGCGGGCATCGCCGTCGGCATGGCGACCAAGATCCCGCCGCACAACATCGGCGAGACGATCGACGCCACGATCGCGTTCATCGACGACCCGGACATCGACCTCGACGGGTTGATGCAGCACCTCAAGGGGCCGGACTTCCCGACCGGCGGCATCATCCTCGGCACCCAGGGGATCCGCGACGCCTACGCGACCGGTCGCGGCAAGGTCCGGATCCAGGCCAAGGCGCACATCGAGCCGCTGGCCCAGGGCAAGGAGGCGATCGTCGTCACCGAGCTGCCCTACGAGGTCAAGAAGGGCGGCGAGAGCGGGCTGATCGTCAAGATCGCCGAGCTCGTCCGGGACAAGAAGATCCCCGAGATCAGCGACATCCGCGACGAGACCGACCGCCGGGGCATGCGCCTGGTGATCGAGCTCAAGCGCGACGTGCTGCCGAAGGTCGTGCTGAACAAGCTGTTCAAGCACACCAACATGCAGACGACGTTCGGCGTCAACATGGTGGCGCTGGTCGACGGCGTGCCGCGCACGCTGTCGCTGCGGCAGGTGCTGCAGGCCTACGTCGGCCACCAGCGCGACGTCGTCGTGCGCCGGGCCAAGTACGAGCTGGCGCAGAAGGAAGCCCGGGCCCACGTGCTCGAGGGCCTGCTGATCGCACTCGACAACCTCGACGCGGTGATCGCCGTGATCCGCGGGTCGAAGGACCGCGAGACCGCGCGCGGCGAGCTGATCGAGAAGTTCGGCCTGACGCTGATCCAGGCCCAGGCGATCCTCGACCTGCGCCTGTCGCAGCTGACCGCGCTGGAGAGCGACGCGATCCGCGGCGAGCACGCCGACGTGATGGAGCGGATCAAGGAGCTGCGCGAGCTGCTCGGCGACGAGCAGAAGGTGCTCGACCTGATCAAGGAGGAGATGCTCGAGATCCGCGAGCGGTTCATCGATGAGCGCCGCACGCT
>JACYYK010007754.1_pt1 | contig 11735 bp, 11 predicted proteins | sample 8236871 | NCBI WGS metagenome assembly JACYYK01 (sample SAMN14103087, study PRJNA606662) | landfill metagenome | isolation source: landfill solid waste inoculated with endophyte fungus Paravalsa indica | place: India:New Delhi, Okhla landfill site | collected 2017-11-05 | reverse complement strand
CGCCGCCAGCGAGGAGACGTTGACGATTCCTCCGCGAACGCGGGACTGCATGCGCTTGGCCGAAGCCAGCGACAGCTCCCTCACCGCCCCGGTGAGCACCCGATCCTGTTCGTCGAGCTCGGCGATATCGGTGTCCAGCAGCGTCCCGCGCAGACCGAAGCCCGCGTTGTTGATGAGCACATCGATCGGCTGCGTCGCGATGATCTCGACGACCGAGTCGATCCCGTCACGGTCGGACAGATCCGCCACGGCCACCTCGGCGCGGATGTTCTGCGTGGTCTGCAGCTGGTCGGCCAGCTCACTCAGTCGGGCTTCGTTCCTGGCGACCAGGACGAGGTCGTAGCCTTCGGCGGCCAGGGTGCGGGCATAGCCGCGTCCCAGTCCGGAACTCGCCCCGGTGATAAGGGCACGCGGCCGGGGACTCGGGTCCCGCCTCGGCGAGGATCCGTCCCGGGTTCGGGACGTCTCGCTGCGCTGCGGGGGCGGGACCTCGCGATTCATACCGCGCCTTGTCCTCTGCGCACGGTCAGTGACTGCACCGCAGTGCCGATGGGTCCGCCGGCGTCGCTGAGCACGCTCGTCGTCTGCCCCAGCCCGGTCGGCCCGAAGGCGACCCTGGTGTCGAAGCCGACCCAGCCGGGCTCGGGAACGCGCGTGAGGTGGATGGAGAGGTCGACGTTCGGGAAGAACGTCGTCTTCGGATTCTCGCGGACGGCCAGACCGTTGGCCGTATCAACGAACTTGACGAAGGCTGCGGTCGGCGGGTCGATCTCACCATCGACGAGAGGATAGGGGCTGCGCACCCAGGACTGTGCGTATCCGGGGTGGGCGTCCGCGCCCTGCCGGCCCTCGAGCGACGCGATGTAGCCGCCGCCCCAACGACCGGTGAAAGGAGCCTCGGGCACTTCGGACACCGGTGGCATCGCCTGCCATTCGTCGCCGGCTACCTCCTCGGTGTCGGAGGCCTGCAGTCGCCACACCCGCGCGGTCACGCTGGTGCGCTCACCATGGCGCATCTGTGCTTCGACGAGTTCGATGGTCCGTCCCGGACGGATGACGTTGACGTCGATCGTGAACTCGCCGGAGTGAATGACGCCGAGCACGTCGAAGGTCACTCGGGAGATGAGCTTGTCGCTGGGCAGCCGCCGCTCGATCTCGGCGAGCACGATCCCCGAGGCAGGCGCGAGGTGCTGCTCGCCGGGCTGCCACGCTCCCTGACTGTGCAGGGTCGAGACGAGGCGGCCCTCTGACAGGCGCACATAGTAGGAGTCCGGGTAGGCGGCCCCGTCGTGGCCGAGGTGTTCGTTGGGAGCTTCAGGCATGGTCCCAGCTTATCGAGCCGAGAGGGTCCGCTCGACGCAGGGGCTGGGCACGCCCCCTTCCACACGGCTCCGGCATAAGCGGCTGTGTTGCTCCGGCATAAGCACGCCGAGGCGGCCCACCGGCAGCCGCACGCACCCCGCTTTCACCTCCGGCGCGGACGGCTTAGGGTGGGAGGGTGAGAATCGCTACGTGGAATGTGAACTCGATCCGTGCCCGCCACGACCGCATCGGGGCCTGGCTGGATCGTTCGGATGTCGATGTCCTGGCCATCCAGGAACTCAAGTGCAAGGATGCCCAGTTTCCCGAGGAGCTGTTCACCGAGCGCGGATACGAGGTCAGCTACCACGGCCTCAACCAGTGGAACGGGGTGGCCATCGCCTCGCGCGTCGGACTGGCCGACACCGAGATCGGGTTCACGGACATCCCTGCCTTCGGCTCGGAAGATCCCGTCGTCGAAGCCCGGGCGCTGTCGGTGACCTGCAACGATGTGCGCGTCTACTCGCTCTATGTGCCCAATGGCCGCGAACTCGACCACCCGCATTACGCGTACAAGCTTGACTGGTACAAGGCGCTGACGGCCGATATCGCCGCCCAGCTCAGTGCCGAACCGGAGAAGAAGCTCGTCCTCTGCGGTGACTTCAACGTCGCCCCGCTCGATGAGGACGTCTGGGATATGGCCGAGTTCGACGGCGCCACCCACGTCTCCGATGCCGAACGCGCCGCCTTCGACGAACTGCTTGGCGCGGGACTGTCCGAAGTCACTCGACAGTTCACGCCCGGCCCCGGCGTCTTTACCTTCTGGGACTACCAGAAGCTGCGGTTCCCGAAGAAGCAGGGCATGCGCATCGACTTCCAGCTCGCCTCACAGGCACTGGCGAAGACCGCGACCGCAGGCGAGATCGACCGCGAGGAGCGCAAGGGCAAGGGAGCGTCCGACCACGCTCCCGTCATCGTCGACTACGACGTCTGAGGCACCCTCGTCTCACCTTTCGACACCTCGCGGCAACTTCAGCGTCGAAGCCATAGACATCTCTCCTCTCTTCTGGTGAAGTTGAATCAGGAGCTAGGAAGGTGACGAGGATGTCAGCAACTGTCCGCGAATTGGTCGACGAAGCCTACGACCGGCGTGAGTCCACCTGGAGGGCCGCCCTCGAGACGGTCAACGACTGGGTCGAGTCCGTCCGCGCTCCTTCCGCTCTGCTCTCCGGGGATCGAGTGCGCGTCGTCGACGGTCGGATCAAGGATCGGATGCGCACAGGCGAGAAGCTGCGCCGCAAACTCGCCGATGCCAATGACGAGATCCACGAATCCGTCGAGGTCGAGAATCAGGTCATCGATGTCGTCGGTGCCCGTGTCATCTGCCGCACCGAACGCGAGCAGTCGGCCCTGTGGGATCTGCTCACCGCGGTGAGCGACGATACGAACCTCTCCATCGCCGAGGTGCGCGACTATTCCGCCACCCCGAAACCGTCGGGATACCGCGGCCGCCACCTCATCGTCGAGGTTCCCTTCGACTCCGAGCCCTCCGTCCTCGTCGAACTCCAGCTGCGCACGATCATGCAGGACGCATGGTGCGTGCTCGCCGAGGAGCACCTGTTCAAACCCGGCCAGGCGCTGAAATCCGATGCCCAGCAGGAACGGCTGTCGGTGATCCTCGCCGGGCTCATGGCACAGGCCGATTCCGTGGCCGCCTTCATCGCCGATGACGTCGGCGCGTATCTGGGCATGGGCAATTCCGCTCCGCCCAGAGCCTTCGCCGAGGCAGACGAACCGACCGATCCGGCCATCGAGGTCACGATCCGCGAACTCAACCACTCCTACGTCCTCGCCGCCGATGAGGTGGGCCGCCACGGCATCATCCGTCTGGAGACGCTCGGGCTGACTCCCGACAATCCGGAGCGCTCGGCCTTCCCTCACCCGGGCGACAAACTGCAGGTGCGCATGGACGAGTCGAACAACACGCGCTATTTCATCCCCGTCGGCTGGGAGAGCTGACCCCGACGGTCGAGAGAGCTGACCCCGACGTCGCTCGACCGACTGCGGACTGGGCAACCTTCCAGGCGCCACACCGACTAGACTTGCGTCCCATGGGAAAGAAGTCGAAGCGCTCCAAGGAAGAACTCATCGCCAAACGCCTCGCCAGGGCGCAGGCCACGGCATTCGTCGCACGTCCGTTCGCGGACCTGCCGTTCGAAGCCGACCTCATCTGCCTGCGTGAGCTCGTGCCCGCGGCCACCGCGACCGCGAGGCTGACCGAGGAATACGGCGGCCACGAGGTGACCATCACCTCCCTGCTGCCCGCGGCATGGCAGGCGTGGCACCGCGACGACGGTGAGATCCTGGCCGGAATGCAGGTGCCCGTGTCCTCGACCGACGCCTCCCGCGATGTCGCCCGCGGACTGCTGGCCGCCGTCGATGCCGAACCCGGCACCTCCATCGAGGCGACCACCGAACCCGGCGAGGGCCCGCGCCTGCAGGACATCCTCGACACCTCTCATCCGTTCGACGTCCGCGTGCTCGAGAACTTCGACTACTGGGCCCTGCCCGAGGCGGAGAGCGACCCCGACGTCGCCGCCGCCCTCCAGCAGGCCAACGACTCCGTGGCCCCGACGGAGAAGCTCGCCTCCGTCGACTCCGCCTACTGGACCGAGATGTCCGGCCGCACCTACGTCCGCTGGGCTCGCTCCGAGGGTGAGGACCGCGTCGTCGACGCGATGGCCCGCCTGCAGGCCGAGAACGCCAACGACCTCGGCGGAATCGGCACCTTCCTCGGCTACTTCCGCGCCCACGGCATCATCGTCCCCGTCTGGGAACTCGAGTTCGGCACGCAGGTCGACGACGTCGAAGAGCCCATCGCCGCCTTCGGCAAGCGCCTCGACGAAGCTCTGAACACGACCGAGCCGATGAGCACCGAGGCCCGCCGCGTCCGCTCGGGCATCGTGTCCCGCCAGCTGACCATCCACTGATATCCGTCGCCCCATCACCGAGGCGGGACCCGGGAACGGCGCCCCGCCTCGGTGCCGGTGACGGACAGGAGAACCGATATGAGCGCACAGCCGCACCCTGCCCCCGAGGCGGTCGCTGCCATCATCCCCGCGATGGACGAATCCGCGCGGATCGCTGCCACCGTCACTGCGGCCAAGCAGATCCCCGGGGTCGACATCGTCCTCGTCGTCGACGACGGATCGTCTGACGACACGGGGGTCCTGGCCCGCCGGGCCGGCGCCGAGGTGATCACCCACCCGAAGAACAAGGGCAAGGCCGCGGCCATGATGACCGGGGCGTTCGCTCTGCGCAATCGGGAGATCTCCGACGCCGATCCGGGTGCCGATCCGCACCACCGTGCGCTGCTGTTCATCGACGGCGACCTCGAGGACTCCGCGATCAATACCGCTCCCCTGGCCGCCCCGGTGCTCGCAGGGGAAGCCGATATGACGATCGCGATCCTGCCCGCCCAGAAGCGCAAGGGCGGCGGCTTCGGCTTCGTCGTCGGATTGGCGAAGAAAGGGATCGCCGAGCTCTCCGGGTTCGACGCCACCCAACCCCTGTCGGGAATGCGCTGCCTGTCGCGGGAGGCCTTCGACGCGGCCCTGCCGTTCGCCGCCGGATGGGGCGTCGAGGCGGCCATGACCATCGACGTCGTCAACGCCGGACTGCGCGTCGAAGAGGTCGAGTGCGACCTCCACCACCGCGTCACCGGTCGCGATCTGAAAGCGCAGCTGCACCGCGCCGCCCAGTACCGCGATGTCGCCCGCGCCATCCTCGTCCGCCGCCTCCGCGCGAAGCGGAATGGCGATAACCACAAGGAGACCGGCAAGTGAGCCTCAACCGTTTCGCGTATCTCGGCCCCGAGGCCACCTTCACCGAGGCGGCCCTGCTCAGCTTCCTCGACTCCCGGAACCTGCGTGCCGACGCCTCGACGCACCCGATGCGCAATGCGCCCTCGGCACTCGATTCGGTGCTCGAGGGCGACTGCGATGCCGCGGTCGTGCCGATCGAGAACTCCCTCGAAGGCGGAGTGCCGGCCACGATCGATGCGCTGACGGAGAACGGACGCCTGCAGATCATCGCCGAGGTGGTCGTGCCCGTCCGCTTCGTCCTCGCCGTCAAGCCCGGCACCACCAAGGAGGAGATCTCCTCCTTCGGCTCCCACCCGCACGGCGAGGCACAGGTGCGCGCGTTCATGAACGAGCACTTCCCCGAAGCCGTCTACCTGCCGACGTCCTCGACTGCCGCGGCCGCCAGGGATCTGGCCAATGACGCCGGCGACCATATGGCCGCGGTCTGCCCGGCTCTGGCCGCGCAGCGGTATGGACTCGAAGTCGTCGCCGAGGACATCGGCGACCGCAAGGATGCCGTCACCCGATTCGTCGTGGTCACACGACCGGGTCCTCTGCCCGCTCCGACCGGGGCCGATAAGACGACCATCGTCGCGGCGCTGCGTTCGGACCGTGCGGGTTCGCTGCTCGAACTGCTCGAACAGTTCTCCAGCCGCGGGATCAATATGTCCCGCATCGAATCCCGTCCGACCGGTGACGGGCTGGGCCTCTACCAGTTCTCCATCGACCTGCTCGGACACATCTATGAGGCACGGATGGCCGAGGCCCTGCAGGGCGTTCACCGGGCGGCTCTCACACTGCACTTCCTCGGCAGCTACCCGAGTTCCGACGGAGCCGTGGTGCCGATCGACCCGACGACGACGGACGAGTCCTTCGCCGCGGCCGCCGACTGGCTGGAGAGGACTCTGGAAGGCTGAATTCGTCCCAGTTCGCTCCCAGCTCGCCGCCGAATCTGCAATACTGAAACCTACTGGTAGGTAAGTGTGCGCAGATTGCCGGAAACTGGTCTGTTTAGGGCAATCTGCGCACCCTTAACGTCGGTTCACCCGCCGACGAATGCGACAGAGGAGTCGACGATGAGTTCTTTCGGCAGCACACCCGCAAACAGGGGCCGCCCCTCCCCCGACGCGATCATCGTCGGAGCCGGACTCGCCGGGCTCGTCGCCGCCCACGAACTCACCCAAGCCGGCAAGCGGGTGCTCATCCTCGACCAGGAGAACCGCACGAACCTCGGCGGACAGGCTTTCTGGTCGCTCGGCGGACTCTTCCTCATCGACTCCCCAGAACAGCGGCGGCTGCGCATCCACGATTCGCTCGAGCTCGCCAAGGATGACTGGGCCACCTCGGCGGGCTTCGACCGAGACGAGGACCATTGGCCCAGGAAGTGGGCGGAGGCCTACCTCGAGTTCGCGGCCGGCGAGAAGCGCGAGTACCTGCGTGACCTCGGACTGAAGCTGACGCCGATCGTCGGCTGGGCCGAACGCGGCGGCTCCGGGGCCGGCGAGCACGGCAATTCCGTCCCCCGCTTCCACCTGACCTGGGGCACCGGCCCCGAGGTGGTCCGGGTCTTCCGCGAACCCGTCGAATCCGCGGAGGCCGCCGGACTCGTCAAGTTCGCCTTCCGGCACCGCGTCGACGAACTCATCACCGAGGGTGGTGCCGTCGTCGGGGTCCGCGGACGCACACTGGCCCTCAGCCACACGGCCCGCGGAGTCGAGTCGAACCGGGAGGAAGTCGCGGACTTCGACCTCCGCGCTCCCGCCGTCATCGTCACCACCGGCGGCATCGGACACAATTTCGAGCTGATGAGGAAATACTGGCCGACCGACCGCCTCGGCGAGTTCCCGGATACGATGCTCGCCGGAGTCCCCGCGCACGTGGACGGGCGGATGCTGCAGATCGCCGAGGATGCCGGAGCCAGCCTCATCAACCGGGACCGCATCTGGGCATATACGGAGGGCATCGAGAACTGGAATCCGATCTGGCCGGGGCACGGGATCCGCATCATTCCGGGACCGTCGTCGCTGTGGTTCGACGCCGAGGGCAACCGCTTCCCGGCCCCGAACTACCCCGGTTTCGATACGAATCGGACGATGCGCACGATCCTGGACACCGGACACGACTATTCGTGGTTCGTGCTCAACGAGTCGATCATCCGCAAGGAATTCGCGCTCTCCGGTTCGGAGCAGAACCCGGACCTCACGGAGAAGGACATTCGGATCACGCTCGATCGGGTGCGCTCCTCCGATGCCCCGGGACCGATCGAGGCCTTCAAGAAGTACGGCTCCGACTTCGTCGTGGCCGAAACCACCGAGGAACTGGTCGCGGGAATGAACGAACGCTCCCGGGGCCCGGTCATCGATCATGACCACATCGTGGAGCAGATCCGGCAGCGGGACCGGCAGACCGAGCACGGCTTCTCCAAAGATGCGCAGGTCCAAGCCATCCACAATGCGCGGTCCTATCTGGGCGACAAGATCGTGCGCGCGGTCAAGCCGCACAAGATCCTCGACCCCGCGCACGGACCGCTCATCGCGGTGCGGCTGAGCCTGCTCTCGCGCAAGACGCTCGGAGGGCTGGAGACGAACCTCGACGGGCAGGTCCTGGCGGGATCCGGCCCGGCTGCACTCGGCGGGCCCGGTGGCGGCGACAATGCAGGTGGTCCAGGCGCCGAAGACTTCAACACACCGATCCCCGGCCTGTATGCGGCCGGCGAGGTGACCGGTTTCGGCGGCGGCGGAATGCACGGCTACAACGCGCTCGAGGGCACCTTCCTCGGCGGGTGCATCTTCTCCGGCATGCGCGCCGGCCGCGCTGCTGCCAAGCAGGGCCGGGCCGGCGGCGCAGGTGAGTCTTGAGGCGACGCCTGGACACCCGCAAACCTCATCCGCACCCAACGACGGAGAACACACATGACCACCACCGCGCAGGCAGACCTCACCATCCTTGTCACGGGCGGCACCTCGGGCATCGGCCGAGCCCTCGCCGAGGCGCTGGCGGCGAAGGGCTGCACGGTACTGACGACCAGCCGGAACCCCGACCGCCTCGCACCTGCCGAGCGGATCCCCGGTGTCCGGTATCTGCGACTCGATCTGGCCGACCCGGATGGTCCGGACGCCCTGGCAGAGGAACTCGAGGACCTCGGCCTGCTCGACGACATCGATGTGCTCATCAACAACGCCGGTGAGAGCCAGTCGGGTCCGTTCGAAGAGCTGCCGGCCGAGGCCATTGAGCGACTCTTCCGCACCAACGTGTTCGGACCCGTTCGGCTGAGCCAGCTCGTTCTGCCCAGTATGCGTGCGCGCCGCCGGGGGCGCATCATCATGGTCGGGTCGATGCTCGGCAGCTTTCCCTTGGCCCACCGCAGTTCGTATTCAGCGGCGAAGGCGGCTCTGCGTACTTTCGCCACGGCGGCACGGCAGGAGCTTTCACCCTTCGGTGTGTGGGTGAGCACCGTCGAACCGGGTTCGATCGCCACGGGAATCGGGCTGCGGCGGACGAAGTACCTCGAGGAGGGCTCACCCTATACGGACGACGTCACGACGATGCTCGAGCATCTCGATGCCAACGAACGCGGAGGCATTCCTGCTGAGAAGGTCGCCGCCACGATCGTCGATGCGATGGTCGCGCCGAGGCCGCGAGAGTTCTACGCCGTCGGCAGCAGGGCACCGCTGCCGTTTCTGCTCAAGCGCGCACTTCCGCGCGAACTCCTGTCGAAGATCGTCGCCGCCCAGCACGGTCTGAAGCGGTGAGCGCAGGCGGTCCGTTCCCAGCCGCCCTACTGCAGGCGGGACGGGATGAGGTGTTGGGTGGTCGAGATGCCGAGCACCCGCTGCTGCCGGGACAGGTTGTACGTCCGATCCGACTGCAGGTATCTGACGAGGAAGAGCTTCGCTCGGTCCCCGCGCTTGAACACGCCCTTGATCTTGAGTCCCAGCTTCGCCGACACCAGCGCCTTGTCCTTCGCGACACCCTCGATGACGACCTGGCCATAGCCCATCCGAGCAAAGTGAGTGACCACAGCCTCTTTGAGCCGGTACGGAATCGGGTCACCGATATTGAAGGGACCCGCCGCCGAAGGCACGTCGAGGCAGGCGAGCGCTGCCCGCACCACATTGCCGACATGCGTCAGGGTGATCTTCTGTCGTCCGCCGCCGGGCAGCCGCAGCACACCCTTCTTCGACATCCGCGACAGGAACGGCATGAGCATCGTCTCCCCCGGACCGTAGACAGCCGCAGGACGCAGGATCGCAGCATCGGGACGGAGCCTCATGACGAGCTGCTCGGCGAGAGCATGGGTGCGAGAGTACGCGTCGGCGAAGTCGTTGGGGTCCTTCGGCCCGGCCTCCTCCCACAGCTCTGCGTGGGGTTCGGACTCGGAGTACACCGTCGTCGAGGACACATGGACGATGCGAGCCGTCGGGAAGGCGTCGAGGACATTGCGCGTGCCCGTCACCTTCACGTCATAGAGAGCGTCGTCATCGGCGCTGACCGAGGCGATTCCGGCACCGTGGAAGACCGCGGTCACATTCTTGGCCAGAGAGGTCACCGACGCGGAGGCAGGTTCGGTGATGTCCCAGTGCTGGAAGTTCACCCCGGGGATCTCGGGATCTCGCCGGCACAGCGCGTAGACCGTTTCGCCCCTTTCGACGAGCGCCCGTGCAATGGCACCACCGATGAAGCCGCTGGCTCCGGTCACTATCACCGCCACGACGTTCCCTCTCTCATCTTCACAACCGCCGCCTCAGCGACGGTGCTGCCACTGCGGCTCCCTCTTCGTCAGAAAGGCGTCGATCCCCTCCTGCGCATCGGCCGCGACGGCATTGTCCGCCATCACCTGCGACATCCGCGCATAGGCGTCGGCCACAGGCAGCTCCCGCTGTTCGTAGAACGCGGCCTTTCCTAGGGCAACTGTAGCCGACGAGGCGGACGCGACCTTGAGAGCCAATTCCAAGGTGGCGGACTCGAGGTCGGCGTCGGCGACGACATCGGAGACGAGACCGAACTTCAGCGCATCCTCGGCGGTCACGAAATCACCGGTCAGCAGCATCCGCATCGCCTGCTTCTCCGGCACCGCACGGGAGAGCGCCACCATCGGAGTCGAACAGAACAGACCGATCTTCACTCCCGGAGTTGCGAATCTGGCGGACTCGGCGGCGACGGCAAGATCGCAGGTCGCCACCAGCTGGCAGCCGGCCGCCGTGGCCACACCCTGCACCTGCGCGATGACCGGCTGCGGGATGGATTGGATGAGCTGCATCAGCCGGGCACAGGCGTCGAACGTGGTCTGCTGCGTCTCCAGATCCGCCCCGCGGATCTCGGTGAGGTCATGACCGGAGCTGAACACATGACCAGCGGTGATGAGGATGACCGCGCGCACATCGGTGCGGTCGGCCACCTCGGTGAGGGTGTCGATGAGGTCTTCCATGACCGTCAGCGACAGTGCGTTGCGCGTGGACGACCGGTTGATCGTCACGGACGCGACTCCGTCGTCGAGCTGCGCGAATACAATTGATTCCGACATAGCCTCATTCTGCCAAAGGTCGCCGTGCCCGGCGCGGAATCTGCGCAGACGATTTCCGCCCGCCTCCGGACACATCTGCCCCGGTGGGAGCGATTCGGAGGGACTGGCATGACCACACTGCTGATGATCATCGGATTCGGTGCCGCCACCTCGGTGGTGGTCGGATTGGGGCAGAAGCTCAAGCTTCCGTGGCCGGCACTCATGGTCCTCATCGGCATCGCCGGTGCGTTCATCCCCACCTTCGCCGAGGTGGCCATCGATCCGGAACTCGTCCTCCCTCTCTTCCTGCCGCCCCTGCTCTTCGCCGCCGCACAGAAGACATCGTGGGCGCTGTTCGCGATCCGGTGGCGCACGATCCTCGGCATGTCCGTGGCCCTGGTCGGTGTCACCGTGGCCGCCGTCGCCGGGTCCGCTGTCTTCCTCATCCCCGGAATCACCATCGCCGCGGCCATCGCGCTCGGCGCCATGCTCGCCCCACCCGACCCGGTCGCTGTCGAAGCCGTGGCCAGCACCGTGTCGATCCCCCGCCGCATCATGTCGACCCTGCAGAGCGAAGGCCTGTTCAACGATGCCGCCTCCCTGGTCATCTTCCAGACCGCGATGGCCGCGGTATTGGCCGGCACCGAGGTGGACTACGCAGACCTGGCCGTGTCGTTCGTCGTCTCCGCCGTCGTGGCGATCATCGTCGGCCTGGTGCTGTCATTCGCCGCCTGGTGGGTGATGGAGAAGATCGATCACACGATCGCTCGGTCCTCCCTCATGCTCGTCCTGCCCTTCGGCGTCTACCTCGTGGCCGAGCACTTCCACGCCAGCGGGGTCATCGCCGTCGTCGTGGCCGCCCTCGAAGTGCGGCGCCGCGATGTCGAGGGGAACTCCGCGGAGCGGGTGACGCAGAACTCGACGTGGCAGGTCCTCGAGATGCTCATCACCGGGATCGCCTTCGGACTCATCGGCCTCGATCTGCGTCTCATCGTCGAATCCGAACACGCCGACCTCGGGCGAGCGCTGCTCGTCGGCGCGCTCATCGCTCTCATCGTTGTGGCCGTCCG
>JACYYK010000525.1_pt10 | contig 11735 bp, 10 predicted proteins | sample 8236871 | NCBI WGS metagenome assembly JACYYK01 (sample SAMN14103087, study PRJNA606662) | landfill metagenome | isolation source: landfill solid waste inoculated with endophyte fungus Paravalsa indica | place: India:New Delhi, Okhla landfill site | collected 2017-11-05 | reverse complement strand
CCTCGGGCTCCTGCGACCCGGTGAGCGCGCGCAACTCGTCGGCGTTCGGGAGCAGCAGGTCCACGCCCCGTACGTCGTCGAGGAACGCGGCGGGATCGGTGAGCAACGCGGCCGCCTGCGGGTCCACCGACGTCGTCAGGCCGAGTCGGCGGGCGAGCGCGAGGGCTTCGAGACCGCCGGGCCGCGACGACGGGTCCAGCAGGACGTAGCCGGATAGGTGCAGGTGCCGGGCGCCCGCCAGGGCCGCCGCGGTGACGTCCTCGGGCCGGAACCGCTTGTTGGCACCGCGGTCGGGCAGCATCGTGCGCTGCCCGTCCCCGTCGACGAGCACGACGACGCAGCAGGTCGCGGTGTCGGTGTCGACGGCGAACTCGCAGTGGACGTCGGCGGCCTGCAGCTCGTGCCGCACCAGGCGACCACCCGCGTCGTCGCCGACACGGGCCACGAGCGTGGTCTCGACACCGAGTTCCCGCAACCACAGGGCCGTGTTGGCCCCCGCGCCACCTCCGGTGACGGTCACCGCGGCGCGGGCGTCACCGCCGTAGACGATCGGCTCGGAGTGCCGGGCCACGATGTCGAGACCGACGTCTCCCACGACCACGACCTTCATCGGGCCAGCTCCACGGCGACGTTCGAGGCGAGCCGGGCGTTGGCCACCACGAGCGCCTCGTTGGCGTCGAGGCTCGCTCCACCGCTGGCCGTGTGGAAGTGCTCCAGCAACACGGGAGTGACGTCGGAGCCGCTCACGCCGCGCTCCCGCACCAGCTCCAACCCCTCGGCGAGCAGGCGGTCGTGCAGCGCGCGGTCGAGTTCGTGCTCGGCCGGGACGGGGTTGGCCAGCAGCACGCCCGAGTCGGAGAACGCCCGGTGCGCGGCGAACACGGCGGCGGCCTGTGCGGGGTCGTCGACCCGGCGCGGCACGGACAGGCCCGACGAGCGGAGGTAGAACGCCGGGAAGTCGTCGGTCCGGTAGCCGAGGACGGGCACCGAGTTCGTCTCCAGCACTTCGAGTGTGGCGGCGATGTCGAGGATCGACTTCATACCCGAGCACACCACCAGAACCCCGGTGCGCGCGAGTGTCCCGAGATCGGCGGAGACGTCCCAGGTGAGGTCCGAGCCCGGCAGCGGGTGGTGCACACCGCCGAGCCCACCGGTCGCGAACACCGAGATCCCGGCGGCGTGGGCGAGCGCGGCCGTGCCGGCCACGGTGGTGGCGCCGGAGGTCCGCAGGGCCACCGCGGGCCCCAGATCCCGCAGCGACAGCTTGTCGAGGTCCGCGTCGGGCGCGCACACCCGTTCCAGCTCGGCGTCGGTCAGCCCCACCCGGGCGACGCCGTCGAGCACGGCGATCGTGGCGGGCACGGCACCCGTCTCGCGCACGGTGTTCTCGAGGCGCCGGGCCACGTCGAGGTTGCGGCCCGGAGGCAGGCCGTGGGACAGCAGGGTGCTCTCGAGCGCGACGACCGGGGTGCGGGTGGCCACGGCGTCGGCGACCTCGGAGGACAGCGACAGGGAGGTGTGGAGCGTGTTGGTCACGGGTACGCATCCTCGTGCATCCCGTGTACCGCAACGCATGGGGCATCATGGAAGGCGTGAGTACGATGACGCTGCCTGATGTCGAGACCCGGCCGGAGAGCACCGACACCACGGACGACGACTCTCCGAAGATGTTCCACTACGTGCGCAAGAACAAGATCGCCGAGAGCGCGGTCATGGGCACGCACGTGGTGGCGTTGTGCGGGGAGGTCTTCCCCGTGACGAAGTCGCCGAAGCCGGGGTCGCCGGTCTGCCCCGAGTGCAAGCGCATCTTCGAGAAGATGCCTTCCGGTGGCGACGAGTGAGGTCCGGGTGACGACCGGCTCAGTCCGGTTCTCCCCGCTGCGGGCTCTCGGTCGCGCCGGGGTCCGCAGCGGCGGCCGGTGACGCCGGGTCCCGATCTCCTTCGGTCTGACGCGGCGCCTCGCCTCCGTCGTGGTTCCCGCGTCGCTCGTCGCGTTCGGTGTCGGCGGACGGCGCCGCCTCCTGTTCCCGCTGGTCCCGCGTGTCGGACTCGCCCCGCCACGGCCGCAGCAGGGGTTGCGTGGTGCGGTGCCAGAGGTTGCCGCGGTCCTCGTCCTCGGCGCGCATGCGCTCCTTGAGCCGTTCCATCTCCAGCCTGCGCCACTTGCGGCGTTGCCTGCGGGTCATCTTGGCGGGCCAGAGCTCCTGGATGGCGCTGTTGAAATAGGCGCCCGCCACGATGGCCAGCCCGATGAAGAACGTGAACAGCAGGAACGCGATGGGCGTGGCCAGCGCACCGTAGGTGTAGCCGGTCGTGGTGATCCACGCGATGTACACCCGCAGGCCGACGCTGGACAGCAGGAAGATCACCATCGCGAGCATCGCGCCGGGCAGGCCGCGGTGCCACGGCAGCTTGCGGGGCAGCGCCAGCTTGTAGAGCGTGGCGAGCGCGAGCACGAGCAGCACCCCGACGGTGGGGTAGTAGAGGACGCTCAGCCACGACGAGATCGTCGGCTGCCACTCGTCGGGGAAGAACTCCGGCAGCAGGTCGGGCCCGATCGCGATGATCGGCAACCCGATGACGAGCAGGACGAGGCTGGCCATGTACAGCAGCAGCGCGAAGATGCGCTGCCACACCTCGTTGCGCACCCCGTACTGGTCGTGGGCCACGGTGATGGCGTCCACGAACGACGACATGGCCGACGAACCCGCCCACAGGGAGATGAGGAAGCCCACGGACACGATCTCGCCTTTGCCCGTGGTCAGGATGTCGTCGACCGTCGGTTCGATGATCTGGTGCACGACGCTGCCGCTGAAGACGGTCTCCGAGAAGGCGATGATCTTGTCGTGCACCTGGCGGACGATGTTGTCGCCGAACCACTCGCCGATGAACCCGAGACTGCCCAGCAGCCCGAGCAGCAGCGGCGGGAGGGACAGCGTCTGCCAGAACGCGGCCTCGGCCGCTTCCGAGAAGATGTTGCCGTCCCAGGCCTTGCTCATCGTGCGCCCGAGTAGCCGCACAGGACCCTTGCGCCGGACCCCTCGCGTGGGCCGGCGTTCGTTCTCACCCTCCGCAGGGCCGTTCGCAGGGCCGTCCGTGGTGCCGTCGTCTCGGGTCTGCATCGCGGTTCCAAGCATGGTCCATGTGACCCACCCCGGCTCGGTCACCCCTGCGGCGTGTCCTTTCCGAGATCGGAATCGGGGCTCCGGGTAGGCTTTCGCGGAGCACCCTCACCGACCCCGGCACGGCTGCCGGCCGCGAACCGGTCGTTGTCGTGAGGGTTTTCGTCTGTCCCTGTGTCGAGGAGTTGGAGCGTCGGTGTCGGAGACCGCACAGGCTCACCAGGGCGCGCAGGGTTACGCCGCCCCCGAGCCCGCGCACGACGCGACGGCCCGCCCCCTACGTGCGTGGCAGCGTCGGGCGCTCACCAAGTACCTGACCCGCAAGCCGAAGGACTTCCTGGCCGTGGCGACGCCCGGCGCGGGAAAGACCGTGTTCGGCCTGAGAGTGGCCGCCGAGCTGCTGTCCGACCGGACCGTCGAGGCGATCACCATCGTGACGCCGACCGAGCACCTCAAACACCAGTGGGCGGAGTCGGCGGCGCGCGCGGGGATCGCCATCGACTCGAACTTCCGCAACGGCACGGGCGTGACGTCGTCGGACTACCAGGGTGTCGCGGTCACGTACGCGCAAGTGGCCGCCCATCCGACGCTGCACCGGGTGCGCACCGAGAACCGCAAGACGCTGGTGATCCTCGACGAGATCCACCACGCCGGCGATGCCAAGTCGTGGGGCGACGCGGTCTTCGAGGCGTTCACACCCGCCACGCGACGGCTCGCGCTGACGGGTACGCCGTTCCGCAGTGACGACTCACCGATCCCGTTCGTGACCTACGAGCCGGACGCCGACGGCGCGCTGCGGAGCAAGGCCGACCACTCCTACAACTACGCCGACGCACTCGCCGACAAGGTCGTGCGGCCGGTGGTGTTCCTGGCGTACTCCGGCGAGGCGTCGTGGCGCACGAGCGCGGGGGACGAGTTCACCGCGCGGCTCGGTGAGCCGCTCACCGCGGAGCAGACGGCGCGCGCGTGGCGGACGGCTCTCGACCCGGCGGGGGAGTGGATGCCGGCCGTGCTCCAGGCCGCCGACACGCGGTTGTCGCAGCTCCGGGCCGGCGGGATGCCCGACGCGGGTGGCCTCGTGATCGCCACCGACCAGGAGACGGCGCGCGCCTACGCCAAGCTGCTCGCGGGCATCTCCGGGGAACCGCCTGTGGTGGTGCTCTCCGACGATCCCAAGGCCACCAAACGCATTGCCGAGTTCTCCGAGTCGAACGATCGCTGGCTCGTGGCCGTGCGCATGGTGTCGGAGGGCGTCGACGTGCCGAGGCTGGCCGTCGGCGTGTACGCCACGAGTGCGTCCACACCGCTGTTCTTCGCCCAGGCCATCGGCCGGTTCGTGCGGTCCCGGCAACCGGGGGAGACGGCGAGCGTCTTCCTCCCCAGCGTGCCGGTGCTGCTCGAACTGGCGAGTGAGCTGGAGGCCGAGCGGGACCATGTGCTCGGCAAGCCGCACCGTGAGAAGGACGGGTGGGACGACGAGCTCCTCGTCGCGGCCAACCGCACCGACGACGAGCGGGGTGAGGAGGAGAAGTCCTTCACCGCGCTCGGGGCTCAGGCCGAGCTCGACCAGGTGATCTACGACGGCAACTCGTTCGGCACGGCCGTCTTCTCCGGCAGCGAGGAGGAGCAGGAGTACCTGGGGCTGCCCGGGTTGCTGGATGCCGACCAGGTTCGGGCGTTGCTGCGCAAGCGGCAGGAGGAGCAGCTCGCCGATGCGTCTCGGCGCAAGGCCAAGGCCGAGGAGCCGCCCGCGCCCGCGCCCCGGCCGACGTCGGTGAACGAGCGCCTCAAGTCCCTGCGCAAGGAACTCAACACGCTGGTGGGCCTGTACCACCACCGGACCCGCAAGCCTCACGGCGCGATCCACAACGAACTGCGCCGTATCTGTGGTGGCCCGCCGACCGCGATGGCCACCGTGGAGCAGCTCGAGGAGCGGATCGCCACGCTCCGGTCCTGGTAGCCCGACCGGCCCCGAGCGTCCCCCACGGCATCGAAGCACGTCACGGTTGCGTTTCGGCGCTTGCTCTGGATCGATACAGGTATTCCTTTCCCATGGTCGGCTGCATATGTTGTCGCGCACAACATTCTCACCGGGGAAGGTGTGACGATGCGACGACGCTTCCGACTCCGCGCCTGTGCTGCGGCGCTGGGTGCTGCCCTGACCCTGTCGGCCTGCGGGGCCAACGCCGGCGGCGATGCCGCCTCCGGGGACGACTCCGACGCCGGGCAGGGGTCCGCCCCGCTCGGCAAGGTGGGCGTGATCCTGCCCGAGACGGCCTCGTCGGCCCGGTGGGAGGGCTTCGACAAGCCGATGCTGGAGGAGGCGCTGCGCGCCGAGGGCTTCGACCCGGACATCCAGAACGCGCAGGGCGACGTCCAGAAGTTTTCGACGCTGGCCGACGGCATGATCGCCCAGAACGTGAAGGTGCTGATCATCGCCTCGATCAACAGTGAGGTCGGCGGGGCCGTCGCGGCCAAGGCGAAGGCCGCGGGCATCCCCACCATCGACTACGACCGCCTGAACCTCGGCGGCAGTTCCGAGTACTACGTGTCCTTCGACAACGTCCGCGTCGGCGAACTGCAGGGCGAGGGACTCGTCGAGGCACTCGACGGCAAGAAGGGCGCGGAGGTCGCGGAGATCATCGAGATCGAGGGCGCGCCCACCGACCACAACGCCACGCTGTTCCACGAGGGCCAGCGCAACGTGCTGCAGCCCCTGTACGACGCCGGTGAGCTCGAACTCGTCCAGAGCCAGCCCATCGAGCAGTGGAACAACCAGGAGGGCGGCCGGATCTTCGAGCAGATCCTGACCTCCAACGGCGGTGAGGTCGACGGCGTCGTCGCCGCGAACGACGGGCTCGCCAGCGCGGTGATCACCGTGTTGAAGAAGTACGGGCTCAACGGATCGGTGCCGGTGACCGGGCAGGACGCCACGGCGGAGGGACTGCGCTCCGTGCTGCGGGGCGACCAGTACATGACCGTCTTCAAGCCGGTCAAGGAGGAGGCGGAGGCCACCGCCAAGCTCGCCGCCGCACTCGCCGAGGGTGACACCGCCGCGGCCGACGCGGTCGCCCAGGACGTCAGCGAGGACCCGAAGGGCGAGCGCGAGGTCGCGTCGGTGCTGCTGGAGCCCTACCTGATCACGAAGGACGAGGTGAAGCGGGTCGTCGACGAAGGCTACGTCGCGGCCGACGAGATCTGCGCGCAGGACCTCGCCGACGTGTGCGCCGAGCTCGGGATCGGGTGAGGCGGCCGTGAGCGACACCGTGGCGGCGGACGTCCCCGAGGCCGTGCTCGACCTGCGCGGCGTCAACAAGAGCTTCGGTCCCGTGCACGTGTTGCACGACGTGGACTTCGCGGTGCGAGCCGGTGAGGTCACCGCCCTCGTCGGCGACAACGGAGCCGGGAAGTCCACGCTGGTCAAGAGCATCGCCGGAATCCATCCCGTCGACTCGGGCACCATCCGGTTCCGGGACCGCGAGGTGGCGATCCGCAGTCCCAAGGACGCGGCCGACCTCGGCATCGAGGTCGTGTACCAGGACCTGGCTCTGGCCGACAACCTCGACATCGTGCAGAACATGTTCCTCGGCCGGGAGCGGGGGAGCGCGTGGCTGCTCGACGAGGCCGGCATGGAGGAGGCGGCGCGCCGCACGCTGGCGTCGCTGTCGGTGCGCACGGTGAAGTCCGTGCGCACCCCGGTCTCGGCGCTGTCCGGCGGGCAGCGGCAGACCGTGGCCATCGCCAAGTCGGTGCTCTGGGACAGCTCGGTCGTGCTGCTCGACGAGCCCACGGCCGCGCTCGGCGTGGCGCAGACACGACAGGTGCTCGACCTGGTGCGCAGGCTCGCGGAGCAGGGTCTCGGAGTGGTCCTGATCAGCCACAACATGGCCGACGTCTTCGAGGTGTCCGACCGCATCGCGGTGCTCTACCTCGGCCGCATGGTGGCCGAGGTGCGCACCAAGGACGTCACGCACGCCCAGGTCGTCGAGTTGATCACCGCGGGGCGTTCCGGCGACCTCGGACTCGCCAGGCCCGAGACCGCGGCCCTCTGACCGGACATTTCGCACAAGAGGACTGACATGACTCAGACTCCCACCGCGCAGCAGAGCGCGGCGATCTCCGACTTCGGGATCGACACCACCGCGATGTCGACGTCCGAGGTGATGCGCGACTACCTCGCGCGCCTGCGTGCCGGGCAGCTCGGATCGGTCCCCGCTCTGCTGGGGCTCGTCGCGCTCGTCGTGGTGTTCGCCGCCCTGTCGGACGTCTTCCTGTCACTGAACAACCTCGCGAACCTGCTCGCGCAGGGCGCCGGGCAGACCATCATCGCGATGGGCATCGTGTTCGTCCTGCTCGTCGGTGAGATCGACCTGTCGGCGGGCACCGCCTCCGGGGTCACGGCCGCGGTGCTCGCGATGCACTTCGTCGAGAACGGCAACCTGCTCGGCGGCATGGGCTCCGGCGTGTTCGTGGCGTTCAACGCCGTGCTGGCCCTCGCAGCGGTCCTCGCGCTCCTCCTGCGCATCTGGGCGGGCGCGGCGCTGTCGGTGCTCGGCATCGTGCTCGCCGTGTCCGGCCTCACGGCCAACCCGTGGGTGGAGATCGTGCTCGCGCTCTGCGTGGGTACGGCGATCGGCTGCATCACCGGGTTCCTCGTGGCCCGGATCGGGATGCCGTCGTTCGTGGTGACGCTCGCGTTGTTCCTCACCTGGCAGGGCGTGATCCTGCAGTTCATCGGTGAGGGCGGGGTGCTCGGCATCTCCACGTCGCCGGTGCTCAACGCGGTGGCGAACGGCAACCTCTCGGTCGTGGGAAGCTGGGTGCTCTTCGTCGTCGCGGTGGGCGGCTTCGCCGCGGTCACCGTCGGCAGGCACGTGCGGCGGTTGCGCCGCGGGCTGGTGACCCAGCCGACCGCCGTGGTCGCGCTCAAGGTCGGCGGGCTCGCCGTCCTGGGCGCGGTGGCGACCGTGCTGCTCACCGTGAACCGGTCGCCGAACCCGACCGTCGAGATCCGCGGGGTGCCGTACGTGGTGCCGATCGTGCTGGCGCTGCTGGCTGTCGGGACCTACGTGTTGAACCGCACCCGCTACGGCAGGCACATCTACGCCGTGGGCGGCAACCGGGAAGCCGCGCGCAGGGCGGGCATCGACGTCACGCGCGTGCGGGCGAGCGTGTTCGTCGTGTGCTCCTCCGTGGCCGCCCTGGGCGCCGTCGTCTACTCGTCGAAGGTCGGATCCGTCGACCCGCAGGCGGGCGGGCTCAACACGTTGCTGTTCGCGGTGGGAGCCGCCGTGATCGGCGGGACGTCGCTGTTCGGCGGCCGGGGCAGGGTGTCCGACGCCGTCATCGGTGGCACCGTCCTGGCCGTGGTGTCCAACGGCCTCGGGCTGCTCCAGCAACCCGCCGCCGTCGTGTCGATCGTGACGGGACTCGTCCTGCTGCTCGCGGCCACCGTGGACGCGGTCTCCCGCAGGCGCGCGGCCGGCGCAGCCCGGTGACGCGGCCGATGCGACGATTGCGGCCGTGACCAGCACGCCTGTGGCCCGGCCCGACGAGGTGAGGCGATACAACCGCGCGAGCCTGCTGCGACTGCTCCACCTCGACGGGCCGAGCACGCGGGCCGAGCTCGCGTCCGAACTCGGCCTGAACCGCAGCACGATCAAAGCCCTCGTCGACGGGCTCGCCGAGTCGGGCGTGGTGGCCGAGCGCGTGCCGCGCCCGGGGCGGCAGGCGGGCCGGCCGTCGTTGCTCGTCCTGCCCCAACCCGAGGCCGCGGTCGTGCTGGCGGTGGACATCCAGGTCGAGCACGTCGCGCTCGCTCTGATCGGTCTCGGCGGTGAGATCCTCGGCCGCAACAGCTGGAAACTCCACAGCCGGACCCGCGCTCCCGGCGAGGTGCTCACGCGCATCGTCGACGCCACCGCGCCGCTGGCGGCCGATCTGGGAGTGCGTCCGGTCGCCTGTGGTGTCTCGGTGCCGGGCGTGGTCCGCCGTCTCGACGGGCACGTCCACGAGGCGCCGAACCTGCGGTGGAGCGACGTGGCGTTGGGACAGCGGCTGGCCGCCGCGCTGGAGATCCGTGTGGTCGTGGGCAACGACGCCGAACTCGGGGCGCTGGCCGAGCATCTGCGGGGGACGGCGAAGGGCGTCGACGACGTCGTCTTCGTCTCGGCCGACGTCGGAGTGGGCGGTGGGGTCATCGCCCAGGGCACCGCGCTGCGCGGCACGACGGGGTACGTGGGCGAGCTGGGGCACATGGCCGTGCGTCCACAGGGACGCGACTGCTACTGCGGCAGCCGTGGGTGTTGGGAGACGGAAGTCGGGGAGGCCGCCTTCTGCCGGGCTCTGGGGCTGCCCGAGGACAGTCCGCGAGGCGCCGTCGTGGTGGAGTTGCGCAAGCTCGCGAACGACCCGGCGGCGGCGCGTCGGCGGCTCGGGGACCTCGCCGAGTGGCTCACCATCGGTCTCGTCAACGTGGTGAACCTGCTGGGGCCCGAACTCGTGGTGCTCGGCGACCTGTTCACCGGTCTCCCGGACGCGGTGCTGCACGACGTCACGGACAGCCTGCGGCACCGCAGCATGGTGAGCCGCGCCATGGGAGGAGTCCGCGTGGAGCGCTCGACACTCGGGCGCGACGCCAAGCTCCTCGGCGCGGCGGAGGTCGCCTTCGAAGAGATCATGGACACGGTGTGACGCCCGGCGGCACCGCGCTGACTCGCACATGACGACGGGGGCGAAAACCCCGTTTCAGGATCTCCGCCCCCGCTCACACTCCGTGCTTGGCTGGGTGACAGCGTCAGCGCTGGATGTCGGCGTCCAACTCCTTCAGCTTGGCCTCGTACTCCCGGCCGTGGTGGCCACAGAACAGAAGCTCTCCGCCGTTCGGGAGAACGGCACGCATCTTTGCGGCTGCTCCGCAACGGTCACAACGGTCCGCAGCGGTCAGTTCGGGGCGGGTGAGCGTCGTCGTTGTCATTGGAGTCTCCCTCCGTCCCGGCATCGCCGGCCGATGCCATCGTTCAGCCACCACCACCGTGGTCGGACCTACCGCCTGATCGCGGTGGTGCGCTGCCTCCACTCTTGCAGACGTTTTGGCTCTCGCAAGTGTTCCCAGGCCCTGTGGGACCCGTGTCACGCCGGATTACACCGAATGTCGCAGCGTGGCCGGAAAGGGGTCGAAAAGGGGCTGGAAACCGGGCCATTCCCGCCGAAACCACCCCGGTGACCACGGGTTTCGTCCGCTCGGGCACCATAGGGCCGCGTGACGAATCCTCCCGTTCGGCGGGCACTGAACGCCCTTCCCGCGCCGGTCCTGTTCGTTCTCAGCGGAATTTCGATGTACGTCGGCGCGGCGCTCGCGGTCTGGATCTTCGACGTCGCCACGCCGGCCGGAGTCGCCTGGCTGCGCTGCCTCGGGGCGGCCCTCATCCTGCTGCTGTGGCGGCGACCGGGGCGACCCGCGTGGCGGGGACGCGCGTTGCTGCTCGCGGGCACCTTCGGGGTCGTCACAGCCGGGATGAACGTGCTCTTCTACGAGGCCATCGCGCGGTTGCCGTTGGGCACCGTGGTGGCCATCGAGTTCGCCGGTCCCGTTCTCGTCGCCGCGCTCGGCTCGCGTGGAGCGAGGGACTTCGCGGCGGTCGCCGCTGTCACGCTGGGTGTCGTCCTGATTGCCGACGTCCAATGGGCGGGCAGTCCGAGCGGCGTCGCGTTCGCACTCGGCGCGGCGGCGGCATGGGCGGGCTACATCGTGCTCGGCAGCCGCGTCGCGCTCGCGGGCAACGGCGTGGACGGCTTGGCGGTCGGATTCGTCGTCGCCACGGTGGTGCTCTCACCGCTGGCGCTCGGCACGACGGCCGTGTGGGGCCAGCCCGACCTCCTGGCCTTCGCCGTCGGTGTGGCCCTGCTGTCGACGGTCGTTCCCTACGTGCTGGACCAAGTGGTGCTGCGACGTCTGGGGCAGGCCCGGTTCGCCCTGTTGCTCGCCCTGTTGCCGGTGACCGCGGCGGTCATCGGATTCGTGGTGCTGGGTCAGGTGCCGACGCTCGTCGAGGCACTCGGCATCCTCGCCGTGATGGTGGGAGTGGCGTTGCGTTCGGGTGCCGGCACGCGCACCCGGCGCATGAGCCGGGGCCGGGAAGATCGCCGGGCGTCGGACGATCTTCCCGGCCCCGAATCGTGACCGGCTGGTTGGTGCGTCAGTCCAGATAGTCGCGCAGGACCTGCGACCGGGACGGGTGGCGCAGCTTCGACATGGTCTTCGACTCGATCTGCCGGATGCGCTCCCGGGTCACGCCGTAGACCTGGCCGATCTCGTCCAGGGTGCGCGGCTGGCCGTCGGTGAGCCCGAACCGCAGGCGCACCACGCCGGCCTCACGCTCGGACAGCGTCTGCAGTACCGACTGCAGCTGGTCCTGCAGCAGCGTGAACGACACGGCGTCGACGGCCACGACGGCCTCGCTGTCCTCGATGAAGTCACCGAGCTGCGAGTCGCCCTCGTCGCCGATCGTCTGGTCGAGCGAGATCGGCTCGCGCGCGTACTGCTGGATCTCGAGGACCTTCTCGGGGGAGATGTCCATCTCCTTGGCGAGTTCCTCGGGAGTGGGCTCGCG
>JACYYK010041793.1_pt2 | contig 11736 bp, 11 predicted proteins | sample 8236871 | NCBI WGS metagenome assembly JACYYK01 (sample SAMN14103087, study PRJNA606662) | landfill metagenome | isolation source: landfill solid waste inoculated with endophyte fungus Paravalsa indica | place: India:New Delhi, Okhla landfill site | collected 2017-11-05 | reverse complement strand
GAGAACGAGGCCCGCAGCAGCCCGAGCACTTGCCGAACCGCAGCCTCGCTGATCGCCTCTAAGTCGCGCAGCTCAGCGGGACGCGAGAGTAAGTGGAGGCCTGAGTCGTGTTTGGCGAGCGACTTTTTGAGCAACTCGATGTCCAGCCGCGAGGTGTTTTCCACCACATCGGCGAGCGTGTAATCGGGGATCAGATTGAGCAGCACATCGGCGTCACCCAGTGCTAAATCGAGGTCCAGCAAGGCGACCGCATGCCCGGGCTGCTCGGCCCACTGGCATCCCAAGTTTGTGGCGATGCTGGTGCAGCCGACGCCGCCCGTGGCGCCGCAGAGCGCGATGATTTCGCCCGCGGTGTTTCGCGGGTCTGCAGCGCCGAACTTCTGATAACGCACACGCTGCAGCCCAGCCTGCAGTTCTTCGGGCGAGACCGGCAAGGTGAGAAACTCGCGCGCCCCCGCCCGCAGCGCGCGGAGGATCAAGTGGCCGTCGCTGCTGCTGCTGGCCGCCAGCAAGACGCACTCCGGCTGCTCTTGGCTCAGCCGCTCGATCAGCGAGAGCGCTTTGGCCGGATCACTGTCGAGCACGACAACGCCGATGTCAGGATGGGCCTGGGCGACGATGTCGGAGAAAAAATCATAATAAGAGCAGTCGGCTTCCAGCCACACCTCATCCATCCTCAGGAGCAGCGACTTGAGATGTTGGCGCGAGGCCTCAGCGGGATCGGCTAAGACAAACCGCAGGATGTTGCTCATGATGCGGGACTTTCGACCGTGACACCGGGGCCAATGATGGTTGGCGCAGGGGCAGGATAAATCAGCTCACTCTCTTGCAGCGGTGGTTGCTGCGCCTTCTCGGGGCCGTGCTCGTAGGCATTCGGTCCGAGCTCGAAACTCGGGCCGGAGTCACCGACCATGCAGCCACAATCACCGAACAGATTGGGAACTTCCATGTAGCCTTTCATGTAAAACTCTTTGTCGGTCGGATCGGTTGTCGACAGTCCCGGTCCGCCACAAGGAACCTCATGCGGATCCATCGCTTCGGCGAACTCCGGCGTGACGGTGATCAGCAACTCAATGTCGTTGCGACGATCCTGAACCCGCCGGAACAGCGCGCCCACATAGGGCATTTCGCCGAGCAGAGGGATTTTCTGCGTGGTCGACTCGGTACGGCTTTGCAGCAGACCGGCGATCGCGAACGTCTGGCCGGATTGCATTTCTACCGAAGTCTCCACGTACCGCGTGGTGAAGGCGGTGACATTCGTTTCGCCGATCTGCAGCGACCGTGAACTATCAGGCTCACTGACCTCGGGGCGGACCTCGAGGCGAATCCGGCCGGGGCCGGTCACGAACGGCACGAAGTCAACGGATGTGCCGTATTCTTCATACTCCACGGTGACCGTGCCGATCCCGCTGGGAACGATGTAGGGAATCTTGCCGCCGACGTTGAACCGTGCCGGCCGGCCATGCGTCGCGACGACTGTCGGCTCCGCCAGGAGCTTGAGCAGATTGTCGCGGCGGAGCGCCGCCAACAGACCGTTAAAATCACCAGCGACCACATCGGTGGTCACATCGAGACCAGGAATCCGCCCTGGCGTACTGCCGATCGACAGCGTCGTCCCGTCGAGCCGCCAGTCGATGCCCAGATCCCGCAGTTTGGTGCGCGAGACTTCCATGATCTTGGTATGCAGCAGGACCTGTTGCACACCGACGACTTTGATGTTGTTGATCACCTTGGGATAGAACTGCTCGACGATCGCCATCGCCAAATCGACGTCTTCCACACTGGTGACGGTGCCGCTGACGACCGCGCCTTCGCCGAGCGGCGTCACCCGCAGGCTGGCAAATGCGAGTTGGCTGCTGAGGACGCCTTCGACCATCCGAGCATCGGCGACCACCGTGACATCGACGGTGTAGTGGCGCTCGTCGGTGTCCCACAAATTGATCTGCGTCGTGCCCGGCGCCTTGGCATATAACTGGATCTCGTTCTCTGACACCGGGACGGCGGAGACCAGTTCCTCGTTATGAACTTGAAACCGTGGGATGCGGCCTTGGGTTTTCACAATGCGGCTGCTCTTAACAATCATCTCCAATTGTTGAACCGCCTGTGTGACCTCAAAGTTCGCGCTGGTCAGCGTCTGCTGTTGCTGGGCCCAAGCGGCATGGGGCAACGCTGCGGCCAGCAAGCAGGCGACCATAAGAATGCCGCGCCGGGCTAGCGTCGAGTTTTCTTGCGTGAGCATGTCGCTGTGATCCATCGCGGCTAACATCCTTGTGAGATACGCGGCATCCTGCCGTGTATCGTGCTGTACGTTTTGGCTACCGTGCCATCGCCGGCAGCGGGGGCTGCGGACAATCATCCAAGCTTTGCGGATCAATCCATCAACAGGGTCAGCTCGCCATGGGCGGTGAGCGGTTGCGCCTCTGAGTTCGGAGGCGATGGGTTTTGGCCACCGGCTTCATCACGAGTCCTGTCATCGCGGTTGACGGGCTTCGGGAAGGGAGTCGGCAGCAGGCCACTGGCACTGCTGCCGGTGATGATCGCGGGGGCGTTGCTGGCCGGGATCTCATATTCCGTCCAGTTGCCACCGTGCAGCTTGAGCATGCGGAAACCGGGCGGCTCGGCGGCGGGCGGAGGCACCGGGGCGGCGACAGGCGTTTCGATCGGTACGACAACTGGGGCTTCGACCGGGGGCACCACCGCGGGTTCGACCGGCGCGGCCACGGGCAGCATCTCCGCGAGCTGTCGTGCCCGCTGGTGGTCTTCGATCCAGTTCAAGAAGCTGCTGCCGGAATGGTTGGCCTGTTCGCTGTCAGCTTCATCAGCCGGGCCGCTGAGCGACAAGCGGAGCTTGCCGAGTTCCGACGCCAGCGCCCAGGCCTCTTCATCCCCACGCTGGATAAGCAGCGAGACGGTCGAGGGGTGGCGATTCGGCTCGGTTTCGCTAGTGCGGTTGGTCCGTCCGTCGACCGCAAAGACCTTCACGCCACGCAGCACCGTCCGGATCCCGGTTTCGGGGATTTGATCGCTTTTCGTGAAGTAGGCCATGACGTTCACGCGGTCGCCGGGGCGGACCAAGCTGGCGACGCTGCTGGCCGCGTCAGCCCGCATCGAGACGACGCTGAAGCCTTCGGGAATCTGAACGCTGACAGCGCTCGCGGTTTCGACGATCTTGGCCATCATCATCGGTTCGCCGGCGAAAAAGCGTTGCCCGGCATATTTGCCTTCCAGCAGCGCCAGATCGTTGGTCGCACCGCTGGGGATGCGGTCGGCGGGCCATGACTGCAGCGTCATCATCCCCGCGGTGATCCGTTCCGAAGGTTCGATCACCCGCGCGGCGACAAAGATATCGGTCATCTGAGCTCGGGGCTGAACCCCCTGCCCCTGAATCAACTGACTGGCGCCCACGGCGGCAACCATGCCACAGGCACAGGCGACCAGCAGAAACAATGATTTGGCTCGCATTACCACACTCACTCTTGGCCGGGGCACTCATCGGCGAAGCTCGTGCCACAGATGAGATGAACGGGCCCGCTGCGGCCAGAGACGGTCGTCAGGCCCGCGCAGGACAACGCGTTGGGCAGGTCACCCGCACGTCTGCTCCTTGATTCGACTGCAATCGAGCCGGCGCTCGAGAATCCGGCCTCAACCCGATGCGACTGCTATAACCGGTCGAGGGCGGCTACTTGTTCCAAATTAACAGCGGAGGGCCGAGCGGCTCAGCTGCGGGGAACGACTGGGGCGGGCGATCAGGCAGAGGAACTGAGGTCCAACCGCGTGCCGAGAAGTTCCGCTGGCGCGGCCGGAGAATAAGCGGCAGCCGGATTGGCCCCAGCCGCTGTTTGGGCGCGCTGCTCCGTCTGTGTCCGCCGCTGGTTCAGGAGCTGCTGGGCGGCACGCTCCAGTTCAAAGAGCTGTTCATAGAGAGCGATCGCCGCTGCCTGCTGTTGCCGGCACCGCTGCCGCGCAGTGGGGCTGAGCGGTTCGGCAGGCGGTCCAGCGGTGAGTGCGCTCAGCAGAGCGGCAGAGGTCGCCAAGCGGTCCGCCAGACGCTGCTTGTTGGCCAGCACCGCCCGCAGTTTCTCCAACTCACCGCCACGGATGCAAGCGAGTTGTTGGCGGGTCAAATCGAGGGTGCAACTCAGCAGCTGAGTCTGGGCGCTCACCAGCGCATCCCAGTTCGCTACAAACTCGGCAGGGGCGAGCTGGGGATTCAGCCGCGCAGGTTGGTTGGCATCCAATCGTTCCGGTCCCGCTACGCCAAAAGGTGACTGTTTTGTCGACGTTCGCGCCTCGACGCAGCGGTGACCTTAGTCTTTCCCTGGCGATCGTTACAACCGGAAACCGCACTGGCCTGTTGGGCAGGAAATTCTCGGTAAACTTCCCGCAATCGGCGCTCCTTGATTAGGCAGCGTGCTAGGTTTGATCGACAAAGATTCCCTCGTCCGCAAACGTTTCCACCGGCCGCCACCGGTGGAAACCGCGTTCCCATCCCACTCTAGCTACCGAGAGAACGAGATGCTTTCCATCGTTACGTCGACCGCCGCTGCTGCCGCTGAACCCGTGACCCTGGAGCGTCGCCGTGGCGACCGTCGCAATTCGACCGCGTCGGCTGGCAGCCCGACGCGGACGCGGCAACCAGCGAAAAAGCCGCGTCGCCGGCACATCGATCCGACGACCTGCGAACGCGACTATCGGCAGGACGAGCTCGACTTCATGCGGGCGATGGACGATTACAAATGCTCCTCCGGCCGGATGTTCCCGACCTGCAGCGAAGTGCTTGAAGTGCTCCGCTCGATGGGCTACGTTCGACTCACCGCTGAGCAGCGAGAACTGCTCGGTGATACGCTGGAACCGGCCTGTGAGACCTACGTTGATGCGAGCCACGCCGCCGACGATTTTGATTGCGAAGCTTAGTCGCGGGAGATGAGCACGCCGCACAAACTGCTCCGCTTGGCGGCGTACGGCTGGGCCGCTCCCAACACGTGTCTGGGGATCCTCATCGGCGGCTTGCTCGGCGGCCGGTTTCGGCTGGTCGGCGGCGTGATCGAGATCCAGGGGCCGCGGTTGGCGTGGGTGCTGGACCATCTGTGGGTGCCGGCCGCGGCGCTGACGCTCGGCCACTGCGTCCTCGGCCAGTCGCTCGAGGCGCTGGCCCGGACCCGGCCGCACGAGCGAATTCATGTGCGGCAGTATGAGCGCTGGGGGCCGCTGTTTCTGCCGGCCTATCTCGGGATGAGCCTCTGGCTGTACGCGATGGGCCGCGACGGCTACCGCGATAACCCGTTCGAAACCGAAGCGTTTCGGTGTGAGACCGACTGCAGGCTAGGCGAACACAACCGCCACGATGCGGGTTAGGCCGCGCGGCTCTGATCAGCACCCGCCGGGCCGGGTTCTCCGCCTGATTTGGCAAACCCCGCTGGAGGCAGAGGCGCGAAGGCATCCGCGCCTGCCCCCAGAGCTGCCGGTGACGCGGCAAGCCCTGCATCGTCGTCGCTGGCGTCCGGGGCCGCCGCCGCCGGGCTCGACTCGGCATCGTCGAGGAGCGTCACACCGAGCCCTTTCAGGATGCTCGTGAGCTGACGGTCCAGGGCGTCTAACTGAGCCAGGACATCGTCTTGCCGACGTTCCAAATCAGCCAACAGGCTGCCGCTTTCGCAAACATCCGCTGATGCAGCGCTCAAGTGCCGGTCCTTCGCCACGAGCAATCGAAACTGGCGGCATCGTCCCTGAGGCCGCTGACTCGAGCATCGACCGCGGTGGCGGCGGAAATTGACAGCGGCCTGCAGAGGTCGCGTTGGTCAAGCTGGGTAATGTTTAACGCGCCGGCCCGCAGCCGGCGCGGCCAGCTAACGGCGCGGTTTGGCGAACTTAATTTTTTCGATCAGTTGCACGGCCTCGTCGCCTTGCTTGTAGCCGCTGACCGCGGAGATCGCGTCGATCACGTGCTCGTAGCGGAGGTTGTAATCGGTGTCGATTTCGACTTCTGGCCCCTCGCCTGCCGCTTCGCTCGGGGCGGTGCCACCGACCAAGCCGAGCACCATGCCTTGCAGCCGCTCGAAGTTGGTTCCCAACTGCACTTCATTGAGCTCCATGGCGGCCAGCCGACCCTGGGCGTCGGCGCGGAGCCGCAGCTTGATCGGCAGATCGGTGTTGTCGACCACCCCGCTGGACGAATCGGCCAGCGGCATCCGCACGCTGAAGTCGCCTTCCATCTCCGCAATCTTGAAGGTCATCACGAAGAAAATCAGCAACAAGAAGACGATGTCGATCATCGCCGTCATGTTGACTTCTTGTTTGATCCCTTCGCCGCGATTACGGATCTTCATGAGCGGTCCTCCTTGGCGCGGAGCGCAAATCGCTCGAACTTCTGTTCTTGGGCGACGCGAATCACTTCCTGAACGTCCCCGGCAGCGGTGTCTTTATGCGCGCGGATGATAATGTTGGCATCGGCGGGACTTTTGCCTTCCGCCTGAATCACTGCCAGCTCCCGGTTCAGCGCGATCCGCAGCGTGTCGGTGGTGTAACCTTCACCGCCGACGATGATCTCGCCATCGGGAGCGACATGCAGCACGATCGGAAACTCCAGGGCTTCCTCCGGCGGTTTGACCAATACGCTCTTGGGCAACACGACGCGATCGTTCGCTTCGCTTTGGGAAAAATTGATCAGCACCATAAAGAATGCGATCAAATTGAAGACCATGTCGATCATCGGTGTCAGATCAACCTCTGACACGCTTTCTTTTTTCGACTTGATGCGCATGGCTTAAGGTACCGAGGGGCGGTTCATGGAGCGGCGGGTTACACGTCCGTTGACAGCGGACCTGATGACTATTTCTTGCTCATCTGTGGCTGAAAGTCTTCAAAACGACTCATTAAGTTTTCGCTGGTCATCCCGACTTCCAACAGCAAGCGGGTGACGCGATTGCGAAGGATGTTGTAAGCCGCGATCGCCGGAATCGCGATCAACAAACCCACCAGCGTGGTGAACAAAGCTGTCGAAATCCCGCCCGCCAGCTCCGCGGGTTTCGGCGTGGCACCGCCCACAGCGATCACCTGGAAGGATGAAATCATCCCTTGCACCGTTCCCAGCAGACCGATCATCGGGCTGAGGTTGCCGATCAACGCCATGTAGCTGAGGCGATGCTCGAGCTTCATGCTCTCGTCCTCACCAACCTCCTGCATCGACTCCAGGGCTTTGTTGTACCCTTTGGATAGCTTGGCCAATCCCGCTGACAGCATTTGGCCAAGCACCGACTCGTCCGCACGCGCCAGGTCATAGGCCGCTTGGAACTCCTTGTTGTTGAGTTTTTCTTCAAATTCATCGACCAACTCCTGCGGCAGCAGCGTCTCACGGCGCGCGGCCAACAGGTTCATCACGAACAGCGAAACCAACATAAACGACAGCGCCAGGAACACGATCACATACGGCCAGCCGAGCGACGCGATGGTCCAGCTGAGTAAGCTTTGTTGNNCCCGTCGGCAGCCGGTTGTGCAGCCGCGTTGCCGGCAGGCTGTTCAGCGGCGGCATCCGGGGCGGCTGCCGGCTGGGCAGGCGCCGGGGCGGGTTCACCAAACTCGGCCGCTTCGTCTTGCGCCACGGCCGGGGAGAGCAACAGCACACAGGCCGCCAGAGCCACCGCAAGCAGCCGCCGCAGTGAAGGGCCGGCTCCGGGGAGATTGACGCACTTGATGATCATGAACAGCGTTCCTACGGACTTCCAAAACGTATGAGAAATAAGGAGTCTGCCGGCTGGGCAGGCGACAAAATCGAAGCCGTTAGCGTTTCCAGCCCGGATATCTTTGTTGCAATTCCTGGCGAGCTTGATTGGCGCGTTCCGGATTGCCGACCTTGGGCCACAACTCCACCAGTCTCGACAGCGCTTCGGCGTGGGCATCGGCCTGACCGGAAAACATCAGGTGGGTGTGCAGGTACGCCAACACCGCCCCCTCATGATCCCCCTTGGCTTCATAGCTGGCACCTTGGGCGTTGTAAATCCGCGCAGCCATTTCGGCGTCGGCCGGATTGAGCTCGCCGATCAGCGAATTGACCAGGGCGAGGGCTTCATCGGGCTGATTTTGTGCCGCGAGTGTCATCGCTTGACCCGCTTTGGCGAGCGTTTGCAAGCGGAGCCCGGCAGGCGATTGGACGCTCGCGCCGGCGACCTTGGCAAAACTCGCCTGGGCCTCAGCGGCATTGCCCTGGCGCAGTTTGGCGACCCCGATCAGGTACTCGGCCTCGATCTTCAGCTCGGCCGCCGGGGCGGAACTGAGCCCGCCATAGTACCGCAGCGCTTGATCAAACTTGCCGGTGGCAACCGCCAAGTCACCGAGCGTCTTGGCGGCCCGATAGAAGTGAATGTTTTGGGCGTTGGCATTCACGAAGGCGAGCATTTTGCGAATCGCTTCGCCGGTGTCGCCGCGGCCGACCAACGCCAATTCCGCTTCGCTGCGGGCCAGATAATACATCGCATCGGCTTTGACCGCATCGCGGCGGATGGCGGCAAAGTCGAGACGCCGCAACTCGTCTGCGGCCTGTTCGTACTCGCCATTGAGCGCGAACTCGCGGCCTTTGACCAGCCCGGGCGGCTCACCGTCATAGAGAATCCGGCGGATCTTATCGACGCTGACCGTTTGGCTGTTGCTGCCCGATTCGACCACCACGCGGTCGCGGTGCATCTCCGTGATTTTACCGACAATCGGATTACCGGTCAGCGGATAGACGCGGTCCACTTGCGCCAGGGCCGGTTCGGTCAACAGCAGCCCCAGTGCGGCGACCAGCAGCAACAGACGCCCTGCTCGACCACACCCACGAGCGGTGCGGTCAGCTTGAAACGGGGCCCGCAGCCGAGTTGCTGGGCGGGAAGGGGGCGCAAGGTTCGGCGGCAGATGCATAAGACAAATAGCAGCAGAAGTAGAAAAGTGAGTGCAAGGGGAACAGCGGGCGGTCGTGCAAGTCTAGCCCGGTGTTTGCGGCACGGCGGCGAGTCCTTCGGCTTTTCGCCCCAGGGCTTTTTGAATTTCCTTCAGCAGCAGGTCGAATTGTCCGCGTCGCTCCGGTCCGCCGAGCTCGGGATACAGGGCTGCAACCTGCGTGATGTCGTTGATCGCTTGCTGCAGCACGCGTTCGCTTTGGCTGGCCTTGCCCATCAGGAACCGACACAGCGCCACCCGGTAGCGAGCTTCGAAAAATTGCTCCCGAAACTCCGGTCGGCCGCTGACCATGCGGCTGATATGCCCCCAGCCCCATATGATGTTTTTGCCGTTAGGTCCGGGACGAGCACCATTGAGAGCCGTCTCGTAAGCCCGCGCCGCGTACTTGGCATCGACCGCGCCCGCCCATTGTTCATAGGCCCGGGCCGCTTCGATTTGCGCATCGAGCATCGTCGGCGAACCCTTCAGTATCTCTTCAAACAGATCGATCGCCTGTTTGTACTCACCTGACAATCGATAGGCGCGGCCGAGTTGGAACAACAAACTGGCAGGGGTCTGGTCACCGAGTTGTTCCCGCAGGTTCTGGAACGTTCCGATCGCTGACGCCAACAGCTCGGCGGCTTGCCCCTGAGCGCGGAGTTCGCTGTTGCTGATCGACGATTCGCCCAGTTGCGACAACGTTTGCGCGGTCCACTGGAGCGTTGCCGGGTCGCTCGCCGAGCGGCCGATCGAATCGAGGAACACGCGAAAGGCGCTGATCAGTTGCGTTTTTCGCTCCGGGGTTGCCGCTTCCAGTTGATCGCGGATGTCGCGCGCCAGGCCGATAAAAATCCGCACCAAGCGGTCATTCGCATCGGGCTTATCCTGCACGCTTGCCTGCAATTTCTGCATCACCGCGGTGGCGCGCTGCAGCAGCGCTGCGTTGCCGCTCTCAGCGGAGGTCATCACCCCGACCACCGCCTGGAGTTCGGTGCTGTAGAGCTCGGATTTGAAGCCATCGGTCGGTTCCCCGAGCTGCTCGACCAGCTCCGCCGGCCCGTATTTTTTGTTGTCCAACACCGCCAATGCGGCGGCGGCATCGCCTCGCCGCAGTTCGGCTTTGGCCAGCACCAAGGCGGCCTGCAGCGCCTCGGGGCCGGCCAGGGCTCCGGGAATGCCCTCCAGCCCCGCCCGCAGTTCGGTGGCGGCATCGGCCAACAAGGCTTCGGCTTCAGCGACTTGCTGTTCCTGCCGCAGCAGCAGTGAGCGGTTCCACAGCAACTGGCCCATCAACCGCTGGTACGTCGCCCGCTCCTGGCCGGCGGGGATTTCGGCCAACAGTTTGCGGGCCGTATCCCATTGGTCGTTGTCCAAGGCGAGGCGAATCATGATTCCCTTGGCCGCGGCGGCCTGGGGATCGTTGGGCCAAGTGCGGACCAGGTGCTCGCCGAGAATCTGCATCTGGTTGACGACGCCCGCGGACGATTCTTCGGGGAGGTCGCGGAGCAGGCTCTGCAGGGCCGAAATCGCCAGCAAGCCGCCGCGGAGGCCTTCGGGTTGGTTGGCCGCGCTGCGGGAGAGGAAGTGGCCCACCGCGGCCGAATCCCAGTAATCGCCGCGTTGGAAAAGCACGTAGGCGAGGAACTGTCGCGCCTGGTTGAGACGCTCATTGTCATCGTCGCCGATCGCCAGACCGCTGCGCAGCAGGTGGACCAGTGTCGCCCAGCCGTCGCGCAGTTGTTGATCGAGCGCTTCCAGCTCCGTTGCCGCTTGCTCGGCATCCGGGCCGCTCTGTGCCGCCCGCTCGGCCAGTTGCTGACGAACTTTGTTCAGTTCCTCATTGATCTGCAACAGCTCGCGCGCGCTGGTCAGCGCTTCTTCCAGACTCTTCGGTTGAATGTCAGCGGCCGTGCCGGCATTTTCCGGCTTTTCGATCCCCAACTGGGCGAGCAATTCCCGCGCATCGGCTTCATGCTCCCCCGGCACCCGGATCGCCGCGGTCAGGAGCGGGCGCGCGGCCGTCGTCGACCGCCGCGCATCGGCTGGCTTGCCGTCGGCTTGGGCGCGATCGGCGGCCGCAAAGTGCGCTTTGGCCAGCGCCACCTGCAGGGCGGCATACTCGGCCGTGCTTTTCTCATTGGGCCGTGCCGTGTCGATGATCGCTTGCGCCTGGGCGATCGCCTCGTCGATCTGAGGCGGCTCGGCAGCCAGTCGCAATTCGACCAGACCGACCGTGGCCTGCATCCGCGCCGGGCGAAGCGGATCGACCGCTTCATGTTCGAGCAGCCGCTGATAGCTGTCGATCGCCTCAGCATGTTTCCCCAGCTCCTGTTGCACCTGAGCGCGACTGAGCAGCGCCAAGGCTCCCGGCACATAATCGCTGTACTTTTCGCTCAGCTCGGTGAAGCCCGCCAAGGCTTCTTCCAACAGCGATTGGCCTTCTTGTGCCGGATCGCGATACGTCTGTGCGGCGAGTTGTTTGGCCTCACCACTGTGCAACTGCGCCTGCAGGTATTCATAGCGGTATTGATCGCGCTGGCTGATTTTTTCGGGTTCGGTGGCCGGATCGATCCGCTGGCCACGCATCCCTTCCAGCCGCTCGCGCAGCTCGGCGGTGATGGCATCGAATGTCGCCGCCGCCGCTTGATAAGATTGTCGCGCCGAAGCCCGGGCCTCATCGCTTGGATCGGTAACCGACATCAATTGGCGGGCACGGACCAGTTGCAATTTTCCCAGTTGCAGGCGGGCTTCGGAAAGCCGCGGGTGGTCGCTCTGCTGCAAAAACTTTTTGAGCTCTTCTTCGGCCGATACAAACAGGCGATCGCG
>JACYYK010009323.1_pt2 | contig 11780 bp, 10 predicted proteins | sample 8236871 | NCBI WGS metagenome assembly JACYYK01 (sample SAMN14103087, study PRJNA606662) | landfill metagenome | isolation source: landfill solid waste inoculated with endophyte fungus Paravalsa indica | place: India:New Delhi, Okhla landfill site | collected 2017-11-05 | reverse complement strand
CCGAGCGGCCCGATGCGCTGTTCTGCGTGAACGACCTGCTCGCGGTCGGGGCGCTGCAGGCCTTCGCCTTCCGCCACCAGGTCGCCGTGCCCGAGGAGATCGCGCTGGTGGGCTACGACGACATCGCCTTCGCCCGCTCGACCGTGGTGCCGCTGACCTCGGTCTCCCAGCCCGCCGAGCTCATGGGCCGCACCGCGCTCGCCCTCCTGGAGGAGGAGATCCTCGACCCCGACGCGCCCCGCCGGCACGTCTCCTTCCGCCCGAGCCTTGTCGAGCGGGAGTCGACGCTGGGCTGAGCGACTCCGGCCGACGGGCGATGCAGGCGCTCCGTACACTTCCGACATGGAGACCGCGATCCTCGACGTCACCGCGTGGGCGGTGCGCGAGGAGGAATGGCTGGGCGACCAGGAGAAACTGTGGCTCCGAGAGCCGGGAGGCGGCGGGCAGTCGTGGCTGTTCAAACCGTCGCGGGTGACGATGCTGCCCGGGCGCGGTGACGCTCCGGACCGGCAGTTCACCTGGTTCGACGCCCAATCCGAACTGATCGCCGTCGAACTGGCCGAGCTCATCGACGTCCCGACCGCGCAAGTGCGAATCGCGCGACGCTCCGGGGAGTCTGGGAGCATCTCCGCGAACGTAGTGCCGTACGACGGCGAGCTCCAGAGCGGGGATGTGTTCCTCTCCGGACTCCCTGGACTCGAGTACGTCCCCGTCGTGGAGCGGTCGAGGAACCGCACAGGCCATCACCTGGACGGGATCGAGCGTGTGCTGAGAGGCAAGGCCGGTCCCCGCGACTCCGACGGGTATGGCGCCTGTGAGGTGTTCGCGGGCTTCCTCGTGCTCGACGCCTGGATCGGCAACACGGACCGGCACGCGGAGAACTGGGCCTTGATCGTCGAGGGCGCCGAGTCTCGGCTCGCGCCGAGCTTCGATCACGGCAGTGCACTCGGTTCCGGCCGAGATGAGACCTTCCTCCGGCGCACGGACCCGCGTGAGTTCGCCCGCGGAGCCATGGCGCAGAAGTTCGATCAGGGGAAGAATGTCTCCTTGGTGGCCCTCGCTCAGGATGCGGAGCTTCGATGGGGCGGGGACTGGATCAATCGCCTGGCCGAGGTGGACGAGGACGCTGTGCAGGACATCGTCGCATCGGCGCTTGGACTGTCGGACCTCAGACGTACATTCATCTGCCGCATGCTCGAGGAGAACAGAAGGAGGCTGATGTCGGGATGACTGTCATCGCGCCGGCTCCGTCCATGCGGGTGGAGCCGCATGTCGACGGCGCCCACTCCTTCCTGGTGACGAGACGGGAGCGGTCGAGCGGTCGTTACGAGAGGCTCGGCGTGCTCACGGAGGTCTCCGACGGCTGGGACTTCCGTTACTTCCGAGACGTCTTCCAGAACGAGCGGACCATCGCTCTGCCGGGTATTCCACTGACCGACTCGGTGATCCACTCAGAGCACTTGTTCCCCCTGTTCGCACAGAGGGTGGTGTCCCCCCGTCGTCCGGATCGACCCCGGATCCTCGCAATGCTCGGGCTGGACGAGTCGGCCACGGCCTTCGAGATCCTCGCCCACAACGGCGGTAGGCGTCTCGGAGACACCATCGAGCTGATTCAACTGCCTCGTACGCACCAGGGCGGCGGCGAGAGCATGCAGTTCCTCGTCCACGGGATGCGCTATCGCAGTGAGGCCGAGCAGTCTGCGGTCGATGCTCTGGCTGTCGGGGACGAGCTGCTGCTCGTCCCCGAGCCGGACAACCCAGTCGACACGGGGGCGCTCCTGGTGGTCACGACAGGGGGCGCAGCACTGGGGTGGGTCCCAGCGCCGTTGCTCCCCCTCCTGGCCGCCGGAGCTGAGATGACGGCATCGGTGGCACACGTGAACAGCTCTCAGGCTCCGCCGCACCAGCGCTTGCTCGTGGAGCTGCGGGGCGATCTCGCCGTGCCCGAGGTCTTCAGCTCGCCTTCGTGGAGACTCGTGGATTGACCGCATAGCGACGGCGCGGACGCGCGGAGCCCCGCCAAAGCACTGCACGGTGCCGGCGGGGCTCCTGGTTCCGGGTCAGAACGTGTGGTGGCCTCCCGTGACGGTGCGGGTCTCGCCGCTGGGCAGGACGACCTCGGTCTCGACGCCGTCCGGGACGGTGATCACGAGCGCGAAGCCGCCGTCGGCCGTGGACCAGGAGACCTCGATGCGGCCGGACGCCGAGTCGTAGGCGCCCTTGGCCCAGTCGATGCCGGGGCCCGGGGTGGGCTGGATCCGGATCCGGCGGTAGCCGGGCTCCGCGGCGCGGATGCCGAGGACGACCTGGTAGACCCAGTCCGCGACCGCACCGAGCGCGTAGTGGTTGAAGCTCGTCATCTCGCCGGGGTTGATCGAGCCGTCCGGCAGCATCGAGTCCCAGCGCTCCCAGATCGTGGTCGCCCCCATCGAGACGGGGTAGAGCCACGAAGGGCAGCCCTCCTCGAGCAGCAGTCGGTAGGCGTCCTCGACGTGCCCGGTCTCCGAGAGAGCCCAGGTGACGAAGGGGGTGCCGGCGAACCCGGTGGAGACCTTGTAGTCCGCCTCCCGCACCACCTCGGCCAGCCGCGCCGCGGACTTCTCGCGGACGGTCGGCTCCAGCAGGTCGAAAGAGATCGCGAGGGCGTACACCGTCGCGCAGTCCGAGCGGATGATCCCGTCCTCGCCCACGTACTCCGCGGTGAAGGCGGTCAGGGTGCGGTCGGCGAGGGCCTGCCAGCGCTCGGCGCCCTCGGCCTCGCCGATCAGCCGCGCGGTCTCCGCCGCGAAGCGGGCCGAGCGGATCAGGCACGCGGTCGCGACGACGGCCTTGTCGGCCTTCGCATCGGCCGCGGCCTCCGGCGGAGCGTCCGGATCGAGCCAGTCGCCGAACTGGAAGCCCTGGTCCCACAGCCCGCTCGGGGACAGGGCACGCTCGACGGACTCCAGGTGCAGGACCATGCCGGGGTAGTGCGCGCGCAGCCGGTCGAGGTCGCCGTAGGCGTTCCAGAGGGCCTCGGCGACCCACACGGCGGCGTCGCCCCAGATGGCGGTGGGGACCTCCTTCGGCTCGCCCTCGCTGAAGGGGTCGGAGCCGTTCTTCCTCAGCTTGAGGATGTCGGGGACCACGAAGGGCACGAAGCTCAGCGGCGGCAGCTCCGTCTCGGCGCGGACGTCCAGCAACCAGTTGTGGAGGAAGTCGTTCACGTCGAACTGGTAGGCGGCGGTCGCCGCGTAGGCGGCGATGTCACCCGTCCAGCCGAGTCGCTCGTCGCGCTGCGGGCAGTCGGTGGGCACTGCGAGGAAGTTGCCGCGCTGGGACCAGATCGAGTTGCTGATCAGCTGGTTCACCCCGGCATGGGAGCTCTCGAACCAGCCCGTGCGCTCGATCGCGGAGTGGACCACGACCGCCTCGACGTCCTCTGCGGTCAGGTCGCCCGGCCAGCCGGTGATCTCCGCGTAGCGGAAGCCGTGGAAGGTGAGGGTCGGCTCGAACGTCTCCCCGGCCGTGTCGCCTGCGAGGACGATCGAATCAGTTGCCTTCGCGGTGCGCAGCGGGCGGGTGCCGAGCTCCTCGTTCTCGAGCACCTCCGCGTGTCGCAGGGTGATCTCGGTGCCTGCGGGGCCGGTGACGGTGAAGCGCAGCCAGCCCACCAGGTTCTGCCCGAAGTCCAGCAGCGTCTTCCCTGACGGAGAGGTCCAGATCTTCTCCGGGCGGAGCGCCTCGTAGCGGCGGATCAGCGGAGAGGTCTGCTCGATGAGCGTGTCGCGGTCGATCTCGGTGACCTGCACGGGGCTCGGGGTGCCGGGCTCGAGCCGACGATCCTCGTGCTGGCCCTGGTAGATCGTCGCCGAGGTGGTCGTGGATGCGGTGGCGGTCCAGGACTCGTCGGTGACCAGGCGCTGGATGGAGCCGTCCTCGAAGGTGATCTCGAGGGCTGCGAGGAAGGCGTTCTCCTCGCCGTAGTTTGCGTTCGCGTCGCCGAATCCGAAGTCGCCGTTCCACCAGCCGCGGCCCAGCAGCACGGACAGCTGGACGTCGTCCTCCCCGGCGCGCACCTGCTCGGTGACGACGAAGCGCTGGACCTGCAGGCGGGACTCGTAGACGGTCCAGCCGGGGTTGAACACGGACTCGGTGGCGGCGGAGCCGTTGATGCTCGCCTCGTAGACGCCGTGCGCGGTAGCGAGCAGCTCGGCCCGGGCGACCTGCGCCGAGGGCTGGTCGAGGGCGGCCTCGGTCGCGAGGACCGGGGCGCGGCCGTCGACCGGAGCCGCGGTGATCGCTTGGGCGTCCTGCAGCGCGTCGCTCACGACGGCGGGGACTGCGGTGGTGGCGGTCATGGGTGGGTCACCTCTCCTGGATGGGATCAATACTGGTGGTGCGTGAATGGGGGACTGTCAGCTGTGCGGACCGCGGGCGGCGTCGACGCGGTCGTGCCGGTCGGGTTCCGAGACGCCGCGGGGATCACCGAACGAAGTGGACGAGTGGTCTGTGGTTCGAGAGTCTGAAACGGCGGCGTCCTCCTGGGAGAAGGCGTCGAGACGCGGTCTGCGGAACCCGGCCCAGCCGCAGGCCAGGCCGACCGCGACGACTGCCGCGATGAGGAAGTAGGCCAGGCCGGGCGTGTGCATGAGGGTGGGCGTGAACAGTGCGACGGCGGCGGCGACGACGCGGGCCACGGCGATCACGTAGCCCTGCACGGTGGAGCGCAGCAGGGTCGGGAATGACTCCTGGGACCAGACCTTCATGATCGCCTCGAACGCGAAGGCGCCGCCGATCGCGTTGAAGAAGCTCTGGGCGATCCAGGGCACGATCGTGAAGCCGAAGAGCACAGGGATCAGGTAGGAACCGGCCAGCAGCACCGCCCCGACCGCGTAAGCCCGCATCCGCCACGGGGTGTCGACCACGCGCATGAATCCCCAGGCGCCCAACATCCCGATCCCGAGCATCACGATGCCGAGGGCGGACTGCATCTGGACGCTGAGCCCGACGACGTTCACGCCGATGTATGTCCCGAACTGCCCTCCGGTGTTGGCGCCGATGTTGGTGAGCGTGTAGAAGCCGACGATCGCGAGGAACGGGACGAGGAGCGTACGGTCGCGCAGCACATCGAGGATCCCGGTGCGGCGGGCTCGGAGCGTGTCGGCGCCGGCGCGGCGTTCCCGCCGTGCGGTCGACCATGCCGCGGACTCGGGCACGCTCAGCCTCGCGATCATCACCACCAGGGCGACGACGGCGACGTGCGCGAACATGATCTGCCCGCCGAGCCGTCCGAGACTGCCGGCGATGATTCCCGCGACGTTCGCACCGATGATTCCGCCGAACCAGAGGATCTGCGAGAAGCCGACGAGCTTCCCGCGGTGGTGGTCCGCTGCCGCCTCGGAGATCGAGGCGAGGGAGACGGGGAGATCGGCGCCGGTGCCCAGACCCATGAGGATCATGCCGGCGAGCAGGGCGCCGAAGCCGGGCGCGAGGATCAGCAGCAGCGCCCCGAGCGCGATCATCGCCATCGTGCAGAGGAAGACGGTGCGGCGGCCGAAGCGATCACCCAGGCTGCCACCGGTGAACGCACCGGCGGCGATGCTCAGCGTGAGAGCGGCGGAGAGGATGCCGATCTGGCTCTCGGTGATGCCGATGCTGTGCTGGTACAGCACGAGCGCGGTGCCCGAGCTGACGATCGCCGCGGCGTCGATGTACGAGGCCATCCCGCAGATGATCGCCACCCACCAGGGGCTGGGGGGAGCTTTCACAGATGCAGCTGATCGCACGCAGTTCTCCTTCGAACGTGTGGGCATGCCCGAGAGCGGGTCGACGATGCCTGAGGTCGCGCCATATGAATGAAACGACTCAACGAACCTAGCACCCTCGAGGCGGGGCGACAAGGGTGGAGATCGGGATGGTTCGCAGTCCGTGGCGCCGTCCGCTCGCGGCCGTCCCGTCATGGCGGGTGCCACCAAGGGCTTCCCTTCAGCTCATGCCGTTTCTCCAGGTGAGCGGTGTGCGGTGCGGCCGAGTGGCGTGCGATGCACGGCCGGCGAGTCGGGCATATCGCCCGTTGTGAACGGAAAGCGATTGCCGGCGTCGGGGTGGGTGGAGCCTCGACGCACCTTCGATAACGAGGTGGTGTCGAAGCGTTGACAGCCGCCGTGGGTCTGCTTACTCTGACCGCACCTTGGAGCGTTTCAAAACGCTCGGGATGGGCCTCCAGGACGGCGGACCCAGTGGCTTACAACGAAGTAGGTGGAGAACCCATGACTATCTCGCGACGTTCATTCCTGGCCGCCACAGGAGCGGCGACCTCCGTCATCGCGATCACCGGCTGCGGCGGGAGCGGCGGCGGTGGTGGGGGAGGAACGGTGACGTTCCTGGTGGACAACAACCCCAACAACATCGCCGCCTCCGAGTCCCTCATCGCGGCCTTCAACGAGGCACATGCCGACTACGAGTTCACGATGGAGACCCGCCCCGGGGGCACCGAGGGTGACAACCTGGTCAAGACGCGGCTCAGTACGCAGGACATGCCGGGTGCCTTCTCCTACAACTCAGGCTCCCTCTTCCAGGCGATCCGCCCCGCGCAGAATCTTCTGGACCTCTCCGACCAGCCGTGGGTCTCTCGGCTCGCGGAGAGCTTCCCGGACTCCGTCTCCGCGGACGGGAAGATCTACGGGGTGCCTCACGGCGGCTCGAACTCGGGCGGCATCTGGTACCACAAGCCCACCTACGAGGAGCTCGGCCTCGAGGTCCCGCTGACCTGGGACGAGTTCATCGCCAACGCCGAGGCCGCGAAGTCCGCCGGGAAGCACGGTGTCATCCAGAGCTACGGCGAGACCTACACCTCGCAGTTCCTGGTGCTGGCCGATTTCCACAACGTCGCGACGGCGAACCCGGACTTCGCCGAGCAGTACACCGCCAACGAGGTCGGCTTCGCCGACGATCCCACGGCCTTCAAGTCCTTCGAGCACGTCGAGCAGATCACGAAGGAGGGGCTGGTCAACGAGGACTACGTCTCCACCACGCTCGAGCAGGCCCTCGCGTACCTCGCCACCGGCGAGGGCACCCACTACCCCTTCTTCGCGAGCGGCATCTCCGAGATCGAGGCGAATCATCCCGATCAGCTCGAGGACGTCGGCTTCTTCGCCCTGCCGGGGGACGATGCCGCGACGAACGGGCTGACCGTCTGGCTGCCCAACGGGATCTACATCCCCGGCACCGCCGAGAACCCGGACGCGGCCAAGGCCTTCCTCGCCTTCGTGGCGAGCGCCGAGGGTCTCGCCGCGATGGCAGAGGGCGCCCAGCCCACCGGCCCGTACATGGTCACCGACGTCCCGCTGCCGGATGACGTCCCCACGGCCATCCGGGAGCTGCAGACGTACTTCGACACCGAGGGGGCGACCACGCCCGCTCTCGAGTTCGTCTCCCCGGTGAAGGGCCCGAACCTGGAGAACATCCTCATCGAGCTCGGGACCGGGTCGATCGATGCGAAGACCGCCGCGCAGCGCTACGACCAGGATGTCGAGAAGCAGGCCCAGCAGCTCGGCCTCGAGGGATGGTGAGCCGATGACCGCCGCCGTCAGGACGGAGCTCCGCGCCGTGCCCGCCGAGCGGGAGAACGGGGAGCGCAGACGCAGCAACTACCTGGCCAAGGCCTACCCCCTCTGGTACTACCTGCCGGCGGGTCTGCTCTTCCTGGTGTTCTTCGCGATCCCGACCTTCGCCTCGTTCTTCTTCAGCCTCACCCGCTGGAGCCTGTTCGACTGGGAGTTCATCGGCTTCGAGAACTTCCGTCAGTTCCTCTCCGAGCCGCAGCTCATCGGCTCCCTGCGGAACACCGTGGTCTACGCCTTCCTCACGAGCGGGGCGAAGGTCGTGCTGGGAGTGGCGCTCGGCCTCCTGCTGACCTCGCAGATCCGGGCGCGCGGGCTCCTGCGCTCGCTGGTCTTCTTCCCGGTTCTCGTCTCGACGATCGGCGTGGGCGTCATGTTCACGACGATGATGCATCCCACCGACGGGCTCATCAACACGGCGCTGGCCGTGGTCGGCATCGAGGGTCCCAAGTGGCTCGCGGACCCCCAGCTCGCGCTGATCTCCGTCGCGCTCGTCGACATCTGGAAGGGTGTCGGGCTCGCGACCGTCATCTACATGGCGGGCATCGTGGCGGTGCCGGCCGAGTACTACGAGGCTGCACGCGTGGACGGGGCGGGGGCGTGGAGCACCTTCCGGAGCATCACCCTCCCGCTGATCCGACCGGCGACCTTCACCGTCATCACCCTGTCGCTGATCGGAGGGCTGCGGAGCTTCGACCTGATCTGGGCGATGACCAGCGGCGGCCCGGGTTTCGCGTCCGACGTGATCGCCTCGGTCGTCTACAAGCAGTACCAGGCCGGCTTCTACGGCCTCTCCACCGCGGGCAACGTCGTGATGTTCCTGGTCGTGATGCTGATCGTGGTGCCCCTGAACTACTTCATGCGCAAGGCGGAGGTCGACCAGTGAGGAATCGAATCAGGGTCAACATGGTCAGCGCCCTGACGCTGATCCTCTTCGTCATAGTGTTCGTCGTGCCGTTCCTGCTGGTCCTGGTCAACGCCGTGAAGGACAGGCAGGAGGCGTCGCAGCTGAACCTCGCGCTGCCCACCTCGTTCCATCTGGTCGAGAACCTCCGCGAGGTGTTCCAGGCGCGGAACTACATGCTCGTCACCGCCATGGTGAACAGCACGATCCTCACGGTCGCGAGCGTGACGGGCATGGTGATCGTCGCCGCGATGGTGGGTTTCGTGCTCCAGCGGCGCGCCAGCCGGATCAACGGATTCGTCAACGCCGCGGTGCTCATGGGCCTGATCGTCCCGCCCGCGGTCGTGCCGACCATCTGGGTGCTGCAGTCCATCGGCCTGTTCAAGACTCTGCCCGGCCTGATACTCGTGGAGATCACCTTCGGCATCTCGTTCTGCGTGCTCCTCTTCCGCGCCTTCATGTCGACGGTGCCCAAGGAGCTGGACGAGGCGGCGATCATCGATGGCTGCGGTCCGCTGCGGCTCTTCTTCCAGGTGATCCTTCCGCTGCTGAAGCCCACCGTCGTCACGGTGATCGTGGTGCAGTCGGTCGCGGTGTTCAACGACTTCGTCCACCCGCTGTACTTCCTGCCCGGCGAGGAGAACGCCACCGTGCAGCTGACGCTCTACAACTTCATGAGCCAGTACTCCACGCAGTGGAACCTGCTGTTCATGAACATCCTGCTCATCACGATCCCGCCGCTGATCGTGTTCCTGTTCTTCAACCGGCAGATCGTGGCGGGCATGACCTCGGGCGCGGTGAAGGGATGATCCCGCTCGACGTCGACCGGGGCTGAGCGACGGCGTACGGGATCCACGGGCCCGGCCTCCACCGAGGCCGGGCCCCGCTGCATCCGCCGGCCGACGGGGAGTGCAGCGCCGTGCCTCACTCGGCGGCGGGGGAGTCCTCACGGACGATGACGCGGATGCCGTCGGGAGCGTCGGCTCGGATCTCGGGCCCGTTGGCGATGACGACCAGATCGCCGTGAGGGGTCGGCACCACGGCCGCTGCCCAGTCCAGGTCTCCGAGCAGCGGGCGCACCTCGACGGTGCTCCCCAGAGCAGTCAGGGTGTCGGACGCGGAGCGGACGTCGGCAAGTGTGAACGCATTCGTGAGCAGGTTGAGCGCCAGGTCGCCCGCCCACGGCATCCGGTCCCGCTTGACGCCGTCGAGGGACAGACCCTGCTGGCACAGCCGCGTGGTGTAGGCGGCGGTGCCCCAGATCGTGGACAGCGTGGTATCCGAGCAGAGGAAGGCACCGAGTGTGGCGACGGGACGCACGTTCGCCCCACTCGGGCCTGCTCGACACCCTTGAGGCGCAGATAGCGGAAGCCGAGGCGGTGCGCGCTGCGCCACCCTCCCTCGACCGCCACCAGATCGTGCCTGCTCTCGGGCGGAGCGTCGGAGAGCGCTTCGTCGCGCGATTCACCGGTGCGGAGCACCGGCCGACGGTCCGCCCTGCAGAAGACGTGTCCGAGGACCTCCGCCCCGACGTCGAAGAGCCCCGGCGCGATCTGCTGGGGCTCGATGGCCGCCGTGGGCTCATCCAGGAGAAGCGGGGGAATGTCGGTGCCCCTGCGCACATGGGCGGGCGACCATCCGGAGCCGGCATCTGCTTCCCAGCCGTGCTCGTGCTCCACTCGCAGGGCCGTGGGATCGCCGGGCTCTGTCTGGTGCAGGGCCCCGGACGCGGGGTGCCGAAAGCGAACCGCCTGGGCCGGCCGGGCATAGTTCTCCGCGTAATGGACGTTCGTGTTCGCGGCGAAACCCTCGGTGACCAGACGGTGCATCAGGAGGCGCTCGTACTCGCCCTCGGCGTAGAGCCAGGGGACGCCGCGCAATTCTCCGTATCCCTGCTCAGGGAAGGGGTCGGGAGAAAAGTCCTGAGCGCGCTGGCGGATCTCCGTGGCGGTGCCCGGAACCGTCGGGCGCTGAGAGTCCTCGGACATCGAGACCTCCTGGATCGACTGCCGTGCTGCGGCGGGGGGCGGCTGCGTGCCGCCCTAGACATGCGGACTCGTCACGACTGTGAGCCTATCGTCGCAGGCAGGGAGGCCTTCTTCGTCGTGGACGGTGGGAAGCTCTCCAGCTCCACGCTCTCGCGCACCAGCGCCCGGATCGCGCCATGCTCGTGTGTGACGGCGCCGAGGGCGCGGGACTGGATCGCGACGTTGCCGAGCGCAGTCGCCTCCATGGGGCCGGCGATCACCTCGATGCCGAGTGCATCGGCGGTGAGCTGGTTCAGCAGGGCGTTGCGGCTGCCGCCGCCCACCACGTGCAGCCGCTCCGGCAGGTCCACGCGTGCGAGCCGGCAGGCGGCCTGCAGCTCGTCACGGTAGGTCTCGGCGAGCGACTCGAGCAGGCAGCGCACGAGCTCCGCAGGGGTGCGGGGGTGCTCGTCCTCGCCCAGCGGCCTGGCCGCGTCCCGCACCCGGTCGGCCATCCGGCCCGGGGTGAGGAACTGCGGATCGGTGGGGTCGATGCGGAAACGTCCCCCGGGCGCGTCGGCGGCCGCGGCGAGCAGCTCGTCGAGGTCGACGCGTTCGCCGTCCTCCTCCCACTGCCGGATCGACTCGCTGACCAGCCACATCCCGGAGACGTTCTTGAGGAACCGGGTGGTGCCGTCGACCCCGCCCTCGTTGGTGAACCCGGCCTCGTGCGCGGCCTCGCTGGTCACCGGGGCGGGCAGCTCCAGTCCGATCAGCGACCAGGTGCCCGAGGAGATGAAGGCGACGGGGCCAGGCGACGGTGCGGCGGGGACCGCGAGCACGGCGGAGGCGGTGTCGTGGGAGCCGACGGCGATCACCGGCACCTCGCTGATCCCGAGGCGTGCGGCGAGCTCCGGCCGGACCGTGCCGAGCACCTCGCCGGGGGCGATGAACGGGGCGAACAGCGCCTCGTCCACTCCCGCGGCGGCGAGGATTACCGGCGACCAGGCCGCCTCGCCCGCGGCGAGCATGCCCGTGGTGGAGGCGTTGGTGAGCTCCGTGCGCCGCTGACCGGTGAGCAGGTGTCCGATCGCGTCGGGCACCAGCAGGATCGTGGAGCCGGCGGGCAGCGCGGACAGGCGCTCGTCGACCAGCAGCTGGTAGAGGGTGTTGAAGGGCTGCTGGGCAATGCCGGTCAGTGCGAACTGCCGCGCGGAGGAGACCTGCTCGGTGAAACGCTCGGCGGCGCCGTCGGTGCGGGTGTCGCGGTAGGCGACCACCTCGCCGATCCGCGACGCCTCCGGC
>JACYYK010022198.1_pt2 | contig 11783 bp, 9 predicted proteins | sample 8236871 | NCBI WGS metagenome assembly JACYYK01 (sample SAMN14103087, study PRJNA606662) | landfill metagenome | isolation source: landfill solid waste inoculated with endophyte fungus Paravalsa indica | place: India:New Delhi, Okhla landfill site | collected 2017-11-05 | reverse complement strand
GGACTTTTTCAGTGGCCTCAGACTATGCCAAGACTCTTTTTTGTATAGGCTTATTCCACAGGCTCTCCTGTAATTTCAGCAATTTCTTTTTCAAGCTTGTCAAGGATAGCTCCATCAACGGTAGAAACATTTTCACGATAGAAATCACGAACTGGCTTAGCTAATTCTCTAAACTCTGCACGTTGTTCATCCGTCAATTCAACTACTTCCGCTTCCTCCTTGATTACTTCTAGAAACTCTTCATTTTGACGCTTTTGTTCTTCGAAAATCCAATCCTGTAATTCTTCTACTGTTTCATCTACCCATGTTTTGTGTTGATCACTTAATCCATCATACCATTCTTGATTAACTGTCGTTGTAGCAACATAGTTATTATGATTAGAAAGTGTCATATAGTCTTGCACTTCATGGAAGGATGCATCTGCAATAAAGAAGATTGGGTTATCCTGACCATCTACTGTACCATTTTCAAGTCCTGTATAAAGGTCACCCCAGCTCATCGTTTGTGGAGTTGCACCATATGCTTCCCAAGACTCTGATTGTAGCTCTGTTCCTTGAATTCTCATTTTGAAATTTTCAAAATCATCTGGTGAATCAACCGGCTTGTTACTTGTCCATTGCATACCACCTTCAGTCCAGAAGGCTAACGGCTCTAAGCCAATTGCTTCATATTGTTTAACAAGGTCGGTATTGATTGCTTCACTTTCTTCTAGGATTTGTTGTGTTTGTGCTACATCATCAGGGAACAAGAAATGTAATCCGAAGATTTGACTTTCTTTCACCGTATTTCCGATGAAACCTGGAGATGTTACAGCAAGCTGGACTGCTCCATTTTGTAATTGTTCTACTTGGTCTGTTTCACTTCCTAGGCCACCAAATTCATATGTGGTAACTGTGATTTCGCCACCTGACTTCTCTTCAATACGTTTCTTAAATTCGTTTGCATATTGCATTTGAACCTGTTCTCCAGTTTCTTCTGTGATAAATAACCATTCATCACTGCTTCCTCCAGCAGAATCGCCTTCCCCTTCAGAACCTGAATCACCACCACACGCTGCTAATAACAATACTAATGCTGACATGACAACAGCCAAAAACGAAAATTTCTTCTTGTTAATAATGGTAAAAACCCCCTATAGTTTTTTTATATTGCAGCTACTCCTACAGCATGGCAAGAGATAGCTGTGGAAAAAATATTAGTAGAATGGCAATAAGCACCATGATAATGATATATGGAGGTGTTCCTTTTATTACTTCCATATATGGTTTATTAAACACCGCACTCGCTGTGAAAATATCGACACCGAATGGTGGTGTTGCTGAACCTAATGCTGCTTGGAATGTAATAATGATTCCCAAATGTATCGGATCTATTTCTACTTGCTCAGCAATAGGTAGAAAAATAGGTGTTAAAACGAGAATAACCACAATCGGATCCACAAACATACAACCGATAAAAAAGAATAATGTAACAATTAACAATACATAAGTGGANNTCTGTACCTAAAACAGCCTCTGACAATAGCTGTGGAATTCGTTCTAAGTTCACTAGATATGTAAATACTTGACCACCAGCAACTAAGACGAATACAGCTGAAGTAACGAGACCTGTTGATAAAGCGATTTTGGGTATTTGTTTAATATGAACAGAACGAAAGATGACTACTTCTAAAATCAAAGCATACAATACAGAAATCCCTGCCGCCTCTGTTGCGGAAAACCATCCTACATAAATACCACCAATAACTAAGATAGGAAAACCAAGAGGTAGAAGTGCTTTTCTAAAAGCAAACCATCTCTGTTTCCATGTCGCTTTATCTGTAAGTGGGATATTTTTTACCCTTGCATAAATTACACTATAAATAGTAAAGGCTAAAAAGACGATAAGTCCTGGGATAATACCAGCAATAAATAATTCTCCAATGGATACACCTGCAACTAGTCCATACATAATTAATCCAATGCTTGGTGGAATCAATAAAGCCACATCACTTGCATTAATAATTAATGCAATCGCACTGGAATCCTTGTAGCCAACTTTTAATAACCTTTCACGCATTGGCTTCCCAATGGCAACAACAGTAGCTTGTGTAGAGCCTGAAATAGCACCAAATAAGGAACAAGCTGCAGCTGTCGTAACAGCATATCCTCCTCTTATATGCCCAATAAAAGCACCGATAAAATCTAACAATCGTTTGGATGTTTTACCTGCCGTCATAATATCTGCGGCAAATATGAATAATGGCACACATAAAAGCTGATAGGATTCAATCCCAGTCACTAGTTGACCTACCATTATTGAAGGATCGATATCAAACTTTGTATAGCCTAGTAAAACAATAACAAACGGTGCTACAATTAATGGGATCATCATTGGAAAATTGAGCAATAAAAGGATGATCATAATTGATAATAAAATTGTTAGCATAACCGTTTCCTCTCTTCGCTATTATCTTTAAACATGGATTTCGTCTTCCATATCACGATCCTCTGGCTTTACATCATTATAATCCAAAGCATCTGTCCCAATGTAAACTTCTTTTTTCACAATATTCATAATGAGATTTCGCAAATACTGAATGCCTCCCATAATAAATCCTAAAGGAATAAACAAGTACATGATATAGAGTGGAATTCCGAGGTTTGTAGTAGTTGTACCTCTTTCATATACTCCCGTTACGTAATCAATTGAAATATAAGCAAGTGCGAATAAAATAATGGAAGTGAATAAAGGAATGATGATAGCCATTGCTTTGCGTAAACGCCAAGGTACTACATCATAGATTGCTGACATGCTGATATGTCTACCTTTTCGTGCAGCATAGCTAATCCCCATAAACGTGGACACTACAACAGCAAATTTTGCTACTTCTGCATGAAATAAAATACTTGGTCCAAAAAACTGGCGACTAATAACATTTGCACAAACCATTAATGCTATGACAATAATGGAAGCACTTAAAATAAATTCCTCTATCTTTAAAATGGATTTATCCAGCTTGTCAAGAAACTTCAAACTCTTCTCTCCTCCTTAAAAACAATCCAATATCCATACAGACTCAGACAGTTTCTAATAATGTTACAGAATTGTTTCAGCAATCACAAATTTACTATACCCCCATTATGAAGAATTAAACGACGAATTTACTTGTGATAAAAATTTGTACGGAAATCATGTATTTATAATGGCAGATACTCCAAAATAATCTTAAATACTCTAAAAAAGGTTGTAGTTTAATAAATTTGTATTATATGTAAATATTAGGAATATTATATAAAAAAAAATAACCCTATTTAATTATATCCCGCAGATAGCTTACTCATAAAAAGTCTTAATTACTAAAGATAAACGTGTTTTATTTCATCTACATAAAAATATTTACAGATAATCGAGATTTGCAGATACTTAGGTGTTGCTATAAACTGTTGGTAAAGGAAAATGATAATTGAGGTGTTAAAGATGAATCGCCAAGAGATAGAAGATAAAATTACCGAATTAAAATCAGACTATGTTAGACTTTCAGCAGATTTAGAAAAGCTAGTCTATGTAAAAGGAAAGACAGAATTCAACGAAAAAGAATTAGCTAGGCTAGAAAATGAAATAGCAGCGTTAAGAAAACAACTAAAATAAGGACTCTGCAGTCGCGTGTGCAGATGGATCAATAAAACAACCCAGACCTTCCCTCCATTTTATCGATAAGGTCTGGGTTTTATCTCAATTATTATCCTTTGTTTTTTCTCCTGTTTGTTCTTCTCGTTTCTCCACTAATTTCTCTTTGATTTTAAAGAATTCTTTGCTTGGAGGTGTTAAGCTCACAACGGTATCACCAGGTGAGACATTAATTTCGGCATCCTCTCTGAAGAAAGCAATTTGTTTCGATTGTTTTAACACGAAGAGTAATACTGTTTCCCTGTCACGATCAACCAAATAATCATCAAAATTGTATTGATCAGTGATCGTAGTTTTTCGTAAAACATAACCACTTTCTAATTTGAATTTTAATGTTTCGACACCTTCCGCTGGTCTAAATAATTCTGCCCCACCAATGGTATGATCAAGATCATCCAACTGATCCCCACTATGGTTTTGTCTTGGTAATCGATAAACATTTTTTCGTCCAAATTCCGGAATAAAAGTAGAACAAACCAATGCATTGTAAGAATCATATTCTGTTGCACTAATCAAATAATCATATGGAGTGAAATCAATCATATACTCCGTTTGTTCGGATAAGATTTCTTCATGAGTGTGATTAACTCCCGCCCTTCTTGCTGTATACAAACGATCCCATGATGAATCGACTACTAAGACAGGGATCTTTAACTCCTCCATGACTTTTGCTAGTGCGACAGATAGACGATTCGACCCAACGATTATTGCACCAGGGTTGCCTTTAGAAGAAAGGTCTAGCTTCTCCGCAAGCCAACCTATCGAAAATCCATGAACACAAACCGTTGAAAAAACTAATGCAAAGGTTAATGGTAATACAACAGAAGCGCCAGGAAATCCTTCATCCTCCAACACGGATGCGAAATAACTTGCAACGGTTAATGCTACAATTCCTCTTGGAGCTATCCAACCAACTAATGTTTTTTCCTGAATAGAGAGTCCGGATCCAATAGTAGACAAAAAGATGGACAATGGTCTTACAACGAAAAGCATCAATAGAACATACCCTATAATTTCTAAACGAAAGACATCCTTTAAAGTATCCATCGTTAAAGAAGATGTTAATAAAATAAATACAGTAGATACTAATAATATAGAGATATTTTCTTTAAAATGCCTCATATCTCTAATAGAGGAAATACCAATATTGGCAAGGGTAATACCCATTGCTGTTACAGCAAGTAACCCCGTCTCGTGCTTTACTTCATCAGCAATCGTAAAACAGGCGATCACTGCTCCGAACACTGCAGGCGATTTAAGAAATTCTGGAATATACCCAGACTCAAACATCCAACCAACCGTTTTCCCAAACAAATATCCTAGAACTACCGCAAATAAAGAGGCTAAAAGGAACATTAACAAGGAGGTGATGTCTCGGCCATCAGACATTAAAAATAGGATAAATTCAAATGCGAAGACAGCGAGTAATGCACCAAATGGATCTACTACAATTCCTTCCCATTTTAGTATCCTTGCAGGTGTTGGCTTTAATTTCGATTGCCTTAAAAGAGGTAAGATAACTGTTGGTCCAGTAACAATAAAGATCCCACCTATTACTAACGACACTGGCCAAGACAGGCCTGCAACAAAATGCGCTGTAGATGACCCAAGAATCCATGCAATAAAGGCGCCCCATGTTACTATTCGAAAAACTGGTTTACCTAATCCACGCAATTCCTTAAAATTCAAATTAAGACTACCTTCGAACAAAATAATGGCAACTGCTATAGAAATTAACGGACGATACAAATCTCCAAATTGTTGCTCTGGATTAATTAAACCTAAAAAAGGTCCTGCTAATAGTCCAGCAATAGACATAACTACAATAGCTGGAAGCTGGAATTTCCAAGCTATCCACTGAGAGCCCACCCCTAAGATGGCGATAATCATAAATACTAATAATAAAGAATCTATCATAATTAATTCCTCTTTTCATAAATGCGATTGATGAGGTACTTCCTTATCTTCATTTTCTCCACTCAAGGAGACAAAATAGTTTAACATTTTATTTCGTTTATATAGATTATCTGTTTTTTTCTTTAGATGCAATAATAATGTTATGATAGAAAGAAAAATATTTTTCAATAAGGGAAGTTGTATTTTATGCTAGAGAACGCAACAAAATTATTAAAATCTTATTTTGGCTATGAATCCTTCCGAACAGGCCAAGCTACAATTATTAAGCAAGTAATCGAAGGGAAAAATTCCATTGCAATTATGCCAACTGGTGGCGGAAAGTCGATTTGCTATCAAATACCAGGACTTTTATTTGACGGTACTGCTTTAGTTATCTCCCCACTTATTTCACTTATGAAGGATCAAGTGGACGCATTATCTGCACTAGGTATACAAGCAACCTATATCAATAGTTCATTAAATCAAGAGGAATACCAAGACAGAATGGAAGCATTACGACAAGGTAAGTATAAATTCGTATACGTAGCACCTGAAAGATTTGATTCTGATGCATTTATCCATTCTTTGAATCAAATCTCTCTTTCATTAATTGCCTTTGATGAAGCTCATTGTATCTCCCAATGGGGGCATGATTTTAGACCAAGCTATCGTACAGTAGTCGATCAAGTCAAGCAGTTAAAGGATCTTCCGCTTTTAGTCGGATTGACGGCTACCGCTACCAAAGAAGTGATTCACGATTTAGAGCAGCTGTTAAATGTTCCCAACCAGCATGTTGTGAACACAGGATTTGGTCGTAATAATTTGACGTTTCAAATTGTAAAGGGGCAGGCTCGTTCCACTTATATAGAAGATTTTGCAAAACTACATAAGGATGAATCTGGTATTATCTATGCAATCACAAGAAAACAGGTAGACCAGCTTTATTTGTTCTTAAAGGAAAAAGGCTTCCAAGTTAGTAAGTATCATGCTGGAATGAGTGAAATTGCCAGAAAACAAGCACAAAATGCTTTTATTCAAGATGATTCAACGATAATGGTGGCAACCAATGCATTCGGAATGGGGATTGATAAATCTAATGTACGTTATGTCATTCATTACGCCTTACCGAAAAATTTGGAGAGCTATTATCAGGAGGCTGGGCGTGCAGGACGAGATGGCGCTCCAAGTGATTGTATTTTACTCTTTTCTGGTCAAGACATCCAAACACAGAAATATTTGATAGAGCAATCTGATATGGTAGAGGATAAAAAGAAAAAGGAATATGGAAAGCTTCAAGCAATGATCAATTATTGCCATACTGATCAATGTTTACAGCGTTTTGTGTTAGATTATTTTAAGGATCCCAACCAAATCGAGGACTGTGGGAAATGTACAAATTGTTTAGATGATAGAGAAAAGGTAGATCGCACGAAGGAGGCACAAATGGTTCTTTCCTGCGTAAAACGAATGGGAGAGCGTTTCGGTGCTAGTATGACTGCCAAAGTATTAAAAGGCTCGAATGACAAGAAGGTAAAACAATTCGGTTTTGACCATCTGTCTACTTATGGCTTGCTAAGCAAGGATAAGGAAAGAGATTTAATAGAGTTCATTCATTTTTTAGTCGCGGAAAATTATCTTATAGCAGAAGAGGGGCGCTATCCTCTATTAAAATTAGGAAAACGTGCTTTAAAGGTACTTAAAGGAGAAGAATCTGTATTTATTCAAGTAACAAAGGTAGAAAAGCGTGAGACTCGATTCTATGATGAACAATTATTTAATGAGCTGCGCAAGCTTCGGAAACAATTGGCAGATGACTTAGGAGTGCCACCATATGTCGTGTTTAGTGATAAATCGTTAACCGAAATGAGTGAAAAAATCCCTCAATCAAAACAGGCATTACTTGCGATCCATGGAGTAGGGGAGAAAAAATATGACCAATTTGGAGAAATGTTTTTACAAGTAATCACCGACTATTCTTCAAAAAATAGAGGCAATCCTTTAGAAAAAACTCCTAGCTTCTTCATAAGCTATCAGCTGTTCACTGAAAAGAAGATGAAGATTGAGGAAATTGCTAATGAAAGAGAGATTGCGAAGGAAACAGTTGTCAAGCATTTAATGGAAGCAGGTAAAAAAGGGAAGGAATTGGATTGGTCCATCTTTGTCTCTCCTGATAATGAACAAAAAATATTGGCTATATACAAAAAAAGAGAGGAGCCACGCTTGTCGGAATTAAAGGAGGCATTACCTGAAGAATATACTTATGAGGAGATTCGTGCCGCACTTATTAAAAATGGTAAGCTGTAAGACTGGGATATAATGAAATAGCGGGAATAAGGATCCGAACAATCATCTTGACTGAGTATAGTTCAAATAAACAGTCTTCCGTGGAAAAAGCTTGCCTTGCATAGTATTCCCTATGTAAAGTTAGCAGACCGCGGCTCATTGTATAGGAAACAATAACAAAGCGGTCACAATACACAAATTTGAATGTTCGGATTTCTCCTTATTTACTACTCTTTCCCATTCCTAATTATTCATTAAAATCGAGCGCCCATGCGCCTTGACGGAATACTGGTTCTAGTTTCCCTTCGTACGTTTCCCCATCAATATCTAAATCCGCAGATCCTATCATAAAGTCAACATGTGTTAGACTGTCATTCACACCATGTTCATCTAATTCCTGATCGCTCATTTTTGAACCACCCTTTAGATTCGTCGGATAGGCTTTACCTAGTGCAATATGGCAAGATGCATTTTCGTCAAACAATGTGTTATAGAAAATTAAGCCAGATTGTGAGATTGGCGAAGCATGAGGGACAAGTGCTAACTCCCCTAAACGAGATGCCCCTTCATCCGTTTCAAGTAGATGCTTTAACGTATCATAGCCTTGCTCTGCCTCAAAACCAACTACTTTTCCTTTTTCAAAGGTTAGACTAAATCCCTCAATCCTGTTTCCACCATACACCAGCGGTTTCGTCGCCGTTACTTTACCATTTACTCCATACTTATGAGGAACTGTAAATACCTCCTCCGTTGGCATGTTTGGATTAAAGGCAATACCTTCCGTTGTTTCAGCTGCTCCACCTTTCCAAATATGACCTTGAGGTAGCTCAAATCGAATATCTGTACCTTCTGATTTAAATACTAATGCACGATAATTTTTTTTGTTTAAGTAGGCCCTCGCTTCGTGTAATAATTGATTATGTTTTTCCCATGCTGCTACTGGATCGTCTTGATCTACACGGACAATTTTAAAAATCTCTTCCCATAAGCTTTCTATTGCTTCCTCTTTTGACTTGTCTGGGTAAATCTTTTGCGCCCAGTCCCCTGTTGGAATGGAAATGATAGACCATGGAATCCGATCATTCATCGTATAACCACGAAATTCCTTCATTGCTTCTGCACTTGCTTTATTCGCTTTGGCAACTTTCGCTGGGTCAATATCCTTTAATAAATCAGGATTGGTAGAACGTATGGCGAGAAGTGCAGCACCATCCTTAGCAAAGGTTAAATGCTTTTCTACCTGCCACCTAGGAATATCGGTTAATACTTCTTCTGAAGCATGCTTAAATTTCAATAATGTTAACTCATCGTCCGTCCAATTAATGTGCACATTTTTTGCTCCATGCTCATAAGCTTTTCTTGCCACTATTCTAGTAAAATCTGCCCCTTCAATAGATGAATTAATAACAAGTGCCTGATTTCTCTGCAAATTAACTCCTGTCTTTAATGCAAGCTCTGCGTACTTTTCTAACATGTTTTTGTCTGCCATTTTTATTCCTCCTCTAATTGTTCTACTAATATGGAAAGCTCTTCCCAACGCTCCATTTTTTGCTCAAGCAGAACTTCTAGCTCTTTCTGCTTATCAAATAATGGTTGGATCTTTTCAATATCACTACCAGCTTCGGCAATTTCTAGTTCCATTGCATTCAACTCTTCCTCTAGCTTAGTTATATCCTCTTCAATCGTATCCCATTCCTTTTGATCGTGGTAGGATAATTTTTTTCTTCTTCGCCTAGTTGGTTTTTTATCTACTTTTTCCTTTTTTACCTCTTGTTTCTCTGAATCAAACCTTTCGCGAAATTCGGAATAATTCCCATAAAAATGAGTTAATTCTTTATCTCCTGTGAAGGCAATGACTTGATCTATCGTTTTGTCCAGGAAATAGCGATCATGGGACACCGTTAGCATAACACCTGGGAATAGCTCTAAGTAGTCCTCCAATACAGCAAGAGTTTCTGTGTCTAAGTCATTAGTAGGCTCATCTAAGAAAAGAACATTCGGTTCCTGCATTAAAATCGTTAATAAATAAAGTCTTCTCCTCTCTCCACCTGAAAGCTTCTGGACCAATGTCCATTGCTGTGATCGAGGAAACAAAAATCGCTCTAACATTTGTTCTGCTGTTATGACATCCCCACTAATGGTATGTACGACCTCTGCCACCTTTCGAACTAAATCAATGACCTTCGTATTCTCATCCAATGGAGGGTGATCCTGAGTATAGTATCCGACCTTCACTGTTTCACCTATTTCTATACTGCCGTAATCTGGTTCTGTTTTTCCTGCCAATATATTTAATAAGGTTGTTTTACCACTTCCATTTGGGCCGACAATACCAATCCGATCTCCCTGCTTCAATAATAGGTTGAAGTGATGAAATAAAAGCTTATCTCCATAGCTTTTGGCTAAATCCTTTGCTTCGATTACCTTTTTTCCTAATCTTTTGGAACCTATTTGGAATTGAAGCTCCGATTTATCGGTCTCGAAGGTTCTTTCTTTCATCTTTTCCACACGATCGATTCTTGCCTTTTGCTTCGTTGTTCGTGCTTTTACTCCACTTCTTAGCCATGCAATTTCCTTTTTTAAGTGATTTTGATGCTTTTGTTCAGCTTGATGCTCCTCTTCTTCTCTTCGTGCCTTTTGCTCTAGAAAAAGCTCATAATTACCTTGATAAACATATAACTTACCTCTATCTAGTTCAAATATTCGATTGGTAATTCGATTAAGGAAATACCGATCATGTGTGACGATTAGGACAGCACCTTGATATTGGGGTAGATATTCCTCCAACCACTCGATCGTATCATTATCTAGGTGGTTAGTAGGCTCATCTAGTATAAGCAGGTCTGCTGGTTGAATAAGCGCTTTTGCAATGGCTACTCTTTTCTTTTGTCCTCCAGAAAGCTCTGCTGTTTTTTGATTTAATGAGGAAATACCTAATTTCGATAATACCGTTTTAGCAACTGTCATCGCATCCCAAGCTTCCGCTACATCCATCTTTTCTTGTTGTTTTAGAAGCTTTTGCTGCAGAACTTCACTTTCCGGATTACCCTCTAATGCAAGGACTGTTTTTTCATAATTTCGTAATGTCTCCATCATTGGAGAATGACCGTAGTATATTTGATCAAGCACGGTTAAATCTTTATCCAAATCTGGATCTTGATCTAGATATTCGACTTGATAATCATTCGGGTGGTCAAGCATACCAGCCTCTGCGGTATCGCTACCTGCCAACACTTTTAACAAGGTTGATTTTCCTGTACCATTTACCCCGATCAACCCAATTCGATCCCTTTCCGCAACCGAAAAAGATATATGATCAAATAAAACCTTTTCTCCATATGTCTTGGTTAAGCCTTCCACCTTTAAACCACGCACTTTTGTCACCCTTTCTACTGAAAAGAACCTGACTATTGTCAAGTTCTTTATCGCCTACCAACTAAATGAATCGTTCCAGCTTAACTATGTATATCTATAAAATCGGTGAAATAAGTCGTGCGATGGATTCCTTGAAACGAATCCATTTCGTCCTTTTCTTATATAATGCATAGGTTAACTGGGATACATGCTCCATATCCTTTTCAAACTCATCTACTAGCATTTCCGCAAGTGTTTCGTTGTACAAAAAGGCATTTACTTCAAAATTTAATCGGAAGCTTCTTACATCAATATTCGCAGTTCCAACGGAGGCAATTTTACTATCTACTACAATCATTTTAGCATGGAGGAACCCTTTTTGATAAATATAAACAGTTGCCCCTGCTTCGAGTAACTCTCCAATATAGGAATAGGTTGCCCAGTATACAAAAGGGTGGTCTGGCTTATTCGGTATCATAATCCGGACATCTACCCCTGATAATGAAGCAATTCTAAGCGCATCTAACAAGCTCTCATCTGGAATAAAATATGGTGTTTGAATAAAAACATAATCCTTCGC
>JACYYK010023037.1_pt2 | contig 11788 bp, 25 predicted proteins | sample 8236871 | NCBI WGS metagenome assembly JACYYK01 (sample SAMN14103087, study PRJNA606662) | landfill metagenome | isolation source: landfill solid waste inoculated with endophyte fungus Paravalsa indica | place: India:New Delhi, Okhla landfill site | collected 2017-11-05 | reverse complement strand
GCCGGGGGCGCCGACGTGCAGCATTCGCCTCCACTCTCGCCCGGATGCGCTGCACCAACTCCGGGTGGGCCAGCGCAACACCCGGCTCGTCAGCCAGCGCCAACGCCCGCTGGATCACCCTGAACCGCGACATGCCCGTCCTACCGACACAGTCCTGGTCGCTGCCATCGAGGGCCAGCTCCAACCATTCCCGCTCCGTCATGAATGCCATGAGTCCTCCAATGCTCTCGTGAGCGCGGCGCGCTCGGACGGATGCAGCCCGCGGATGCGAGCCTCCAAGGTCGGAACATCCACCCACAGCTCATCCGCGATCACGTGCGGATCACGCGACCACCGAACCGCGGCCTCGAGCTTGCTGAATGGGATCAGGCGGCGGGCGGCCATCCGCCGAACCGCCTCCTCCTCACGTGCATCCAGCACGGCCTCCCCGGTGAGCGGCATGCGCTCGGCGTGGCAGAGCTCATGACTCAGGACGCTACGCCGCTCCGCCTGACTGAGCCGGCGATCCATAACGATGAGTCGCCGATCATGGTAGGTGTGCCCGGCGACTCCGCCCGGCAGGTGCGTCCACTCGAGGATCCAGTCGGCCATCGCTCGCAGCCGTCGCCAAGGGTGTTCCATGCGACGATGCTGCCACGGAGGTCAGACAGGATCGGGGTCGGCGTCCTCCTGGGCCTTGCGTCGGCGGTAATACTCGTCCTCGAGCGCGGCCGGCGTGAAGTCGTCGCGCGTCGCAACCTCTATCGCCTCCTCGTCGCCGGCGTCAGCCGACTCCGGACTCTTCTGGGCCGGACTAGCCAAGTCCTCATGGGTACTACCTCCTTCGAGTCGTGCCTTCAAGATGGCGAGCAGGGTCTCGTTGCTGATCTCCCGCTGGTCCGCGATGTCCGCCCCGTCGACGGGGATCCCGATTGCCGCAGCGGCAGCCAGGACGAAGCTCGCTGGCGGCACGGCCGGGAAGGCCCGCCCAAGTCCAGTGAACGTCTTGACGGTTGGCATCCGAACCATGGAGTCCTCCGTCAGCAGCGAGTGCACGTGCTGGCGGGTGAGCCCTGATCGACGCATGAGCTCAGGCGGTGTCATCCCGTCCCGATCCATCAGGTGCTGGATGAACTTTCCGAGCTCGTGCATGGCAACAACTTTCCGGTGATCTGCCGGGCGGGTGCAACCGCTCAACGGCATGGGTGTCAAGTGGGATTCCACCGCTGCGCGTCGATTCGTGTCAAGTAGCACGCGACCCGGCAACCCCCGTTCGGCAGCGGGCAACGTGAACTACAGGCGTGTAAGTCTTGACACGGTGTCAAGTGGTGGAATACCTTTTGTCGTGTACCGCTTGACAAGACGACAACCAAGGAGAAGGATGGCCACCAAGATCACCCGCCTACGGAAAGCGAAGGGACAGTGGATGCGTCTCACCAACCCCGACCTGATGCGCCAATACATGCAGGCCCGCGACTTCACCCAAGCCCGCCTGGGCAGGTACGCCGGCTGCTCACGGCAGTTCATCTGGCAACTGCTGAACGACCCGGAGGTCACCACCTGCACACCCGAGATCGGGCGTCGCATCGAGGAGGCCCTGTCCCTCCTCCCAGGCACTCTTTTCACGCCCTCCAAGTCGCCTGCTGGACGACAAACCGTCACCCGCACGACGACTCGCCGAGCCGCCTGACCACAGAAACGCAAACGGCCCCCACCTGATGCAACAGGCGAGGGCCAAGGACTCCCAGAAGGGAACCCAATCCGATGAACGATCTTACCCCGTTCCACTTCGAGGGCCGCGAGCTCCGCGCCCTCACCGTCGCCGGCGAGCCTTGGTTCGTCGCCACCGACGTCGCTCGCATGCTGGGCTACTCCGAAGCGTCGGCGATGACCCGCACCCTCGACGAGGACGAGAAGGGTCTGCGGACTGTGCAGACCCTTGGCGGCTCACAGCAGGTCAGCATCATCAGCGAGTCCGGCCTCTACTCCGCCATCCTCCGCAGCCGCGTCGCCGGCGCCAAGGCGTTCAAGCGCTGGGTCACCCACGACGTCCTGCCCAGCATCCGCCGCCACGGCCTGTACGCCACCGAGCAGACCGTCGACCAGCTCCTCGCCGACCCCGACACCGCCATCCGCCTCCTCAGTGAGATCAAGGCTGAGCGGGCCAAAAGAGCCGAGCTCGAGCAGCAGGTCCAGGCCGACGCACCGAAGGTGATTTTCGCCAACGCTGTCGCTGCAGCACAGACCGACATCCTCGTCGGTGACCTCGCGAAGATCCTCCGCGGCAATGGCGTCGAAGTGGGAGGCACCCGACTGTTTCGCTGGCTCCGCCGCAACGGCTTCCTGATCCGTCGAGACGGCGCCGACTACAACTCCCCCACCCAGAGGGCGATGGAGCTCGGCCTGTTCCGCATCAAGGAGACGGCCGTCACCCACTCCGACGGACACGTGACCATCTCCAAGACGCCCAAGGTCACCGGCAAGGGACAGACGTACTTCGTCGAGCGGTTCCTCTCCGGCGCGTTCAGCCTCGACGACGAGCAGGTGGCGGCATGAGCACCACCACCGAAGCGCCGGGCCGCGCCATCACCCTGGCCGAGTTCTGCAAGCTCCGCGCACCCATGAGCAAGGACACCGCCCGCCGAATGATCGCCCAAGGCGTCTTCGGCAAGCGCGGCGTCGGCTGGCGGATCCAGAACCCCGCAGCGGACCGACCCACCTACCTCATCACCCCGGCCGGCCTGCGCAAGTACAACGCAGCCGCCTAACCCACCACCCGTCCCGACCGCGTATGAGGCGGCCGGGTCACCAACCCCACAGGAGCACCGATGCCCAAGCCAACACCCGCACCCCGCGACATGAGAGCCCTGGCCCAGTGGCTCGACAAGGTCGCCGCCTTCGTCGACCAGTACGACTGGACCGGCCTCGACGTGGAAGCACCCGACGACCTGCGACTGATCGCTGCCGACGTCAAGCAGATGGCCGATGAGGTCGCCTACGACCTGACCGAGCACAACCGCCGCGTCGCCGAACTGCTGGCCGAGAAGCGCGACGACCGCCACCGCGAGGAAGTCGCCGAGTTGGCCGAGCTGATCGGCGGTGCGTCGGTATGAACCTCCCCGAACTCCCCGCCGGAACCCGCTACACGTCCGCAGTCATCTACGTAACCCGCGGCGACCGATCCGTGATCGTCGGCCGCTACGACGGTGACGAGAAGTGGACCGCAACCGAGTACAGCAAACCCGACCGTGACCCGTGGGGAGTCCCGCTGTGGACCGCCACCGCCGACGACCTGGACTCCATCATCCAGCAGGCCACCGAGTGGCTGGAGCAGGCATGACCGCCCCCGGACTGCACGACATGTCGCCCACGCAGTACCACGGCATCACCGAGGGCCTGTCCGTGTCCCGCGCCAAGGCACTGCTCGACGAGGGCGGCCCCGCGATCTTCCGCCACCGCGAAACCGTCGGCCAACCCCACTCCACCGCGTTCGACCTCGGCGCCATGGCCCATGCGCTGGTGCTCGGGAAGGGCGATGAGCGGCTGGTGCTCGTCGATGCCGACTCGTGGCGCACCAAGGCCGCTCGTGAGGAACGTCTCCGCATCCGCCAGCTCGGCATGACCCCGGTGCTGGCCGGCGAGGTGGAGGAAGCCAAGCGCATGGCCGAGGTACTCGACGGCCACAAACTGGCCCGCGAGACCCTGACCGGCCGTGTCGAAGTGGCCGCATTCGTGGAGCGCGACGGGCTGACGCTGCGGGGGCAGATGGACGTGCTGGCGGACAACTGGATCGCCGACTACAAGACCGCACAGGACGCCTCGAGCTTCGGTTTCCTGCGGGCCGCATGGCGCTACCGCTATTACCTGCAGGCCGCCTGGTACCGCCGCCTCGTGGGCTGGCTCACCGGCGAGTGGCTGCCCTTCCGGCTGGTGGTGCAGGAGAAGGTCGCGCCCTACCTCGTGTCCGTGTGGGACATCGACCCGGAGTACATCCGACAGGGCGAGGCCGACATGGACGAAGCGCTCGCGCTCTACCGCCAGTGCATGGAGTCGGGTCAGTGGCCCGGCTACCCCAACGAGGTGCAGATCCTCACGGCCCCGGATTGGGCCATCGACGACGACATCCAGATCGGAGCCTGAACCATGGACCTCACCCAGTCCATCGAACCCCGCAGCGACCAGATCAACGCGGATGACCTCATCGCAGGGCCGCAGACCTACACCATCACGGGCGTGTCCGCTGGTGCCGCCGAGCAGCCCATCGACATCCACCTGGCCGAGACCAAGCGCGCCTACCGCCCGTCCAAGTCCATGCGCCGCGTGCTGGTGGCCGCATGGGGCAGCGACGGCAGCCTGTATGCCGGTCGCCGCCTGACCCTCTACCGCGATCCCGAGGTGACGTTCGGCCGGGACAAGGTGGGCGGCATCAAGATCAGCCACCTGTCCCACATCGAGCGGCCGATCACCCTCGCGCTGACCGTGACCCGAGGCAAGCGCGCCAACCACACCGTGGACCCACTGCCCGACAGTGCACCGACAGCCCCCGTCGAGCCCACCGCTGACGACGTGGCCGGATGCACCGACCTCGCCGCCCTGCGCGCCATGTGGCAGGCGGCCAAGACCAACCCCGAGCGACAGGCGCAGATCCAAGAGCGCGTCGCCGAACTCTCCACCGACAAGGACAACTGACATGCGTACCCGTATCCACCTAGCCGCCCTCGCAGGCGTCGTCGTCGCTGCTGCCGCGATCATCCCCGCCGCCGCTGAGTTGCCTGAGAAGTCGAAGGTGACCATCTGCCACGCCACGGGCGTGGAGGGCCACTGGGTCAAGCAGAACGTCGCCGTGGAGTCGATCCTCCGCAACAACGGCCACGCCTACCACCAGGGCGGCCGCGACATCATCCCGCCGTTCAACCCGGTGGGCGACCTGCCGCCGTTCGCCGGCTTGAACTGGGACGACGCGGGTAAGGCCATCTGGAAGAACGGCTGCGTCGTCCCCGTCGAGCCGTCGCCCACCCCGAGCGAGTCCCCGACGCCCGAGCCGAGCCCGTCGCCATCGGTGTCCGTCACGCCGGAGCCCTCGCCTGAGCCGTCGGTGGAGCCGTCGCCGTCCGTCACCCCTGACCCCGAGCCGACCGACCCCCCTGAGCCGACGCCGACCCCCACGCCGACTGTGACCGTGACTGCCTCCCCCGAGCCGCAGCCCACCGTCACCGTGACCGCCGAGCCGACGTTCACCCCGACCGCGTCCAGCACCTCCACCGCGCCCGCCGATCCGTGGGCGGACTTCGACAGCGACGAGATCCTGGCCGACGTGGTCCGCGAGGCGGAGTCGGCGTACCCGTGGCATGAGGGCAACCGGCACCCGTCGGACGTGGCCCCGGTCGCGTCGTCCACGGCGCAGGTTCCCGGCCTGCCATCGACGGGCTGGTGATCGCGATGAAGCTCCGAATCACCGAGATCGTCGAGGTCGAGGCTGTCCAGTGGGACGGGTCCGACGAGTCGTGGGCCAAGGTCTGCGACCTGCCGTGGGATGACTGCTATGTCAGCAAGGGCGAGCCCGGCAAGATCTGGCGGAACCACTTCCCACAGCCCGTCCGTGTGGGCGACCTGGTTTACCCCGACGACTACGGCGTGCTCCACGTCACCTCGCGGGACACCGAGGGCGTGGAGGTGCTGTCATGACCGCCACCACCCCACGCCGGGCCATCACCTGCGACGACTACGAGGCCGAGCAAGGCCGGCCGCTCCGCCACAACAGCCAGTGCGAGGACGGCCTCCACGCCCGCCAGTACCGGGTCCCCCTCCCCCGCCGCTCCCGCCCGCAGCGCGCCGTCCACTGCCTGACGACCAACCTGTGCTTCGGCTGCCCCGACGACGAGCACCGCCGCACCGGACCCGCGTTCGAGGAGCAGCCGAGACGGGCCGCGAGCCTGACCGACTTGGCCGTGCCGAAGGGGTGGGCGTCATGACCCGCCGCCTCATCCCCGACCAGGGCCTGTTCGACGCAATGGCCGCCCGCCTCGCCGAGCCGAAGCCCATCATTACCCCGAGCGACCCCCGCATCCCGGAGAACATCCGCCATGGAGTCTGGATTGTTGAGTCGGGCTGCTGGCTCTGGACTGGCTCCACCAACGGCCGGTACGGCCGGATCGGGAGGCAGTACACGCACCGCATCTCCTACGAGGCGGCGCACGGGCCGATCCCGAAGGGACTGCAGATCGACCACCTCTGCCGCACGCCCCTCTGCGCCAACCCCAACCACCTCGAAGCGGTCACCCCACGCGAGAACGTACGGCGCAGCAATGGCATCAGTGCAGTAAACGGACGCAGGATCGCCTGTGTCAACGGGCATCCATTCACGGCCGAGAACACGCACATCCGCCCCGGTGGCGGCAGGCGCTGCCGACAGTGCAACCGAGACCTGTACTGGAGCAATAGAAAGGCGCGCCGCCAAGCTCTCCATGCGGCTCGTCGGGCCTCCGGGATCCCCGTATCCCCTCGCACGTACGACCGAGAGGTCGTGTTCCAAGTCCTGGACATGCTTGCCGCAGGCTCCACGCCGAGGGAAGTGGGCCAGGAGCTTGGCATCAACACGCGCAGTGTCGGCGTGATCCGCACCGCACAGGCGTATGTCGACCTTCGAAACGAGCATGCGAAGCAGATGGCCGCCCACGGCTGCGAGACGGCGGTGACGGCATGACCTGCGAGACCTACGGCAACGTCACCATCTGCCACGGCCCCGAGATGACCGAGCACAAGCGCTGGGACGAGGGGGTGCTCTGGTGCTTCCAGTGTCGCAAGCGCGTGCAGTTCTGGCAGGTCCTCCGGGTGGCCAGCATCGAGGACATCATCGCCACGATGGGCTTCTGGACGCACGATCGCACCATGGAATGCGAGCGCGGCCACGTCGACGGCGACCTCTTCCCCGGCCGCTCAAGGGAGTGGGACGAATGAGCACCTGCCCCATCTGCGACGGCGCACACCACCGCCTGGACTGCACCCGCTGCCCCGACTGTCTCCATGCACGCCACGACGGACCCTGCCAGACGCCATCGGAGCACGGCTGCGGCTGCACCCACACCACCGAAAGGACCACATCATGATCCGCGTCCGCAACTCCCGCGCCTCCGCCGTCGTCGCCGTGCTGGCCTGCGTCGCCACCTACGTCCCGCTGGCCGTCATCTGCTGGAGGCTGCCATGAGCGGCTACACGCCTACGACCGCCGAGATTCGCGACATGGTCTCGGAAACCCTCTCCGAGTTCGTCTCGGAGGAAGAGGGCCTTGCACGATTCGACCGCTGGCTCGCCGCCCACGAACAGGCCCTCCGCGCCGAAGGGGCGGCCGACGACCGCGAACAGTGGGCCCGCAAGGTCGCCCAGGAACTCGCCACCACCTCCGTCCACGCCGCGTCATACATCGGCCAGATGGCGACGGACGCGCTGGACGCGCTGCTCGCCATGACACGCGCCTCAGTCCTCGCCGAAGCCAAGGCCGAGGCGTTGCGGGAGGCTGCGGAGGCGCTCTACCTGCCGTCCGGCGGCCCTGTCGCATACGTGGACATCGCCTACGCCGAGCAGCTGGTTCAGGCCTGCCTCCACGCCCGAGCCAACGCCATCGAAGCGGGGCAGCCATGACCCGTCTCGCCCTCGCCGCCGCCTTCCTGCTCGGCGCCGCCACCCTCGGCGGCGCATACCTACTGCTCACGCACGGCCCGCAGTATCTCGTCGGCGCCGGCTGGGGCGAAGGGTGCGACGAGGAGGTGACGGCATGACCGACAAGCCACGCCGCTACGTGCGGGCGACCCAAGCACTCGAAGAAAGACATGACACATGAGCCAGCCCGACCTATTCGCCGAGTATGCAACACCCCCAGCGCTGGCAGTATTCCGCGGTCGTTACGAACTTCGTCAGATCAGTGGAGCGGATGCCACCGCCTTCCTCGTTCCTCGTCATTACTTGCACCGCCCTGGGCCTTGCTCACTGGCATTCGGACTGTTCGACAGCGAGAACTCCGAACAGGTAGGAGCGATCACCTATGGCACTCCGTCTAGTGCACCTCTGCGCCGTGGCCTCGCTGGCCCCGAGCACACTCACAACGTTGCAGAACTGACGCGCCTATGGGTGGATGACCGCGTGCCCCGCAACGGGGAGTCCTTCCTGATCGGCAACACTGTCCGTCGCAATACAAAAGAGTTAATAGTTTCGTTTGCTGAAATAGACGCGGGCCACGTCGGAACCGTCTACCAAGCCACCAACTGGCTGTACACCGGCCTGTCGGCAAAGCGCACCGACTGGACCGTGGAGGGCGTCGACTTGCACGGCCAGACGTGGGGAGATAAGCACACCGCCAGCGAAATGCGCGCGCTCTATGGGGACAGGTTCTACCTAAAACCCCGTCCACGGAAGCATCGCTATGTGTTCGTCAACGCCAAGGGTGGACGTCGCAAGGCGCTCACGCGGGCGCTTCGGTACCCCCAAGCGCCCTACCCGAAGGCCGCGCACGCACAGCAGGAGGTGGCGGCATGACCACGATCACCGTCGACATCCCGTCGGCCATGTGGCTGTCCAGCAACCAGCGCATCCACCGCATGGAAGCGGCACGCAGGACCGCCGACATCCGTGCAATCGCCAAGCACGCCGCACGCAACACCGCACCAGTCGCAACCCCGGTCGACGTCCGCATCCACGTCGCGCTCCCTACCGCCCGCAGATTCGACCCACCCAACGCCTGGCCCGCCGCGAAAGCCGCAATCGACGGGATCGTCGACGCCGGAGTCCTCCCAGACGACAGCAGCGACCACATCCCCGCGACCACGTTCCGTCGCGACCCGGAGCCCACACCTCGAGGCCGCTACCGCCTCACCATCCAACTCATCCCAACCAAGGAGAAATCGTGAAAGACGACCTCAAGGGATACACCCTGACCCCATCGGACATTGCTCGCTTCTGGGGGCATGTGGACAAGTCGGGTGACTGCTGGATCTGGCGTCGCAGCCTCACCGCCGCCGGATACGGTCAGTTCGCCATGTTCCGCGACGGCCAAAAGGGGAGCCTGCTGGCTCACCGGGTCGTCTTCGCGCTGAGTGGCCGACGCCTGGGGCGCGGCATGCAAGTCGACCACATCTGCCGCACCCGCTCGTGCGTGAACCCGGACCACCTGCGAGAGGTGACGCGCCATCAAAACGCGCAGAACCAGTCTCCCGACGGGCACAGCGTCACAGGGAGTCGTGGCGTCACCTGGCTCTCAAAGCGGGGGCGCTACAGAGTTCAAGCCACACTCAACGGAAAGACCTACTACGGCGGATTCTTCACGGATCCTGCGGAGGCTCGTCAAGCCGCAATCGCACTCCGCAACCGCCTGTACTCGCACAACGACGCAGACCGATTGGAGCCCACCGCATGACCACCACACCCACCGACCGCCGCGCCTGGGTTGACCGGGCCGCATGCCGCGGACTCGACCCGCTGTTCGACGGCGACGGCAGCCCCGCCGCCATCCGCGTCTGCAAGGAGGCCTGCACCGTGCGCGAGCAGTGTTTGGCCGAGGCCATGGCCGACGAGAGATGCCGCCGCGCCATCGACCGCGACGGCATCCGCGGGGGACTCACCCCGGAGCAGCGCGCACGCAGGGCGGGGGCGAGACTCAAGTGAGCACCCAGACCTGCCGCGGCCCCCAGTGCGACCGCGACGTGTACAGCTCCGCCCTCGGCCTGTGCAAGTCCCACAGCGCCCAACACCACCGCGGCCGACCCCTCGCGCCCCTGAGGGAACGCGGCGGCGCACGAGTGGGCGAATGCATCGTCGACGGCTGCACCAGCGCCATCGTCGCCAAGCGACTCTGCAACAAGCACTACCTCAGCAGCCGCAGACCCGCACCCGCACCGAGACCCACCGTCTGCACCGGCCCCGACTGTGACCGGTCAGTGGAAGTGGTCAAACACGGCATGTGCCGCGCCCACGCCAAGCAACTCAAGGTGCGCGGCGACCTCGCCAAACTCACCCCACTGGAGGCACCACGAGGCCGCAACGCCGACCGTGCAGCCGCCTGCACCTTCCACCCTGACCGCACCGTCTACGCCCGCTCCATGTGCCGCCCCTGCTACCTCGCATCCCGCCGCAAGCCCAAGGCCGACAAGCCCGTCCGCCTCTGCAAGTTCGACGGCTGCGACCGCACCCACCACGCCAACGGCTGGTGCTCGGCACACAACGACCAGGTCAAGCGCGGCCGCGAACCGTTCCCGCTCGGCACCCGTCGACCGGGGCCAGCGAAGGGCACCCCCTCCCCGAAGCGCGGCAAGGCACGCACGAACCTGCCCAATGGGTGGTTCCGCAAGACGAAGCCAGTCAAGGAGCCCGCACCCACGGACCCGACCGGACAGTTCGCCATCGTCGACTTCCTCATCCCGACGCTGCCGCCGGAGATGTACGTACAGGCCCGCCGCAACCTGGCAGCACTCGGCGCCGACGACCTGCTCGACATGCTCGGCCTGGACGAGGTGGCGGCATGACGTTCCGCATGACCGCACTTGAGGTGGCGCGCTTCTGGGAGCTGGTCCAGTTCTCCGAAGACTGCTGGGAATGGCTGGGCTACAAGACCCCGGACGGATACGGCCAGCTCACTGTCAACAAGACCAACGCAATGGCCCATCGCATCGCCCTGTTTGTCGCAGGGATCGCAATTCCGGCCGGTGAGCACGTAGATCACCTGTGTCGCAATCGCTCATGCGTCAACCCTGACCACTTGGAGCCCGTTACGCGCAGGGAGAACATCCTGCGCGGCATCGGCATCACCGCCAAGAACCACAAGAAGACGGAATGTCTGCGAGGACACCCGCTCTCCGGCGCGAATCTGTACGTCCGCCCAGAGGGGCAACGCCAGTGCGTCGAATGCCAGCGCCGGCGAGGTCGCGAGTATCGAGCCCGCAAGAGGGGGGAGGCGTCATGAACGCCCTCACCCTCGGCCAGTGGTCCGCCGTCGGAGTCCTCGTCTCCGAACACTCCACCAACCCCGCCCTCATCGCCGCCGTCGACGCTGAACTCGAGCAGGCGCGACGGGACACACCCGCAACCGAACAGGAGAACACCATGCCCACCCGTGAGCCCGTCGCCATCGGTGACGTGCTGCCCGACGTCCTCGACCAGATCGCAGGGAGGAGGGAGTGATGGCCAAGATCAGAGCCCTCAAGCCGGAATTCTTCACCGACGACCGTGTTGTCGAACTGTCCCCGCTGGCCCGGATCCTGTTCCAGGGCCTATGGGTGCACGCATGCGACAACGGCCACATCGAGGACCGCCCGAAGCAGCTCAAGTTGCGCATCCTCCCGGCCGACGAGTGCAACGTCGTGCACCTGGTCGACGAGATCGTGCACCAAGGCATGGTGCAGCGAATCGACGGGTGGCTGGTGGTGCGAAACCTCGGCATGCACCAGAAGATTGACAAGCGCTACTACCTCCGCTGCGACTTCCCCGGCTGCAAGGACGAGCAAAAGCCCTTGTCAACACGTAGAGAGGCCCCGCCGGAGCCCTACGAGTGCCCACCGGACCCACAGCGTTACCCCGACGTGGACCCCGCGTGGCCCCACCGTGACCACACCGGGGCCACGGAAAGACCCTCTACTGATGGTGATGGTGATGGTGATGGTGATGGTGATGGTGATAAAAGAAGTGCATCCGCCGCTGACGCGTCGCCTGCACCCCGCCCGCTGACCAGCGAGGCTGGCTACACCGACGAGTTCGAGACCTTCTGGACAGCTTGGCCCAACTCCAAGGGCAAGAAGAAGGCGGCCGAGGCATACGCCAAGGCGAT
>JACYYK010000364.1_pt1 | contig 11789 bp, 14 predicted proteins | sample 8236871 | NCBI WGS metagenome assembly JACYYK01 (sample SAMN14103087, study PRJNA606662) | landfill metagenome | isolation source: landfill solid waste inoculated with endophyte fungus Paravalsa indica | place: India:New Delhi, Okhla landfill site | collected 2017-11-05 | reverse complement strand
TGGCCACCATCCTGGGACACATGAACGCTGCCTTCGGTGGTGACGTAGGAGATCGGAGGCGCTGTCCGCCGTGAGCGCTTGAGGAGCCTGGCACTTTCAGTCGGTGAGGAGGTTCCCGTGCAGCGCCGCGAGGAGGGGACCGGTAAGGAGCCCGACGCCGAGTGACGCGGTGGCGGCGAGGTAGGCGGTCGCGGTGTTGGTGTGTCGTGCTCCGGGCGCGTATGGCGGGGGAGGTCCAGCAGAGGTAGTAGAAGAGACTGGCGACAGTGTTCACGGCGGCGAGCACGACCAATCATGTGAGGCCGACGTCGAATGTGGCGGTGAACACTGTGAGCTTGCCGGCGAAGACACCCGTCGGTTGTGTGCCGACCAGCCCGAGTAGACACACCACGAGCGTGAGCAACAACCAGGGATGGTGTCTGTGGAGGCCTGCGTAGTCGGCGAGGGCTCGGCCTGCGGAAACGCGCACACGACAGCGAATGCTGGACCCGTTCCCGCTTCGGTGGACACGCAGACCGCTGCGGGCGCGGCGTGGCCGTGGCCGTGGCCGTTCGTGCGGCACCACATCAACATGCCGGGCAGGTATTCGTTCTTGGTCCCCATTCAAGAGGGGACGAATGTCTCTAGTTCTGGGGGCCGCGGGCGCTGAACGTTAGGTACCGCAGGTTGTCGAAGGGTGGACGCGATGATGTGGGGTTATGGGCCCGGCGCGGCGTGGTGGATGATGGTCATGCCGGTGATCTGGCTCGTGCTGATTGGCTTGATCGTCTGGGCCGTTGTCGCGTTGACCCGGGGCGGATTCCGGGGGCGTGACAGCCGAGACCGCCCGGAGACCCCCGAGGACATCCTGCAGCGGCGGTTCGCCGCTGGCGAGATCGATGCGGACGCCTATCGACAGGCGCGGGAAACATTGGCCGAACGGCATCGGGAACCCCCGCGATGACCGTACTGCGTGACCGTTGGCTTCCACTGTCCGTGTTGGTCCTCGCCATCGCAGCCTTGGTCGCCTCGCTTGTCTGGGTTGTCGGCGGCACGGGCGTGGGTGGGTCGGTCAATGGGCCCGGCTATGGGGGAATGCCGATGATGTCTGGTCACGGCGGGATGATGTCAGGCGCACCAGGACACGGACCCGTGCGGTCCCTCGACGACGCATGCCGCGCCGCCGACCAGTTCGGGCAGCAACGCGGACTGCGCACCGGGGAGGTCATGCAGTTCAGCAACGGCTACTACGCCGAGCTCCTGGACTCACAAAGCCGCGGCGCCACCGAGGTCCTCCTCGATCCCGCCAGTGGTTTCACTCAACTGGAAATGGGCCCGGCAATGATGTGGAACACCGCCTACGGGATGACGCGCACCACGCCGCAATCCAGCCCGCCATCGGTGACACCCGACCAAGCGCTGCGGATCGCGGATCAATGGCTGACTCAAAACCGCCCCGGGCTCCACGCCGCTGAGGCCACCGCATTCCCCGGCTACTACACCCTGCACACTCTCCGCGATAACCAGATCGTCGGAATGATCTCGGTGAACGCGCACGCTTCAGCAGTCTGGTATCACACCTGGCACGGGCAGTTCGTGGCCATGCAGGAAGCTGCCACATCCGGCATGCCCCGATAGATCCCTGGCCAGCACAGAGCCTCCCTGGAGGCTTGTCGGAGCGCTCGACCTTCCGGGCCAGGAACAGCTACACAGCCTTGGTGTTACTCGCTTAGCCAGCCGCGTCGGGCCGGTCCGCCAGCCCCAGACGCAGGTGCTCGCTGTGGTAGACGGCCTCGTCCAGGAGTTGGGCGACATGGTTGTCGTAGAGGCTGTAGACGATGCTGCGACCAGAACGGGTGCCGGTAACCAGGCCCAGGTTGCGCAGCAGCCGGAGCTGGTGGGAGACCGCCGACTGTTCCATCCCCACCGCCTCGGCCAGTTTGGTGACCGGCAGGGGGCCGTGTCGAAGTTCGGTCAGGATCAGCAGCCGACTTGGGGTGGCCAGAGCCTGCAACGTGGTCGCCACACTCGCGGCGGCCTCGGCGTCCAGCCGTGCGGCCGGCCGGTCCCGGCCCTGCACCCCGTGTCCCACGGCCTAAAGCATACCTCACAGCAAACACATGAAGACATCTTCATGTCTTCTGTTATGGTCGGGCGGTCAGCCCGTACCGATGAGAGGTGACCCGTGGCTTCGTTCTCCACTGTCACACCGACGCGCTCGGCTCCCACCCGATCGGTTGTGGCGCCTGTACGGCGAACCCGGTTGCTTGCGCTGCCCGAAGTGCGATGGGCGGCTGCGGCGCTGGTGCTGTTCCTGGCCGGGCTGGCAGTCCAGCTGCTCGGTGGGCCGTCGTGGTTCTGGTGGGCGCTGTACCTGGCCTGCTATGTGACCGGCGGGTGGGAGCCGGCTCTGGCAGGGTTGAAAGCCCTCCGCGAGAAGACGCTGGATGTGGACCTGTTGATGGTCGCCGCCGCGGTCGGGGCTGCCTCGATCGGACAGGTGATGGACGGCGGTCTACTGATCGTCATCTTCGCCACCTCGGGCGCGCTGGAGGCGCTGGCCACCGCGCGGACTGAAGACGCTGTGCGGGGGCTGCTGGGCTTGGCGCCGGACACCGCGACCCGGCTTACCGGCGACGGTGGCGAGGAGAGCGTGCAGGCCGCTGACCTGGAGGTCGAGGATCTGATTCTGGTCCGGCCGGGCGAGCGGATCGCCGCCGACGGTGCCGTGGTGGCCGGGGCGAGCGAGGTCGACCAGGCCACGATCACCGGGGAGCCGCTGCCGGTGGACAAGACCACCAGCGACGAGGTGTTCGCCGGCACCTTGAACGGCACGGGGTCGCTGAGAGTGCGGGTGAACCGGCGCGCCGAGGACTCCGTGGTGGCCCGGATCGCCACCATGGTGGAGCAGGCCAGCCAGACCAAGGCCAAGACCCAGCTGTTCATCGAAAAGATCGAGCAACGCTACTCGGTGGGCATGGTCGCGGCCACCATTGCCGTGTTCGTGATCCCGCTGTTGCTGGGCGAGGCACTGCAGGAGTCGCTGCTGCGGGCGATGACGTTCATGATCGTTGCCTCGCCCTGCGCCGTGGTACTGGCCACCATGCCGCCACTCCTGGCGGCCATCGCCAACGCCGGACGCCATGGTGTGCTGGTCAAGTCCGCAGTGGTGATGGAACAACTGGGCACCACCACGCGGGTCGCCTTCGACAAGACCGGCACGCTCACCCACGGCACTCCAGAACTCACCGAGATCCGCCCGCTGCGCGGTACCCGATTCACCGAAGAGCAGCTGCTGCGGCTGGCCGCCGCCGCCGAACACCCCAGCGAGCATCCGCTCGCCGCCGCGATCGTGCGTGCTGCGCGTCACCGTGGCCTTGATCTGCCCTCCGCCGACGAGTTCTCCGCCCGGCCCGGCCGGGGGGTCGCCGCTCTGATTGAGGACCACTTCATCCAGGTCGGCTCTCCCGCCGCGCTGCTCCCCACTATCGACGGCACGGCCACCGCCGCTGTCGAGGAACTCCAGCAGCGCGGGCACACCGCCGTGGTCGTACTCTGCGAGTACCGCCCGATCGGCGTCCTCGGCATCACCGACCAGGTGCGGGCCGAATCCGCCTCCACCGTCGCTGCAGTGACCCGGTTGACCGGCGCCGACCCCGTGCTGCTCACCGGCGACAATGCCGCCGCCGCCGTCCGGCTCGCGCAGCAGGTCGGTATCACCGACGTGCGCGCCGAGCTGCTGCCCGACGACAAGGTCACCGCCGTCCGCGAACTCGAAACCGATGAGCAGCGAGTGGCCGTGGTCGGTGATGGCATCAACGACGCTCCGGCCCTGGCCGCCGCGCACGCCGGGATCGCGATGGGCGGAGCGGGCTCCGACCTCACCGTGCAGACCGCCGACGCCATCGTGGTCCGCGACGACCTCACCGCCATCCCCGCCGTCATCGCCCTGTCCCGCCGCGCCCGCCGTGTCGTGATCGCCAACCTCATCATCGCCGCCACCTTCATCATCGGCCTCGTCCTCTGGGACCTCATCGGCACCCTTCCACTCGCGCTCGGCGTGGCCGGGCATGAAGGCTCCACCGTCATCGTCGGGCTCAACGGCCTACGCCTGCTGCGCCGCGGCGCCTGGCGCCGCGCGAGCCAACCGGCGCAGTCGGCCAATGCGGCCGGTAGTCGGTCGTGAAAGGCGGTGTAGTTGCGACAGGCCGGCGCATCTCACGTCTGCCCGGCGACCGCCGGTGTACTATCGACCATCGTAGTTTTGGGGCCACGGTGGAAGGGGAGATGGCACGGTGATGCAGTTGCAGCACGTCGACAACGCTGCCGGCGAGCAGGTGCGGGAGGCAGCCGACACACGGCCGTGGCGGTGGGGTAGGGGAGTCGGAGTGGCGCTGCTGAGCGCCCTCATCGTGGGTGTGCCGACCGATGTGATCGACACCGGCTGGTTCACCAGGATGACCCCGGTGCGCTGGTGGGAGTACCCTGCTCTGGCTCTGACGGTTTTGCTGACCGGGCTATGGTTCGCGATCGTTCCCCAGGTCGCGAACACCCGTGGCCAGAGGCGGGTCCTGGGTTCTTCGCTGCTCTCGGCGTTCGCCGTGGGATGCCCGGTCTGCAACAAGCTCGTCATCGGCGTGCTCGGGGTCTCCGGTGCGTTGGGAGTGTGGGCACCCATCCAGCCGGTCCTCGCGGTGATCTCGCTGTCCGCGCTTCTCGTGGCCGTGGTCGTACGGTGGCGTGGGCGCATGTGCGCCACCGAGGGTTGCCGGCCTTCTTGAACGGCCGCGCGCGGGTTCACCGGCTCCGAGATGTCTACCGCTGCTACACCTTCTGGGTGTCGGAAAACGTAGCCTGCCGTCCGTGACGCTGTCGTGGACGGCAGGCTACGTCGGCCGACAGTCTCCGTAGTGACAATGCGTTCGAACAGCCGAAAGTGTGCTGATTTCTCGACCGTTCCTGTCTGACTTGCGACTCCGCTGGTTCTGAAAAGCCCTCGGGTGGACCATTGACTCCATACCCCACCCCCGCATAGTGTTCCGTCACTCGATCGAGTGACGAAAAGCACGACCGAACCGGCGAACCAACGGGCGGCCTTTGGCTCGCACCGTCTCGCCGCGGCTTTGCTGCCGAGAGGGAGGTCAAGGGAATGTCACAAGTCGGGCGAATGAGAAAGGGGCTCGCGCTCCTGCTCACCATGGCCAGCGCCGTTCTCATGGGTTGCTCAGGCGGGGGATCCACCGATGTGTTGGCGGACGTGCGGGACAGCGGCACTTTGCGAGTCGCGCTGACCCAGGCCAATCCGCCGTGGAACTTCCTGGACGACGGCAAGCCTGTGGGCTACGACGTCGACGTCGCGCATGAGGTGGCTCGCCGGATCGGAGTGGACAACGTCGAATTCGTGGCATCAAATTTCCAGAGCTTCATCGAAGGCGTTCGAGCGGAGCGCTTCGACATCGTGATCTCCGGTCAGACGATCACCGAGGAGCGCAAGCAGCAGGTTTCCTTCTCCAGGCCGTACCAAGTCAACGGCGTGGCGATCTTTGTTCCCAGCGGCGACCGTAGCATCGGTTCGCTGTCCGATCTGGAGGACAAGGTGGTGGCCGTGTCCGCCGGCACCACTCAGGAGCAGTTCGCCAGAGAGGAGATTCAGGGTGCGCAAGTCAAGACCTACCAAAACGCGACGCTGGGCTTGACTGATCTCGCCCGAGGCAATGCCGATGCGATGCTGGTCTCACGCTTCCAAGGCAGCTACCTGGCCAAGCAGAACGACCTGGCGGTCAAGCCGGTGGGTAAGCTGCTGGAAAGTGAAGTCAACGGGATGTCCTTCCGCAAGGGCTCTCCCGCGTTCAAGAAGGAGATCGACAAAGCGATCGCGAGCATGATCGCCGACGGCACGCTGAGTCGTATCTCGCAGCAATGGCTCGGGCTGGACATGGTGCCGGAGCTGAATGCCTTACCGCCGGAGCAGGGGTAAGGGCAGCCATGGACATGCTGGTCGATTCTTTCCCGATGTTGATCAAAGGTCTGGGTGTGACCCTGTTGCTCGGGGTGGTGTCGTTCGCGCTCGGCTCCGTGCTGGGCGCCCTCGTCGCTCTGGCCCGCATCTCGGATTTTCGAGTGTTCAGGGGTATTGCGATCATGTTCGTGTCGGTGTTCCGGGGCACCCCGCTACTGATTCAGATCATGATCATATACTTCGGTCTGCCGCAGCTCGGGGTGCAACTCGAACCGATCCCGTCGGCGATTCTCGCGCTGAGCCTGTTTGCGGGGGCGTACCTCAGCGAGAACTTCCGCGGCGGCATCCTCGGTGTCGACAAAGGACAGTGGGAGGCCGCTTCCTCGATCGGAATGCCCTACTGGCGGACCTTCCGCCGAATCGTGTTCCCGCAAGCCATCAGGATCGCGACGCCCGCAGTGGGTGGGCGGTTCATCGCTTTGATGAAGGACACGTCGCTCGCCTCGGTCGTGACCGTTGTGGAGCTCACCCGAGTGGCGGAGAGCATCGGTAACGCGAACTTCCGGTACATGGAGGCGTTCCTGATGATCGGGGCCCTCTACTGGCTGATCAACACCTTGCTGTCCGTCGGGCAGGGAATGCTGGAGAGGCGAATGGGAAAGGCATACGCATGACCACGGCCACGATCGAACTCACAGGCATCCGCAAGGCCTTCGGCGATCTGGAGGTACTGCGAGGCGTGGACCTCTCGGTGGAGCGTGGTGAGGTCGTCGTGCTCATGGGCCCGTCCGGGTCGGGCAAGACCACACTGGTGCGCTGCATGAACCTGTTGGAGGAACCTGATGCCGGCCACGTGCGGATCTGCGGTTGCGCTTTCCAGTGCGGTGTGCGGCGCGACCGTCGCGGGCGGGCAAGGTTGATGCAGCAGGTCCGGCAGCGGACGGGCATGGTGTTCCAGCAGTTCAACCTGTTCCCGCATATGACGGCCCTTGAGAACGTGATCGAGGGGCCCCGGCAGGTGCGGAGGCTGCCGGGCGCCGAGGCTGTGTCCCTCGGCGAGCGGTTGCTCGACCGGGTCGGGCTGGCTGACAAGCGCGATGTGTATCCCTCACGACTGTCGGGCGGCCAGAAGCAGCGGGTTGCCATCGCCAGAGCGCTGGCGATGGAGCCGCAGGTGGTTCTCTTCGACGAGCCGACATCGGCGCTCGACCCGGAACTGCATGCCGAGGTGCTCCAGGTCATCCGGGAGTTGGCCGCTGATGGGATGACGATGGTGATCGTCACCCACGAGACGCACTTCGCCCGTGACGTCGCCGATCGCATCGTGTTCATGGACGGTGGTGTGGTGGTCGAGGAGGCCGCACCCGAGACCTTCTTCACCACACCGGCCAAGGAACGGGTGCGCTCGTTCCTCCGGCTTGTCGATCACTCAGCACTGCCCACGGACGTTCCGGCCGCGCAGGTCGGTGAGGAGGTCATATGACGGCGGCCGCGGTGCACACCTTCGACGTGGAGCGAGCGCGGCGGGAGACCCCGGGCTGCGAGAACGTCGTCCACCTCAACAATGCCGGTGCCGCCCTGATGCCGACGCCGGTGCTCGACCGTACCGTCACGCACCTGAAGCTTGAGGCTCGTGTCGGTGGTTACGAAGCCGCAGCGCTGGTCGCCGAGGAGATCGAGGACGTCTACGGTTCGGCGGCACGCCTGCTCGGCTGCCGTACCGACGAGATCGCCGTGGTCGACAGTGCGACCCGGGCCTGGGACATGGCCTTCTACTCCGTCCCGTTCCGTCCTGGTGATCGGATCCTGACGAGCGAGGCCGAGTACGCCAGTAACTTCATCGCCTACCTCCAGCTGGCGCAGCGCTACAACCTGCGGGTCGATGTCGTGCCCAACGGCGAGTCCGGGCAGATCTCGGTGCCGAGGCTGCGCGACCTGATCGATGAGCGGGTGCGGCTCATCTCGCTGACCCATGTCCCGACCAACGGTGGGCTGGTGAACCCCGCCGCCGAGGTGGGCAAGGTCGCCAGAGACGCCGGTGTGCTGTACCTGCTGGACGCCTGTCAGTCGGCGGGACAGATGTCGCTCGATGTCGACGAAATCGGCTGCGACATGGTGTCCATGACCGGCCGGAAGTACCTGCGCGGGCCCCGCGGCACGGGCCTGCTCTACGTCCGGCGGGAAGTGCTCGACGAGCTGGCGCCGCCGATGCTCGATCTGCACGCCGCGACATGGGTNNAGTACCGGATACGTCCCGATGCCCGGCGTTTCGAGTCGTGGGAGTGCAACTACGCGGCCAAACTCGGCCTTGGCGCGGCGATCGACTACGCTCTCGGGTGGGGACTGGACCGCATCCGAGGGCGCGTATACGCGCTGGCCGACGAGCTCCGGCTGAGCCTGGCTCAGTTACCCCAAGTCACAGTTCACGACGCGGGCGTCGAACGGTGCGGGATCGTGTCCTTCACGGTCGACGGCGTCGCGCCAGCCGACGTGCAAGCCGCGCTCGGCGCACACGGGATCAACGTCAGTGTGTCCAGAACCCCCTCGACGAGACTGGACATGGAGAATCGCGGGCTCGAGGAGCTCGTGCGCGCGTCGGTGCACTACTACAACACCTGCGAGGAGCTCGCGATGCTCTGCGACGTAGTACGCGACATCGGCCCCCGGCGTTAGCCGGGCTGTGACGGACGTCGCGGTCCTTGTGCGGCCGCGGACAGGCTGGCTCGCGCTACGGGGTGAGTCGGTCGAGCCCGAAGGAATCCTCTCGCCAGTACGGCTCTCCGCGGACTACGCCGTTGTGGTTGCCGAGGCCATGGGCAAGGCAAGGCCGAGTCCGGTCGTGTCAGCCGCCGACCGGGCAGGCCAGCACCGCCAGGGCGAACAGCAGCGACGGGCCGGTCAAGAACGGGACGGCGGTGGCCAGGGCCCCGGCCGCACCACAGGACAGCGCTCTGCGGGCGCCCCCGGGTGCCTGCGCCACATGCTCCAGGCGAGCGAGCCGCACGCGGACCGTATCGCGCCCCATGGCCAGGGCCACGCTGGGCGCGTCATGCCCGGAGACAGCCAGCAGCGCGGCACGGACGGCAGCGGGGCCGCACACTCGAGTTGCCGACATGTCCGCGGCTAGTTCCACGAGCTCGCGGATGGCTGCTGGCGCCTGCCGGAATAGCGGAACGAACGGCAGCGTGCGCCGCAGGCTGTCCATAACCGCGATCAATAGGTGATGATGCCCTCTCAGGTGAGCACGCTCGTGCGCCAGCACAGCGGCAACCGCGTCGGCGGGCAGGTGCCGGGTCAGGCCTTCCGTCGCGATGATCACGCCAGGCCGGCCGAGAAGGCTGAACGCCAGCGGCCGGTCGTGCGCCAGCCAGAACGTGTTCGGCGTGGCCGCATCCGGCCACCCGGCCAATCGCAGCACCGAGAGCCGTTCGCGGCTTGCCCGCCGTAGCCGCAGCAGTTCGCGCGCCGTGACGACAGCGCAGCGCACGACGACAACCCCCAGCAGGGCGGCACTGGCGATACCCAGCAGGTCCTCGAACCGTGGTGGGGAGCCGTGCTGCAAGGCTGCCAGACATCGGTTCAACGCCCACGTGAGGGAATCGGCAGGCCCGTGGCCAGGCGTCAAAAGGAGGACAACGCCCGCCGTCCCGGCTGCCGCGACACCCATGATCGACGCAAGCCAGGCGACGAGCAGGGACCGTGGGTCTCGGCGGCGGAGATCGACGCGTCGTAAGCCCTGGGGCACGAGCCATCCGGCCGTGATGGTTCCCACCAGCAGAGCCAAAGCCAGCGTCATTGCCCGTTGGCCTTCCAGGAGAGCGCGTTGCGCAGGTGCACGGTGTCGTGCTTGGACGCTGTGTGAAAGAAGCGCCACAGCGCTCCCTCAGTGCTGCCAGAACAGGTCTCTCCGGCTTCGGCGGGCTCGTCTGCGCCCCACAGCACGTTCATCATCGGGTGTCCCGCCCGCCGAGCCTGAACATCGCGCCTCCCGCCATCTTGCTAACGAGATCCCCTGTCAAACGGCCTACTATCGATACTAGTGGTTTGGGGAGTGGCGACCGAGCTGTGCCGTCAGGACGGCAGTGTGGCAGCCAACACGGTGAGGGTGGCTGTCATCGTCGGCAGCCGCTTCAGGAGGTCGCGAACCTTAATCGGCTCTGCCGCATGCCAGAGCATCTCCACTACCGTGGCTTCGAGTTCACCGGGCCCGCGCATGGCGCCTCCTCATAGGGAGTCATCCTACGGGGCGAAAGCTGCCGAGCCGGGTACCTGGACCTGCTCCAGGGAGCGCGTCAAGGCAATGTGTGGCTGAGCCCGGCGACGCCTGCCGCGGAAAGCCGGCCGTGGGGCGGTGCGGAAAGGCGTGCTTCCCGCACCGCCCATCGCCCGGTCAGTGCGGGAGGAGCCCCACCATCTCGCGGATTTCAGCGTCCTGCGCCTCGATGATGCGCTGGGCGAGTGCCTTGGCGTCGGCGTCGCTGCCTTCCTTCAGTTCTGTCTTGGCCAGCTCGATCGCGCCCTGATGATGCTGGATCATCATCTGCAGCCACATGACGTCGAACTCGGAGCCGGTCGCCTGTTCCAGCTGCCGCATCTCCTCTCCGCTCATCATCCCCGGCATGTCGGACTTGTCGGGGGCTGCAGGCGCGCCCCACTTCTTCAGCAACCCGGTCATCTGCTGGATCTCGGGATCCTGCGAGCCTGTGATCTGCTCAGCGAGGCTTTCCACATTCGGGTTGGTGGAACGCTCCAATGCCAGGTCGGCCATCTCCACTGCCTGCTCGTGATGCGGGATCATCTGTTGGGCGAAGGCGATGTCGCTGTCGTTGTGACTGCTCTGCTGAGCCTCGCCGGCCGCTGTCGGTGGCGTGCTCCGGCTCGAGTCCACGGCGGACGTATCGCCGGTGCCGCAGGCCGTTGTGAGGGCGAGGACGGCAGCCGCGCTCGCCCCGATGAGGTATTTCTTCATCGGTGGTCTTGGTTCCTTCTGCGCTGCGTTGTCGGAGGACGATCGTCGTGAGGTCAGGGTGATGAACCGTGACCTCTAAATGCGCAGAACGCAGACGGATGTGAGCAGAGTTCTCCCCACGAGCACTGATCTCTCGCGAGTCCGCGGGACCTGGGCGCAGCAGAGTAGGGTCGCTGCCAGACTGCGCGCATCCCGGAGTACGGACCTCAGCCGCGAGGAGAGCAGGAGCAGAGGGCCAGCAGTGAACAGCACGGCGAGGCAGAAATGCAGTGCGTCGTGCGCCGGGTCGCTCGGCGTCGAGTCGGTGGGCGACTGGCTGTGCCCTTCCGCTGCGCCGCCGGAGTGGGTGGTGTCGGCCACGTGGGCCTCTCCGGCTGCGGGCAGGTGGGATGTCGAGACGACATGGTGCATGCCGAGCACTGCGAGAGCGAGCACGCACAACAGCAACCACTGCGGCACACTGCTGCGCGTACTCCTCCTCATGCCAGCCAGGATAGCGACGTCTCGATGCTGTTCTGCCGATGCGCTCGGCTACCTCATCGGTTGCCCGGCCGGCTCGGCGGTCAGTTGGCGGCTGCGGTGGAGTAGGTGCAGGGCCAGCACGCAACCCGCCCCGATGAGGGTCAGCCCGGCCCAGATCAGCTGTGGCCACCCGGCTTGGTGGGCCAGGCCGAACACGGTTCCGGTGAACAGGTTGCCCAGCAGGATGCCCACGCCGATGACGGTGTTGTAGAAGCCGTAGTGGGTGGCGACGAGGTGATTGCGGGACAGGCGCACGACCGTGTCCATCTCGAACGGAAACACCGCGATCGTGCCGAGCGCGAGCAGGGCCGCCGACAGCAGCACGGCCGCCGCGGCCGGTACGGGCCCGACGGTGGCGGC
>JACYYK010008172.1_pt2 | contig 11798 bp, 9 predicted proteins | sample 8236871 | NCBI WGS metagenome assembly JACYYK01 (sample SAMN14103087, study PRJNA606662) | landfill metagenome | isolation source: landfill solid waste inoculated with endophyte fungus Paravalsa indica | place: India:New Delhi, Okhla landfill site | collected 2017-11-05 | reverse complement strand
ACGGAACGACTAGCCTATGCGCTTAGAAGTGCGTGCATGTGATTTCGATGAGGGGCCCTTCGGCCCCAGCAGCGAAAGGGTGGAAGGCGATGCGGTTCAAGACAGGCTATTTGATCAGCGCGATGGCGGCAGTGATGCTGCCGGCCGCTGCGATGGCGCAGACGAACACGGCGCAGAATAGCGGCTTCTATGTCCAGGGCGGTCTCGGCGTCGACTGGGCGAACGATGCCGATCTCGAGGCTGGTGGTAGCGAAGTTACGTTCGACAATCCGGGCTGGTTCGGTGCTCTGGCGCTCGGTTACGACTTCGGCTGGCCGCGGGTCGAGTTGGAAGGCAGCTTCCGCAGCAACGACCCGGACGGTGACTCGGGCTGGCGGGCGAACAACAGCAAGTCCAGCCGGAACATCGACACCTACGGCCTGCTGGCCAACGTGATCGTCGATCTCGACTTCGGCTTCCCGGTCGTTCCGTACATCGGCGCCGGTGCGGGTTATGCGTGGGTCGACACCTCGTTCGGCACCAACGGCAAATTCGCCTATCAGGGCATCGCCGGTCTCGGCTACGCGATCACGCCGAACATGACGGCGTTCCTCGACTACCGCTACTTCGTGGTCGACGGCTTCAAGATGACCCAGGAGAATGCGGGTCCGGACGTCCAGATCGACGACGACATGACGCACCACAGCGTGCTGGCGGGTATCCGCTACACCTTCGGCGCGCCGGCTCCGGCACCGGTCCGTACGACCGCTCCGCCGCCGCCGCCCCCGCCGCCGCCGCCGGCCGTCGAGGCTCCGCGTCCGCAGCAGGTGGTCCGCTCCTACCTGGTCTTCTTCGACTTCGACAAGTCGAACCTGACCAACGAAGCGCAGCGCATCGTCCGCACCGCGGCCGAAAACGCGAAGACGGCGCAGGTCACCCGCCTGAACGTCACCGGCCACACCGACCGTTCCGGCTCGGCCGCCTACAACCAGCGCATGTCGCAGCGTCGCGCCCAGGCCGTCCGTGCGGAGCTGATCCGTCAGGGCATCGCCGAGAACGAGATCGCCGTCTTCGCCAAGGGCGAGAGCGATCCGCTGGTTCCGACCGCCGACGGCGTTCGCGAGCCGCAGAACCGCCGCGTGGAGATCGTCCTCCAGTAACGGTTCGGCATAGAGACGAGGAAGGCCGGCGGGACATCCCGCCGGCCTTTTTCCATTGTGGGTGGTCTTGCCCGCCCCGCAGACGGGCACCCTGTCACCAGGGGAAGATCACGTCGTAGATCTGCTGGCCGTAGCGCGGCTGCTGCACGTCGGAGATCTGGCCGCGGCCGCCATAGGCGATGCGGGCTTCGGCGATCTTCTCGTAGGTGATCGCATTCTCCGAGCTGATGTCCTCGGGCCGCACGACGCGCCGGGGCGCGCGCTCGGCGGTGGCCGTGACGCGGTCGACGCGGTCGAGGCGGAAGGCGCGGATCCCGTCGCGCAGCCGGCACCAGGCCAGCAGGTACCACCCGGTGGACGACCCGACGAACCCGAGCGGCTCGACGTCGCGCGTGCTCGCGACGCCGTCGCGGTCGGTGTACCGCAGGCGGAGGACGCGGCGCGCGGAGATCGCGTCCGCGAGGAGGGCGGGGACCGCGGGCGCGTCGGTCGGCGTGCCGAGCAGGTGCACGCGGGCGGCGAGGTCGTGCGCGGCGGCCGCGTCGTCGTCGCGCATGGCCGCGAGGATCTTGCGCAGCGCGGTCGCCCCGCCGCCCGCGAACGGCGTCCCCGCGAGGGAGCCCAGCGCGACGGCGACGGCCACCGCCTCGTCCGGGCTGAAGTTCACCGGGGGCAGGCTCCGGGCCCGGTCGAGGCAGTAGCCGCCGGTCCTCCCCGGCTCGGCCCAGACGGGCACGCCGGCCTGCTGCAGCGCGCTGACGTCCCGCTCCACGGTGCGCCGGCTCACCTCGAACCGGTCCGCCAGCCACGACGCGCTCCGCGGGCGGGGAGCGACCGCCCGCAGCTCCTCGACGATCGCGTACAGCCGGTCGGTCCGGTTCACGCGACGACCCTACGCGCCACGTCAGCGCGCTCGCCCGACGCCCTGTCGTGCAAGGATCCCCAGGTGCCGGCGCGGGGCCGGCTACACCAAGGAGGCACGATGTTCGCGAGGTCCCTCGGCGAGGACGGCGCGGAGCTGCGGCCGCTGGAGCCGTGGCACGCGGAGGAGCTGCTGGCGACGATCGACCGCGGCCGGGAGTTCGTCGGGAGGTTCATCGGCCTGCCGGACCGCATCACGGACCTGGAGTCGAGCCGCTCGTTCCTCGAGTCGTACGCGCAGAAGGCGGCGACGGACACCGGCCGCCTCTACGGCATCTGGCTGGACGGCACCCTGGTGGGCGGCGTCCTGTTCCGCACGATGGACGTCGCGCAGGGCACGGCCGAGGCGGGCTGCTGGCTGGAGCCGGCCGCCGCGGGCCGCGGCCTGGTGACCCGCGCGTCGCGCGTCATCATCGACTGGGCCGTCCGCGAGCGCGGCATCCACCGCGTGGAGTGGTGGGCGGCGTCGGGCAACGCGTCGAGCATCGCCGTCGCCCGCCGCCTGGGGATGCGGCGCGACGGCGTGCTGCGCGAGCACCACGAGCACCGCGGGGTGCGGCAGGACATCGAGGTCTGGTCGGTGCTCGCGCCGGAGTGGGAGGCCCAGGCATGAGCGGCGGCCCGCACGACGACGTCGAGCTGATCGGCGGCGTCGAGAAGCGCGAGATCGTCCTCGTCGAGCCGGACCCGGCCTGGCCGGCGCGGTTCGAGCACGAGCGCGAGCGCATCGTGGCCGCCCTCGGCCGGGTGGCGGTGCGGGTGGACCACGTGGGCTCGACGTCAGTGCCGGGCCTCGCGGCCAAGCCGATCGTCGACATCGACGTCAGCGTGCCCGACGTCGAGGACGAGGACGCCTACCTGCCCGCCCTGCTCGCGGCCGGGTACGAGCTGCGCGTCCGCGAGCCCGGCCACCGCCTGGTCCGCACGCCCGAGCGCGACGTGCACGTCCACGTCTGCGCCACGGGCAGCGACTGGGAGCGGAGCCACCTGCTGTTCCGCGACCGGCTCCGCCACGACGCCGCCGACCGTGCCGCGTACGCCGCGCTCAAGCGCGAGCTCGCGGCGCGCGACTGGCCGAGCATGAACGACTACGCCGACGCCAAGGGTGACCTGATCGCCGAGATCACCGCCCGGGCGGAGGCGTGGGCCGCCGCCACGGGCTGGCGGGTCTAGCCCTCTTCGTCGAGCAGCGTCCCCGCCGCGTGCGCCTCGAAGAGCGCGGACGCGGCGTCGGCGTCGCCGTCGTCGAGGACATCGAGCAGGCTGCGGTGCCAGTCGGCCACCTGGTGCCAGTCGCCCGTGAACTCGGGGTCGCCGAGCAGGTGCATGGACCGCAGGCTGGGCTCGATGATGTCCCACATGCGCGGCAGGTAGGTGTTGCCGCTGGCCTCGATGACGGCGCGGTGGAAGCCGAAGTCGAGCTCGCGGAACGCGGGCAGGTCGCCGGCGTCGACGGCGCCGTGCATCTCGTCGATGACCTTCTCCAGGCTGGAGCGGATCTCGGGCGCGAGCTGCCCGCACGCGAGCCGGCCGGCCAGCGCCTCGAGAGCGACGCGCGCCTGCTTGGCCTGCTGCGCCTCCTCGTCGGAGTACTGCGCCACGAAGTTGCCCTGGTGGCGCACGTGCGTGACGAGCCCTTCGTGGGCGAGCCGCTTGAGCGCATCGCGCACGGGCGCCTGGCTGACCTGGAGGCGGCGGGCGAGCTGGGACTCGACGAGCTGCTCCCCCGGGGCGAGCTGCGACGTCTTGATCATCGACTTCACGAGGTCGTAGATCTGATCCGACAGCAGCCCGCGCTCCAGGCCGCTGATCGAGCTGAGCGCGTCCGTCATCCGTGCAGCCTCACGTCGTTCCTCGGGTCGTTATCGACAATCGTTTGTGCGTCGCCAGCGTACGCCGCCAGCCAGGCGTCCGCGATCATCCGGGACGCCGGGGGCGTGGGGTGCACGCCGTCCGGGGCGAGCGCGGCGGCGCCGGCGTCCTGGGCGGCGCGGGTCAGCAGGGAGTGCAGCGGCACCAGCGCGGCCCCGGTCTCGGCGGCCAGCCGCGCGACGACGTCCCGCTTGCCGTCGAGNNCCAGCACGAGCCGCGGGCTGCCGGGCACCCGCGCGAGCAGCCGCCGGTAGGTGGCCTCGAAGTCCTGGGCGCTCGTGGCGTCGTCGGAGTCGAAGCGACGCCACGTGTCGTTGACCCCGACGTACACGGTGAGGACGTCGGGAGCGGACGGCGCGACGTCGCGCTCCCACCGCTCCTCGAGGTCGACGGCGCGGTTGCCGCCGATGCCGAGGTTGAGCACGACGGCGTCGGGCACGTCCGTCGCCACGAGCGAGACGTAGCCGTCGCCGAGCGACGCCTCGTCCCCGCGGTCGCGGCCCGCGTCGGTGATGGAGTCCCCGACGAAGACGAGGCGTTCCGGGGTTCCACTGCTGGTCATGAGCTCTCCTTCGAGTGACGGACGGGTCCGACCGTAGCGGGTCCGGGCGGCCGCCACACCGTTGTCAGCGATTATCGATTAATGTAGCCTGCCGGTGCTTGACGATCCGGGCGCGCCGCACCCGCGTCGCCCCGAGAACCCCGTGACCACACGAGAGGTCGGAGCACTCGCAATGAAGCGACCACTGTCAGCCCTGCTGCTGACGTCCCTGCTCGTCGCAGGGACGCAGACGGCAGCACACGCCGAACCGCCCCCGCACTCCGCACCACAGTCCAAGGCGGGGGCGACGTTCTTCGTCTCCCCCGACGGCGACGACGACGCGAGCGGGCGCAGCGAGAACAAGCCGCTGCGCACGCTCGAGGGCGCCCGCGACGCCATCCGCGCGCTCAAGGCCGACGAAGGCTTGCCCGACCGCGGCGTCGTCGTCTACCTGCGCGAGGGCACGTACGAGCGCTCGGAGTCCTTCCTCCTCGACGAGGAGGACTCCGGCACCGCGGACGCCCCCATCACCTACCGCTCCTACCCCGGAGAGCGGGCCACGATCTCGGGTGGCAAGGAGCTGCCGTACGACGGCTTCTCCCCCGTCACCGACCAGGCCGTGCTCGACCGGATCATCGAGACGTCCGCGCGCGACGACGTCCTCCAGATCGACCTGCGCGAGCTCGGCATCGACGACTACGGCCAGCTCAGCCGGCACGGCTACTGGAAGGCCAACGACGTCAGCACGACGCCGCCGATGGAGCTGTACGTGGACGGCGAGGACATGACCCTCGCGCGCTGGCCCAACGCCGGCGCCGCGAAGGACACCGTCCAGATGAACAAGATCGTCGACCCCGGCCCCACCAAGGACGACGCCGACCTGCAGGAGCGCGGCGGCACGTTCAGCTACTCCTACGACCGCCCGCAGTACTGGGGCGAGGCGAAGGACGTCTGGCTGGACGGCATCTTCGGCCAGAGCTGGGAGTGGTCGTACAACAAGATCGAGAAGATCGACACCGACGCGCGCACCATCACGCTGCGGTACGGCGAGATGTCGGGGCTGATGAAGACCTGGTACCCCGACTTCCACTTCGCGCAGAACCTGCTCGAGGAGCTCGACGCGCCGGGCGAGTACTACATCGACCGCGACACCGGGATGCTCTACCTGGTGCCGAACGCGTCGTTCCTGGCCGAGCGCGGGGCGCCGGTCGTCACGACGCTCGACGAGCCGATGATCCGCACGGACGGGGCGTCGTACGTGACGTTCGACGACCTGGTGCTGGAGTACGGGCGGGCCCTGGGCGCCGTCATCCTCGGCGGCAGCCACGTGACGATCTCGAACAGCGACATCCAGAACTTCAGCGACGGCGGCGTGTCCATCAACTCGCCGGGGCGGTACACGTACGACGGCATCCCGGTGAACCGGGGCGGGCGCGACCACGCGGTCGTCTCCAGCGACGTCCGGCACGTGGGCGGCGTCGGCGTGGTGCTCCAGGGCGGGGACAAGACGACCCTCGAGCCCGGCCGCAACCGCGTCGAGGACTCGCACATCCACGACTTCGCCTACTACCACAAGGCGTACAACCCGGGCGTCATGTTCGACGGCGTCGGGAACGTCGCGCGCGGCAACGAGATCAACGACGCGCCGCACCCGGGCGTCATCGTGCACGGCAACGACCACCTGTTCGAGCAGAACGAGGTCTACGACGTCTGCAAGACGTTCCAGGACCTCGGCGCGATCTACATGAACTCCGGCGAGACGCCGCAGCAGCGCGGTCACGTGTTCCGGCAGAACTACTTCCACGACGTCGGCCTCACCAAGCACGGCGTCGAGGGCATCTACGCCGACAACTTCACGTGGGACCTGGAGATCAGCCAGAACGTCTTCGTGGACATGGGCAACGACGCGATCAAGTCGGGTTCCGCCGACTACATCGACGCCACGAACAACGTCTTCGTCGACACCACCGTGCCGTACGACAACTACACGCAGTGGATGGGCGACGGCGAGGGCAACACGGTCGACCGCGTCTACATGCCGAAGTGGAAGAAGGTGTTCGCCGACAACAAGGACTTCGTCGGCACGCCCTACCTGGAGAAGTACCCGGAGCTGGGCCACTTCTTCGAGGACGACCACTACTTCCCGAACAAGAGCACGTTCGCGAGGAACGTCGTCTGGAACCCGGAGCGCAAGCGCAACCCCGACGTCAACGCCGAGGGCGCGCTCGACACGAAGAACCTGCTCAACTACGGGACCGGAGACGACGCCAACTGGGTGACGGACGACGACCCGGGCTTCGTCGACGCGGCGAACGGCGACTACGCGCTGCGCGAGGACGCCGCCGTCTTCGACCAGATCCCCGGCTTCGAGGCCATCCCGTTCGACGAGATCGGCACGGACGGGCACGTCGGGCAGTCGCAGACGCCGGACAGCGTGGCCCTCGAGTCGCTGGTGCTGCCGGCGGACCACCTGGCGGTGAGCCTCGGTGACGAGGTCTCGGTGACCGCGCAGGCGGTGCCGTGGAACGCCACCCAGCAGGCCGTCACCTACACCTCGAGCGACCCGGAGGTCGCGACCGTCAGCGCCGCGGGGATCCTCACCGCCGTCGCGCCCGGCGAGGTGACGGTGACCGCGGAGGCGAAGGCCGACGCGGCCATCCGCGACGAGATGACCGTGACCGTGGCCGCCGGCGACGGCGTGCTCCACTTCACGGACTTCGAGACGGGCGGCAACGGCTGGGCCACCGACCCGAACCGCGCGATCGTCGACGACGGCACCGGCGACCACGTCTACCGCATCAAGAACGGCGCCAACTCCCAGCTCGACCGGTCCTTCACGGAGTACGCGCTCGACTTCACGGTGACGACGCCGGCAGAGGTGCCCGAGGGCGGGCAGATGCTCGTCTACGACCGCACGGGCACCACGCCCGGCGGGTACGTGCGCTACCGCCACGCGGCGGCCGGCTCGACGTGGACGATCTTCGACTCCGCCTGGGGAACCGTGAAGGAGGTCAAGCTCCCCGCGGGCGAGGGCCTGGAGGCCGCCACCCAGTACGACGTGCGCGTCGTGGTGACGGCCGCGGGCGTGCGCGTGCTGCTCGACGGCGAGGAGGTCGTGGCGGGCGCCAACCCGGCGCCCGACGGGGCCGGCAAGGTCGGCTTCTACGTGCAGGGCTTCGCGACGCTCGACTTCGACGACGTGCGGTTCTCGCTCGTGGGCGTCGACCCCGACGGCCTGACCCTGGCGCCGTCCGAGGCGACCATCGAGCCGGGCGAGACCCACCCGCTCGCGCCGTCCTTCACCCCCGCGGACGCCACGCGCACCGGGCTGGAGTGGACCTCGAGCGACGAGTCCGTCGCGACCGTCGACGCGAAGGGCGTCGTCCGCGGCGTCGCCGCCGGCACGGCCACGATCACCGCGACGTCCACCGTGGTGCCCGGCCTCGCGGCGTCGTCCGCCGTGACGGTGCGGGCGGCCGACCACCCCGTGACGTCGCTGGGCGCCGAGATCCTCGACCCCGCCGCCTGGGCGCCGGGCGAGGGGATCACGGTGGCCGACGGCGCGGCCCACCTGGCGCCGCGCGGGGCGTGGAGCTTCACGCCCCGGAAGTTCGGCGACGAGCTGCTGCGTTTCGACACGTCCGTCGGCGCCTTCAACGGCGGCTGGTTCGGGTTCTCCGTCCGGTCGAAGACCGCCGGCGACCCCGTGTGGACCAACAGCAGCTCGGGCTACCTCGTGGTCATCAAGGAGGACGTCATCGAGATGCAGAAGTGGAGCCCGGCCGTCTTCATGGTCGACACGTTCCCCAACACCGTGATCGAGCCGAACTCGACCCACGAGGTGACGTTCGGCGCGGTCGACGTGGAGGGCGGCACCCGCGTGGTGCTGCGCGTGGACGGCGAGCCGGTGTGGAGCTACCTGGACGACGCGGCCGACAACCCGCTGGCCACCGACGGGTACTTCACCGCCTACCGGCAGGGCCCCGCGGGCGAGATGAGCCTCTCCCCCGCGAGCTGACCGCAGTCGCCTTCGAGCAAGGGATCCTTCCCGCCATCCGGGTCGATGGCGGGACGGATCCCTTGCTCGAAGGTCGCTGCTCCCGCTCTTCCTCAGCCCTTGACCGAGCCCAGCATCACGCCGGACACGAAGTAGCGCTGCACGAAGGGGTACACGCACACGATCGGCACGAGGATGAGGATCATCGTGACCGACTGGATGTTCGCCGAGACGGCCTGCGTCGTGGACCCGACGGCCGCCGCCCCCTCGGACGCCGTCGTCGACGCGCCGGCGATGAGGTTGCGCATGAACAGGGTCACCGGGAACAGCTCGTTCTTGTCGAGGTACAGGAACGCCGCGAACCAGTCGTTCCAGTAGGCGACGGCGTAGAACAGCACCATCGTGGCGAGCACCGCCTTCGACAGGGGCAGCACGATCCGGCCGAGGATCCCGAACCAGCCGAGGCCGTCGATCTGGGCGGCCTCCTCCAGCTCCTGCGGCAGGTTCTCGAAGAACGACTTCATCACGAGCAGGTTGAACACCGAGACCGCGCCCGGCAGCACCACCGCCCACATCGTGTTCTTCAGCCCCAGCGACGAGATCAGCACGTAGTTCGGCACGAGGCCGCCGTTGAAGAACATCGTGAACACGGCGATCCCGATGAGCACGCCCCGGCCCCGCAGGTGCCGCTTGGAGATGACGAAGGCGAACGTGGTGGTGAGCACCATCGCGATCGTCGTGCCGACGAGCGTGTAGACGATCGTGTTCCGGTAGCTGGTCCAGAACATCGTGTCCTGGGCCATCGCGCGGTACGTGTCGACGTTGAACCCCACGGGCCAGAAGCTGACCATGCCGGCCTTGATCGCCCCGGGGTCGCTGAACGACTGCGCCAGGACGGTCACGAACGGGTAGAGCATGAACAGCGACACCACGATCAGCCCGACCGTGTTGAACGCCGTGAACGCCCGGTAGCCGCGCGTGTCACGCGCCCCGACGGGCTTCCCGCCACCGGTCACCCCGCCCGACAGCATCGTCCCGGTCTGCGTCACCACAGGCTTGCTCCCACCACTCGTCGCGAGATGAAGTTGGCGCTCAGCACCATCACCAGGCCGATGCAGGCCTGGAAGAGGCCGATGGCGGCCGCGTAGCTGAGGTTGTTGGACACCAGCCCCACCCGGTACAGGTACGTGGAGATGACGTCGGCCGTGGAGTACGTGAGCGGGTTGTAGAGCAGCAGGACCTTCTCGAACCCGACGTTGAGGAACGTGCCGATGTTGAGGATCAGCAGCGTGATCATCGTGGGGCGGATGCCCGGGATCGTCACGTGCCAGGTCTGCCGCCACCGGTTCGCGCCGTCGATCCGCGCCGCCTCGTAGAGGGACGTGTCCACGGTCGTGAGGGCGGCGAGGTACAGGATCGTGCCCCACCCGACGGTCTGCCAGACCTCCGAGCCCACGTAGATCGTGCGGAACCACTCGGCCCGCTGCAGGAACGGGATCCCCTCGCCGCCGAGCCCCTCGATGATCTGGTTGACGGTGCCCTGCAGCGACAGCAGCTGCATGACCATGCCCGCCACGATCACCAGCGAGAGGAAGTGCGGCAGGTAGGAGATCGACTGGATGGTGCGTTTGAAGGCCTTCTTGCGCACCTCGTTGAGGAGCAGCGCCAGCACGATCGGCAGCGGGAAGCAGACGACGAGCGTGAGCGCGCCGAGGATCACCGTGTTGGTGAAGACCTTCCAGAACGTGGGGTCGTGGATGAACATGTCCACGTACCGCAGCCCCACCCACTGCTCGCCGAAGATGCTGCCGCCGGGCCGGAACTGCCGGAACGCGATGACGTTCCCCAGCATCGGCACGTAGCGGAAGACGACGAGGAACAGCACGGGCAGGACGGCGAGGGCGTACAGCTGCCAGTCGCGACGCAGGCTCAGCCGCCATGACCGGCGCGCCGGCCTCGGCCGGCCCACGTCCGCCCGCGGGGGGCGGGGCGTGGGCCGGTCGAGAGCCGGCGCCGCGGCCGACAGCTGCCGGTCCGAGGTCGTGCTCATGGGTCAGTTCTTCTCGGCGAAGCGCTGCTGCGCGCCGTTGATGAGGTCGAGGTAGCCCTGGAGGTTCTGCCCCTCGAGCTCGCCCACGTACGCGTCCCACTCGTCCAGCGGGCGGTCACCGAGGATGAACTTCAGCGTGTTCGTGTCCACGGTGTCCTTGAGCGGCGTGGACAGCAGGGAAGCCTGCTCGAGCTCGGCGTCGTCCAGCGGGGCCGGCGGGAACGGGTCGCGCGGCGTGCGCGTCGAGAGCACGGTGTCCATGTACTCGACGAACTGGTCGGAGTTGTACGACTCCTTGAGCGCGCGCGACTCGGTGGACTCCGCGAGGAACGTGGAGAAGCCGAGGTCCTTCTGCAGGTCGGTCTTGCCGTCCGGGTTGATGTTGTACGCGTCGAGCGAGTAGTCGGGGTCGATCGTGATCGTGCCGTCGGCGTCCTTGGTGTACGTCTCGCCCTCGATGCCCCACCGCAGCATCTCGCGGGCGTCCGGGCTGTAGTACAGCCAGTCGAGGAACTGCACCATCGCCACGAAGTGCGGGTCGTCCTTGGCCTCGGCGCTGATCATGAACCCGTGCCAGAAGTTGCGGGGCTCCACGACCTGGCCCGCGGGGCCGCCGGGCGGCGCGATCTGGACCAGCTCGAACTCGGCGTCGGGGTCGGCCGCCTTGAGCGCGGTGCGGAACTCCTCGACGGTGCCGGCGGCCCCGGAGGCGGCGAAGACGGCACCGTTCGCGACCTTCTCGGAGAGGTCGGCGGTGCTGCCGTCGCTCTTCGCGGTGAGCGACTCGGGGTCGAGCAGCCCGTCCTCCACGAGGCCGTGGAAGTACTCGACCATCTCCTTGTACCCGTCGGACGTCGCGGCGTAGGTGAACTCGCCGGCGTCCTCGTCCCAGAACGTACCGTTGCCGAAGCCCCAGCCGGCCACGGTGCTGAAGGCGTGCGCGGCGTAGTTGAGCATCGACTGGCCCTCGAAGCCGTCCGCCAGCGGGTAGGAGTCGGGGTGCTCGGCCTTGATCTTCTCCAGCGCGCTGCGCAGCTCGTCCCAGGTCTCCGGGACGGGCGCCCCGACCTCGTCGAAGACGTCCTTGCGGATGATCATCGAGAACACCGGGACCGAGACCTCCTGCAGGCCCGGCACCATGTAGTACTTGCCGTCGTCCTGGCGGAGGTTGTCGATCATCTCGCCGAGGTCCCACTCCTCGACGTACTTCTGGAAGTTGGGCATGAGGTCGACGTAGTCGCTCATCGGGAGCACGGCCCCCGAGGAGACGAACGGCGC
>JACYYK010005119.1_pt3 | contig 11802 bp, 11 predicted proteins | sample 8236871 | NCBI WGS metagenome assembly JACYYK01 (sample SAMN14103087, study PRJNA606662) | landfill metagenome | isolation source: landfill solid waste inoculated with endophyte fungus Paravalsa indica | place: India:New Delhi, Okhla landfill site | collected 2017-11-05 | reverse complement strand
GCCGTCGAGCCCGGCGCGGACGCCGGATCGCCCGCGTCCCGGAGCAGGCTGCGGGCCGCGACCGCGGCGACCTCGATCGCCGCCGTCAGGTCGCGCGACGGATCGGCGAGCAGCCGCAGCGACATGCCGTAGCCGAGCCCCAGGAAGACGTCGGCGATCTTCTCGGCCGGCGCCGCCAGCACGATCCGCCCCTCGGNNGCCAGCTCGTCGGCGATCTCCGGCGTGCGCTGGGCCAGCGTGTAGAGCTCGAGCAGCAGGACCACGAACTCCGGCTCGTGCTTGACCGTCGCGTGCAGCGAGCGGACCCAGTGCGAGACCAGCTCGTCCGCGGTGCGCGCGCGGTTGATGTGCGTCGCCATCAACGCGAAGCGGACCTCGGCGTCGCGGCGGGCGACCTCGACGAGCAGACGCTCCTTCGAGCCGAAGTAGTAGTGCAGCAGTCCGCGCGACACGCCGGCCTCGCGGGCGACGTGGTCGAACGTGGACCCGGCGACGCCGCGCCGGGCGACGCTCGAGCGCATCGCGTCGACGATCCGCATCGCCTTGTCGGTGGCCAGCTGCCGGCCGGGGTTCTCCTTCGCCACGCCCCCAGCGTACCTGGCTGGCTGGCCAGCACGCGTCGGCGGCGGCGCGTCCGAGCGCGGCGCCGCGGCCGGGAATCCCCCGCCGCGCGCCCGCGAACGGACCGAGCCTAGCTCTGACTGGCGGAGGAGGACGCCGCGGCGTCGGCCGCGGCGGCAGCGGCCGCCGAGCCGTTCACGCTCGACGCGCCGTTGGAGGATGCCGTCGAGTAGTCCAGCTCCTCCTCCGGACCGAAGACGACGTCGAGCGCCTTCGACCGCAACGACGGCACGAACGCGACGGCCGCCGCCGCGCCGACCGTGCCGAGCAGCAGCAGGCGGAAGAACCCGCCGCGCTTCTTCTTGGCCGGCTTGCCGAGATGCTGCTTGGCCCCGGACGCGGCGTCGGACGCCGCGCGCAGGTTGCTGTGGACCTTCTTGTCCTGGAGCAGGGCCTGGGGGCCGTTGCTCGCGACTCGGGCGTAGGCGTGCTTGGCCGCGTCGGCCAGCTGCTTGAGGTCCTCGTGAAGGTCCTGGTTCTCGAGCAGGTTGCGCACGGTCTCCTCCCGCGCGGCGACCTGCTTGCGCGCGTTCTTGGCCTGCTTCTTCAGCTGCTTCTTGGACTGCGTCTTGAGCGCCATGGTCCTCCGTCTCGGGATCGTACGACCGAACATCGACGAGCCTATCGTCTGGCTCCCGCTACCCCGGCCTTCAGCGCAAAAAACCTTCGAGCGCCCGCGGCAGCACCTCGTCCACCCCGGAGACCCAGACGAACTCGATCTTCGACCGCAGCGGCTCGGGGACGTCCTCGGCGTCGCGCTCGTTCTCGCGCGGGGCGATCACCGTCGTGATCCCCATCCGCTGGGCCGCGAGCGCCTTCTCCTTGAGGCCGCCGATCGGCAGCACCTCGCCGGTCAGCGTGATCTCGCCGGTCATCGCCACGTCGTCGCGGACCGGCCGGCCCGAGAGCAGCGACGCGACCGCCGTGGCGATCGTGATCCCCGCGGAGGGACCGTCCTTCGGGGTCGCCCCCGCGGGCACGTGGACGTGCAGGTCGTGGCCGGTGAACCAGTCGTCGTCGGCGAGCTCCGGCGCGATCGCGTCGAGATTGCCGCGGACCCACGTCACCGCCGCCCGCACCGACTCGGTCATCACGTCGCCGAGCTGCCCCGTCGTGGTCAGGGTCGGGGCGCCGCCGACCTTCGGCATCGCGGCGGCCTCGACGAACAGCACGTCGCCGCCGACCGGCGTCCAGGCCAGCCCGGTCGCGACGCCCGGTCGCCCGGTCCGCTTGCGGACCTCGCGGTGGAACGGCGGCCGGCCGAGCAGCTCGACCACGCGCTTGTTCGACACCGTCAGCCGCTTCGGCTTGGCGCCGTCGGCGGCGTCGCTCTGCTCCGCCTCGACCACCTGACGCGCGATCTTGCGGATCACCCGGCCGATCTCGCGCTCCAGGTTGCGCACGCCCGACTCGCGGGTGTAGTCCTCGATCAGCCGCCGCAGCGCCGGTTCGCCGAACCCGACCGCCGAGCGCCGGAAGCCGTGGCGGTCGAGCTGCCGCGGTACCAGGTAGCGCTTGGCGATCTCGAGCTTCTCCTGCTCGGTGTAGCCCGCCAGGCGGATGATCTCCATCCGGTCGCGCAGCGGTCCGGGAATCGTGTCGAGCGTGTTCGCGGTCGTGATGAACATCACCCGCGAGAGGTCGAACGGGACGTCCAGGTAGTGGTCGCGGAAGGTCCCGTTCTGCTCGGGGTCGAGCACCTCGAGCATCGCCGACTCGACCCCGCCGCCGCCGCGGAAGTCCGTCCCCATCTTGTCGATCTCGTCGATCATCAGCAGCGGGTTGCTCGAGCCCGCGTCGCGCAGCGCCCGGACGATCGTGCCGGGCATCGCCCCGATGTAGGTGCGGCGGTGGCCGCGGATCTCCGCCTCGTCGCGCACCCCACCGGCCGAGATCCGCTCGAAGTTGCGGCCCATCGCACGGGCGATCGAGCGGCCGAGCGACGTCTTGCCGACGCCGGGCGGACCGACGAAGCAGAGGATCGAGCCGCGCGCGTCCGGCTTCAGCTGACGGACCGCGAGGAACTCGAGGATCCGGTCCTTGACGTCGTCGAGCCCGAAGTGGTCCTCGTCGAGCACCGCCCGCGCGTGCGTCAGGTCCAGGTCGTCGTGGGTCCGATCGTTCCACGGCAGCGAGACGATCCACTCCAGGTAGGTGCGGATCACCCCGTGCTCGGCCGACGCCTGCGGGATCATCTCGAGCCGCCGCAGCTCGCGGTCGGCCTGCTTCGCGACCATCTCGGGCAATCCCGCCGCCTCGAGCTGCTCGCGCAGGTCGGCCAGCTCGGCCTCGATCGGATCGGCTTCGCCCAGCTCGTCCTGGATCGCCTTCAGCTGCTGGCGCAGCACGTACTCGCGCTGGCCCTTGTCGAGCTCGGACTGGACCTGGGTCTGGATCTCCGACCCGATCGAGATCACGTCGAGCTCGCGGGCGAGGATCGCCGTCAAGCGGCGCAGCCGGGTCTTGACGTCGACGACCTCGAGCAGCTCCTGCTTCTCGTCCATCTTCAGCCGCAGCGAGCCGGTGATCAGGTGGCTCAGCGCGACCGGGTCCTCGATGTTGGAGACCGCCAGCTGCAGCTCCTCGGGCAGGTACGGCACCGCCTCGACGATCTTCGCGAAGGTGTCCTGCACGCTGCGCTGCAGCGCCGTCAGCTCGACCGACGGCCCGCCCGACTCCACGTCGCCGTCGATGACGTCGGGCAGCTCCTCGATCTTCGCGACCAGGTACGGCTCGGTCGCCTCGTACTCGGTCAGCCGCACCCGGTTGTTGCCCTGGACGAGCAGTCGCAGCGTGCCGTCGGGCACCTTCAGCATCCGCACGATCTGGCCGACCACGCCGACGTCGTGGACCTGCTCGGGGCTCGGGACCTCGACGTCGGGCTCGCGGGACGCGACCATCACCAGCCGGCGCGCGCCGGCGAGCACGTCGTCGACGAGCTTGACCGAGCGCTCCTGGCCGATCGCCAGCGGGATCATCGTGTCGGGGATCGGCACGACCTCGCGCAGCGGCAGCACCGGCAGCGTGCTCGGCAGGCTGCTGGTCCCGGCGCCGCTGACGGCGACCTCGCGCGGATCCGTGGCCTCGGAGACGATGTCGATCACGTCTGGTCCTCCGTCTCGGTGACCACGATCCTCACGGTCTGCTGCTCGGCGACGTGCGCCACCAGCGGCAGCTCGACCCGCAGGATCCCGTCGTGGTACGTCGCCCGGGCCTGATCGACCAGCACCTCGGCGCCGAGCGGCACCACCCGCCGGAACGGCCCCGTGCCGATCTCGACCTGCTGGTACGCACGGCCCTCGGCGTCACCGGCCGGCCGGCTGCCGGCCAGCACCAGCTCGCGTCCGCGGATCTCCAGGCCGATCTGGCCGATGTCGATCCCGGCCAGCTCCGCCTGCACGACGACGCGCTCCGCTCCGCCGTCCGGCGTCTCGTAGAAGACGTCGACCGCGGGCTCGAACCCGACCCGCCGCACGCGGCCTCCCAGGCCACGGTCGAGCACGCCGCCGAAGAGCTCGTCCATCTCACGGCGCATCCGTTCGAAGTTGGCGAAGAGATCGCCTTCGCGGGATCGCATACCGGCAATCTACCCGCGTGGCGGCTTCGACTCGCGCCGATCACGCGAGAGCCGCGCTACAGCTCGTAGACCGCGTCCGCCGCGGCGATCTCGACCGGGACCGTTCCGGCGGCCGCGGTGGCCGCGGCCAGCGCGACGTCGCGGTCCTCCTCGTCCGAGATGTGGGTCAGCACGGCCCGGCCGACCGCCGCGCGTCGTGCGTGGTCCCCGGCCTCCGCGGCCGTCAGGTGCCCGCGGGGGCCGGTCCGCTCGGGACGCGGCAGCGTCGCCTCGACCAGCAGCAGGTCGGCGCCGGTCGCGAACTCGACCAGATCGTCGTTGGGCGCGCAATCCGAGCCGTAGACGAACCGACGACCGGTCGCTCGCGACGTGACCTCGATCGCGTAGGCCGGCAGGAAGTGCGGGACGGCGCGGAAGCGGATCGCGAACGGCCCGCACTCCAGCACGGCGTCCGGGTCGTACTCGTCCGCGGCGAACGCGCGCTCGACCAGGTCGGGCATGCCCCACGCGGTCATGATCGTCCGCATCACCTTGATCCCGCCGGGCGGCAGGTGCAGGTCGGGCCGCGCCGGATCGTCGGTGCCGGGCCACGGGGGCACCGGGACCGGCTGCTGGCGCGGCGCGAACGCCAGGGCGTAGCTGTACGGCACCAGGTCGAGCGTGTGGTCCGCGTGGCAGTGCGAGATCACGCAGGCGTCGAGGTCGGTGTAGTCGATCTGCTTGCGCAGCTTGCCGAAGACCCCGTTGCCGCACTCGAGGAGCAGCCGGAACTCGCCGTCCTCGACGAGGTACCCGCTGCAGGCGCCGTCGACGTCCTGCCACGCCGGCGACTTCCCCAGGACCCTTACGCGCACGTAATCTTCCTCGTCACGATCGGCACAGTGTAGGCATCCACGCCGGAGCCGCGGGGCAGCCCCGACCGCGATGCGATCGAGGCCACCCGGGCCGGTCGTGCGCGGACCGCTCAGGCGGCGGCCGCGACCTCGTCGGTGTAGAGCTCGCCGGCCTCGGCCTTGGCGACCAGCGACGCCGGCGGATCGAAGCGCTCGCCGTACTGCGCGGCCAGCTCGCGGGCGCGGGCGACGAACCCGGCCGGACCGAGCGTCTTCTTCTCCGCGTCACGCGGATCGACGTAGCCGTTGATGTACTGCAGCACGCCACCCGTCCAGGCGGGGAAGCCGATCCCGAAGATCGAGCCGATGTTCGCATCCGACACCGTCTCGAGCACGCCCTCGTCGAGGCACTTGACCGTCTCGAGCGCCTCGCGGAACAGCATCCGCTCCTGCAGATCGACGAGCGAGATCGTCGCCGGGTCGGTCGTCGACGGAACGGCCTGGCTGCCGAACGTCTCCGCCAGACCCGACCAGAGGCCCGTCCGCTTGCCGTCCTCGTAGTCGTAGAAGCCGGCGCCTGCCGCCTTGCTCGGACGGTCCAGCTCGACCATCTTGTCGATCACCGCGAACGACGGGTCGTCGGGGAACGTCCCCCCGTCCGCCTCGATCGCCGCCTTCGACGCCTTGCGGATCTTCTGCATCAGCGTCATCGTCAGCTCGTCGGTGAGCTGCAGCACCGGGGCCGGGTAGCCGGCCTGGCTCGACGCCTGCTCGACCGACGGCGCCGGAACGCCCTCGGCGAGGAACGACAGCCCCTCGTTGATGAACGTCCCGATCACGCGGCTGGTGAAGAAGCCGCGCGAGTCGTTCACGACGATCGGGGTCTTGCTGATCTGCTTGGCGAAGTCCAGCGCGCGGCTGGTCGTCTCGTCGTTCGTCTTCTCGCCCTTGATGATCTCCAGCAGCGGCATCTTGTCGACCGGGCTGAAGAAGTGCAGGCCGATGAAGTCGTCGGGCCGCGAGACGCCCTCGGCGAGGCCGGTGATCGGCAGCGTCGAGGTGTTGGAGCCGAGCAGCGCGTCCGGCTTGAGGAACGGCTCGATCTCGGCGAAGACCTGCGCCTTGACCTTCGGATCCTCGAACACGGCCTCGATCACCAGGTCGGCGTCCTGGGCGTCCTCGGCCTTGTCGGTGGCGAGGATCCGGCCGAGCAGCGCGTCCGCCTTCTCCTGGGTCGAGCGACCCTTCGCGACCTGCTTGTCGACGATCGCCTTCGAGTAGCCCTTGCCGCGCTCGGCCGCCTCCAGCGAGACGTCCTTGAGCACGACCTCGATCCCGGCCTTGGCGCAGACGTAGGCGATCGCCGCGCCCATCATCCCGGCGCCGAGCACGATCACCTTCTCGGACTTCCAGCGCTCACGGCCCTTCTCGCGACCGCGCGAGCCGTTGACCGCCTGCAGGTCGAAGAAGAACGCCTGGATCATGTTCTTCGCCACCTGACCGGTGACCAGGTCCACGAAGTAGCGGCCCTCGATCTCGATCGCCGTGTCGAAGTCGACCTGGGCGCCCTCGACGGCGGCGGCCATGATGTTCTTCGGCGCCGGCATGTTCGTGCCCTTGATCTGCTTGCGCAGGTTCGAGGGGAACGCCGGCAGGTTGGCCGCCAGCGACGGCGTGCTCGGCTTGCCGCCCGGGATCTTGTAGCCCTTGACGTCCCACGGCTGGACGGCCTCGGGGTTCGCCTGGATCCACGTCTTCGCGGCCGGCAGCAGGTCGTCGGGGCTCGCCACGAGCTCGCTGATCAGGCCGAGCTCGAGCGCCTTCTGCGGGCGCAGGCGCTGCCCCTGCAGCAGGACGCCCATCAGGCCCTGCGCGATGCCGAGCAGACGCGTCACGCGGGTGACGCCGCCGCCGCCCGGCAGCAGCCCGAGGCTGACTTCCGGCAGGCCGAGCTGGATCTTGCTGTCGTCGACGACGATCCGGTGGTGGGTCGCCAGCGCGATCTCCAGGCCCCCGCCGAGCGCGGCGCCGTTGATCGCCGAGACGACCGGCTTGCCGAGCCGCTCGAGCCGGCGCAGGTCGCCCTTGACCTGGCGCAGGTGCGCCGCCACCTCGGCGGCGTTCTCCTTGGTCGCCTGCTTGAGGTCGTTGAGGTCGCCGCCGGCGAAGAAGGTCTTCTTGGCCGACGTGATCACGACGCCCGTGATGCTGTCCTTCTCGGCCTCGAGGCGGTCGACCGTCGCGGTCATCGACGCCGTGTAGGCGGCGTTCATCGTGTTGGCCGACTGGTTGGGATCGTCGAGGATCAGGTTGACGACGCCGTCGGCGTCCTGCTCCCAACGGATGGTGGTGCTTGCGCTCATCGCGTTCTTCTCGCTCTTCGCAGTCTCAGGGTCGGGTCGGAGCTCAGACGCGCTCGACGACCGTGGCGATGCCCATGCCGCCACCGATGCAGAGGGTCACGAGCCCGTAGCGCTTGTTGCGACGCTCCAGCTCGTCGACGATCGTGCCGAGGATCATGCCGCCGGTCGCGCCGAGCGGGTGCCCCATCGCGATCGCGCCGCCGTTGACGTTGGTGATCTCGGGATCGATGTCGAGGTCGCGGATCAGGCGCAGCGCCACCGCGGCGAACGCCTCGTTGATCTCGACCAGGTCCATGTCGGAGGCCTTGAGTCCGGCCTTCTCGAGGGCCTTGCGGCTGGCGGGCGCGGGACCGGTCAGCATGATCGTCGGGTCGGCGCCCGAGACCGCGGTCGCCAGGATCCGCGCGCGGGCCTTCAGGCCGTAGCGCTCGCCCGCCGCGGGGCTGCCGATCGTGACCAGCGACGCGCCGTCGACGATGCCCGACGAGTTGCCCGGCGTGTGGACGTGGTCGATCTTCTCGACCCAGTGGTACTTCTGGAGCGCGACGGCGTCGAAGCCGCCCATGTCGCCCATCATCGCGAACGACGGCTTGAGGCCGCCGAGCGTCTCGGCGGTCGTGCCGCGACGGATGAACTCGTCGCGGTCGAGCACGACCTGGTCGTTGAGGTCCTTGACCGGGATCACCGAGCTCTTGAAGTAGCCGGCGTCCTCGGCCGCCGCGGCACGCCGCTGCGACTCGGCGGCGAACGCGTCCACGTCGTCGCGCGTGAAGCCCTCGACGGTGGCGATCAGGTCGGCGCCGATCCCCTGCGGCACGAAGTAGGAGTCGTAGTTGGTCTCCGGATCCATCGCCCAGGCGCCGCCGTCGCTGCCCATCGGCACGCGCGACATCGACTCGACTCCACCGGCGAAGACCAGGTCCTCCCAGCCGGACGCGACCTTCTGGGCGGCGATGTTGACGGCCTCCAGGCCCGAGGCGCAGAAGCGGTTGAGCTGGACGCCCGCGACGGTGTCCGGCAGGCCGGCCTTGGTCGCCGCGCCCTTGGCGATGTCGCCACCCTGATCGCCGACCGGCGTCACGCACCCGAGCACGACGTCGTCGACGCCGTTGGGGTCGAGCTGCGGGTTGCGCCCGAGCGTCTCGTGCATCAGGCCGACGACCAGGTCGATCGGCTTGGTGCCGTGCAACGAGCCGTTGCTCTTGCCCTTGCCGCGCGGCGTGCGGACGGCGTCGTAGACCAACGCTTCTGTGCTGCCCATGGTGGATCTCCTGTGCTCGAACTGGCCCTCGGGCCCCGTACGCGAGGCCCTCCCCCCCGTTCAGGGGGCCCGACCGTGCGCCGAGAGGCGCGGCTGCCGGTGGATTTGACGGTGGCGGCCCGAATCTTAGCTAGCCAGCCAGCTAGCGGAAGCGCCAGCTGTGCCGATTCGTCCGACCCGGAGCCACAGAAGCTACCGTGCGTAGCTCCGGACCGGGGAGCGAGATCGCCGCCGGGCCGGCGAGCGTCCGCCGAGCGCGCCCGCGCCGTTCCGACGCGGCGCGGCTACGCGGCGTAGCGCCGCGCCTGCTCGGCCGCGTCCGGGAACGCGAACGGCGTGCCCGTCGCCCGCTCCGGCCGGAACGCGAAGGCCATCTGCCGCGGCGGCTCCAGGCCCTGCTCCCGATCCGGCCGGAACGTCGCGCACGGGTCGGTGCGATCGAGCGCACAGAGCATGTGACGACGGAAGAAGCATCCGTCGCACGAGGGTGCGGCGACGGCCCGGGAGCGGTTCTGGGAGGCGTGGTTCACTGGTGCGTTTCGAAGCAGGCGGGACGGCGGCAGGGGCAATCGACGAGCGCCGGGAACCGGCGTCCGCACGGGGATGACGACGAGGCGATCCGAGCGTGGGAGGCGCTCGGCGGATCACTCCGAGATGCAAGTCCGGGAGGTGGACTCGCGACTTGCAGCATCGAACCACAACGCGCCCCGCTGCGCGACCCTTGTTCCCGCTACTTGGTCACTTTTCGTGTGAATCCCGACGCAGGAAGTCCGCAAATCACGGAGAACTGCAACCGTTGCTCCATGCGCACCCTCGTGACCGGAGCGTCGGGCTTCGCCGGCTCGCTGCTGATCGACCCGCTGCGCGACGCCGGCCACGACGTCCGGGCCTTCGCGCGCGACCCCGCCCGCGTCCACCACGACGTGCCGGTCGCCGTCGGCGACGTGTCGACGGGAGCCGGCCTCGACCGGGCACTCGACGGGATCGACGTCGCCTACTACCTCGTGCACTCGATGGAGCCGACCGCCGCCGGCGAGAGCTTCGAGGCCCGCGAGCGCGCATCCGCCGAGCGATTCGCCGACGCCGCCCACCGCGCCGGGGTCCGCCGGATCGTCTACCTCGGCGTGATGATCGACGAGACCCGCCCGCTGTCCGCCCACCTGCGCAGCCGGCTGACCGTCGAGCGACTGCTGCGCGAAGCCACCCCCGAGTCCGTCGCGCTGCGCGCCTCGATCGCGATCGGCGCCCGCTCGCGCTCGTTCCGCTTCCTGGTCCGGCTCGTCGAGCGGATGCCGGTCCTCGCGCTCCCCCCGTGGCACCGCTTCCGCACCCAGACGATCGACCAGCGCGACCTCGTCGCCGCGCTGCTCTCGTCCGCGACCACCGCCGCCGCCGACCGCACGTCGCTCTCGCTCGACGTCGCCGGACCCGACGTCCTCAGCTACGGCGAGATCATCGAAGGCATCCGCGACCTGCTGATGATCCCCCGTCCGGCCGTCGCGGTCCCGGTCCACTCCACACCGATCTTCGGTCGGATCGCCGCGGCCATCACCGGCGAGGACGAATCGCTGATCCTGCCGCTGATGGGCGGGCTGACGGGCGACCTGCTGGCCCGCGACGACAGCTGGAGCACCATCCTCGACGTTCGGCCCCACCGCTTTCCCCACAGCGTCAACCGCGCCCTGCTGGAGATGGAGCGTGTAGCGCCGCTGCGCGCTCGCTGACCGATCGCTGGCGACCGCGCCGCAAGAGGCGGAAGCTTCCGCACACCGCCCGAGCCCGGCGAGTCGGGAGACCGCAGTAGTGTTGCGTCCATGTCCGCCGTCGAGGCCAGCATCGAACTCCCGGCGCCACCCGACGAGGTGTGGCCGGTGATACTGGACCCCCACCGGCTCCACGAGTGGGTCACCATCCACCGCTCGTTGACGTCGGCCGACTCCGGCCCTCCACGAACCGGGTTTCGCATGGCGCAGCAGCTCGCGATCCGCGGCGTTCCGGTCCCCGTTTCCTGGGTACTCGACGACTGCCAAGCTCCGCTGCTCGCACGCTGGAAGGGTCGCGGACCGGCCGGCGCCCGTGCGCGAATCGAGTATCAGCTCGAGCCGTCCGGTGTTGGCACGCGTTTTGTCTACACCAACGAGTTCACCCCGCCGATGGGACCGCTCGGCCGGATCGCCGCCAACGCCCTCGTCGGCGGCACACCCGAACGGGAAGCCCAAGCGTCGCTGGAACGATTGCGCAACCTCTTCGCGACCGGCTAGCAGCGCGAAGCCCGAAGCAGTGGCGCCGGAGTTTCTGTTAGGGTTCACGCGGCGTAGGGCGCTCGTCAGCGAACGGCACGTACCAGGACGCCACGACGAGACCCATCCCCCCGACCGAAAGCACCGAATATGTCTGACTTTCTCTCCGAGAAGCGCGACGAGATCCAGTCCCGACTCGACGAGCTAGCACCGCTGATCGCGGAGCACGAGCGCCTCAAGCGCGCGCTCGACGCGCTCGACGGCGTCGACCCCACCCGCAGCGGCGGCGGTCGCCCGGCCCGCGGCGGCACGGGCCGCTCCGCCGGCCGTCCCCGCGGCAGCGGCGAGCGCTCCCGCCAGGCGCTCGCGCTGCTCCGCCAGGAGCCCGGTCTCGGCGCCGCCGAGGTCGCCCGCCGGATCGGCGTGCACCCCAACTACGCCTACCGCATCCTCCCCGGCCTCGAGGAGCAGGGCCTGGTCGAGAAGCGGGATCGGTCGTGGTACCCGACGGAAGCCGCGAACGCCGAGTAGCCCAACAGCACCGTAGGAACGACGAAGGGCCGGCGATTCGCCGGCCCTTCGTCGTTGGTGGGGTGTGGCGTTAGCCCAGGAGGCCGAGAGCCTTGACCGCGTCGCGCTCCTCGACCAGCTCGTTGACGCTGGCGTCGATCCGGGTCCGCGAGAAGTCGCTGATCTCGAGGCCCTGGACGATCTCGTACTTCCCGTCCTTCACGGTGACGGGGAACGACGAGATGATCCCCTCCGGGACGCCGTAGGAACCGTCCGACGGGATCGCCATCGACGTCCAGTCGCCGTCGGCCGTGCCGTTGACCCAGGTGTGGACGTGGTCGATCGCGGCGTTGGCGGCCGACGCGGCCGACGACGCCCCGCGCGCCTCGATGATCGC
>JACYYK010031236.1_pt1 | contig 11804 bp, 7 predicted proteins | sample 8236871 | NCBI WGS metagenome assembly JACYYK01 (sample SAMN14103087, study PRJNA606662) | landfill metagenome | isolation source: landfill solid waste inoculated with endophyte fungus Paravalsa indica | place: India:New Delhi, Okhla landfill site | collected 2017-11-05 | reverse complement strand
TTGTCCACCGTCTCCCCGACGGGCACCAAAAAGCGCAGGAGCGTCTGGCCATGCTTGGCGGGAATGCAGCGTTGGGTCAACCATTGCGGGAGCCACAACCGGTCGCGGCCTAGCGCCACCTGTCCGGCGACAAGAACTGTACTCAGCCCAACCACAGAGGGGAGGCCCGGTATAATACTCAACGGCGACACCACTATCAGAGCCGGCAGCAAGAGTATTGGACCAGCCGCGCGCGTACCGGCAATCGCCTGTACAAGGCCAATAGAGACTTCTTCCCCGTTCTCGGTACGATCTTTCAGCTCGTCGATTAGCTTGGCCAAGGGCCCATGGCTACTAGATCGAACAGCATCGGACATTGAATCGCTTTCCGGGCACTGAGCCCACGATCCATAACGCTCGTCTGGGACAAAAGGTTCAGGCGAAGTGCCGACGCTGCCGCTCTGTCCGCTCGATCAGCTGAGCCCCCGCACCTTAGGCCCATCCCGAGCGCCCATTTTGAAACGGAATAGCGCTCATGCTAACGTGATCTCTTGATCGTCCGCAGACCCTCAATCCCCCGATACCGACGTGCGCATTTTCGTCATCATCAATTCCATTGCTCTGCCAACTGGCCACGCGGCCGCCCAGACCGTGCGTGATAGCATTCCGGAAATCCCTCTCGAGAGTGCTGCGCCCTACGCCGGCGATTGGGCCATTGAAACGATGGGGCCGGACGTGAGAGATGCGTTCGAAGATCATGATTGCAGCCGGCCCGTTTCCATCAAGACCACCGGCCCCGCAAGCCTGCGCCACTCGGTCGATCGAATGGATTTCACCATCATGGCCGACGGCACAACGGCCGTCTGGGAAGCCCCGGAAGATGATAGGCTTCGCGCGATCTGGGTATCGGCCGATGAGTTTCGGCCCCACTCCATCTCTGATTGGGACGGAAAGACCGATCGGGAACAGGCATTGATCCATACGCGCTGCGTGTAATTCTCAGGATCGCAGCCCTCACGGCTCGCCGCTCCGAAAGAGTCGATCGCGGCACCGACCATCCTCACCATGGCAAGGACGGTTACACTGGTGATCTTCCGACGTTTCACTTCGTTGATCGTGGGCATCACCTCATTGATCAGCTTAGTGTCGAACGCATCCAGCCTGTAGCTCCTGGGCATTGGCCTTGGCGCTGATGCCGATATCGCTCTCGATCTTGCGACCCGCTCATAGAGTGCCTTAGGGGCAAGGGCTCTCCTGTTTGGGGATGATCAAGCCAAACGTTGCGCCAATAGCAACACATTGTGCGCGTCATGCGAATTACCCCCTTCATAGACGTTTTCAAGAAGCGCTCTGCTGTACGCGGCGGAGCCGCGTAGTGTTGATTTCTGTATGATCACAGCCCGTGCTACCGTTCCGTCGCCACGCGCGCGTCGTAACAAACGTGGCATGGGCTGGGCGACTGGAGGGAAGCCCGGCCCATTTTTGTCAGCGTTGAGTATCGGGGGCGAGGAACCGTCTTCGGCTATGAACGTTGATCTGCGCAACGTCTCCTAGCGTTGCAACAGCCCTGGAGCCGCTCACCGCCCGAGATGAGCACCCGGTGGGCGGCTCGGCTATTATGTCTCCTTTTGACACCGCCGCCTGTCCAGTTTTTGGTGACTGGGCGGGCGGCACTCCCAGTTTGTCCATCCCCTCGAAAGGCCTATTGAAGGCAGACGACGTTCATGCAGCAATGGCCTTCTGGTCTTTGTCACTTTGGCCAGTTCACCCTGTCGGGAGAAGCAGGGGCCCGGCGTAAACCGGGCCTCTTTGTTTGCAACCGGCATAGACCGAGCGCGTTCAATGCAGCCAACCACAGTTGCAAACCTCGAGAGCCGGCCACCGTTTTCCGATCCGGTAGGCGGCACACCTGTCACGGCTGGTTAGCCCTCTAACCGCCGTAGAGCCGCCTGCGAATGCCTCCAAGCCAAGCAGGCGGCTCGTCTATTTCCCACACCACATCGGCCGATTTGGAAAATGTCAGCGAGCGCGGGAAGGCATGCAACGTTATGCCATGTCGATCATTGACCTGGCGTGGCGAGCGCCGCCACACTCCTCCCTTGGCCGTCTGCCCTTCTGGCTAAGCACCTCTCTCAGGGCAGGCGGCCTTTCATGTGGGTACCGCTTCGGTGCCCTTTCGGTCGCAACCGATTCCAGAAATACTCGTTTCCGGTAATCAACCTTCCATGGTTGAACCAAGCAGCCGCTCACCGGTCTGATCCAAAGTCCTCCCGGTGGGCGGCTCGCCTCATGTCAATGTCTGCGCCGTGTAAAAGGCAGGCGCCGTCTACGGGCAGCGCACGAAGGTCTGCGCGAGGCCGTTGCCTTCGATTACCAAAATGTCTGGTGTCGGCGTATAAAGATCGACCTCGCGCGGCACATCGATTGTATTGAGCCACAATTGGTACGCAGGATCGGGAGCGGGGAAGGCATCACCAAAAAGGTGCTTTACCAGCGCATCTGTGTCGAAGCTGCGTGCAAACCGACGGCCGCCGATCCAGTCCAGGCGCTCTTCGAAACGTTGCGGCCCCAGAGTTTCGATGAGCAACGAACGATCTGAGATCGTTTTTACTAATCGCGCAGTCGCTCGATCCTCCCCGCAGAACCGATTGAGATAATCTTCGACTTCCGAGTGGTCCGGGGTTCTCTCCGTCCGAGAACCCAGCAGCAAAGTCATTGCCAGCCACTCCCCCTCGATCCCCGAAATTTCCGGCAACTCGTCGCGAGCGGTTGCAAAGAAGCCATGGAGTTCGACGAAATCCTCCACTGGATCAGCTAGCGCCGCCAGGCCCGTGCCGAAAAGCATCCCCACCGCCAACAGCCAGACTCTCATGATCCGCCCTTCATCACTGTTCCCCGATAGCTCACCTTTGCATGGGGAATTTTGGATGCATAGCGGGGACATACCGGGGCAGTAAAAGGCCCCGCTTGCCCTCGCCCCGTGATCGTGCTGTCATCCGCCCATTGATTGGGGGATCACATGGATATTTTCAGCTTTATGCTCGGGATACCGGCGGGCGGCCTGATGCCGTGGGGACGCTGGAAACCAGATGCGGGACGCCACCTGTAAAGAAAGCGCAACATTCTACGGTTGCGAACAAAACAGGAATACGGTTCCATGGGCTTATGCTCTCCACTCATCGATTCGCCACACCCGACGACACTTACCTTGACGCGTTGAACACTCGTCAGCGCAAGGCCGTTGAACACGGGGTAGGGGCTTTTGCACCCGGACCGCTGCTGGTCATCGCCGGCGCGGGTTCGGGCAAGACGAACACGCTGGCGCATCGTGTCGCTCACCTTATGGTCAACGGCGCCGATCCCCGGCGCATGCTTCTTCTCACTTTCTCGCGACGCGCTGCGACCGAGATGAGCCGGCGGGTGGAACGTATCGCCGCCCGTGTGCTGGGCCTCGGGTCGGGTGCCGTGACCGATGCGCTAACCTGGGCAGGCACGTTCCATGGCATCGGCGCGAGGCTCTTGCGCGAGCACGCGCACCAGATCGGGCTTGATCCCGCGTTCACTATCCATGATCGCGAAGACGCCGCCGATCTGATGAATCTTGTGAGGCACGAATTCAAGCTGAGCGAAACTGCCTCACGTTTCCCCACCAAGGGCACATGCCTGTCGATCTACTCGCGCGTGGTCAACGCCCAAGCTGATCTTGATGAAGTGCTGGAAAAGACATTCCCGTGGTGCGCCATGTGGGGTGCTGGACTCAGGACCCTGTTCGGTGCCTACGTCGCTGCCAAACAGGCTCAGAACGTTCTCGATTACGACGATCTGCTGCTCTACTGGGCCGCAATGATGGACGAGCCGGCAATCGCACAGGCCGTGTCCGATCAGTTCGATCATATCCTTGTCGATGAATACCAGGACACCAACAAGCTCCAGTCCGCGATTCTTTTAGCCATGCGTCCGAGCGGGCAGGGGCTGACAGTGGTGGGTGATGATGCCCAATCGATCTATTCGTTTCGTGCCGCCACCGTCCGCAATATTCTGGACTTCCCAGCTGCGTTCTCGCCCAAGGCTGAGATCGTCACCCTCGACCGCAACTACCGATCGACCCAACCGATCCTCGCTGCGGCGAACGCTGTCATCGAGCAGGCCACCGAACGCTTCACCAAGAATTTGTGGTCCGAGCGCCAGTCGGAAGCCAAGCCTCAACTGGTGACGGTCAAGGACGGTGCCGATCAGGTCGGCTATATCGCCACCTCAATCCTTGAGGCGCGCGAGGCCGGAACGCCGCTCAAGGAGCAGGCAGTGTTGTTCCGCACCTCGAGTCATTCGGGACCGCTCGAGATCGAGTTGACGCGCCGCAACATCCCTTTCGTCAAATTCGGTGGGCTGAAGTTTCTGGACGCCGCGCACATCAAGGACATGCTGTCCGTGTTGCGCTGGGTGGAAAACCCGCGAGATCGCGTGGCCGGGTTCCGGATCCTGCAGCTCATGCCCGGCATCGGCCCGGGCACTGCGGGCAGGGTTCTGGATACCCTGGACACAAGCTCAGACCCGGTCTGGGTTCTCTCCGAAGTGCCGGCGCCAGCAAAGGCGGGCCAGCACTGGACGGATCTCGTCACGCTGTTTAGTCGGCTTTCAGGACGGGAAATCTCATGGCCGCTCGAACTCTCCTATGTCCGCCAGTGGTATGAACCCTTGCTGGAGGCCGGGTATGAAGACGCGCATACCCGCACTGCCGATATCATTCAGCTCGAGCAGATCGCGAGCGGATATCCGAGCCGGGTTCGCTTCCTGACCGAGCTCACGCTCGATCCCCCTGATGCCACCAGCGACCAGCCCGGCGTTCCGCTCCGGGACGAAGATTACCTGATCCTGTCGACCATCCACTCGGCCAAGGGTCAGGAGTGGAAGTGCGTGCATGTCCTCAATGTGGTCGATGGCTGCATTCCCTCAGACCTCGGCGCCGGAACGACAGAGGAGCTCGAAGAGGAGCGACGTCTGCTCTATGTCGCCATGACCCGCGCGAAGGATGAACTGCACCTGCTGGTGCCGCAAAAGTTCTATGTGACCCAGCAATCGCGCTATGGCGACCGGCATCTCTATGCCCAGCGCACCCGCTTCATTCCGCGCTCTATGATACATCTGTTCGACGACGTGCTCTGGCCGCCGGTCACACCGGTGCGTGCGGACCTCGTGCCATCCCAACCCACGCGTGTCGACGTCGCAGCCAAGATGCGCAGCATGTGGTGATGCGGCCCGCGGCACCCGCGCCTCACTTACAACGCCAGACTCAACTGTTCGGCAACATCTGCGGGATCCGAATTGTCGGCAAAACCCGACAGGCTCAAACCCAGTAGCCGGATGCCTTTTCTGACTGGAAACACCGGCTCGAGAAGGGCATGGGCGACGGCTTCGACTTCGCCCCGTGTCCGCAACGGGTGCGGTGTCGTGCGGCTGCGGGTGATGATCTCGAAGTCGGCGTATTTAACCTTGAGCGTCAGCGTGCGCCCATAGAGGGCCTTGGCCTCGGCATGACGCCAGACCTTGTCGGTGATGGGCGCCAGTTTTTCCTTGGCTTCGGACAGGTCGTGCACGTCGTCAAAAAACGTGTTCTCGTCACCGAGGGATTTTCGGATTCGATCGGTTTTAACCCTGCGATGATCAATGCCACGGGCAATCCAGTAGTAATAGCTCCCCGCGGACCTGAACTTCTCCTGCAGGAAGGGTAGGGGCCTAGCCTTAAGATCGGCTCCAGTCTCGATGCCGAGCGCTTTCATCCGTGCTGCGGTAGCCGGACCGATGCCGTGGAACTTCTCGATCGGCAGGCTTTCGACAAACGCCGGGCCTTTCGCCGGCGAGATGACGAACTGTCCGTTGGGCTTGTTGTGCCCCGACGCCATCTTGGCCAGGAACTTGTTGTAGGAGATCCCGGCAGAGACCGTCAGGCCGGTCACCGCGAAAATCCTGGCCCGGATCGCCTCGGCAATTTCGCTGGCGATCGCCATCCCCTTAAAATTTTCGGTGACGTCGAGATACGCCTCATCAAGCGAAAGAGGTTCGACAAGCGCAGTGTATTCCCCAAAGATTTCATGGATCTGTGCCGACACCGCCCTATAAACCTCGAAACGTGGCTTGACGAAAATCAGCTCGGGGCATTTGCGCGCCGCGGTCACAGAGGGCATGGCGGAGCGCACCCCGAACTGGCGCGCCTCATAACTCGCAGCGGCAACCACCCCGCGCTTTTTTGGGCCACCCACGGCCACCGGTTTGCCGCGCAGCTCGGGATCATCGCGCTGTTCAACAGAGGCAAAGAACGCATCCATGTCGACATGGATGATCTTGCGGATGTCTCCGTCACCACGATTTGCTGTCGGCTCATCCCCAAGCTGCACGCTGATAGATCCTTGTAAGTGCTGATCAAGCTGCGCTAGCCACATCCGCTCGCACAAGAGTTGATCGGAGACCGATTGACTCTACGCTTGCGTTGCGCGAACAAAAGAGGAACATAACTTTCGTTCTCCCAATTGGAAAGACGCGCCGAACGGCGATATCATGGTCTCAGTCTCGAAAACCACAGCCATTGCCGAGCTGCGAGATCGTATTGCCGATCTTGAGGGCAACACTACGCTCGTGCGCAAAGCATTGGCCTTCGGGATACCCGAAATCGACAGCCGTCTGCCCAACGGCGGCTTGTCTCTGGGTGGTTTGCATGAGATCGCCGGCGGCGGTAATGGCGCCATTGATGGGTCGGCCTCAGCCCATTTTGCGGCCGGCATTGCTGCACGAACGCGCGGCAAGGTGCTCTGGTGCGTGACGCGCCAGGACCTCTTCGCGCCGGCGCTCGAGCAGGCCGGGCTGGCTGCCGATCGGGTCGTCTATGTCGAAGCCGGAGACGACAAGACACTTCTGGCCTGCATGGAAGAGGGCCTGAGGCACGGCGGGCTCGGCGCGGTGGTCGGCGAGATTGCCCGGTTGTCGATGACGGCGTCGCGGCGGTTGCAGCTGGCGGCCGAAGGCTCTGGGACGATCGGGATCGCACTGCGGCGCTGGCGACGGCAGACCGAGGCCATGGATTTCGGGCAACCCACTGCCGCGCTGACCCGCTGGCGCATCTCGGCATTGCCGTCACGCCCTTTGCCGGTGCCTGGGGTCGGCCGGGCGCGCTGGTTGGTGGAACTGATCCGGGCGAGGGCAGGGGAAAGTCTCGATATTGAAGTGGAGGCGTGCGATGGCTCGGGTCATCTCGGTCTTCCTGCCGAACTGGCCGATCGATCGGCTGCGGCGGGTGGCTGGCGACACAGCGCCGCCAGCTGACGCGCCCCTGGTGGTGGCCGCCAGGGAGAAAAACAGACGCGTCGTGGTGGCAGCAGATGCCACAGCGCAGGCTGCTGGTGCCCGCGTGGGTATGACCCTGAGCAAGGCTCAGGTTCTTGTGCGCGGCCTGATCGTCGTTGACGTCGATACCAAAGCCGATGCTGACAGCCTTGAACGGCTTGGCCTCTGGATGCTGCAACGCGTCAGCCCCATCGTGGCCCTCGACCCGCCCGACGGACTCATAATCAATTCCACTGGCGCCGATCATCTCCACGGCGGCGAGAATGCGCTGCTTGAGACCTTGCTGGGTCGGCTGACGATGTCGGGTGTGACGGCAAGGGCCGCGATCGCCGACACCTGGGGTACCGCCCATGCTCTGGCCCGTTTTGTCGCCAGCCCAAGCTTTGTCGCGCCTGTCGGACACGGCGAGGCAATATTGGCGCCCCTGCCACTGGAAGCCTTGCGTTTGCCAGCCCAGATGGCGCTCGATCTGCGCAAGCTCGGGTTTCGGTCGGTGGGCGATGTCCTGGCCCAGCCCCGCGCGCCTCTTGCGCTGCGGTTCGGACCGGAACTGGGGCGTCGGATCAATCAGGCTGTGGGCGAAATCGGTGAACTGATCGAACCGATGCGAGCGGAGGACTTGATCGAAGTGCGTCGTCCTTTTGCTGAACCGATCGGGGCTCCGGAAACGATCGCCCGGTATGTCGGCAAGCTGGTTGTAGCCCTGTGTTCCGAGCTCGAACTGCGCAGCTTGGGCGCCCGGCGCCTCGATCTTTTGTGTGCCCGGGTCGACAACACGATTGAGGCGGTCCGTGTTGGCATGGCAACGCCGGTCCGCGACATCAAGCGGTTGACCCGCCTGTTGTGCGACAAGATCGAAAGCATCGCACCAGGGTTCGGCATCGAGATCATGACACTCAGGGCGACCATCGTCGAACCGCTCGACCCGCGCCAGTCGACAGCCAGTCTGCTCGAGGAGACCGAACCCGACATCTCTGATTTGATCGATACGCTCTCGAACCGGGTTGGCGATCGGGCCATCTATCGGTTTTCTCCCGTCGCCAGCGATGTGCCCGAACGCTCGGTGGCCCGAATTGCGGCCCTGGCTCCCGAAGATGGTGGCGGATGGCCCAGTCACTGGCCGCGCCCAACGCGACTTTTGCTCCGACCCGAGCCGATCGAAACCATCGCCTTGCTGCCCGACAACCCGCCAGTCTCGATCACATGGCGAGGAATCCGACGTCGGGTCAAACGCGCCGATGGCCCCGAGCGCGTGTTCGGCGAATGGTGGAAGGCCGATGCCGAACTGGTGGCCGTCCGAGACTATTTCCGCATCGAGGACGATACCGGTGAGCGCTACTGGGTCTTTCGAGCCGGGGACGGGGAGAACGCCGAGACCGGTTCACACAAATGGTTCTTGCATGGGATTTTCGGATGAGCGCCCGCTACGCCGAACTTCAGGTCACATCTCATTTTTCCTTTTTGCGAGGCGCGTCGTCTGCTCAGGAACTTTTTGCCACAGCGGCGCTGATGAGGATCGAAGCGATTGGGATCGTTGATCGCAATTCTCTGGCCGGAGTGGTCAGAGCCTATGAAGCCGCCAAGGTAACGGGCGTGCGTCTGGTTGTGGGATGCCGGCTCGATCTGGTCTGTGGGACCTCGATACTGGTCTATCCGACCGATCGGCCCGCCTATTCGCGCCTGTGCCGGCTGCTGTCCTTGGGAAAGCATCGGGCGGGCAAGGGCAAATGTGATCTCCATTGGGATGATCTGGTTGCCTATGGCGAAGGCCTCATCGCCATTCTTGTGCCTGATCTTGCCGATGAGGTGTGCGGCATGCGGCTGCGCCGCTTGCGCGAGGCCTTTGGGGATCGGGCTTATCTCGCCTTGACGCTGCGGCGCAGGCCTAATGACCAGATGAGACTATATGAACTCTCTGTTCTGGCGGCGGGGATGGGGGTTCCCACGGTCGTTACCAATGACGTGCTGTTCCATGAGCCCGGACGCCGCGTCCTGCAGGATGTCGTCACCGCCATTCGGCACAACACCACGATCGATGCGCTCGGCCTGCGGCGCGAACGCCATGCCGACCGCTATCTCAAGCCACCGTCAGAAATGCATCGCCTCTTCGATCGTTACCCCGATGCATTGGCTCGCACGCTCGAGATCACCAGGCGCTGCACCTTTGATATGAGCGAGCTCGCCTATCAATACCCAGAAGAACGCGACGATCCGACCCTGACACCGCAAGAAACACTGGAAAAGCTGACATGGGAGTGTGCCGGCGAGCGTTATCCGGAAGGGGTTCCTGATGAGGTCGTTGCAACCCTGCGCCACGAATTGATGCTGATCGGCCAGCTCAACTATGCGCCCTATTTTCTGACGGTCAACAACATCGTGCGCTACGCCCGGTCACAGGATATCTTGTGCCAGGGCCGCGGGTCGGCAGCCAATTCAGCGGTGTGTTTTGTTTTAGGGATCACCGCGATCGACCCGGGTCGTAATGATCTGCTGTTCGAACGGTTCGTGTCCGAAGAGCGCCACGAGCCCCCCGATATCGATGTCGATTTCGAGCATGAGCGGCGCGAGACCGTCATCCAATGGGTTTATGAAACCTATGGCCGGGATCGGGCGGCGCTGTGCTCGACGGTGATCCGCTACCGCACCAAGGGCGCCCTGCGCGATGTAGGCAAAGCGCTGGGGCTGACCGAAGATCTGATCAAGACCATTTCGGGCCAGATCTGGACGTGGTCGGAAGAGGGGGTGCAGGATGCACACATCAAGGACCTCAACTTCAATCTTGCCGACCGCCGGCTACGGCTGACGCTCGATCTGGCGCGCCAGCTATCGGGCGCGCCCCGCCACCTCTCCCAGCATCCGGGCGGGTTCGTCCTCACCCATGACCGACTTGACGATCTCGTACCGATCGAACCGGCCTCGATGGAAGATCGCCAGATTATTGAATGGGACAAAGACGATATCGATACGCTGAAATTCATGAAGGTCGACGTGCTGGCGCTGGGCATGCTGACCTGCATGAAACGCGGCCTCGACCTTCTAGCTGAACACAAGGGCGCCACATACGATCTCGCAACGATCCCTGCCGAAGATCCGCGCACCTACGCCATGATCCGCAGGGCGGACACGCTCGGCACCTTCCAGATCGAATCCCGCGCCCAGATGAGCATGCTGCCGCGTCTCAAGCCGCGGACCTATTACGATCTCGTTGTCCAGGTCGCCATCGTGCGGCCCGGTCCGATCCAGGGCGACATGGTCCATCCCTATCTGCGGCGCCGGGCAGGGCTCGAAGCTGTGGAGTATCCGCGGCCGGAACTCGAAAAGGTTCTGGGGAAAACACTCGGGGTGCCGCTGTTTCAGGAGCAGGCGATGCGGGTGGCGATCGAGTGTGCGGGGTTTACGCCCGGCGAAGCCGACATGCTGCGCAAATCCATGGCGACGTTCAAGTTCACCGGCGGAGTATCGAAATTCCGCGATAAGCTTATTGATGGAATGGTTGCCAATGGCTATGAAAAAGCCTTTGCCGAACAGACCTTCAAACAGCTCGAAGGCTTTGGATCCTACGGATTTCCCGAAAGCCACGCGGCATCGTTCGCTTTGATCGCGTATGCAAGCGCCTGGCTCAAATGCTGGCACCCAGACGTGTTCTGCGCCGCACTGCTCAACAGCCAGCCCATGGGGTTTTATGCGCCGGCCCAGATCGTGCGAGACGCTCAGGAACACGGCATTGATGTCCGGCCGGTGTGTGTCAACACCTCGCGCTGGGACTGCACTTTGGAGCCATCCAGCAATCGAGATACCGACACATTTGCGGTTCGGCTCGGTCTGCGCATGGTGAAGGGCCTGTCGAACGCCAATGCTGCAGCGATTGTGGCCGCCCGTGCTGACAAAGACTATGCAAGCATTGATGATCTCTGGCGCCGGGCAAGGGTGCCGGTCGCGGCATTGAGCCAGATTGCTGAGGCCGATGGATACCTCACCAGCTTTGGCCTGTCCCGCCGCAATGCACTCTGGGCAATCAAGGGCCTGCGCGATCTCGAATTGCCGCTGTTCGCCGCTGCTTCAAAGCGAGAGGGCACGACCGTTTCCGAGGCCAGCGAGCCAGCGATCGCTTTGCGGTCCATGAGCGATGGCAGCGAGGTGGTCGAAGACTATCGTCATGTCGGCCTTTCGCTTCGCACCCATCCAGTTTCTTTTCTACGCCCGGATTTGACAAAAAGGCGCATCGTCACTTGCGCAGATGCGATGACGGCGCGTGATGGGCGCTGGCTTGAAACGGGAGGCATCGTTCTGGTGCGCCAGCGTCCGGGCAGCGCCAAGGGCGTCATATTCATCACCCTCGAAGACGAGACGGGCATCGCCAATCTGGTTGTGTGGAAAAAAGTGTTCGAACAGCACCGGCGGACCATCTTGTCGGCGGGCATGATCTCGGTGAGGGGTAAGATCCAGCGAGAGGGCGAAGTGGTCCATCTCGTTGCCCACCACATCCACGA
>JACYYK010009891.1_pt3 | contig 11804 bp, 10 predicted proteins | sample 8236871 | NCBI WGS metagenome assembly JACYYK01 (sample SAMN14103087, study PRJNA606662) | landfill metagenome | isolation source: landfill solid waste inoculated with endophyte fungus Paravalsa indica | place: India:New Delhi, Okhla landfill site | collected 2017-11-05 | reverse complement strand
AGACGCTCGATCACCGGCTCGGCCAGCGACGGCTCGTGGACCATCACCACGTCGCAGTCGTCCTCGATCGTCGCGAACCAGGCCGCGAACGCCGCCTTGTCGTAGTCGCTGATCGCCGTGCCGCGGTCCCGGTAGCCGTTGCTCGCACGGCGCAGGTTGGGGCTGCCGTAGCCGGCGACCCGCAGGCCCCCGACCCGTGCGGTCCTGGCGCCGTAGCGGCCGCCGGGCAGCAGCCGGCCGCGCGCGGTCAGGACGATCGCGCCCTCGGCGGCGAGGGTCCGCAGCGAGCGGTCGGAGTCGTGGTTGCCGGCGATCATCACGAACGGATCTCCCGCCGCGACCACCGACCGCACCGCGCTGACCTCGAGCGGGGAGCCGGTGTCGGTCAGGTCGCCCGCGAACAGCACCGGGCCGCCCGCGGCGGCGCGCCGCAGCGTCGGCGTCAGCAGCACGTTGTTGTGCATGTCCGATGCGATCGTCAGCCGCGGCCGGTCCGACAGGTCGGGACGGTCGGCGGGGTCGATCACGAGTCGCGCCAGTCCCTTGATCTGATCGGCGAAGCCGGCGCTGACCACGTCGGACGAACGGCCCGCCGCGGTGATCGCCTCGAGCGCCACCGGGATGTCGGCACCGTGCGCGTAGTAGACGGGATCGGGCAGGTCGCCACGCGGGGCGAGCAGCAGGGCGACCGCCGCGACCCAGCCGAGGGCGACGGTGACCACCGGGATCGCCCACCAGCGGTGGCGGGCCCACCGGCCGGGGCGCGGCGCCGTGCCCCTGGACGCGGCGGCGGTGGCGGCAGCAGCCGTGGTGGTGGCGACCGAGGAGTCCACCGTCGGGTCACCGGTCGCGATGTCGGAGGTCGAGGTCGCGACATCGGTGGTTGCGGCGTCCGGCGCCTGGTCCGGCGCGACCAGATCGCCGCGCAGCGGACGGACGGCCGCCGCGACCAGCAGTCCGAGGGCCAGCGCGGCCGCGCCGGCGACCGCCGCGAGCAGCTTCAGGTAGCTGGTGAGCGCCGCCGTAGCCTCGTCGCGCAGCGTGTCGATCGTCGTCGACCCACCGCCCGCGATCGCCGCCGCGGCCTCGCGGTCGACCGCCTGCACGCCCACGTTCAACCGCGCCGGGAACGCCACGCCCGGGAACCGCACGCCCCAGTCCACCAGCGGGACGTAGACGTCCAGCGCGCCCCGGTGGAACGGGCTGACCGACAGGCTGATCGTGCCGACCGACAGCCGGTAGCCGGCCGAGAACGACCACAGCGCGAGCAGGCCGCCGACGACCGCCCCGAGGGCGACGATCGCGCTCCAGAGCAACGATCTCAGGGGCAGTCGGCGGACAACGCGCATACGGACGACGGAGCCCGTCGCGAATCGTGACTCCGTTCTCGGAACAGGCTACGCCGACTCGCCGTACCGGCGCGCGACGGCCCGCCGCGGATCGGACCATGCCGGGTGCGCGACCCGGCGCGGCGGCCCGCAACTTTGTGTGGTCGCGGTCGCGACCTCCGGTCGACGAGATCGCCGTGCGCCGACCGTAGCGTCGGCGGCATGCACCACCCCGCTGGGAGACCTTGGGCGCCTCTGACCTGCTCAAGGTCTCCCAACCCCGAAGCCTCCGACCAACCCCAACCCGACCCGACCCGACCCCGCTCATGCTCATGAACCACACGTCTCAACGCCCCCGATCCCCCCGTCGTGCCCGCCGCGCGGCCGTCGCCGCCGCCGCGGCCACCGCGGTGGCCCTGGCCGCCGCGCCCGCCGCCTCGGCCGAGTCGATCGTCTTCGTCAAGGACGGCAACGTCTGGCTGACCGCACCCGACGGCAGCCGGCAGCACCAGGTCACCGCCGACGGCACCGCCGAGTCGCCCTACCGCTCGCCGAGCCAGGCCGACGACGGCACGATCGCCGTGTCGCACGGCCAGCTGATCAAGCGGATCCAGCAGAACGGCCGGGTGATCAACACGATCGACCCGCCGGCGCTCGTCGACTCGACGAGCCGCCCGGTCGACGGCGTGCCCGTCGCCGTCGCGATCAGCCCCGACGGGTCGAAGATCGCCTACTCGTTCTCGTCGTACTCCTGCCCGATCGCGTGGGAGTGCGGCGCCCGCGCGGTCACCGGCATCACCCACGCCGATCGCTTCACCCCGGCCGAGGCGTTCGCGACCGCCACCTTCGGCAACCCGCGCTGGGTCGGCAACCACCGGCTGCTGGTCACCGGCGGCGAGAACTGGCACGTCAACCTGATCGACATCGCGCCCGGGTCGGCCGTCGTCAACTGGTTCAACGACCGGATCTACTTCGACGACACCAGCGACCTCGGCGAGGGCGCGGTCTCACGCGACGGTCGTCGCGTGGCGGCGATCCACGGCTACGACGGCGAGTGGCCCGGCTCGGTCCGACGGATGATCTGGCTCAACGCGATCGGCGACACGCTGGCGGGTCCGCTGCGCCAGCCGGTCCCGGACCCGGTCTGCCTGACCCCGCCGATCCGCGGCACGCACAGCCCGACCTGGTCGCCGGACGGCAGTGGCCTGGCGTTCACGCGGCCCGACGGGCTGCACGTCGCGCGCAACGTCCCGTCGACCGGCGCGGAATGCGGCGCGTTCAGCCCCCAGCTGGTGGTCGCCGGCGCGATCGAGCCGCACTGGGGGCCGGCCGCGATCGACCCGCAGCCGATCCCCGGTCCGCAGCCGCCGCCCCAGCCGAACCCCAACCCCAATCCGAAGCCGTACCCGACGCCCGACGGCAAGGCGCCGGCAGCAAAGAAGGCCTCGCTGTCGGTCGTCGGCGCCGCGAGCCGCAAGACTGTCGCGCGCAAGGGCCTGCGCGTCCGCGTCAAGGGGCTCGCGGCCGGCAAGAAGGTGACGGTGCGACTGCGGGTCGACGCCAAGGCCGCCAAGCGCCTGAAGCTCGGCAAGAAGGGGGCCACGCTCGCCAGCGGGTCGGCGAAGGCGTCGAAGAAGGGCGTCGCCACCGTGCGACTGAAGCTCGGCAGGAAGGCGGCGAAGGTGGTCCGCAACCACAAGGGCAGGATCGCCGCCAAGCTCACGGCGCCCGGCGCGACGACGAAGAAGGTGACGCTGCGATGACCCCCTCGGTTCGTGCGGTCCTCGCCGCCGGCCTGGCGGCGGTCGGCCTGGTCGGGACGTCGGCGCTCGACGCGCACGCCGTCGCCATCCCGACCGGCTTCAGCTCCGAGCCCGTCGCCGGCTCGCGCGCCGCGACGCAGGGCGGCCCGCTGCTCAAGCCGACCAACCCGAAGTGCGTCAAGCGCAAGGCCGAGAAGAACAAGCGGCTCTGCGGCGGGCCGTTCCGGGACACGCCGCGCCGGAAGTGGTGGGACGCGCCGCCGCGGTTCCGGATCGTCGACATGTCGATCATCGGCACGATGAAGATGGAGGCGCTGAGCGACGACGACATGCGCTTCAACGGCGAGGGCGAAGTCTGGCTCAGCGCCCGCAAGGGGTTCAAGGGGACGTTCAAGATCCCGAAGCCGACCACGGCCGGGATCGGCGTCGGGTCGGCCGTGGCCAAGCCGCTCGACTGGACCAGCCGCTCGACCGGGGCCTGGATCACCAGCGTCGGCGACGAGTACGGCTGCGGCGCGAGCCTCGAGAACGGGCCGTTCGCGCCGAGCGGGCTGGCCCCGCTGATCGGCAGCAACCCGAAGAAGGACGAGATCAGCATCAACTGGAACCTCGGCGGCCCCGCGTTCCAGTGCGACAAGGACCTGGTCGATCCGCCGCCGTTCGACGAGAAGTTCTCCGACTCGTCGCTGATCCGCTACCGCGCGTCGGCGTTCCGCGGCCACAAGCTGGTCCGGTTGCCGGTGACGGCCAAGTGGAGCAACGAGTCGGGCACCACGCGGACGACGGTCGAGTGGTCCGGGCACGTCCTGCTCCAGCGCGTGCGGTGATCGGCGTGCGGCGAGCCGGCCGGCGCACCCCCGCCAGGCTCGCCGCGCCGACGGCGGACGCCGTAGGCTGGCCGCACGATGCGCCCAGCCCGACCGTTGCCCGTCCGATGATCCGCGTCGCGATCGCGGACGACGAAGCCCTGATCCGCGGCGGGCTGCGCTCGATGCTCGACGCCGAGCCGGACCTGGAGATCGTCGGCGAGGCCGCGTCCGGTCGCGAGGCCGTCGAGCTGGCGAAGCTCAAGCGGCCCGACGTCGTCCTGATGGACGTGCGGATGCCCGGCATGGACGGGATCGCCGCGACGGAGCGGATCGTCGGCGAGGGCCTGCCGTCGCGCGTGCTCGTCGTCACCACGTTCGACCTCGACGACCACGTCTACGCCGCGCTGCGGGCCGGAGCGAGCGGCTTCCTGCTCAAGGACACCGATCCCGACCGGCTCGCCGACGCGGTGCGGACGGTCGCGTCGGGGGACGCCCTGCTGTCGCCGCGCGTGACGCGCCGGCTGGTCGAGCACTACGTCGCCCGCCCGACCCCGAGCGCCGGCGCCGCCGAGCGGCTCGCGACGCTGACCGAGCGCGAGCACGAGGTCCTGCTGCTCGTGGCGCGCGGGCTGGCCAACGCCCAGATCGCCGCGCGGATCCACCTCAGCGAGGCGACGGTCAAGACCCACGTGACCCGCGTCCTGACGAAGCTCGGGTTGCGCAGCCGCACCCAGGCGGTCGTCTTCGCCTACGAGTCGGGTCTGGTCCAGGCCGGCGACGCCGCCGACGCGCTGCCGTAGCCCGTGGCCGCCCCGCCGACGATCCGGGTCGGTCCCGTGCCGGTCCCCGCGCCCCCGCCGCGAGTGGTCCTGGCGATCGCGCTGCTCGCCTGGGGCGTCACCGAGGCGTTCGTGCTCGACGGGTCGTGGCCGCTCGGCGCGCGGATCGGCTTCGCGGTCGTCACGCTGACGCCGATCTTCCTGATCGACCGCTGGCCGTGGGCCGTCGTGGCGATCCTGCTCGTGGGAACCGCGATCGAGCTCCAGCACGACGTGCTGGGGATGAGCGTCAGCCCGATGCAGGGCATCGTGATCGCCGGGTGGGTGGCGGGCGCGACCGTCGCCGAGCGGACACGCTCGATCGGGGCGCTGATCGCCGTGACGGTCCTCGCGCTGGCCGTGACCCTCGGACTCAGTCCGTTCGGAGTGATGCTCGCCTGCGTACTCGGCTGGGCCGGTGCGCGGGCCACCACCAGCGTCCGGGACCGGCGGGCCGAGGCGCTCGGCGTTCTGCGAACCGCCCGCCACACGAGCGCCGAGCTGCGCCGCTCGGAGGTCGACGCGGAACGCCGCCGTCTGGCCCGCGACCTCGACGTCGCCGTGCTGCGGGCCGCGCGTCGGATCGGCGCCGAGGCACGCCGGGCCGAGGCGCTGCTCGACCGCGATCCCGCCGCCGCGGCCGCGGCCCTGCGCTCGATCGCGGGGACCGTCCGGGCCGCGATGACGCAGATGCGCGAGGCCCTGGCGGTGCTGCGGTCCGACGACGGCGACGACGGCGGCAGTCCGCAGCCGGACGGACTGGCGACGGCGATCGCCACGCTGCGCGGGCACGGCGTGCCGGTCGGGGTCCACGACCGCGGAGCCGACGACGAGCCCGCTACGGCGCTGGCCACCGCGCGGATCCTCGAGATCGTGGCGCGCAGCCCGTGGCGCCCGTACCGGATCGACCTGCGACGCACCGAGCACGGTGCCTGGATCCGGCTGCGCGGCCGGGGCGCGGTGACCGCGGACGAGCGGCTGGCGTTGACCCGCTGCGCCGAGCGCGCACGGCTGCACAGCGGCACCGTGCGCGTGCGCCGGCGGCCCCGCCCGTGGGATCTTCATGCGCGCACCACGACGGTGCACGTTCCGGTGCTGACCCGGTCTCCGCGCCGGGGACCGGGACCCGCAGGGATCGTCGCCGGCGTGTTCGCCGCGGTCGGGACCGCGGTCGACGTCGTCACCGGGGACTCGGTCGCGATCGTTCCCGGAACCGAGCCGACCACCCTTGCCATCGCCGCCTCCTCGCTGCTGACCGGTGTCGCCGTCAGCGCGGCGTGGGCCCGGCGGACCGCGCCGCTCGTGGCGCTCGCCGTCGTCGCGTTCGTCCGCGGTTGGATCGTGAACTTCGTCGGGCTCGACGCGACGACGTTGCCGTTGATGGCCTTCACCGCGTTCGTCACGCCGTTGTGGCTGCGCGACGGGCGGCAGCGGTGGGCCGTCGGCGCGGCCCTCGCCGTCACCGGCGCGGCGGTCGTACTCCTGGCCTGGGACGACCCGAGCAGCTCGATCGGCGTCAGCGACGTCGTGATCATGGCGATGTCGCTCGCCGTGCCCTGGGCGATCGCAACCGCCGTGCGCGAGGCCGCCGACGACGCTTCGCGGCTGACCGTGCTGCGCTGGGCGACCGCCCGCGACGACCTGATCGCCGCCCAGCAGGCGGTCGACGACGAGCGGCGCCGGGTCGCCCGCGACCTGCACGACCTGGTCGGCCACGGCCTGTCGCTGGTCAGCGTGCAGGCGTGGGGTGCCGAGCGCGCGCTGCCGCAGGACGTCGCACGCGCCCGCCAGGGGATCGCGGCGATCCTGCGGGTCGTGTCGAGCGCCGTCAACGAGCTGGAGCGCCTGGTGGTCCCGTGGGAGGACGAGCCGGACGAGCTCGATGAGCTGCGCGCCGCCGGCGCGGACGAGCCTCCCGTGGCCGCACGCCCGGCCGGCCCGGCGCCCGACGGCGGAGGCGGCGCGGATGGCCGAGCGCTCGGCGACGTGATCGAGGAGGCTCGCCGCTCCGGCCTGCCGGTGACGTTCGACGGGGACGACGCGGAGAGCCGGACGCTCCGCTCGTGGCCCGAGCCGGTGGCGACCGCGCTGCGCCGTGTCGTTCAGGAGAGCCTGACCAACGTGGTTCGCCACGCGGGCCCGGTCGAGACCACCGTCCGGCTGCGGGCGGAGTCCGACGCGATCGTGCTGGAGATCGCCAACCGATCGGGGCGGCCGGTGGTCGCCCCCGGTCCGTCGAGCGGCCTCGGCCTGGTCGGGATGCGGGAGCGGATCGAGGCCCTCGGGGGAACGTTCGCGGCGGGCACGCAGGGCGACCGGTTCGTGGTCGTCGCGCGGGTGCCGCTGTCCGACGCGCACACGATCGGCACGAACTGACCCTGGAGTCGTCACAGGGGCCGGGGCGATGGTCGTCCCATGACCGTTCTCATCGAACCCAGGACCGACCCTCGACATCTGATGCGCGGATCTGTAGCATCACGCATCATGCCCCGCACGACACTCGACATCGACGCCACCGTCCTCCGCGAGCTCAAGCGCCGGCAGCAGCGCGAGGGGAAGTCGCTCGGTCGGCTCGCCTCCGAGCTGCTGGCCGTAAGCCTGGCCGCCGACGCGCCGGCCGACGCGCCGGCTCCGCTGACGTGGATGGCCCGCCCGATGGGCGCACGGGTGGACCTGGACGACAAGGACGCCCTCCACGCCGCACTGGACCGCCGATGAGCATCACCGTCGACGCCAACGTCCTGCTCTACGCGTCGGACGCCGGCAGCCCCCGCCAGGCGCTCGCCCTCGACGTGCTGCGCAAGCACGTCGAGGGCCACGGGCTGCTCTACCTCTTCTGGCCGGTGACCCTCGCGTACCTGCGGATCGCCACGCACCCATCGATCTTCGAGCGTCCGCTCAGCCCCGCCGAGGCCACCGCGAACGTCCGCGGCCTGGTCGAGCGACCCAACGTCCGCACGCCCGGCGAGGACGAGCGCTTCTGGCCTGCGCTCGAGGACGCGGTCGACGCCACCACCGCGCGCGGCAACCTGATCCCCGACGCCCACATCGTGGCCCTGATGCGTGCCCACGGGGTGCGCACGATCATCAGCCACGATCGCGACTTCCGAAAGTTTCCCGGGATCGACGTGCTCGACCCGTTCGCGGACTGACCACGGCGGCCCCGGCTAGGGGCGACCGGCGCCGGGACCGGGGGCCGACGGCATGGTGGGGCGGTGGCGGTCGCCCGACGGGGCCTTCCAGATCCGGTCGCCGAGCAGGGTCAGCGCGGCCGGGGCGAGCAGCAGGCGCACCAGCGTGATGTCGACGAGGATCGCGCTGGCCAGGCCGAAGCCGGACATCTTCATCGTGGTGTCGGCGTCGGTGGCGAAGCCGAGGAAGACCGCGATCATGATCGCGCCGGCCGCGCTGATCACCTTGCGGGTTCGAGCCGTGGCCTCGGCGACCGCCGCCGGCACGTGACCGGCGAGATCCTCGCGCGCGTCGCCGGTCGGGGCCGCCACGGACCGCGGCACGGCTCGAGACACCCGCAGGAGCCACTCCTCGCGCACCCGCGAGAGCAGGAAGACGTTGTAGTCGGTCGAGAGCCCGAAGAGGATCGCGAACATGAAGAGCGGCACGTAGGGCACCACCGGCTGGATCTCGACACCGATCAACGACGTGCCGACGCCGGTCTGGAACAGCAGGTGGATCACGCCGTAGGCCGCGGCGATCGCGACCAGGTTGAGCACGGCGGACAGCACCGCGACCTTGAGCGAGCGGAAGGTCGCCGTCAGCAGCAGCAAGGACAAACCGACGACCACCAGCGCGAAGACGGGCAGCCGGTCGCTGATCCGCTGCGCTTCGTCGACCAGCCGAGCGTTGTAGCCGCCGACGAGCGCCCGCGCGTCCGTGCCCTCCAATGCCGCCGGGATCGCGTCGTCGCGCAGGTCGCGGACCAGGTCAGCCGTCGCCGAATCCTGCGGCGAACTCGTCGGGAAGACCGTCACGAGGGCGGTATTGCCACTGTCGTCGACCACCGGTCGCGTGGCGGACGCGACTCCGGGGACCGCGGCGACGGCCCGCCGAACCGCGTCGCCGACCGCCTCTGCGTTCCCGGACGCCCGGCCTGCCCCTTCGCCGCCCTCCTGCGCGTTGCGACCGTCGCGCGAGTCCACGCCGCCCCCGCCGTCACGCGCGTCGACCGCGATCACCAGCGGCCCATTGAAGCCGGGACCGAACGCCGCGGCGAGCCGGTCGTAGGCGACCCGCTGGGTCTCGCTCGTCGGCAGGTTGCCGTTGTCGGGCTGGCCGAGCTCGAGGCTGGCCGCGGGGATCGCCAGCGCCACCGCGATCACCGCGCCGAGCAGCAGCGCGGACTTCGGACGGGCGACGGCGAAGACGGGCTTCGCGGGAGCCACGGGGTGACCGGGAGCGGTTCGCCGGTCGCTGGCCGGCAAGCCGTTCCCGGATCCGCCGTCGTCCACGGCCGTCGTCGCGCCGGCGGTCCCGGCGGCCGTGGTCGCACGGGCGACCGTCCCCCGCTCCCGCCGCGGCAGCATCTTGCGGCCGGCTGCGGCGAACAACGGCGGCAGCAGTAGGACCGCGACGAGCGACGCGACCAGGACGAAGCCGCCGGCCACGACGCCGACCTTGCCGACGAACGGGATCCCCGTGACGAGCAGGCCGCTGATCGAGATCAGCACGATCGCCGCGGCGGTGACCGCCGAGTGCCCGGCGGTCGCGTTGGCGGTCACCGCCGCCTCGGCCGGGGACCGACCGCGTCGCAGCTCCTCCTGGTGCCGCGCCGCGCTGAGCAGCGCGTAGTCGATCCCGGCGCCGAGGCCGAGCATCGCCGCCATCGTCGGCGCCAGGCTCGGGATCTCGACGCCGTTGGCCGCCAGCCCCATCAGCCCGAAGCCGAGCGCCAGGCCGACGAACGCGGTCAGCAGCGACGACAGCGCCGCGCGGACCGAGCGCAGGACGAGCAGCAGCAGGAGCAGCGCGACCACCACGCCGGCCAGCTCGCCGATCGGGATCGCGCCTTCGTTGCCCGCATCGACGATCGGGCCCGCCATCGCGACCTCGACGCCGGCGTCGTCCAGCGGAGCGGTCGCGTCCTCGAGCCGCTCCCGCGGGCCCGCCTGCAGCTCGTCCGCGGTCTGGTCGTAGGTGACGGTGGCGAAGGCGGTCCGACCGTCCGGTGCGACCCGGCCATCGGCCAGCGGATCGTCGACCGTACTGACGTGGGGCTGCGCATCGATCTCGTCGAGCGCGGTGCGGATCGCGTCCGCGCGCGGCCCGGAGCGCAGGTCGCCGTCGGCCTGGAAGACGAGGGTCGCGTTGTCGCCGCCCTGGTCGGGGAAGCGCTCCGCGATCAGGTCCTGGGCCTGCTGGGACTCGATGCCCGGAACGTCGAAGTCGTCGACGGTCGGGCCGCCGGCCGCGACGCCGACGGCGGTGATCGCGATCAGCAGGACGAGCAGGCCGGCGATCGCGCGGCGGGGACGGCGGGTGGTCGCCGTGGCGAGCCCGCGAAGCAGGGAGGACATGACCCGAACATAACTAGACGCAGTCCTAAAATCGACGGAATCCAGGGAATCGGCGGGCGATCCCCTCGCCGTTCGGGGGAATTCCCCCCGATTTGGGCGCGGCCGGTGCCCGGTCCGCGCCCATCGCTGCTTCCGGGCGTTCGCTGCCGGCTGCCGGGCCGGCGCCCCACCGCTAGCTCGGGCGGTACCCGATCCGCTCGAGCCCGCCCTCGACGAACGCCGCGACGTCGTCGAGCAGCCGGTCGATCTCGTCCGCCGCGATCGGGCCGCCCTGCGCCTCCATCCGCCGCGCCGCCTCCTGCTCGAAGGCGGCGAGCGCAGCGGTCAGCGACCCCGCCACGAGCCGCGGCGCGAGCGGATGCGCCGTCGGCATCGTCCGCGCGAGGGCGTCGCCGATCACCGTCTCGATCGTGCCGAGCAACCGCGAGCGCGCGGCGCCGACGGCCGGAACCTCAGCAGCCAGGCGGTGCTGGAGCAGCAGGTCCGGCTCGACCCACCCGGCCAGCGTGCGCAGCCAGCCCCGAACCACGACGATCACGGTCTCGGCATCGTCGGCGTCGGCCAGCGCCGCGCGCAACGCCTCGCTGGCGGCCGGCGCCTGACCGAAGACGATGTCCTCCTTGGTCGGGTAGTACGCGAACGCGGTNNGAACAGCGCCATGGCCGCCTCGTGGATCGCGGCGAAGGTGCGTTGACGCTTGCGCTCGCGAAGCCCGGCCATCGACGTACGAGTCTAGGCGCCGAACGCACGCCGCGGATCGGACTCGCGTCGAGCACCACGGGATCACGGAGCGACACCCAGCCTGGGAGAGCTCGAGCGGGTAGGACCCGCCCAACGTCTCCCAGGCGCCGTGCCGGTCAACTGGCGAGCACCTGTGGGCTCGCCTCCTTGACCTTCTGCACCGTCCACTTCATCGTGCGGATCGCCCGCGGATGGCAGACGGTGGTGGTGGCCAGCAGATCGCTGTCGCTGATCGCCTGCGCGCCCTGGCCGAGCACCGTCCACGCCAGCGAGACCCGGCAGGCGGCGAGGTGCAGGTCGCGCATGTCCCGGAGCAGCAGGACGCCCGGCTCGGGCCGCCGACCGACCAGCTCCGATCCGGCCTCGCGCAGCCGGGCGAGCACGCCGTGGCCGTCATCGGGGTCGGCGTCGTCGGGATCGAGCCCGACGCCGTAACGCTCGGCGTGCGGCGCGAGCTGCCGCACCCGCTCCTCGACCCAGCCGCTCAGCATCCGCGTCAGGTGGAAGACATCGTGGTCGGTCCGGTGGCGCTCACCGACCTTCCGCAGCTCGCCGGCCAGATCCCGCTCCGCGTCGCGGAGCTCTTCGAGGGCGACCGCGATCTTCATGCCGGGAACTCCTCCGTGACGTCGGCCTCGCCGCCGCCGTTGGTGGGCGGGAGCGACGTCACCGGCTCCGACGCCGTGCCGGTCGGCGCGGGCGCGACCCGGCCGTTCGCGTCGGCGACCTTCTCGACCCGGCAGGCCGCGGTCTTGAAGATCGGCTGCTTGGACGCCGGGTCCCACTCGGTGATCGTCAGCTCGTTGGCCGCCCG
>JACYYK010011913.1_pt1 | contig 11821 bp, 11 predicted proteins | sample 8236871 | NCBI WGS metagenome assembly JACYYK01 (sample SAMN14103087, study PRJNA606662) | landfill metagenome | isolation source: landfill solid waste inoculated with endophyte fungus Paravalsa indica | place: India:New Delhi, Okhla landfill site | collected 2017-11-05 | reverse complement strand
TATTATGCATCCTTCCAATATGTAACATTAATTAGTGGTCAACTAGCCGCCTTAGCGATTCAGGGGATTTTGCAATTCTTCTTAAGTGAACCAGAACTACGCGCATGGGGATGGCGAATTCCATTTGTCATCGGGGCGTTAGGAGCTGTTTTAGTTCTTTATCTGCGTTTATCAATGGATGAGACGCAACAGTTTGAATCGACTGCCAATCAAAAAGATAAATCTTCTCGTGGCTCATTACGGGCACTAATGCAATATCCGGGTCAAGTCCTGACAGTGATTGGCTTGACCTTTGGAGGAACGATTGCCTTTTATACGTATACGACATACATGCAAAAATACATGATCAATACACTTGGGCTACCTAATCGCACAGTAACGACTATTAATTTCTTGGCGCTATTTATTTTTATGGCCCTTCAACCATTGTTTGGTGCGATTTCCGATAGAATTGGACGTAAACCGTTGTTGTATTGGTTTGGTATTATGGGGACGTTGCTAACGGTGCCAATATTTGTCGGCTTGAAGTACTTCTCAAGTCCCATGATGGCTTTTCTATTAATGTTGGGTGGTTTATTGATCGTCAGTGGTTACACATCTATTAACGCCATTGTGAAGGCAGAAATGTTTCCAACTGAAATTAGAGCCTTAGGAGTTGGCTTACCATATGGATTAACGGTTGCACTCTTTGGTGGAACGGTTGAATATGTCGCCCTTTGGACTAAGAGCATTGGTCATGAAAATATTTTCTTTTTCTATGTTTCCTTTGCGGTGCTAGTCAGTTTGTTAGTTTATGTCCGGATGCTTGAAACTTCAAAGAGTTCCCATTTAGAAAAATAAATAAATGACAAAGAGTTGGAACAATTTCTTCAGTTCCAACTCTTTTTATTGTCTCTTAATTCAAGAGACATATGTAACCAGTTGCAAAGGTGCAAATGTTATAATTTGCACAGGTGAGAAAAAAAGAAAAATCGCTTGTTGTGAATATTCTAACCGTGCGACAATAGTAGCAGCATTTATATAAAAAAGGTATTTCGTGAGAGGGGACAACATGTTAATTGCTATTAATGTATTAAGTATCCTGGTATTTATCGGGGTGGCTTATCTATTTTCGAATGATAAAAAGAACGTGCAGTGGAAATCTGTCGGTATCGTTCTGGTATTAGAGTTATTTTTGGCTTGGTTTTTTACACAGTTCAAGGCTGGTCAAATTGCTGTGCAAGGAGCCGCTGACGGCTTTAATTGGCTGGTTGATGTGGCATCAGAAGGTATCGCATTTGCCTTACCGGATTGGTTAACGGCCAACAATGGTGATCCTAATTTCGTAACTTCGGCTTTGCTACCAATTTTGCTAGTTGTGCCATTGTTCGATATTTTAACTTATTTTGGTATTCTACCATGGATTATTAAGTGGATTGGAAAGGCATTGACCTTCATTACCGGACAACCTAAGTTTGAGGCATTTTTCTCAATCGAAATGATGTTCTTGGGTAATACAGAGGTATTAGCAGTTTCTAAGAATCAGTTAGAGCAGATGTCAGCGAGACGTAATTTTACCCTAGCAATGATGTCGATGAGTTGTGTGACGTCAGCTATTATCGGTTCATATACGCAAATGGTGCCAGGAGAATACGTTTTGACAGCCGTACCGCTGAACATTTTAGGAGCGATTGTGATTACGGCAATTTTGAATCCAACCAAGGTTGAACCTGAAGATGATGTCATTGTTAAAGTTGATTCACAAAATGGTAAAAAAGAGCCATTTTTCTCATTCTTGGGTGATTCAATTCTTGGTGCAGGTAAATTGATCTTAATCATTACCGCAACGGTTATTTCTTTCGTTGCTTTGGCCGCATTAATTGACCGCCTATTTAGTTTGACTGGCTTCAACTGGTTGACGCTTGAAAACATCTTCGGTGTTATCATGTTCCCATTTGCCTGGTTGTTAGGTTTCAATGTACAAGATGCCTTCCAAATGGCCCAATATATGGGAACTAAGTTAGTGACGAACGAGTTCGTGGTGATGGGAGATATCTCAAAGTCAATTATGGCAAGTAAGGGACTATTTTCTAGTGAACACGCTCGAATTGTTATGACTGTATTCCTAACGAGTTTTGCTAACTTTGGAACGATTGGTATGATTCTTGGTGCCTTTAAAGGATTGGTTAATAAGGAAAAGAATGAATATATCAGTTCACGCGTCGGTTATATGCTATTATCTGGTGTACTTGTTTCATTGCTTTCAGCTGCAACAGCTGGACTGTTCGTTTGGTAAAAATTAGTTAGGGTCGTTAACGATTTAAAGGAGGAGTGTCATGCCATCTGTAATATTAGATATGGATCCTGGTATTGATGATGCAGCCGCTATTGCGGTGGCGGTTAATCATCCGGATTTAGATGTTAAGTTAATTACGACGGTTGCTGGCAATGTTTCGGTAGATAAGACAACTAAAAATACGTTGAAGTTATTGTCATTTTTTGATGCGGATATTCCGGTAGCAATGGGAGCCAAAGCCCCCTTGAAAAAGGAATTTGTAGATGCATCTGCCATCCATGGCAGTTCTGGTATGCCGGGTTATGATTTTCCTGAACCCCAACAGAAACCCATTGATTTATCAGCAGTTGAAGCTATTCACCAAGTGATTGCACAAACGGATGAAAAAATAACACTGATTGCAACGGGTTCGTACACTAATATTGCTGAGTTTATCCAACAGTATCCCAATGATTTAAACCAAGTTGAACAGTTGATTTTAATGGGTGGCAGTATTTCCGGTGGTAATTGTAGTTCGGTTGCTGAGTTTAACGTCTTTACAGATCCAGATGCAGCGAAAATCGTGTTCGAAGCACCAGTTGAAAAGACGATGATTGGTTTGGATGTGACGCTCAAAGCATTGATCACGCCTGAGACCCTTAATATAATCAAGGACATGGGGAAGTCAGGCGATATGCTGTATAAAATTATTGCGGCATATGAAGATATTCATGCAGGTGGTAAACCCATGCATGATGTGAATACGATTCTGTATGCACTTGAGCCAGATTTAATCGTTACCAAGGAAATGAATATTGATGTGGCAACTGATGGTCCAGCAATTGGTGCGACCGTGGCTGATATCCAAAATAGATGGCATCAACCGGGTACGCATAATGCGAAGGTCGGTGTTGATATCGATGCCGAAAAATTTAATCAATGGTTTATTGAACAGGTAGCGCGCATGCCGCAGTAGATAACAAAGAAAGACCAGAACAAGAAAAATTGTTCTGGTCTTTTTGTCTGTCATGATGTGTTTAATATTTGTCCAACAAATCAATCGCTGTTTGTTTGTCTGTAATCAGAACATTTGCATAGCCACCAGTTAAAGCACCATGAATCGAAATCAATTTCTTTTTGGCACCAGCGACTAAAATGGAATAATCCTTTTGACGAAGGTTTTCCAGATCAATACCAATAGTGCGGTTGTCCAAATCTTGATTAACGATTTGTCCGTTTTCATCAATAAAACGTGACACAATATCACCAACGGCACGTTCATGAATGGCATCAATTTCGTCAGGGTTTAGATAGCCAAGACCAAATAACTGCTCGTGGTCTTGAATCGTCCCAGTTGTATAAATCGCGATGTTACTTTGCTTCCCAGTTTCATAAATTTCATGAATAAACTTATCTTTAATGACGATGTCTTTGGTAATGGCGTTATCGAGAAAGGTTGGTAATGGTAAGTTGATCGTATTTGTATGAAAGGCTTGGGCAAATTTACGGTTAATATCATTGGCATAATCACTCAAATCTGACTCTGACATCCCACCTTTTAGTTGCACAACTTTAACATGGCGATGTTCATTTGGAATGAGATGAGCGGCAACGGCGTTCAAAGTACGTCCCCAACTGATACCGATAATATGGTTATCTTCTACAATGTGATTGAGATATTCGGCAGTTAGTTTTCCTAGCTTATCATTGATGATTTGGGTGTCATCGATGAAGTTTTCGGCCACCAAGACCTCTTTTAGCTGATATTTTTTTTTAAGTTGTATTTGTAACAAACTCAAATCTTGTTTGGGGTCCATGACCTTTATTTGGACCAGTCCATTTTCCTTTGCGAAGGTTAATAGGCGGGAAATTGTTGGACGAGAAATTTTTAATTTTTCAGCAATTTCATTTTGGCTTAGGCCATCCTCATAGTACAAATGGCAAATTTCTAATGCTGTCTGAGTTTTATTGGTAGTTGCTATATTGACCATATTGATTAGGCGCTCCCTGTAGAATTTATGTAAATTATATCACAATTTGGCGGGTTTTCTTAGCCGAATGAACAAAAGTTCAAAACGGGTGTTTACATTCGTGCAAAGCTTAGCTACAATAAATTTGTTCATGAGTGATAGCAATTTTGAAAGCGCTTGTCAGTCACGTACCTAAACGAGTGCCTTGATTAACTACTGCAATCAGGTACATACATGCGGTCGGTAAAACGGCCTTTTAATTTACAGCTTCGAGTAAGCGCTTGCAGATTTGATTTAGAAAATAAACCTGCCGTTTAGCCATCAATCATGGTGGTGCCTGTAAATTTCTCAAACAACTCAGCACGATTTATTAAGGAGATATTTTCATGGAAAACAGAAAAACTGCTAATATTTTATGGTTTGATCAGCTACATCGTTCTGATGTTGATTTAGTTGGTGGCAAATCTTCTTCACTAGGTGAGTTGACTTCTGCAACAGATATTCCGGTACCTTATGGTTTTGCAACAACAACCCATGCGTACCGTGATTTTATGACTAGAACCGGAGTAAACGATAAAATTAAGGTTCTCCTTGATAGTATTGATGATTATGAAAATTCTAAAGAATTACATGAAGCCTGTGCCAAGATTCGCCAGGTGATTACGGATAGTGAAATGCCAGCGGACTTAGTTGCTGAAATTAAGCAATCTTACGCTGACTTGGCTGAAAAAGTTGGTGAAAAATTACCATTCGTGGCGATTCGTTCGAGCGCGACCGCTGAAGACTTACCGGATGCTTCTTTTGCGGGTCAGCAAGAGTCATACCTTAACATTCAAGGGGGCGATGATGTTGTCCAAAAAATTAAAGAATGTTATGCCTCACTATTTACGGAACGAGCAACTTATTACCGTCATAAGCAAAACTTCCCACATGATCAAGTGGCATTGTCAGCAACGATTCAAATGATGGTCTTTTCTAAGGCGGCTGGCGTGATGTTCTCAGTGAATGTTGGTACTGGTGATGATACGAAGATTATTGTCGATAGTGTTTGGGGACTTGGCGAGTACCTTGTTCAAGGAACCGTCACACCAGATGACTTCATTGTTGATAAAGAGACACTAAAAATTGTTTCTAAAGATGTGACAACTAAGAACATTGCCTTGAAACGCTTACCCGGTGGTGGTGTTGAGGAGCAAAAATTATCTGCAGAACAAGCAAACCAACCGTCATTGACGGACGAACAAGTCCAGGAGCTGGCTGGTTATGCGAAAGCCATTGAAAAGCACTACGGTTGCTACATGGATATGGAATTTGCCTTGGATGAAAAGACAAACAAATTGTGGTTAGTGCAGGCACGACCAGAGACGGTTTGGTCACAAAAAAATAAAAAACAATCAATAGAGAAAGAGGAGCAGCCAATGACTTCGAATGAAAATCAAACAGTGCTTGTTAAAGGTTTGCCAGCTAGTCCTGGTATTGCTGCTGGTAAAGTTCATGTGATTGAAAATCCAGAAGATATTGATCAGTTCGAAGAAGGTGAAATCCTAGTCACCGCAATGACTTCTCCTGACTGGGTTCCGGTTATGAAGAAGGCCAAGGCTATTATTACAAATAATGGTGGCCGGACTTGTCACGCAGCAATCGTGTCACGCGAAATGCAAATTCCTTGTCTAGTTGGTACAATTAGTCGCGGTGTTGCCGCCATGGACGTACTAAAAACTGGGGATGTCATCACGGTTGATGCTAAAAATGGGGTTGTGTATGATGGCGAGGTGCAATCAATCTTAGCACCAGCTAAACAAGCGCCTGCTGCTGGTGAGATGGTTCAACAAGCTGAATACTTTGCACCAACAGCAACCCAAGTCATGATGAACTTAGGTGATCCTGAATTGGCAGAAAAGTATGCTAACTTGCCTGCTGATGGTGTGGGTCTGATGCGTGAAGAATTCATTTGGACAAGCTACATTCATGAGCATCCTTTATATTTGATTAAACAAGGTAAGTCTGAAAAGGTTATTGAGATGTTAGCTGAAGGTATCAGTAAAGTTGCGCGTGCGATGAGTCCACGTCCAGTTGTCCTCCGCTTATCAGATTTCAAGTCTAGTGAGTACCGTAATCTAAAGGGTGGCGAAGAGTATGAGCCACACGAACCAGCTGATCTATTAGGTTGGCGTGGTGCATCACGTTATTATGACCCTAATTTTATTGAAGCGTTCAAGCTTGAATTAGCCGCAGTGAAAAAGGTCCGTGAAGAATTTGGCTTAACTAACTTGAACGTGATGTTGCCATTCGTGAGAACGGTGACGGAAGCGCAAAAAGTAACCGATATTATGGCTGCGGCTGGTTTGGTTCGTTCAGCAGACTTTAAAATCTATATGATGGCTGAAATTCCAGCTAATATTATTTTGGCGGATCAATTTAATCAATTTGTTGATGGTTACTCAATTGGGTCAAATGATCTAACGATGTTGCTACTTGGATTAGACCGTAACAATGATACGGTTTCATCATTATTTGATGAGCGTAATCTAACCGTTAAACGGGCCATTGCGCATTTGATTGCAGCGGCACATAAAGATGGTAAAACTGTTTCAATTTGTGGCCAAGCACCATCGCAATACCCAGAATTCACTGAATTCTTAATTCAACAAGGGATTGATTACGTATCTGTTAACCCAGATATGGTCAAAACAACCAAGCATAATGTGGCCCATTTTGAACAACGGGTGCTACTGGATAAAGCAACTGGTAAGGGTCGTCAAGACCAAACAAATTATCAATGGTAAACAATGGTTACCTAATAAGAAGGTGATTGATCGTACAGTAATGTAAAACAGACATAAAACATACTTCTCCTACAAACAGCCCCACGCCATTCTATCTGCGTGGGGCTGTTTTAATTTGTCTGGATATGGCATCTATTTTTAGTATAAAAAAAGGTTGGCACATTGTTTTGTCCCAACCATTTTATTTGGTATTTAATTAAATAATCTTACCTTCATAAATACGAGTTGCGATACTCATAAAGTTAAAGGTTGCTAGTTCATCAGTTGAACGAACGTATGACGCTGGTCCAATTGCTGGCATCAAGTTGATTGGCTTAGCTTCCCAATCACCGTCAAAGAAAGCAACTGATGGGCGACCTAATGCAGCAGCGTAGCCAAGTTCAAATGCAGTACCACTATCTTCGTTACCAGCGGTAATAACACCTAATGTGACGTCTGTATTTTGAATAGCAGTAATATCAGCATTATAAGTGGCTACTGCCCAAGTGTAATCAGGGTTGAAGTCACCATTTTCATCGAATGCTTGGCCACCAAATTGGTTCAACAATGGCACGTGGACATAACTAATGGTTGGATTATTGTTCAATGCTTTGTATGCTGCAAGCAATGTTTCTATTTGACGATCTGAAAACCAACCGGCTCCCAAATAGATGGTACGTGCACCAGGTACTTTTTTAACGTCTGAGGCGGCATCGCGGATGTCTTCTAATTGTTGAATCAATTCGTCCATACTTAACATATTTAATACTCCCAAAATTTTATTTATTCGTTAACTATTCTATTATGCCATGTGATCATAAGAAATGGGCGTTGAAAAATTAAATTTAGAGATTTTTAACCACAATATCTTTACGTAAAAAAGGGTTTGTAACATTATTATTTACGGAATCCACATGGAATAACTACGAAGCCTCGGTAAAATCGATACATTCATTTTATACAATATAGGTGTCGTAAGGAGCAATATCCCAATGCTATGACCAACAGCCAATTGTGAGTAAAACCTGCTCTTTGCGACTATGACAGACATCAACCACGGTAGAAGGAGTTTGTGATGAAAAAAAGACTATTTTTGATGAGTGTAGCAGGACTGGCTTTTGCTGGTGGCTTATCGGGCGGTAACATATATGCTGATTCATCAAAGCAGGTAACTGCTGTTGGGTCAACTGCATTACAACCTTTGGCAGCACAAGCCGCTGATGAATTTGGAAATAATCATCCCGGTGTAACGGTGAACGTACAGGGAGGGGGCTCAGGTGCCGGGCTAAGCCAGGTCGGTAAAGGTAATGTTACTATTGGAAATTCAGATATTTTCGCTGAACAAAAAGATGGTATCGAATCTAACAAACTAAAGGATCACAAAGTTGCAGTGGTTGGTATTACACCAGTGGTTAATGCTGATATTAAAATATCATCGTTGACCATGGATCAACTACGTGATATTTTTGCTGGTAAAATTACTAATTGGCAAGAAGTTGGTGGGCAGAATAAAAAAATTTCGCTGATTAACCGTGCACAAGGTTCTGGAACACGTTTCACCTTTGAAAAAGAAGTGATGGATGGTCAGGAAACAAAAACATCACAAGAACAAGATGATAATGGTGCGGTACAAAAGATTGTCTCTAAGACACCTGGGGCTATTTCATACTTAGCCTTTTCATATACAGCTGGCGATCAGGCAAAAAATTTAAAGCCAATTGCAATTGACAAAGTTAGGCCAACTGAAAAGAATGTTAAGAGTAATAAGTGGTCAATTTGGGCATACGAGCACATGTATACAACCAAGAAACCTGATAAAAATACGACTAAATTCATCAAATTTGTTAAATCAAAGGACATGAAAAGTACAGTTAAGAAACTGGGTTATATACCAGTGAATGATATGCAAGTAACTAAGAATGCTGATGGTGATGTAACTAAGAAGTAACTCAGTTATAAAATAAAACGAACAGTAGGCAACGCCGTTTTGGGGTTGCTTTTTTATATGATGAAAGATGTTTTCTGAGAACAAAAAGCTTACAATAATAATATACATTGTAAGGGGGGAATAAGATGAAAAATGATGTCCGGTGGGATAAGGCGTTATATACGACTGATACATATAATGAAGAAGGCTTGGCTGGTCATGCTTATGCCAAAGAGGGGATTGAGGTACAAACTAGTAGTCCGTTAAATGATAATCCCGGTACGAATCCGGAACAATTGTTGGGGATGTCGTTATGTACTTGTTTAGTTGGTACGATGGAAGTTATTCTAAAAGAGCATAAGATTGATGCGCAACCAAAAGCGCATGCAAAGATTGCGTATGTTAAAGGTAAGGGACGCAATGAATTCTTAGTTCATGCGCAAGTTGCCGTACCAGGCCAGACGCTATCGCAAACACGAGTATTGGTATCAGAGGTTGAAAACCGTTGTTGTGTGTCGCAGTTATTGAGTGGTAGTGATAATTACAGCATAGAAGCGGTCTTAGAATTAGTTTAAAGCAAAAATAAAAAATGATATGACGGATGGCATTTAATGTGTATCCGTCATATTTTTTTAATCAAATTTGACAATTTTTGATTTGTCTACCCCTTTTTGATAGAAAAAGTGGCCAAAAGTATGGTGACTGATCTGTTATAAAGGTTATTAATACAAGTGATAATTCTGAACTATGGCTAATTAAAGGATTCCTCTGGTCATATTACGATAGTTGGGGTGGTATGGTAACAAAAAATACAACCAAGGGAGTTTAATATGTCTGAGGAACTCATCCATCATTGGGAACAATACGAACCAATCATTAGTGGTGTATTAATGACGGGGCACATTGATTGGCGAAATATGTACTTTGATGATTATCGGCAAGAATTACGCCTGTTAATTTTGAAACGTTTGTTGGCGGGAGAACAGTTAGCACCGACAAATAATTCTCAATTGTTTCGTTGGCTATTATGGCGTCTACGTGATATTCAACGCAGTAACCAAAAGTATGAGGAGCGCCATGATTTTGTGCTAACAACACCTGAAGTTATTCAGATTGAGTATGCATTTGAACAAGTCGACTTGCTAGTAACTATTGAACGTCTCTTAAATAAACAACAACGTACGCCAATCATTCAGCAACTATTATATGATTTGTTGAAATATCCGGACGATTTGGTTACAAAAAGGTGTATTCGCTTAGGAATTCAGCGAATGACATATTACCGACAATTAAAATTAGTACAGCAAATGATTGATAAAAATCATATTGCATAAAATACCAATAAAGGAACGAATAATTATGACACATGCAATCATAATTTCAGAAAAGGGTTACTCAAAGGAAATTTTGAGGCAATTAACAGAAACAAGTGATATTTGTCCTCATGAAACGATGCTAATTGTCGCTGCCCATGATCGTTATCAACGGTCGGTGTCACGGGTATATTATGCAGATGGTACGATTGTGGATACATTACAGTCTACTAATCGATTAATGGAACAATTGGAAAATGCGACGGGGTATCAACGACGTGATCAGGTAGAAGCCTATTATTGTTTATTGCCAACAGAATTACGTGGTCAGATGCGTAGTTGGGTGATGCAAAATCATGCTTTCGTACCAGTTACAAGTTATAAAAGTGGCCCGACAACTTGGATTAATGCGCGCCACATTGTTGATGTGCAGACACGAGGCATGCGGACAAGTGTGCTACTGCGTGATGGATCAGTGGTCCAAATTGCCAAACACAAGGATAAGTTCATTAAGCAGTTGGTAGCAACCAAGGTAGTCAGTTTGTGGATGACTCAATATACTTTTGGTCATGGTGACCGGTTTGATAAAATGCTATTGTCATGTGTGAGATGGCCAAAGCAAGTGTCGCAACATGTTGATCGATTACGTTTGATAGAATGGATCGTTATTCTTAAATTGGAAAGTTTATTAAGATGTTCATTGGATGCGATAACTAAAAAGATGATTCGGGGTGTTATCGCCTATTTAATGAAACGGATTGAGGAAAATAAATAGAGGGTAGGGAGGTAAAAGTAATGGAGTATTTTCAAGTCATGCAAACGCCTTTAGGCAAGTTGACCTTGCTAAGTGATGGTCAGGCATTGTTAGGGTGTTGGTTTGAAAACCAAAAACATTTCGGTGGTAAATATGATTTAACTGAAGCGGAAGAAATGAATACGTTGGTGTTACAAAAAGCGCAACAATGGTTAACTGATTATTTTGCTGGGAAAGCGCCAGACGTTGCGACCATTCCCCTTAAGCTCAAGGTCAGTCCATTTCAGCAACAGGTGTTACAAGCGTTACAGCAATTACCCTATGGTCAGACGGTCACTTACAAGCAGATTTGTCATTTACTAACGAATGATGAACAGCGGGCAAAAAATTTGTCACGCGCGGTTGGTCACGCTGTTGGTGCCAATCCCTTTATGATTTTTATTCCTTGCCATCGTGTCGTTGGTAGTAATGGTTCATTGACCGGTTATGCAGGGGGACTTGCGCGCAAGAAAGCTTTGTTGAATTTAGAGCAGGCAACGTTTTAGTTAGGAATGACAACCGGGCTTAAAGCATTTCTTGTCACACTCTGTAAACGCCTTCCACCAAGCAGCATTCCTTATATAAGCCCAATTTCGCCCCAGCCGCTTGCAGCGCCAGGGAACGAAACAGGTCTTATACCGGAATGCAAAGCGCTTGATGTCATGCTCTATAAACGTGCTCCAAGAAACTGAGTCCTTAATGTAACGAGATACCACGATTCCTGATCTTCGCGTTGCTACGATCAAAAACCGTGGTACCGTCGTTACAATCGGACTCAAAGCATTTCTTGTCACACTCT
>JACYYK010000851.1_pt2 | contig 11821 bp, 7 predicted proteins | sample 8236871 | NCBI WGS metagenome assembly JACYYK01 (sample SAMN14103087, study PRJNA606662) | landfill metagenome | isolation source: landfill solid waste inoculated with endophyte fungus Paravalsa indica | place: India:New Delhi, Okhla landfill site | collected 2017-11-05 | reverse complement strand
ATCTTCGCGGCGAGCACGTAGAAGCGGCGCCTCGCGCCCTCGACCCCGTAGGCGAGCGGGTGCACGGTGCGGCGCTTCCCGATCTCCCGCACCCGGGTGCGCAGGTCCGGGTCGATGATGTAGCGGCGCAGCAGCGGCCACGGCACGATCGAGTAGAGGATCTCCTCGCGCGGCACCAGCCGCTCCATCTCGCGCTGCTCGACGAGATCCGCCACCACGGGCAGCGCGACGTTCGCCCCGGCCGCGGTCATGTAGTAGTTGTTCCGGCCGATGCGGGGGTTGACCTCGAAGAACTTCCCGACCCCGTCGCGGGGGTCGATCTTCACGTCGAAGTTCGCGTAGCCGCGGTACCCGGAGTGGTGCAGGAAGCGCACCGACTGCTCGAACACCTCCGGCAGGTCGGTCGTGAACATCGCCGCCGGGTTCCCCAGGGCGCCGGGGGTGTGCTCCTCGAGCAGCACCTGCGCCCCGCCGAGCAGGGTGACCCGGCCCTGGGTGTCGACATAGGCGGTCACCGACAGCATCGCGGTGTCGTCGCCGGGGATCATCTCCTGGACCACGAAGCGGTCCTGGTAGCCGGCCTCCGTGAGGCGGCCGACGAGGTCGAGCAGCTGGGCGCGGTCCGCGATCTCGAAGACCTTCCGCTTGCCGGGGAAGGAGACGGCGTTGTACGCGGAGGAGCGGGAGGCCTTGGCGACCACGGGCCAGCCGAGGTCCAGCTCCGGCACCTCCGGCGCCGTGCCGCCCTCGAAGTCGAGCACGACGGTGCGCGGGGTGGCCACGCCGATCTCGGAGCACATCTGCGAGAAGGTCGCCTTGTCCGCGACGGCCTCGAGCACGTCGTCGTCCAGCAGCGGCAGGTGGAAGAGCTCGCCGAGCTCGTCCCGGTGCGCGGCCAGCAGCGCGACCAGGAAGTCCGCGTTCGCCAGCAGCACCGGGCGGGTGCCGCCGGGGCGTGCGGCCTTGTCGCGCCCCACCTGCAGCAGCGCCGCGACCATGTCCTCCTCGGAGGCGGCCATGCCGAGCTCCACGGTGGTCAGGATCGAGGAGTCCGCGACGGGGCCGGCGACCTTCCGGGTCACGACCGTCGAGGTGATCCCGTACTTCTCGTGGAAGGCGCGGGCCAGGGCGTAGATGCCGATGTCGCCGCCGAGCAGCACCAGGTCCACCTCGGGGGTCGACACGGCGGTGTAGGGGCGGGGCGGGGTGTCGGGCATCAGAGGGGTCCTTGTCGGTCGTGCGCGGTGCGGGAGAGGTCGTGCGGGGGAGCGAGGAGCGCCGGGGCGGGACGCTCAGAAGCCGGTGTCGGTGGGGTGCGGGTACACGGCGCGGTACTTGCGCACGAAGTTCAGGCCGGAGACGACCGAGTAGGCGCGCATCCACAGGCCCTCAGGACGGTACCGGAAGGGGTTGCGCAGCCCGCGCCGCGCCACACCTCGGACGTGCTCGCGCAGGGCGGGATCGCGCACATAGGAGAGCACGAGCCGCAGCGGCAGGATCGTGTAGAGGATCGGCCGGGTGACGCGCACCTGGGCGATGTCGCGTCCGTGCACCCGGTCCTCGACCACGTGCCGCGCCACCGGTTCGCCCGCGGCGGTGACGTAGTAGTTGTTCCGGCCGATGCGGGGGTTGATCTCGAAGAAGCACTCCCGGCCGGTGCGCGGGTCGACCTTCACGTCGAAGTTCGCGAAGCCCACGTAGTCCACATGGTCCAGGAAGCGCTCCGCGGCGGCGGTGAGGCTCGGGAAGTCGCCGGTGACCATCGCGGCGGGCCGGCCGAGCGCCTCGGGGGTGTGCTCGCCCAGCAGCACCTGCGCCGCGCACAGCAGCGTCACCCTCCCGCGGCTGGAGCGGTAGGCGGTGATCGAGCGCTGCGCGGTGTCGTCCCCCTCGATCAGCTCCTGGAACAGGAAGCGCCCGGTGAAGCCGGCCTCCCGCAGGGACCGCACGAGGGCCTGCTGCTCCTCGGCGGACTCGAGGAAGAACACCTTCTTCTTCCCGGGGAAGTCGACGTGGTGGTACTCGGCGGTGTTCGCGGCCTTGCCGACCACGGGATAGGACCAGGGCAGCTCCTCGTGCCCGTTCCAGTCCGGCTCCCCGGCCCGGGAGAAGTCGACGATGACGGTGGGGACCGTGTCGATGCCGAGCTCATCGCAGATCTCCGCGAACTCGGCCTTGTCCGCCAGGCGCGACAGCAGCTGGGCGTCGACCTGCGCGAGCAGGTAGTGCGGCTCCAGATCGGCGCGGAAGCGATCGATCAGCTCGATGAGGGAGTCCGCGTTGGTCAGCAGCAGCGCCGGCCGGCCGGCCGGGCGCTGGGCGGCCAGGTCGATCAGCGCATCGCGCAGGTCCTCGTCGCTCGCGTCGGCGCCGAGGGTGACGAGGTCCGTCGTGACCGTGCGCTCGTTCATCGCCACCGGGGTGCGCACCACGGTGGTGCAGCGCATCCCGTACTGGGCGTGGAAGGCGATGGTGAGGTTCAGGGAGTTCAGGCCGGCGCCGAGGACGACGACGTCGAACCCGGGATCGACCGGGGCGGAGGGCGAGCGCATGAGCGCGATCCTAGCGGGGAGGCGGGCTCCCGCCGCGCAGGGACGGGCCCTGCGCGGCCGGACGTGAGCACCGCGACTCACCGGCGATCCGCCGGCGGCGTCAGTGCTGCTCCTCCCCGGCGCAGCGGCGGCTCAGCGCCGACGCAGCCACACGGCGGCGTCGGCCGGGAGCCGGCCGGGCACGGGCTCGGCGGAGCCGACCAGCACCTCCGCGTCCGCGAGGTCGAGGCCGTCCGGTCCGGCGGGCAGGGGCAGCTCCTGCTCCGAGGTGTTCACCAGCACCACCACCTCGCCGCGCACCAGGCCCAGCAGGCCCTCGGGCAGGTCCTCGAGGAACTCCACCGGGGCGTCCGAGCGGCCCAGGCCGTGCTCCCTGCGCAGCGCGATCGCGGCGCGGTACATCTCCAGCGTCGACCCGGGCACGCCCTCCTGCGCATCCGCCGCCAGCGCCCCGAACTCCTCCGGCTGCGGCAGCCAGCTCTCGCCGGTGGGGGAGAAGCCGTACGCCGGGGCGTCCGCCCGCCAGGGCAGCGGCACGCGGCAGCCGTCGCGGCCGGGCACCCCGGCCCGAAGATGGGCGGGGTCCTCGCGCAGCGCGTCGGGGATCTCCGCGACCTCCGGCAGGCCCAGCTCCTCGCCCTGGTACAGGTAGGCGGCGCCCGGCAGGGACAGCATCAGCAGCGTCGCCGCGCGGGCGCGGGCCAGGCCCAGCGCCGCGTCCGGCGTCTCCTCGCGGCCCAGCCCCTCGCCGAAGCGGTAGCCGGGCGGGAAGCCGTAGCGGGTGGCGTGCCGGATCACGTCGTGGTTGGACAGCACCCAGGTGGTGGGCGCGCCCACGGCATCGGCCAGGGCCAGCGGCTTCTCGATCGCCGCCCGCATCGTCTCCACGCCCCAGGTGGCCTGGAGGAACCCGAAGTTGAAGGACTGGTGCGCCTCTTCGGGGCCGATGTACAGCGGCAGCCGGTGCTCGGGGATCCAGGCCTCCAGCACCATCATCCGCTCACCCTCGTAGGAGTCCAGGATCGGTCGCCACTCGCGGTAGATCTCCAGCACCCCGTCGTTGTCGAAGTAGATCGGCACCTCTCCCTCGGGGATGTCCAGCAGCCCCTCGGCGTTGACGGCGGCGTCCGGCAGCCCCTCGGGCTTGACCATCCCGTGGGCGACATCCACGCGGAACCCGTCGGCCCCGCGATCCAGCCAGAACCGCAGCACATCCCGGAACAGGGCGTGCACGCGCGGGTTCTGCCAGTTCCAGTCCGGCTGGGAGGTGTCGAAGATGTGCAGGTACCACTGCCCGGGATTGCCGTCGGCCTCGGTGACGCGGGTCCAGGCCTCGCCGTGGAAGATCGAGGTCCAGTTGTTCGGCGGCAGCTCGCCGTGCTCCCCCCGGCCGTCGGCGAACACGTACATGTCCCGCTCGGGGGAGCCGGGCCCGGCCGCCAGCGCCTGCTGGAACAGCTCGTGCTCGCTCGAGGAGTGGTTGGGGACGATGTCCACGATCACCTTCAGGCCCATCGCATGGGCGGAGGCGATGAGCTCGTCGGCATCGGCGAGGGAGCCGAAGCGCGGGTCCACGTCGCAGTAGTCGGCCACGTCGTAGCCGCCGTCGCGCTGCGGGGAGGTGTAGAAGGGCGAGAGCCAGAGGGCGTCCACGCCGAGCTCGCGCAGGTAGGGCAGGCGGGAGGTGACGCCGGGCAGGTCGCCCATGCCGTCGCCGTCCGCATCGGCGAAGGAGCGGGGATACACCTGGTAGACCACGGCGTCGCGCCACCATTCGGGGGCGCCGGCCTCCGGCTGCGCGGTCGCGGGGGCGGGCGAGGAGGTGGTGGTCATGGTGTCCTTCCGATGGGGGCGGTGCGGGGCGCCGGGCCGACGGGGAGTGCCGGCCCGGAGGATTCGTGGAGTCTCAGACAGAGGTCGGTTCCGTGGTCGTTTCAGCAGCCAGCACGGTGGCGCCGGCCGCGGTGGCCTGCAGGTGCAGCAGCGGTCCGTCCGCGGCGGCGGTGGCGCCGCCGACGGCCGCCAGGGGATGGGCACCGGTCACGCCGGGCAGGGACCGCAGGTCCAAGGCGACGGGATCGTGGGCGTCCCGGGCCAGGTGCACGATGATGTCGCCGTCCGGGTGGGTGCGCACGAGGACAAGGGCGTCGTCCCCGGTGTGCAGCCAGCGCAGGCCGCCGCGGCGCAGGGCCGGGTGCTCGCGGCGCAGGCCCAGCAGGGTGCGGGTGGCCTCCAGCACCTCGGCATCGACCGGAAGATCGGCGTCCCCGGGATCACCCGCCTGCTCGGCGAGGGCGTCGATGGCGGCCCAGGGCATCGGGGTGCGGGCGTGCTCCCCGGTGAGGCCCTCGGCGCCGAGCTCGTCCCCGGCGAAGACGGTGGGCACCCCGGGAAGGGCCGCCAGGGCAGCGACGGCGGTGAGCTGGCGGCCGCGCTCGCCGACCACGGTGCGGGTGCGGGGCGTGTCGTGGCTGGAGAGCTGGTTCTGGGAGTGGAGTCGGGAGGGCCAGGGCATCTGCGCGTTGTAGTCGCGCAGGGTGCGGGAGACGGCACCGCCGGGCAGCCGCGGCGTCGTCATGGGCAGTCCCAGCCAGTTCAGGGCGCTGCCGGGCTCGGCCAGCCAGGCCCACAGGGGCCGGGTGAAGCCGGTGTAGTTCATAGTGCCGTGCCAGCCGTCGCCGTCGAGGTCCCCGGTGGCGTCGTGGCCGTGCTCGGCGACCAGCCAGGTGTCCCGGCCGGTGCGGGCGCGGACTCGGCGCAGGGTGCCGCGCATCTCGCGGGCCACCTCGCGGGTGAGGTCCACAGCACCGTGGCGGCCGGTCATGTTGGCCACGTCGATGCGCCAGCCGTCGGCGAGCACGGGCTCGTCGAGGAATCGCGCGGTCACGGAGCCCTCGCCGCGTGTGAGGCGGGCGCGCAGGGCGGCGCTGCGCTGGTCGAGCTTGGGCAGGCTCGGCACGTCCAGCCAGCTCACGTAGCGGTCCGGGTGCTCGGTGAACAGGTAGTACCCGGCCTCTTCGCTCCCGGCATCGGCCTGGGCGGCGCGGAACCACTCGTGGGTGTCCCCGGTGTGGTTGGTGGTCAGGTCCAGCACCAGGCGCATACCGCGCGCGTGCAGCGCCTTCGAGAGCCGCACCAGGGCCTCCTCGCCGCCGAGCAGCGGATCGACCGCCTCGAAGGTGGAGGCGTCGTAGCGGTGCACGGAGCCGGCGGGGAAGATCGGGGTGAGGTAGACGGTGTCAGCGCCGAGGGAGGCGATGTGGTCCAGGCGCTCGATGATCCCGTCGAGGTCGCCGCCGTAGTACTGGGCGCCGGTGAGGTCGCCGCGCACCGCGGGCTCCTCGTCCCAGCGCATCGGCACCGCCCAGGCGGGCAGGTCCTCCGGGACGGGGCGGCCCTCGGCGTCCTCGGGGATGCGGGAGCTGCGGGCGAAGCGGTCGGGGAAGACCTGGTAGACGATCGCGTCGTCCACCCAGTCCGGGGCCGGCTCGTGCGCGACCAGGCGGAAGTCGGTGGCGTCGGAGACGTCCCAGGGCACCAGGCCGGCGGCGGTGAGCCAGGCGTAGGTGGGGACCGGCGCGCCGGAGGCGGTGCGGGCACCGGGCTCGGCGAGCACGGCGACGCGGTAGGGCACGACCGGGTTCGCGACGGTCAGGGTCGCTTCCCACCAGGTGCCGGTGCCGTCGGACGCGGGACGCGGGGTGAGGTCCCCGGTGAGGATCTCCCCGTCCACCACGGACCGCAGTGCCAGGGTGCGGGCCGGATAGGCGGCAGGCACCCAGACCCGCAGCGTGGCCTCCTGGCCGAGGCCCGCCCGCGGACCCGGCACGAAGGACGGGCCGGAGTCGTGGTGGGGCTGCTCGGTCAGGGGCACGCCGCTGGGCTCGATCGCGGGATCGACCGGCTGCGGGGCGGGGGAGGGGAGATCGCTCATCGGGAGGGTCCGTTCAGCCCTTCACGGCGCCGGCGGTGGAGCCGCCGACGATGTAGCGCTGCAGGAACTGGTACAGGATGATCACCGGCACCATGATCATCACCGAGCCGGCGGCGAAGACGCCCAGGTTGTTGGAGCGGTCGCCCTCGAGCATCCCGTACAGGCCCACGGCCAAGGTCTTGGTGTCGTTGCTGGTCAGGAAGATCGAGCCCAGCAGGAACTCGGAGAGCACACCCACCAGGGCCAGCAGGATGGTGGTGGCAAGGATCGGGGTGAGGGTGGGCAGCAGGATCTTGGTGAACACCTGCCAGTGGGAGCAGCCGTCGATGATGGCGGCCTCGTCCAGCTCCTTGGGCACGGTGTCGAAGAAGCCCTTGATCAGCCACACCTGGCCGAGCGAGCCGCCCAGCAGCACGATGATGTAGCCCGGCAGCGAGTCCAGACCCAGGAAGGGGATCGCCTTGCCCAGCCCGGAGACCATCGAGTAGACCGCGATCATCGCCAGGAACGCCGGGAACATCATCACCAGCAGCAGCGAGAGCAGGCCGATGCGGCGACCGGCGAATCGCAGGCGGCTGAAGGCGTAGGCGGCCAGGGTGGAGAGGAACACCTGCACCAGGGCGACGGTGCCGCACACGATGACCGTGTTCGCGTACCAGCGCAGGAAGGGCCCGCGATCGCCCGCGATCAGGGACTCGTAGTGCACCAGGGAGAAGGCCTTGGGGATCAGGCCGGAGCTGGAGACGGTGCCCAGCGGGTTCACCGAGGCGGAGACGATGAACAGGATGGGGAACACCGCGAAGGCGACGGCGAGGATGCCGACGACGTGGCGCCACCCGACCTCGGCCATCCAGCGGCCGAAGGGCATCCGCCGCTGCGCGGTGACGGAGGTCTGCTGCGAAGTCTGCGTGCTCATGATCGGGCCGCCTCTCAGTTGACGTCTTCGAGGACGCTGGTGAACCGGAACTGGATCGCCGCGAGCACGCCGGTCAGCGCGAACAGGGCGACGGAGACGGCGGAGGCGAAGCCGAAGTCGGCCCCCGAGCCGCCGAAGGCGATGCGGTAGATCATCGAGATCAGGATGTCGGTGCCGCCGCGGGTGTACTCGCCCGGCAGGAACGGACCGCCCTCGGTGAGCAGCTCGATCGCGTTGAAGTTGTTGAAGTTGAAGGCGAAGGAAGCCACCAGCAGCGGGGCCACGGCCACCAGCAGCAGCGGGGTCACCACCTTCACCGTGGTCTGGAAGCGGCTGGCGCCGTCGATGCGGGCCGCCTCCATCACGTCACCGGGGATCGCTTGCAGGGCGCCGGTGGAGACGATGAACATGTAGGGGAAGCCCATCCACAGGTTTGTCAGCAGCACCGCGATCTTGGCCATCGTCGGATCGCCCAGCCAGTTCACGTTGATGCCGAGGGTGGTGTTGATCAGGCCGAAGTCCTGGTTGTAGAAGTTCGACCACACCAGCAGGGCGATGAAGCCCGGCACCGCGTATGGCATCAGCAGGATCGAGCGGTACAGGCGGCGGCCCTTCAGCCGCTGGTCGTTGAGGATCAGCGCCAGGGCGAAGCCGACCACGAAGGTCAGCGCCACCGAGCCGAGGGCGAAGACCAGGGTCCAGGCGAAGGCGGCGAGGAACTGGCCGGCGATTTTGGAGTCGGTGAACAGGCGCTGGTAGTTGGACCAGCCCACGTTCTGCAGCCAGGACTGGCTGAAGGCGCGCTCGCCGTTCTCGTTCACGAAGTACTCGGAGTCGCCCACGGTGCCGACCGTGTAGACCGCGCCCGTCTGGGTGTCGGTGATGGTGTCGGCGGCCTCGTCGTAGGTCAGCAGGGTGGTGCCCACGTAGGCCTGATTGGCGCCCTGCACCCGCACCGCGGAGTTCTCGTCGACGGGGACGGCGACCTCCTGCAGCGCGTTGTAGGCGTCGTTGACCTCGCGCGCCTCGAGGATCGTGTAGCCGGAGGCCTCGGTGACGTAGTCGTTCTCGACGGTGACGTCGGCGGAGGGCACCGGGGCCAGCTCGGTCTCCTCGTCGCCGGAGTAGACGGTGCCGGTGGCGGGGTCCACCAGGAACAGGGTGAAGGGGCCCTCCACGGGGTCGCCCTGGGTGCCGACCGACATGTTGTACCAGGTGGAGTCGTCGGTCTGGACCACCGAGTTGGCGATGATCGAGTTCACCGCCTGCTCCTTGGTGCCGCGGGTGCCGTCGCCGTAGTTGGTGAAGGAGTAGCCCACCGTGAGGATGATCGGGGTGATCAGGAAGACCGCGAGGAAGGAGGTGCCGGGGAAGAGGTACTTCCCGGGGATGAAGCGCTTCGTGGAGTAGATGACGAAGATCGCGATCGCGGCCAGGACCATCACGGCCAGCCACATCCACTGCTGCTGCTGGATCATCAGCGGCACGGTGAAGGCGGTGACGGCGAGGACGGCGCCGAGGACGATGATGCGCACCAGGACCGCGGGGATCGAGGTGCTGCGCTCGCGGTGCACGGGCGGCAGGGGGCTGGACATGGCGACGGGGCCTTTCACGGGGTGGCGGGGGTGACCGGGCAGGCCGGTCGGACGGGGTGCGACGCCGTGATGTCGCACCCCGTCCGGGGGAGCCGGGGGAGCGGGCGTGCTGCCCGCTCCGTGACGGAGGGAGGGTCAGCCGATCTGGCTGGAGATCTGCTCGCCGGCGGAGGTCATGGTCGACTCGGCGTCCGCGCCGCCGACCAGGTTGGCCTCGGCCTGACCGAGCGGTCCCCAGATGGCGGCCATCTCGGGGATGGCGGGCATCGGGGAGGCGGCCTCGGCGTACTCGGCCACGCGCACGACCTCGGGGTACTCGCCCGAGAGCTTCTCCTGCAGCTCGAGGTTCACCGGGGGCAGCTCGTTGCCGGGGAACATCGCCTCGGCGATGTCGGGGGAGGAGACCACGTCGGCGGCGAACTGCTGGGCGAAGGCCTGATTGGCGCCGCTGGAGGCGACGAAGAACGCGTTGACACCGGCGAAGGGGGCCGCCGGGTCCATGCCCTCGAAGCCGGGGACCTGGCTCATGGTGAAGTCGACCTCGGCGGTGCGGATGTCGGCCAGGGCCCAGGGGCCCGAGATCAGGTAGGCGGCGTTGCCGTCGGTGAACAGCGAGATCGCGTTGTCGTTGCTGATGGAGGTCTTCAGCACGCCCTGCTCGCCGAGCTCCACGATCTTCTCGGCCGCGGAGATCGAGCCCTCCTGGCCCACGCCCACGTCGGAGGGGTCGAGGTTGCCCTCGGAGTCCTCGCCGAAGAGGTAGCCGCCGCCGGAGGTGTAGAAGGGCTGCATGTGGTAGGCGTCGCCCTCCTCGCCGACCGGCAGGGACAGCACGTTCTCGGCGCCGCCGGCCTCGCCGGCCTCGACCAGCTCCTCCACGGTGGAGGGCTCGGGCACGTCGGTGAGCTCGTTGTTCGCGTAGAGCACCAGGGTCTCCACGGCGTAGGGGGCGCCGTAGGTCTGACCGTCGTAGGTCACGGCCTCCAGGGCGACCGGGGCGATCGCGTCGGAGGCGCCGGAGGGCAACTGCACCGGGGAGATGGCGCTGTTCTGCACCAGGTTCCCGATCCAGTCGTGGGCGGCCACGATCATGTCGGGGCCGTTGCCGGCCTGGTTGGCGGTGATGAAGTTGCCCTGCAGGTCGTCGGCGACGATCTGCACCGCGACGGTGAGGTTGTTGGCCTCGGCCCAGTCCTGCGCCGGGCCCTCGAGGGCGCCGGCCTTGACCTCGTCGGTCCAGATCACGAGGTCGGCATCGGCGCGCTCGGGCGCCGCGCCCTCGGAGGAGCCGCCCGCGTCCGAGGCGCCGGAGGAGCTGTCGGAACCGGAGTCGCTGCTGCCGCCGCAGGCGGCGAGGACACCGGTGGTGGCGGCGATGCCGCTCAGGGCGAGGAAGTTCTTGCGACGGATCTGCACGTCTTCTCCTTCGAATCGTGGTGCACCTGGCCGTCGGTGGCCGTGCGGATTGGGAAAAAATATAGATCCTGCCGCCGTTCTGTGCAAGAATCAGCAAGAACTTGCAGGACACGATTCGGACACGGCGCGATGACGCTCGTGACCGGGGAGGATGAGTGTGATGGCGCGACTCATCGACATCGCCAAGGCCGCCGGTGTGAGCGAGGCCACGGTCTCCCGGGTGCTCAACGGGCGATCCGGGGTCAACGAGGCCACCAGGCGTTCCGTGATCGAGACGGCCCGCCGGCTGGGGCGGGAGGTCGGCACCGCCGCCACCCGCTCCGGGCCGCTGGTCGGTGTGCTGGTGCCCGACCTCGACAACCAGGTCTTCACCTCATGGGCCGAGCGCATCGAGGCCGAGCTCTTCGCGCGCGGGGCCGACTGCCTGGTGGCCATGCGTGCCCGGACCGCTGAACGCGAGCGAGAGATCTTGCAGCGTTTCCTGTCGATCGGGGTGGACGGCATCATCGTCGTCTCCGGGCACCACGCCCAGGAGGGTGGCCCCATCGACCACTACCGCGAGGTGACCGATGCCGGGAGGCCCCTGGTGCTGGTCAACGGCGTGCGCCCGGACCTGGACGCCGCCTACCTGTCCACCGACGACGAGCACGCCGTGCGCGCCACCCTGCAGCACCTCGAGGACCTCGGCCACCACCGCATCGGCCTCGCGGTGGGGGACGAGCGCACCTGGCCGGTGCGCGAGAAGGTGCGGGTCTTCGAGGCGGCTTCCGCCGACAGCGACCGCGAGGAGCGCCCCGTCTCCTACACCGACTTCTCCTACGCCGGGGGCTACGAGGCCGCTCGCGACCTGGTCGCCCGCGGCGCCACCGCGATCATGTGCGGGTCCGACGTGATGGCCGCCGGCGCCCTGGAGGCTGTGCGCGCGATGGGCCTGGCGATCCCGGGGGACGTCTCCGTGGTCGGCTACGACGACGTGTTCTGGTCGGCCCTGACGAACCCGCCGTTGACCACCGTGCGCCAGGCCGTGCCCGCCCTGGCTCGCGCGGCCGTGCGCGCCGCGCTCAGTGGCGGCGAGGAGTCCCGTCGCCCCTCCCGCACCTTGGTGGTGGTGCGGCCCCAGCTCGTCGTCCGCGGCTCCACCGGCTCCGCCCCCGAAGCCTGACCCGGGCCGCGGACCGGGGGCTTCCTCGCTCCGGTCGGACGCCGCGAGCGACCCCGGCAACGCCGCACGGCACGGTATTCATCACCTGACTTCCATCCCTGGAAGGGAGCCGAGGAGAACCGGCTCCTCCGTCCGGATGTGCGATCATTTCGGGTCGCACTGACCTCGGTGGACGTGCTCACTGAACATGTTCACCACGGTCGGGGAGGTCCGATGCCTGGAACACGGCACGCACAGCGCGCAGGG
>JACYYK010011423.1_pt1 | contig 11848 bp, 13 predicted proteins | sample 8236871 | NCBI WGS metagenome assembly JACYYK01 (sample SAMN14103087, study PRJNA606662) | landfill metagenome | isolation source: landfill solid waste inoculated with endophyte fungus Paravalsa indica | place: India:New Delhi, Okhla landfill site | collected 2017-11-05 | reverse complement strand
CAGCGCGGTCGCGAAGTCCCGAAGCTCGTCAATCTCTGCGTCAGGCAAAAATCGATCGGCATCGAACGTGTCTTTGAACAGAGCGCTGCCGCTGCCGCGCTCGCGTACGGTGGCCGGGCTGACCAGTCGACGGGCGAGATCGATGTCGCGGGTGAAGGTGCTGTTGGTACAGAACGAGAGTACGGCCGCAAGGTCGTCGATCAGCTCGTCCCCCGAGGTGGCGGCGAGCCCGGCGCGGCTGCCGTCCGGTTCCTCGGCCTCAAGGTGCTCCACCACGGTCGCTGTGAACGCAAACGGGCTCGCCGACATGGACGCCGAGGCGAGCAGCGACCCGACGGGAAGGTCGATCGCTTCCGCCGTCACCACGAATCGGTTCGTGTAGAGCACTCGCCGATGCTCGGTGGTGTGTAGGGGAACTCCTTCACGGAAGTACTTCTTCGTGATGACTTGCAGCACACGGCAAGCGTGCCATGGTCACCAGACGCGCCCATGCACCGCTCCGGGAAACACGCGGTGGCCAGCCAGCTTGAAAGCTGCCCTATGACGCGGGCGGGCAGCAGACGGTGAGGTACGCCTGGAGCTGCCCGAGTTCGGCGCGGATGCGCTCGGCATCGGCGCGGTAACGGACGGCCTTCCCGTCGCGTGTGGACTGCACGAGTCCGCCGCGGCGCAAGAGTGCCAGGTGCTCGGAAGCGGTGGACTGCCCGAGGCCGGCGCGCTCGGCGACTTCGCCGACCGTCAACTCGCCCCCGCCTGCGAACAGCAGCATGATCTGCTGGCGCGTCTGGCTGGCGATCGCCTTGAGGAAGTCCTGGGTGCTGGCGTCGATCTCCGGAGCGGACACGGCCATAGGGAGAGTATGGCAAGTTCATTTCGTCATTTCCCGATATTTCGTTATATTGGCGCCGTGCACCACGTCGACCTCGCCATCATCGGCGCCGGCCAGTCGGGCCTTGCCGCCGCGTTCGAGGCCCGCAGCGCCGGACTCTCGGCCGTCGTCCTCGAGGCGACGGACACGCCGGCTGGCTCGTGGCCGGGCTACTACGACTCGCTGACCCTGTTCTCCCCGGCGCGCTACTCGTCGCTGCCGGGCTCCCCGTTCCCGGGTGACCCCGATCGCTACCCGACGCGGGACGAGGTCGTTGCCTACCTGTCCCGGTACGCCGAGCAGTTCGGCGACGCGATCCGACTCGGGAACCGCGTGGAGTCGGTCTCACGTAGGCCCGGCGGCGGTTTCGTCGTTGCGACTGCGTCCGGCGACGAGCTGCAGGCCGGCGCCGTGATCGCGGCGTCGGGGCAGTTCGGTGCGCCCCATCGGCCAGCGCTTGCGGGCCTCGACAGCTTCACCGGCACGGTGCTGCATGCGGCGGAATACGACGCGCCGACCCGCTTCGCAGGCCAGCGGGTGGTGGTTGTCGGGGCGGGGAACTCGGCGATCCAGATCGCCGTCGAGCTGGCCGAGACTGCACGGACCACCCTCGCAACCCGCACGCCGGTCAGCTGGCTGGCGCAGCGACCGCTTGGACGCGACATCCACTGGTGGCTGGGCGCCACGCGGTTCGACATCGCACCCCTGGCGCGTTGGCTGGAACGCATCCCGGCCTCGGTCATCGACGACGGTCACTACCGCGCCGCCGTCACCGCGGGCCGTCCCGACCGACGACCGATGTTCGATCGACTCGACCGCGGCGATGTCGTCTGGGCCGACGGGAGCCGCGAAGCGCTCGATGCCGTGATCCTGGCGACGGGCTACCGGCCGCACGCGCCCTACCTCGACGGCACGGGTGCTCTGGACGCGAACGGCGCGCCGCTGCACCGCGGCGGGGTCTCGACGACCGTTCCCGGCCTCGGCTTCGTCGGGCTCGAGTTCCAGCGCAGCTTCTCGTCCAACACCCTGCGCGGCTGTGGTCGCGACGCCCGACACGTCGTGCGTGCCCTCCGCGAAGCTGCGTCGCGCAACCCGGTGGCGGTGACGGCATGACACCCATCCGCTGGATCACGTTGGCCGTCGTCTCGGTCGCCACGGCGATGCTGCTGCTCGACGTGACGATCGTCTACGTCGCGCTGCCCACGATCCAGGCCGACCTCGACGCCAGCTTCACCGAGATGCAGTGGGTGATCGACGCCTACACCGTGGTGCTCGCCGCGACCCTGCTCGCCGCGGGGGTGCTCGCCGACCGGCACGGTCGCCGGGCCATCTTCGCCGCCGGACTGGCGATCTTCACGCTCTGCTCGGCCCTCTGCGGCCTGGCCGACTCCCCGCTGCTGCTCAACCTCGCCCGCGGGGCGCAGGGCATCGGGGCCGCGGGCATGTTCGCCGCGTCGCTCGCGCTCCTGGCCCACGAGTTCCAGGGTCGCGAGCGAGGATTCGCGCTCGGCGTCTGGGGCGCGATCACCGGCGTCGCCCTGGCGATCGGCCCGCTGCTCGGCGGCCTCGTCGTTGACGGCCTGAGCTGGCGGTGGATCTTCCTGGTCAACGTGCCGCTCGGCGTCCTGCTGATCGTGGCCACGCTCGGCGTACTGACAGAGTCCCGCGACCGCCATCCCGGTCGCCCCGACCTGCTCGGCATGGTCCTCTTCGGTGCGGCGGCGTTCCTTGTCGTCCTCGGGCTGATTCGCGGCAACGAGGATGGCTGGGGGAGCGCCCCGATCCTCGCCGCGCTGGTCGGCGCCGCGGTCCTGCTCGGGGCGTTCGTCGTCGTCGAGCGGCGCACCACGGCTCCGATGCTGCCGCTGGAGCTGTTCCGTGTTCCCGCGTTCAGCGGCACCGCGCTGGTGGCCTTCGCGCAGTCGATTGCGATCTATCCGCTGCTGCTCTTCCTGGCGATCTACCTGCAGCAGGCCTTGGGCTTCACGCCGACGCAGACCGGTCTGCGGATGCTGCCGATGACCGTCCTGATCCTCGTCGTCGCCCCGTTCTCCGGGAAGCTCACCGACCGCCTGCCGCTGCGCGTCCCGCTCGTCGCCGGGCTGGCCCTCTTCGGGATCGCGCTGCTGACGATCCACGGCGTCTCGCCCAGCGATCCGTGGACGCGGCTGCTGCCCGGCCTGCTGCTGGGCGGCATCGCGGTCGGGATGATCAGCCCCGCGCTGGCAGCGGCGATGGTCAGCGTGCTGCCGGTCGAGCGCAGCGGGCTGTCGTCGGGCATCAACAACACCTTCCGCCAGCTCGGGATCGCGATCGGCATCGCCGGACTCGGCGCGATCTTCCACCACCAGGCAGGCCAGGGCGCCACAGCACCGGACATCATCGACGGCCTCAACGACGTCGTCCTCGTCGCCGCTGCGGTCGCGCTCCTCGCCGCCGTCGTCGCTTGGCCACTCCTGCGCGGCCAGCGGGCAACCCCGCCAGAGACCGAATTGGGCGAGGACCCGGCTGCCACGCCCCTCGGGCAGCCGGCAACGCTCAGCGACTGACCGCCCACGCGGAGGTTCGCGGCCTGGCGCCTAGTGTGCGCTGAGGAACGTGCCGATGGCGCTCGCAACGAGTGCCGGGGCGCCGTTGTGGGCCACATGCCCCTGGCCTTGGATCTGCACGATCTCGGCCTGTGGAATCGCCCGACGCAGTGCGGCAGCGTTCTCGTGGTGGGGCGCCGCACTGCGCTCGCCCGTCAGTAGGAGGGCCGGCGCGCGAACGCTGCCGTAGCGCGACGGATCACGTCCGAGCGACGCAGCGCCCCGCAGCTCACGGGGGATCGTCCACGCGAGTTCCACCAGGCCAGGCGGAAGCGGACCTGGACGCGGGGGATCGGGCGGCACCAACCCCGCAGCCGTCAACTGCTCCAGACCAAGGCGCAGTGCACCCGCCTGATCGCCGGCCGCCAGCGCCGCGTCGATCCGGAGGATCTCGTCCTCCGGGATCAAGTGCCCGACCCCGGCCGCGGGCTCGTACGCCACCAGCGCGGTGACCTCCCCGTCGGGGCTGGAGCGCGCGAGCTCCAGCGCAACCGCGCCCCCGTAGGAGTGGCCGACGATGACCGCCGGCCCGACGACGGAAAGGACCGCTTGGGCGTCTTCGACCTCGCGCTCAAAGGCGTACGGCTCCGTGCCGCGGTCGCTGGCGCCGCGACCGCGGCGATCAACCAGGAAGGACTCGTAGTCGTCGGAGAACAGGTCAGCGACCTGCCGCCAACTCTGGCGCGAGCCCAGACCACCGTGCAGCGCGACGACCGGCCGACCATGCCCGACACGCTCGAACGCGATCTGCGTCCCGTCCGCCGAGACGACGTGCTCCAGCGACACAGCGCTACGCCGCGCCAGCGACCTGCAGGCTCAGCTCGGAAACGAACGTCTCCAGCGCCCCCGGGGCCAAGCGGTAGTAGGCGAACGACCCGCGCTTCTCCCGCTCGACGATCCCCGCGGTCAGGAGCTGCTTGAGGTGGTAGCTGACACCGGACTGCTTGAGGCCCAGCATCTCCTCGAAGTCGCAGACGCAGACCGCATCGCCGCCGGCCAGGATCAGCCGGTTGATGATCCGCACCCGGTGCCGGTCCGCCAGCGCCTTGAAGACCTGCTCCAGGCGCACCGCGTCGTCCTCGGTCATCGCCTCGCCGGTCAATGGCGGGCAGCAGCGGATTACGGGCAGCTCCTGCATGCAACGAGCATATCGAATCTTTTTGATGTCTCGGTGAATCTGCGCTACGGTGAAGACATCAAGTTTCTTCGATGCCCTCTGGAGTGCTCGTCGTGACCACCACCACGTCCCTACCGACCGTCGTCATCGGTGCCGGTCCCGTCGGCCTGACCGCCGCCGTTCACCTCGTCCGCCGCGGTCTCACGCCCCTCGTCCTGGAAGCCGGGGACCAGCCGGCGACCAACGTCCGCGACTGGGGCCACGTCCGGCTCTTCTCACCGTGGGAGTTCTCGGTCGACCCCGTCGCCGCCGAGCTGCTGACCGCCAACGGCTGGACCTCCCCGCCGCCGGAGGAGTTCCCGACCGGCGAGCAGCTCGCCGACCACTACGTCCAGCCGCTGGCCGCGCTCCCCGCACTGCGGGGACGCATCCGGTACGGCGCCCGAGTCGTGGCCGTGACCCGCCGTGGCGTGGACAAGCTCAAGGACCGTGGTCGCGAGGACGCACCGCTGGAGGTCGTGGTGAAGACCGCACGCGGTCACGAGCGCCTGCTCGCCAGCGCGGTCATCGATGCCTCCGGCACCTGGCAGACCCCGAACCCGCTTGGCTCCGGCGGCGTCCCTGCCGAGGGCGAGCGCGAGCACGCCGACCGGATCGCCTACCGGATCCCCGACGTCCTGACCCGCGACCGCGACCGCTACGCCAACCGCCGGATCGTCGTGCTCGGCACCGGCCACTCGGCCTTCAACGTGATCGTCGACCTCGCCGAGCTGCGCAAGACCGCACCGGACACCGAGATCGTCTGGGCGATCCGCCGCCCGCAACTGGGCGACACACTGGAGCCCGGCGCCAACGACCCGCTCCCCGAACGCGGCGCGATCGGCGGCCTCGTCGGCCAGCTGATCGACGACGGCGCGATCGAGCTGGTCACCGACTTCCACACGCTCGCCGTCGACGGCCAGGGTGATCGGGTGGTTCTCCGTGACGGGGACCGCGAGCTGGTCGCCGACGAGGTGATCGCGACCACCGGGTTCCGGCCGGACCTCTCGATCCTCGGCGAGCTGCGCCTGGACCTCGACGACCGCGTCGAAGCGCCGCGGCAGCTGGCTCCGCTGATCGATCCGAACCTGCACTCCTGCGGATCGGTGCCGCCGCACGGCGTCGACGAATTGAGCCACCCCGACGAGGGCGTCTACGTTGTCGGGATGAAGAGCTACGGCCGCGCCCCGACCTTCCTGTTGCGGACCGGCTATGAGCAGGTCCGCTCCATCGTCGCCGCGCTCGCCGGCGATTGGACCGCCGCACGGAAGGTCGAACTCGTGCTGCCCGACGGCGACGGGATCGGCAAGGCCTGCTGCGCCCCGCAGCGTGTCGAGCAGGTCGGTGCCTCATCCTGCTCGGCCACGCCCGCTTCAGCTGCGGAGCGCGAGCCCGCCTCGGTGTCGTGAGCCAGGCGCCCGGCGCGACCGGGCAACCAGGAACCGTGGTCCCGGCGACGCCCACCCGTCGCCGGGATGCCCGCACCGTCGCGGTGCTCTCGATCACCGAGACGATCTCGTGGGGGATCGTCTACTACGCCTTCGCCGTGTTCCTGCCGCCGATGGTCGCCGCGCTGGGCGCGTCGACCACCACCATCGGCGGCGCACTATCGCTGGCCCTGGTGATCTCCGCCGTCGCCGGGATCGCAGTTGGCTGGTACCTCGACCGGCACGGCCCGCGCCTCTTGATGACCGTCGGCTCGGTAGCCAGCGTCTTGCTGGTCGTCGCGTGGAGTCAGGTGCAGAGCGTTCCGGCGCTCTACCTCGTTTGGGCCGGACTCGGACTCGCGATGGCCGCCGTCCTCTACGAGCCGGCGTTCGTCGTGCTGGCGAAGTGGCTGCCCGACGCGACCAGCCGGCGGCGTGCGATGACCGTCGTCACCTTGGTCGCCGCCCTGGCGAGCTTCATCTTCATCCCGCTCGCGCAGGCGCTGCTCGACACGCACGGCTGGCGCGACGCGCTGCTGATCCTCGCCGCGATCCTGGTCGTGACGATCCCGCTGCACCTCCTGTTGCCCGCAGGCCGTCCCCCGACAACCCGAGGTGGTCCGGCCGCCGAGCCTGGGGCCGTGCGCCGGATCGCGGGCCGTCGGGACTTCCAGCGCCTGACGGCCGGCTACTTCCTCGCGTCGTTCGCCGGGATCGCGCTCTTGGTGCTGGCGATCCCGTTTCTCACCGACCGCGGCTACTCGGCCGGCTTCGCCGCCTTCGCCGTCGGCACGATCGGCGCGGCGCAGATCCCCGGGCGGCTGCTGTTCAGCGTCTCCAGTCGCTGGTTGGCGGACCACCACGTCACGCCGCTGATCTTCTCGCTCGTCGGCGTCGGTTTGCTGCTGATCCTGGTCGCGCCGTCGGCCGCGGTGGTGCTCATGGGGACGATCGTTCTGGGGATCGGCAACGGCATGACCACGCTCTCCCGGGCGACCGTCCTCGCGGACCGGTTTGGGACCGCCGACTACGGTGCAGTGGCGAGCATCACGGCGGCGGCGACGACCGGCGCCCGCGCGATCAGCCCCGTTGCGGCGGCCGGATTCGCGTCGCTCGCCGGAGTCGACACGCTGATCGTGGCCTTGATCGCGTGCGCGGTCGGGGCGGTTGCGGTGACCGTGAGACTCGATCGATCGCCGGTCGAGGTCGCCGGTCAACAGGCCGCCTGAAGTGCTCGGCCAGCGCCGTCGCGCTCGAGTTCGGCGCGACGGTTCAGGCGCTGGGCGCCGTCTCGCTTTCCACGGTTGCCGCAATCTCGCGCGCGCTCTGTTTTGCGGTGCGTCCGACGCCGATCAGCGTGGCTGAGGCGAAGCCGGTCCAGTCGCCGTAGCCGACCAGCCATAGCCGTGGCTCACGGATGCTGCGCGTTCCCTCGACCTTCACGGTGCCGTCGGGCTCCAGGACGTCGAGGTCCCGCAGGTGGTTCAGTCGCGGACGAAATCCGGTGCACCAGATCACGGTGTCGACGGTGAGGAAGGTACCGTCGGCCCAGGCCACCCCGCCAGGCGCGAAGCGCTCAAACGCGGGACGGTGGTGCAGGACGCCGCGCTCGCGTGCGTCCTTGACCGATTCGACCATCACGATGTCGCCGAGCCCGCCGACGCCGCCGGCCGAGCGCCCCTCGGTCCGAGCACGGTGGAGTTCGCTGGCGGCGGTGAAGAGGACTCGTCCGTCGACATCGTCGGCCATGAATCTCGGCGGCTGGGGCACGACCCAGGTGGTTTCGGCCATCTTGGAGACCTCGGCGAGGATCTGCGCCCCGGAGTTGCCGCCCCCGACGATCAGCACCGACTGGCCGCTGAGGTCGTCTGGGCCGCGGTACTCCGCTGAGTGCATCTGCCTCCCGGCGAAGCGGTTCTGACCGGGGTAGCTTGGGGTGAAGGGAGCGTTGCCGGTGGCGCTGACCACGGTCTGCGTCTTCCACCGCTCCCCGGTGGCGCCGAGGACCTCGAGCTGCCCGTTGGTGCGACGGATCGTGTCGACCGCGACGGGACGCTCGACGGGCAGGTCGTAGCGGTCCTCGTACCGGCGCAGGTAGTCAACGACGTGCTCGCGCGAGGGGTACTCGTCGGTGTCGGGCGGCATCATCCAACCCGGCAGCGAGCTGTACTGGGCGGGCGAGAACAACCGAAGCGACCGCCACCGCGAGAGCCAGCTGCCGCCCGCGGCCGGCGCAGCGTCCAACAGCCGGTAGCGCAGCCCGGATCGGCGGAGGTGATAGCCCACGGCCAGCCCCGACTGCCCAGCGCCGACGATCACGACGTCGAAGCTCTGGTCGTCAGTGCTCAGGCCGACAACTCCTCGGCGAGCGCTCGGACGCGCCGGTCGATCTCATCGCGGGTCGATCGGACCCGATCGACGCTCTGGCCCGAGGGGTCCTCGAGCTGCCAGTCGATGTACCGCACGCCGGGCACGAACGGGCACTCGTCGCCGCAGCCCATCGTCACCACGACGTCGGCCCATTCGGCCATCTCGCGGGTCAGCTTCTGCGGGGTGCGGTCGCGCAGGTCGATGCCCAGCTCGTCCATCACGTCTATGACTTCGGGGTGGACGTGCTCGGCCGGGGTCGTCCCGGCGGAGCGCGCCTCGTGCGCTCCATCGACGGCGCGGGTAAACAGGGCTTGGCTCATCTGTGAGCGGCCGGCGTTTTGGAGGCAGACGAAGAGGACGTTGCTCATCAGGCGGCCTTGATCAGCTTGTCGGCGAACTCCACGGGCAGTCCAGCTTCGCGAACCTGCCGGGCGACGTCCAGTGCGTCGTACTCCACACGGTGCAGCAGCACCTCGACGTGCTGGCCGGCGGGGCGCAGCTCGACGTATCCGCCGCGCGGGTCGCCGTCCTTGGGCTTGCCGACCGAGCCGCAGTTGACGAACTGCACGCCGCCGATCACGCGGTTCCACGGCTTGTGGGTGTGCCCGAAGACCAGGACGTCGGCGTCCTCCTTGGCGGCCAGTCGTTCGTAGAGCGAGTCGGGCTTGTCCTCGAACAGGTACTCGTTGACCTTCCGCGGCGAGCCGTGCACCAGGTGCACCGCGGCGTCGCCGACGTGGAAGCGCAGGTCGAACGGCAGCGCGGCCATGAAGTCCTTGGAGCGCTGGTCGGTGTTGGCGAGCGTCCATTCGACGGAGCGCTGGCCGAGCTCGCGGTCGTGCTCGGTGATGTACGCGCAGCCGCAGTCGTCGTGGTCGCGGCCGATGGCGTAGTCGTAGTTGCCGTAGATCGTGGGGATGTCCCACTCCTGGATCAACGCGCAGACCTCGTTGGGGTGCGGGCCGTAGCCGACCAGATCGCCGCCGCAGTAGACGGTCTCGATCCCGCGCTGGTTGATGTCATTCAGGGCAGCTTGTAGCGCGGGCAGGTTGCCGTGGATGTCGGTGATGATCGCGACGCGATCGTGCGTGGGCGTCTCGGACATGAGGCGAGGTTCCGGGGTCGGTTGGGACCAACAGCGACGGGGACTAGACGGCAGCGAGGGCGGTCAGGCGATCGCCGGTCGGCTCGTGGGCGCTCCACGGCACGACGGAGAACCGCGGGGCGAGCGCTCGAGCTTCGGCGAGGTAGCGGTGCTCGCGCCGGGCGCGGGCACCGAGCACCGGGTCGCTGCTGCCGACGGCGGCCAGCGACTGGTTGACCACGCACGCCCACGGCTGGATCTCGGCGCGGCGCAGGTCGTCGGCTAGGCGGCCCGCTTCGTGCACCGGTGTGGCCTCGGGCAACGTCACGAGGACCACGCGGGTGGTCTCGGGATCGCGCAGGCGCGGCAGCAGCGCGGTGACGGCGTCGTCGACGGTGCCGCCGGTGCGGGCCATCTCGCGGTGGTAGGCCTGGGCGGCGTCGAGCAGCAGCAGGGTGTGGCCGGTCGGGGCGGTGTCCAGGACCACGAACCCGTCCTGCCCTTCGGCGACGGTCCGTGCGAAGGCGGAGAAGACGGCGATCTCCTCGGTGCACGGGGAGCGCAGGTCCTCTTCCAGCAGCGCTCGGCCGTCGGCGTCCAGGCCCGCGCCGGCCTCGGCCAGGACGCGGTCGGTGTGCGCTTGGGTCTCGACGGCGGGGTCGATCCGCGAGACCCGCAGGTGCTCGTGGGCGTGCGCGCCGACGGTCCGCTCGACGTGTGCGGCCGGGTCGGTGGTCGTCAGGTGTGTGCGGTGGCCGCGGCGGGCCAGCTCGGTGGCGATGGCCGCCGCGATCGTGGTCTTCCCGACGCCGCCCTTGCCCATCGTCATCACCACGCCGCGCCCGGCTGCCTCCAGCTCGGGTCTGCTGCAGCTTCGGGTGACAGTTTTGGTGTGGGGTTCAGGCCGCCCGGAGGGCGGCCTGAGGGGTCATGATCGTCTCGTACTCGATCGGCGTCAACCGGCCCAGCCGAGCTTGGCGTCTGCGGCGGTGGTAGGTCCGTTCGATCCACGTCACGATCGCGATCCTGAGTTCCTGTCTGGTCGCCCAGGCGTGGCGATCGAGCACGTTCTTCTGCAGCAGCGAGAAGAAGCTCTCCATCGCGGCGTTGTCGCCGGCTGAGCCAACGCGGCCCATCGAGCCGACCATCCGGTGGCGGTTGAGAGCGCGCACGAGCTTTCGTGACCGAAACTGGCTGCCTCTGTCGGTGTGCAGGATGCAGCCGGCCACGTCGCCGCGGCGCGCGACGGCGCTGTTGAGCGCCGCCACGGCGATCCGGGACTTCATCCGCGAGTCGATCGAGTAGCCCACGATCCGGTTGGACACGGCGTCCTTGACCGCGCAGAGATACAGCTTGCCCTCGCCCGTTTGGTGCTCGGTGATGTCGGCCAGCCACAACCGGTTCGGCGCGTCTGCCGTGAACTCATGGCGGACGCGGCCGTTGTCGTCGATCACGGCGCAGAGATCGTCGTGAACCGGCGGCCCGGGCTTCTTCCCGTTGGCTCCGCGTTTCTTCCCGAACACAGACCACCAGCCCATACGGGAGCAGATCCGCCACGCGGTGCGTTCGGCCATCGGCTCACCAGCGCGGGCCGCTTCGTCGACGAGGAACCGGTACCCGAACTCCGGATCATCACGATGGGCATCCAACAGCGCGTTGGCACGATAGGCCTGCTTCAGGTCTCGATCCGAGACCGGCCGCTGAAGCCACCGGTAGTACGGCTGACGCGCGACCTTCAGGACCCGGCACGTCACCGTCACGGGCACCCCGTTGACGGCAAGTTCTCGAACGAGCGGGTACATCATTTTCCCGGCAGGTTCGCCTGCGACAAGTAGGCCGCTGCGCGCCTGAGCACCTCGTTCTCCTGCTCCAACAAGCGGTTACGACGTTTCAACTCGCGAAGCTCCGCCGCCTGCTCCGTGCTCACGCTCGGCCTGGCGCCGTCCTGGATATCGGCCTTCTTCATCCAGTTGTTCAGGCACGTCTCGCTGATCCCGAAGTCCTTCGCGATCTGCTTGATCGTCGTGGACCCATCACGCGCCCGGGCGACCCGGACCACGTCGTCTCGGAACTCCTGGGGATACGGCTTGGGCACAAGGCACATCCTTCCAGTGGTGCCCCTGCGGGGCACCACAGATCAGATGTCACCTCCCGGTGCAGCAGACCCCCGCTCGCCCTTTCGGGCTTCGCGAGCCGGCCACCACGCCACGCACGCTCTTGGACCCGGAACCGCTCACGAACCTCGAGACCGACCTACACCACAAAACACGACTTGACTCGGGGTTGCCGCGGGCCTGGGCGTCCAGCAGGTCCACGAGGTATCCGTGCAAGCTGCGGCCCTGAAGGCGGCAGGTC
>JACYYK010006068.1_pt1 | contig 11852 bp, 12 predicted proteins | sample 8236871 | NCBI WGS metagenome assembly JACYYK01 (sample SAMN14103087, study PRJNA606662) | landfill metagenome | isolation source: landfill solid waste inoculated with endophyte fungus Paravalsa indica | place: India:New Delhi, Okhla landfill site | collected 2017-11-05 | reverse complement strand
GACAAAAATGCGATTTTGCGCCGAAAAATCAGCGGATTAGACTTGGACAGGATCTGATGTAATGGCTCGAAAGAACCTTCTGGCTGGCTTGAGCGACATCGAAGACAATGCGACCGGGGGATCAGCCGCTCCTTATGCGATGCGCGGTGCATCAAAGTCGATGATCCGCTCCGTAAGCGATTTGGCCAAACAGGCCGATGCTTATCTCGAAGGCGAGCATGTCATCGAACTTGACCCCGATACGATCGACGGCTCGTTTGTCTCAGACCGAATGGGAGATGACAAGGAGCAGTATCAGGAACTGCTTGAGGCCATTCGACAGCGAGGGCAGGACACTCCGATTCTGGTTCGGCCGCATCCAACCCATGAGGGGCGGCACATGATTGTGTTCGGCCACCGGCGTGTGCGTGTCGCGAGGGAACTCCGCCGAAAAGTGAGGGCGGTGGTCAAGGCGATAGACGATAAGACCCATGTCATCGCCCAGGGACAGGAGAACTCGGCGCGGGCGAACTTGACCTTCATTGAGAAGGCGATGTTTGCCACGCAGCTAGAACGCAAAGGATACGAGAGAGATGTCGTATGTTCTGCGCTAGCCTCAAACGCAGCGGCCGTGTCCAAGATGATATCTGTCGTCAAACGTATCCCGGCGACAGTCATTTCGAAGATAGGACCCGCTCCGGCCGTAGGTCGCGAGAGGTGGGTCGAGTTGTCACTGTTGGTTTCAAAAAAGCCGGATACAGCCGGTGAAATCGTATCGGACCCTGAGTTTGAGACACTTGAGAGCAATGACCGCATTGAGCGGTTGCTTGCGGCCTTGAATTCCAAGGGGAAACCCGTCCGAAAGACGATGGCGAAGCTTGAGCTCGTAACGTGGGCCCCTGTAGACAAATCGATCAGCGTCACACTCAAGCGAAGCGGCAAGACGGCTACCATCGCACTTGGATCGGCAAATGGAACTCGCTTTGCCGAGTGGATTTCGAGCAATCTGGATAGCCTCTATGAGGCGTTCAGGAAATCGGAGAGAACTGGGACAGGAGACTAAATCCGCAAAAGAAAAGGCCCCCGAACGACACCGTCGCGGAAGCCCTTCTCAAGTTTCGCATCCTGAGAATCTCATTTCCGCGAATCACTGTCAAGAGTCATGGCGTCGATTCGGCGCGCAGATTTCTTTTGCCTAGCGATAGGTGAAGGACATGCAGACGCATACCGCAACGACGCCCTTTGGGCGGCGGCCGATGACGCTTGGCCTGATTGCAAGCCAGGTGACGGCCAAACACATAGACCAGGACGCCAAGGTCTCGAAATGGCAGGTGTTCCGCGACATCCGCGAGGCCAAGGAAGTCCTGGGCGCAACAGACCGCGCCCTGGCGATCCTGAACGCCTTGCTGACGTTCCATCGCGATGAGGAACTGACGGGCGAGGGCAATCTCGTTGTCTTCCCTTCGAACGAGCAGCTCATCCGCCGCGCCAATGGTATGTCGCCGGCGACGCTCAGGCGTCACCTGGCCAATCTGGTGATGTCCGGCCTTGTCATCCGCCGCGACAGTCCGAACGGTAAACGGTTCGCCCGGAAAGGGCAGGGCGGTGCAATCGAGCAGGCCTACGGCTTCGACCTGTCGCCGATCCTGGCGCGGGCGGCCGAGTTCCGTGAGCTGGCTGAAGCCGTCGCGGCCGAGCGCAAGGCGTTCCGTCTGGTCAGGGAGCGCCTGACGATCTGCCGGCGCGACGTGGTCAAGATGATCGAAGCCGGCATCAACGAGAGCGTTCCTGGCAACTGGCGGGGTTTTCAGCGCCGCTATGAGTCGATCATCGCCCGCCTGCCACGCACAGCGCCCCGGCAAGCCCTCGAGGCGATTGCCAACGAGCTGGAAGACCTCTGGGCAGATGTCCACCAGACGTTGGAATTATTCGTGGAATTGCAGAATCTGAACGCCAATGAGTCTCATTCTGAGCCACACAAACAGAATTCAAATACCGAATCCCCTATTGAATCTAAAAACGGCTCCAGAACAAAAGAAGAAGCGAGCGGCAGCGCCGAGGAACCCGCAAACGTGGAGCGCCTGCCGGAACGAGATCTGCCACTGGGGATTGTTCTGGACGCCTGCCCGGCCATCAGGGATCTCTCCGGCGGGAGCGAAATCCGGCACTGGCGCGATTTCATCGCCGTCACCGAAGATGCCCGGCCGATGCTGGGTATCAGCCCCAGCGCCTGGCGTGATGCCGTGAACGTTCTGGGCGCGCGCCAGGCGGCAATCACCCTCGCCGGCATCTACCAGCGAAGCGATCAGATCAACAATGCGGGCGGCTATCTGCGCAGCCTGACGGACCGTGCCCGGGAAGCAAAATTCTCGACCTGGCCAATGATCATGGCGCTGCTACGAGCCAGGAACGACGAAAGCCACTCAAACGATACGCGGCGGGAGGAAGGAGCAGGTTCCATGTCGGATGCCCTGAAACGCAGCCTCGACAAGCGCAACTGGACGTAGGCATCATTCTTGAAAGCCGATCGAACAAGTAATACCTTTGGCAGATGCGGTATTACAAAGGACGCAGCTATGAGCACGACGGTCACAGCGAAAGGGCAGGTCACGATCCCGAAACCATTGCGCGACCTTCTCGGGATAGGCCCGGGTAGCAAGGTCGATTTTCGCCGCAGCGCGGACGGCAGCGTGTTGTTGGTTGCCGTCGACGGTACACCACGGGCGAGCCGTTTCGCCAAACTGCGCGGCCATGCTGGCGACGGTCTCTCGACGGAGGCGATCATGGCGCTGACGCGTGGAGAGCCATGACGCTGGTCGACACCAATGTGCTGCTGGACCTCGTCACCGATGACGAGACATGGGCAGAGTGGTCGGTCGAGCAGTTGGAAGCGGCGAGCGTGAACGGCCCGCTACTGATCAACGACGTCGTTTATGCGGAACTCTCGGTACGGTATGACAGGATCGAGACGCTCGACGAATTCATTGCGCAGTCCGGCCTTGAGATCGTGCCGATGCCGCGTGCCGCCCTGTTTCTTGCCGCAAAGGCGTTTGCCAGATACCGCCGCTCGGGAGGAAAGCGCACGGGGGTGTTGCCTGACTTTTTCATCGGGGCACAGGCTGCGGTTGGGGGCATGCCGCTTCTGACACGGGATAGCGGCCGGTACAGGACCTATTTTCCCACGGTCGTTCTGATCTCGCCCGATGAATGATCAGCGATATCCCCGCTTCCGCTTCATCGATTCATAGCGCTGCAGAGCCAGCATGGCGGCGTTGCGGTCGGCATGAAGCTCGATGATCTGCGAGCCAAACGTGCCGATGCGGCCCCAGCGGCGGGTGAGTGCAAGGTCGCCGAAGAGCGATGGTTCGATGGAGAGTGCATAGAACCGCGCCATGTTGCGGGTCGCGTCGATACGGTGAAGCAGGATCGTGCGGTGGGAAATGTCCATGCAGCAGGGTGGTATCGGGAGCATGGATCTGTCCAACGCATTCGGTGAATCGAACGTGACGCATCGATTCACGCGATCGATGAATCATCGCGTGCAGGCCGATGCTGGACGAGGCAGATGCTTTGCCGGTAAGGCTGAAGCAGACATTCCCTTTCAAGGATCCGAATGACGATGACTGCAACAGCTGATCTTGCCGCGATCGAGGCGATGGATGCCGCCGATCCGTTGCGTAACCTGCGCGACCGTTTCACGCTGCCGGAGGGACTGATCTATCTCGACGGCAATTCACTCGGCGCGGCATCGCCGGCCGCGTTTACGGAGCTGGAAACGGCGGCGCGGGACGAGTGGGGCAACGGGTTGATCCGCAGCTGGAACACGGCAGGCTGGTTCGACCTTCCGGTGGTTCTCGGAGACCGCATCGGGATGCTGATCGGTGCTGCGCCGGGGCAGGTGGTGGTTGCCGACACGACCTCGATCAACATCTACAAGGCGCTGCACGCGGCGATGAGCCTTCGGCCGGGCCGCAAGGTCATCGTGGCCGAAGCCAGCAGCTTTCCCACCGATCTCTATATGGCCGAGGGCGTCATCGCCACGCTGCCGGGCGCCACGATGCGCCTCGAGGGCGTCGACGCGCCGACGATCGAGGAACTCATCGACGAGGACGTTGCCGTGGTGCTGATCAACCACGTCAACTACAAGTCCGGCGCGCTGCGGGACATGGCGGCGCTGACACGGCGGGCGCATGAAGCCGGTGCCGTGGTCGTCTGGGACCTCTGCCATACGGCGGGAGCGCTGCCGATTGCGCTCGACGCCGCGGACGCCGACTTCGCCGTCGGCTGCACTTACAAATATCTCAATGGCGGGCCGGGCGCTCCGGCCTTCATCTACGTCGCCAGCCGGCATCTTGGTGTAGCAAACCAGCCGCTGAGTGGCTGGTGGGCCCATGCGCGCCCGTTTGCGATGGAACGCGGGTTCGAGGCGGATACGGGCATCAGGCGCTTCCAGTGCGGCACGCAATGCATGCTGTCGATGCGCGCGCTCAAGGGCGCTCTCGACGTCTGGGACGAGGTCGATCTCGATGCGGTGCGGACCAAGAGCGTGGCGCTGACCGAGCTTTTCATCGCGCTTGTCGAGTCAAGGTGCGAGGGCCTCGGCGTGACGCTGGAAAGCCCGCGCGACAGCGCGCTGCGCGGCAGCCAGGTCTCGTTCCTGCACGAAAGCGCCTATGCGGTGATGCAGGCGCTGATCGAGCGCGGTGTCATCGGCGATTTCCGCGCCCCTTCGACCATCCGCTTCGGTTTCACGCCGCTCTATATCGGCTATCGCGACGTGTGGAACGCAGCGGTCATTCTTGAAGACGTGCTGCGTTCGGAGGTCTGGAAAGACGGAAGGTTCGCCGTTCGCACCGCGGTGACGTAGAGGGCTTCAGGCAGCCTTGGGCGAGAAGATCGCGCGTGCGGGATCGACGTCGTAGCGGGCAATGTGGTCCGGCGCCTCGGCTGCCAGTTCCGCGATCGAATTGAGGATGAAATCCACCTTCTCGTCGTTCATGAGAACGCTCAGATTGAAGCGCGTGAAGCCCGGCTTTTCGACTTCGTGCCCGGCGCGGATGGCTTCCCGCATGGCGACCGACCGGGCCTCGTCGATGTCGAGCAGACGGTGGACGTATGGGCCTGCGCAGGCACACCCGCCGCGCGCCTGAATGCCGTAGCGGTCGCTGAGCATGCGCGTCACCAGTTGCTGGTGAATGTGTCCGCCGGCGCCGTCGCGGACGCGGAACGAGAAGATCGGCAGGCGCCCGGCAGTGCTGGAACCGAGCACTTCGACGCGCTCCGCCTCTGCAAGCCGCTGCATGCCATAGCGCGATAGCCATGCGTTGCGGCTTGTCAGGAAATCCGCGCCGATGGCGTCTTTCACCAGAAAGGCGAGCGCGGCGCGAATGTCGCCCACAACGTTCGGCGTTCCTGCCTCCTCGCGCGCCTCCAGACTTGCGCTGTAGTCGTGGCCCCAGGGCGAGACGAAGGAGACCGTCCCTCCCCCCGGCCATGTCGGCTTTGCCGAAACAACCGCGTCCCGCCGCACGATAAGCACGCCGGACGCGCCGGGCCCGCCGATGAATTTGTGCGGCGACACCACGATCGCGTCGATGGCGCAGTCGGGTGCGGGATGCATGTCGATCGGCAGATACGGGCCGGCGCCGGCATAGTCCCAGATCATCCTTGCTCCCGCCGACTTGGCGAGCCTTGTGATGGCCGCTACGTCGGACAGGATGCCGGTGACGTTCGAGGCTGCCGAGAATGAGCAGATGGTCAGGTCACCGGGGGCCGTCGCCGAGAGTTCTGACCGCAGGCGCGCGAGGTCCGGGCCACCATCGGCTGCCTCTGGAATCTCGACGATCTCCGCTCCGCATTCGCGCCAGGGCAATAGGTTCGAATGATGCTCATAGGGGCCGACGATGATCCGTGCCCCCTTCCCTGCCCGCAACGTCTCCTCGATGCCGAACAGACGTACCAGCCGGTTGATCCCCGCGGTGGCGCCGCTACCGGCAAAAATCACCGAATAGTCGGGACCGGCATTGCAGCAGCGTGCGATCGTCGCGCGGGCATCGCGCCGCAGCCTCGTCATGAAGCCCCCGCAATAGGAGGCTTCGGTATGGCTGTTCGCATAATAGGGAAGCACGGCCTCCAGAATGAAGCGCTCGACCTGCATGAGCGCGCGCCCGGATGCCACGTAATCCGCATAGACGAGCTTTCGCGCGCCGAAGGGTCCGTCAATCGCGACGTTTTCTCCGATGAGGCCGGCTTGCAGCGCGCCGATGCCGTCCTCGGCAGCGAGGCCGTTCCTGAAATTCTGCAGCAATGACGTTTCTTCCGAAGGAGCGCTCTGAAGCACGATTGACACATCCCGATTGGCCGAAGCCTATCATATCAACGGTCGGATGAGCTTTCATCGCTTGTTTCTGGCCCTTCTTGGGCTAAGATCGTTCATATGAGCGACGGAAGCCTCCAGATCGATCAGATTGATCGAAGGATCATAAGCTGCCTTCAGCGCGATGCGACGATGTCGCAACGCGAGCTGGCCGAGCGTGTCGGTCTTTCGCAGAATGCCTGCTGGCGCCGGCTCCAGCGCCTGCGTGCCGACGGTATCCTCGGGGAAGCGCAGACGCGGGTCGATCTGGCGACGCTCGGCCTCGACCTTACGGTGTTCGTGATGGTGCGCACCCGGCATCACTCGGTCGAGTGGGCCGACAAGTTCAGAGCCCATGTCGAGAAGCTGCCCGAGGTGATCGGCTTCTATCGCATTGGCGGAGACTGGGACTATCTCATCAAAGTGGTGACCCGGGGGATGAAGGGCTACGATGCCTTCTATCGCAAGGTAACGACCGATTTCGACCTCGCGACGGTCACGGGCTTCTTCGCCATGGAGTCGATTATCGACGAGCGGCCGGTCGATATCACGATGCTGCGCTGACCAGCTTGACGGATATTGCCCGCCCTGCCCTGTGTGGTTGCGTGCAGGCAGAAACAGCTTTCCACAGGCGCGGGAATCATCGATACTAATCACGCTTTCTGCCCTTGCGAGCGAGGAAAAGCGTTATTCCCTGATGGTGGTTCCCTTGACAAGCATAAACACGATACCGGTCAGCCTCGATTTCGACGAGGAAATCCTCGAGCAGGGCGAACTTATTTCCGACAAGCTGCATATGCTGCGGCTCGAGCAATATCCTCCGGATGCGGAAAAGGGCCTGCGGCTGTTCTCCTCGGCCGAGGTGGCGGAGTTTCTCGGCGTCACCCAGAACCACATCAAGAAGCTCCACCTCGAAGGCAAGGGGCCCGAGCCGCTGGTTTCGGCCTCCGGCCGCCGCAGCTATACCGCGGAGCAGATGACGGAGCTGCGGCAGTTCCTGGACAAGCATGGCCGCAGCGATTTCAAGCATTACGTGCCGCATCGCCGTGAAGGCGAGGCGATGCAGGTCATCTCCGTCGTCAATTTCAAGGGCGGCAGCGGTAAGACCACGACCACGGCGCATCTGGCGCAATATCTTGCGCTGACCGGACACCGCGTGCTGGTGATCGATCTCGATCCGCAGGCATCGCTGACGGCGTTGCACGGCATCCAGCCCGAACTGGACAAGAACCCGTCGCTGTTCGAGGCGCTGCGTTATGACGAGCACCGCCGTTCGATCAAAGAGATCATCCAGCCGACGAACTTCCCGGGGCTCGATATCGTGCCTGCCAATCTCGAGCTGCAGGAATATGAGTACGAGACGCCCCTCGCCGCCTCCAACAGCAGCTCACCCGAAGGTCGCCTGTTCTTCACGAGGATCAGCAAGGCGCTGAAGGAAGTCGACGACCGCTACGACGTGGTCGTGATCGACTGCCCTCCCCAGCTCGGCTATCTCACGCTGACGGCTCTCACCGCATCGACGTCGGTGCTGATCACCGTCCATCCGCAGATGCTCGACATCATGTCGATGAGCCAGTTCCTGCTGATGCTCGGCGGCATCCTGCAATCCATCCGGTCGGTCGGCGCCCAGGTCAGGCTCAACTGGTTCCGTTACCTCGTCACCCGCTATGAACCCACGGACGGCCCCCAGGCGCAGATGGTGGGTTTCATGCAAGCGATGTTCAGCAAGCGCCTGCTGGCCAATCAGATGGTGAAGTCGACGGCGATTTCGGACGCCGGCATCACCAAGCAGACATTGTACGAGGTCGAGCGCAACCAGTTCACGCGCAGCACCTACGATCGGGCGATGGCTTCGCTCAATGCGGTCAACAGCGAGATCACCGCGCTCGTTCACCAGGCATGGGGGCGCAAATGACGTTCTTGACAGCCGTGCAGATCGCCCGATTATCTCACGAATACAACATACTAGCCCGGATATAGGAGGATCGCATGGCCAGGAAGCACCTGTTGTCCAATCTGGGGTCGCTGCAAGCCAGGGAAGGGGCGGATGCCGGCTCCCGCGCGGATTATGCACGACGCGGCGCGTCGCGCTCGATGATGCAGACGCTGGACGAGATGGCGGAAAACTCGATGCGGCTTCTCGAAGGCGACGCGATCGTCCAGATCGATCCGGCTTTGCTCGATCCGTCGCCCTTTCAGGACCGGCTGGAGGAAGACCAGGAAGAGTTCGAGGCGCTCGTCAGCGCGATCGGCGAGGCGGGGCAGAATTCGCCGATTCTGGTTCGCCCCAACGCCGACGACACACGCCGCTATGTGATCGTTTACGGCCACCGCCGCGCAAAGGCGGCCAAACAGCTCGGCATCAGCGTCCGGGCGGTCGTGAAGCCGCTGGAGGAGATCAGCCACATCATTGCGCAGGGCCAGGAGAACAGCGCCCGCGCGGATCTCAGCTTCATCGAAAAGGCGTTGTTCGCGCGCAAGCTGGTGCGGGCAGGGATATCCAAGGAAAACGTCAGGAAGGCGCTGAGCGTCGACGACACGTTGCTGTCGCGCATGCTTTCCGTCGCCGACAATGTGCCCGGGCCCGTCCTCGACGCCGTGGGCGCTGCCAAGGGCATCGGCCGCGACCGGTGGGAGGAACTGAAGAAGGCGCTGTTGGATCCCGCGCGCGCTGCGGCGGCTTTGGACTTCATCCAGCAGGGCGGGCTGGAGGATGTGGAGGCCAACCGACGCTTCGCCGTGCTGCTCGACGCCGTCACGAAGACACGCAAGCGCAAGCCGGCTTCCGCCCGTGCCCTGGAAAAGCGCTGGGCAGTGGCGGGCGATGCCGTGCAGGTGGCGGTGAAGGATGGCGGGCGCACTTACTCGATCGCTCTGAAGTCCAAGGACGCCTCCGCCTTCGGCGCTTTCGTCTCCGACAGCCTCGAGCGCCTCTACGAAGAGTATCTCCGGAGCGGGCCGCCGCGCGGGAAATGACCCGTGTGTCGCTACAGCCCGGATGCTTTGGTAAGGTTGACGCGGAAGCGGTCACGCCGGCGCTGGTATTTGCGGGTCATCTCGGCCGAGGCATGGCCGAGCTGCTTCTGGACGTAGCGTTCGTCCACTTCCGCCGAGGAGGCAAGGCCGGCACGCAGCGAGTGGCCGGCGAATTTCTGCACCCGCTCGCCTTCCGGCAAGTTTCCGCGCACTCCGGCCGCCATGGCGGCGCGCTTGACGAGCCGGGCGATCTCCTGATCGTTGAGCCGCTCGGCGCCGACCTTCTTTCCCTGTCCCGTCACGCGCCGAAACAGTGGCCCGTGCGCGATGCGCGCAAGCTTCAGCCACGTCTCGAGCGCAACGATGGGGCAGGTGGCGTCCGACGAGCCGCGGCCGATCTCGACCTCGCGCCATCCGGTCTTGCCGCGCAGTGTGACCAACATGCCCTTGTCGAGGATCTCAATCCAGCCACGGCCGTCTTCCGTCTGGTCGCGGCCGACATCGAGCCCGGTGATCTCCGAACGGCGCAGGCCACCTGCGAAGCCCAGCAGCAGCATGGCGCGGTCGCGCAGGCCACGCAGGCTGCCGCGGTCGAGCGTCTCCAGCATGCCGATCAGCTCCTCCGGCAGGATCGCTTCCTTCTGCCGGGGAGGGGAGGCGTGCTTGTTGCGTATGCCGGCCATCACGGTCGCGATGTGGCGGTCCTTCCTGTCCAGCGGCTGGCCGCGCTGCGCATAGTTCCAGGACAACGAGGAAAGCCGCCGCTCGATCGTGGAGACGGAGTTGACTTTCCGGTCGCCGGACGCGGTTCCCGCCGCACAGGCGGTAATATAGAGTCCCACGGTCTGCGGATCAGGAGGCAGGAGAGCCAGGCCTTGGCGCCGGCACCAGCCCGAAAAGTGTTTCCAGTCCGCCGCATAGGCCCGCCGGGTATTGGCCGAACTGGCCGCCTCGACATACCCGCGCGCCCGCAGGGCGAGATCTTCGAGGTGACCCGGCACATGCGTGCGCTGTTCCGCCGTGATGCCCGATCGCCCGGCGTCCGGTTCCGGGGGAGGCGAGGGAGCGTCGACACGGCCCATTTCAGCGACGATATCGATGATATCGGGCAGATCGTCCTTGGGCCGACTGGTCATGCGATCATCCCGATCCGCGAACGGCGGTTCTTCGAACGAAGATGCGTGTTAACACTTGTGCAAACCTTTCCGTAACGGCGAACGGTTAGCTTCACGAGCGCACGAAAATGTACCACGATGCGCGCATCTCTCGTCGAGGAGATGGTATTTTATCGCGTGTCCTCGACCTCAGCACGACGATAGGCGTGGGTATCGACCATACGCCACAAGATGAACGATAATGCAACATTATCGCTCGTTATAAGGTAGCGACGGGTGCGGCGGATAAAGTCTGATAAGCTTGCTAAAAGCGCCGTCGTGATTCACTCTGTCAGAGATGATTGTACACCCAAAATCCTCTTTCCATCTGCATGCCGCACCGCCATCGTTGCTCTCGATGCCGTGGTTCGCCGACATGAGAGATGGACTGGCGCTTGGCGGCAGAGGCTGGCGGGCCGCGTGGAGCATGAAGCGACGCTGAGCGATGCGGTGCTGTTGACCCGGTCAGGCAACGTTACCGTGCGGTTGAACGCCGATCGAATGCCCGCATTCCCTGAAAGCTTTACGCCCGGTGCTGACTAAGTGCCGGGCTGGATTGCAGGTGTCCTCAAAGGCATCATGCTTCTGATGATGATAATTTTTGGCGGATTATCTCAATCGTGGCTTGCAGGTGCAGGTCATTCAGATCCGTGACCTTGGCCAGGTTTTTCTGCCTGTAGGCGTCGATGATGAGTTTGTGGTCGTTATTGCTGCGGACAAGCTCATCATCCCGCCCGTACAGAGACAGCGCTACATAAGGCATTGAAGCGTCTCTCAGGCTTTCAACGAGCCTGGCGGTCCGGATGTCGTGACCCGGTCCTGAAAGCAGGGCATGGAACCGGCCATTCAGCTGCGACCATCGCGAAATGTCGCTTGTCTCCTCCATCGTTGCAATCAGCGTTTCGCATTGAAGGAGATCGTCTTCCGTCACCTGATCGAAGGTGCGTTTGATCAGCAGGGGTTCGAGGTTCCGTCGCAGCTCGTAAATCTCGCCGACATCGGAGATCGTCAGGCCACGAACCATGTTGCCGCGATGTGCATCTGACAGGATCAGCCCTTCTGCGGCCAGTTCGCGCAAGGCTTCCCGGACCGGCGTTGAGCTGACGCCAAGTTCGGCGGCGATATGGTTCTGTCTCAGCCGCTCGCCAGCCGGAATCTCGCCGCTGAGTATCTTGCCCCGCAACTGATGGACAACGAATTCCGCAGCGGTCCGGGGTCGGGATCTGGTCTCTGCGGTCATGGGCGTCAGCATGGTTGGAAGGCAGTGTCCTGACAATAGAGCACCAGCTTATAGTGCCGCGCTACTCCGGAAAAGAACACGAACCGTTTCATCATTGTCCTGAGAGGCGATGAGCGCCCATAGAAGGATGCGGGCCTTGAGCGGGGAG
>JACYYK010012977.1_pt1 | contig 11856 bp, 9 predicted proteins | sample 8236871 | NCBI WGS metagenome assembly JACYYK01 (sample SAMN14103087, study PRJNA606662) | landfill metagenome | isolation source: landfill solid waste inoculated with endophyte fungus Paravalsa indica | place: India:New Delhi, Okhla landfill site | collected 2017-11-05 | reverse complement strand
GGTTCGACGAGGACGTGGGCGGTGTCGGTGGTGATGCCTTGGGCGCGGTGGGCGGTGACGGCGTAGCCGAGGTCGACGTGCTCGGCCACGTAGGCCGCGGGCAGCACCACGCTCCCCCGCCACCGGGTCCCGGGTGGGCGGATCGTGATGGACCCGTCGTCACGTACGGCGGTGATGGTCCAGGTTTGGCCGTTGCGGACCCAGCCGTGCCGGTTCCGCAGCCGCCGGTCGTTGCGGCGGGTGATGATCGTGTCCCCGGCACCGGCCCGGCTGCCGCCGTTCAGCTCGACCTCCCGTCCGGGCCGCAGGGTGCCGTCGAGGATGAGGTCCGCGCGGGCCCGGTCGTTCAGCTCGGTGACATCGTCCCGGGATTCCGCGATCAGCACCGACACGTGCCCCGCGGCCCGGTCGGCGCGCCATGCCGTGTAGGCGGCATCGATCATCGGTCCGGCATCGCCGTCGGTGATGCGGTCGTGGTCGAGGTAGGTGTCGATCACCTCGGTGCGCCCGTGGCGAAGCGCCAGGGAGGCGGTCTTCTCCCACGCGTGCGTGAACCGGTGGACGTCGGCAAGCTCCGGGGCGTCGTCGCGGTCGGAGACGAGGAGGTTGAACGCTCCCCCGGCATCCACGGACTGCAGCTGCGCGTAGTCACCGACCAGGAGCACCTTCGCGCCACTCTCGGCGGCTGCGGCGGTGATGCGGTCCAGGGACAGCGTGCCGGCGAGGGAGGCTTCGTCGATGATCACGAGCTGCCCGGCCCGGAAGGTAGTGCCGTGGAGCTGGTGGTTGGTCCACCACTTCGCGGTGTTCTCCGTCGGGATCCCGAGGTCCTCCGCGAGCACCTGCGCCGCGACCGCTGACGGAGCAAGGCCGATCACGCTCCCGGTGCCGTGCTCGGTCTCCCAGGCCCGACGGAGCGCGTTCATCGCCGTGGTCTTGCCCGCGCCTGCCGGGCCGACCAGAACGTCGAGCATGCGGCCGGAGACCGCGACCATAGCCAACGCAGCGACCTGGTCCTCGCCGAGCAGGCGCCCATCCTGGTCTGGTCGCGCGGTGAGCTTCTCGACCGTCTCTAGCGGAACCATTGGTCCGGTCGTGGTGCGAGAGCGTTCGAGGAGGCGGTCTTCCGCGGAGAGGAGTTGCTCGGAGGAGAAGACGGTCGAGTGCTTCGGCCGGAACGCCGACGTGCCATCGGGACGACGGAACAGCACCGGGCTGGTCGCCAGCTCCGGCGGAGTCAGCCGCAGCGACGCGGCCTCGGCCGCATCCACCATCATGCCGACGACGGCTTCCCGGTCTTCGGTGGTGGCGAACCGGTAGCCCATCGTCTGCCGCGCCGCCTCGGCAGTCAGGTTCCATCGTCGCCACGTTGATCGCTTCTCCCCCACCACCTCCACGACGCTCTGCCCCAGCCCGGCGATGACATCGAGTGGGATGTCGTCGGCGCGCAACAGCAGCGGCGCTTCGTTCGACATGGCATAGCGTGCCCAGGTAGTGGCGTCCTCACCCAGCAGATCCGTGGCACGCCGGCGCCAGTCCGCGGTGAGATCGGCCAGCGAGCGGACCTCCTTCTCCGGCCGAGAGGCGAGCGTGGCCTGGGCACGGAGCTTCAAGATTGTCGCCGTCGATGGCTGCCGGCCGTGGCGCTCGACGTAATCGGCGATCAGCCGATCCTTCTCCACCTCAATGTGGTGCGAGCGGGTCGAGAACTCCGACATTAGCTCCTCCGGCACCGCGGCGATGGCCCAGGCTGGGTTGCGGTCGCGGCCCATATCCCGCTGCTCCCACCCGACCCCGAAAGCGCGGGTCATGTGGTCGGCGAAGACCGCCTCGTGCATTTCCGAGAGGGCGACGGTCGCGGCGTGCATCGGCCGCCCATCCAACGACCTCCACTTGCCGTCCTGGACGGTCTGCACCTTGTTCGAGATCACCACATGCGTGTGCAGATGCGGGTCACCGGCGCGGGAGTCGTAGTGGTCGAACGCGGTCGCGATCACCCCGGACACGTCGACCTGCGCCGCCGCGCCGTCGGGGCCGGTTGCACCGACCCGAGTGGCTGCAACCTCACGCTCGATGAACGCAACTATCTCCGCAACCGCCGCATTATGCGCCTGCGCGATCAACGCCTGCGTGCCCGCGTCCGCAACTGCCCACAACACCGACGCCGACTTCGGGATCGAGAACGTGTAATCGAACCCCGCTACCGCACGCCGCGTCCCACGAGCCGCCTCCTCGGCCTCGATCGCGGCGACCGCGTTGCCGCGTTCGAAGAGGCCGAGCCCGGGGTCGAGATCCTTCATCCGCTCAGCTGCCCGTTCCGATGCCGGCCGGTACTCGGGGTAGGCGCGGCCGAGCGGTTCACCGGTGATCGGGTCACGGCCCATCCCGATCAGCAGCTGCAGCTGGGCCTCGGAGACCACCACGCCCTGGCCCACTTCTCCCCCGCCGAGGGCGGCGATTCCGGCGCCGAGCCAACGCCCTGGCGGGTTCCCGACCTCGGTGTAGTAGCGCGTCAGCGGTGTCGACAGCGAACGGTCACCATCGGCGGCAGCCACCGTGCGCAGCAAGTACTTGTAGCCGTCACCCGCCGACATCACCCGCATCGAAACCGTCACCGCCGCCTCCTCGACGGACAGGTGAGCGGAAGGCGCCGTCATGTCGGCTGTGAGTCGGGACGGAGCGGGCCTCGTCTGCAAGACGCGTGGCGGCCCCTGACGAGGTGTGAACGAAATGACGGTGGAACAGATGAGGCGGCGCCCGCGGGTCGGCATCGGGAGAAGTCCACATCGCGAGAGCATGTAGTCGGCGCGGCCAGCAGCTGGAGTGATTCATATCCGTCCGGCGTTGTCCGCTCTCGGATCGACATGCCGCACACGCGTTCATCGCGCTCGAGATCAACTGACTGACTCTCGCTGTGCTGCAGGACTCGGTCGTGGCGGTGTTCAAACGCGACCGCGGTCGTCCCTGGTGGTCGCTGTCTCGGCGTTCCTCGCCCGCCACCGCCAAGGCGGAGGTGCCGTACGCACCCCTTCACCACATCCCGAACCCACAGCCCCGTCGTCGCCCGCTCGAGACACCGACCCACCACTGCAGAGGGACTCTCGTGTGCGTCACCGTCGCATCCCACTTGGCAGAACCAACGTTGACCGAGGTCGCGGCAGGGTGCTTCGCCGGGTTCTTACCTGACGGCATCTCGTGGATCAAAAACGCGGACGCTGTCTCGTCATCAAGCCCTGACTCATCTGCAATGCAGTTCAGCGACCTGCTCTTCTCAACATGACCCCGATGATCCTCGCCCGGCTCGCCCCACACGTGTGACTTTGGACGAGTCGACATCAACTGCTGCCGTGCAAGATGTCGCGAGTCAAGACACGCCGTTGGAGTCGCTGGTGCGCGACAGGGCGCCGCTCCCTCAGGGCCGGTCTGCGTTCGGACCGCAAGTGTCGGCGACGACGAGAGCCACGACGGACTGTGCATCATCCGTCCGTTCGTGGGGCTGGCTCGTCGATCTCCGGCATGGGTGGGAGACTCCGTCCGGGTTCTGGGACCGAGGCGACCAGCGACCGTGTGTACGGATGCCTCGGGTGGTCAAGCACGTCGGAGCACGCTCCGCGCTCGCACACCTCACCCCGGTGAAGCACGAGCACTTCGCGGCATAACGACCGCACGACGCTCAGGTCGTGTGAGACAAACAGCAACGTGGTGCCGTGTTCGCTCATGCTGCGATGCAGCAGGTTGACGATGCCTGCTTGGACTGACACATCGAGGCCGGACACGGGCTCGTCCGCGATGAGAAGCGCGGGGCGGGCGAGCACGGCCCGGGCGATGGCCACGCGCTGAGCCTGCCCGCCGCTGAGCTGCCGAGGGGTGCGGACGCCGAAGGTCTCCGGGTCGAGTCCGACGTCGCTCAGCGCCTGTTCGGCGCTCGCGAGGGCTCGTGAACGGGTGGCTCTCGCGATGATCAGCGGCTCGGCGACGATATCGCGGACTGCTCGGTACGGATTCAGGGAGGCGATCGGGTCCTGGAAGATCATCTGGATGCCGTCGGGCCCCGGCCGGTGGCGCACGGCGCGGCCGCGGAACCGGACCTCGCCTCTCCACGGCTGCACGAGCCCCGCAATGGCCCGAGCGGTCGTTGACTTGCCCGACCCGGACTCTCCGACGATGCCTGTGGCGCTGCCTGCATCGACGGAGAATCCGATACCGCGGACGGCATCGACCGGGCTGCTCGGAGAGCCGAAGCGCACGTGCAGGTCGTCGACGTGAAGCAGCGGGAGGTTCATCCGGCACCTGTAAGCAGCTCAGCTGCTTGGCGACTCGTTCGCGCGGGATCCCGCGTCGGTCCGAGCGGATGCCAGCAGGCGAGGGTGTGGTCGATCGTCGATGCGGGCGCAGGGGTCAGCGGGGGACGGTCGCTGCGGCAGACGTCCTGCACGTGCGCGCACCGTGCGGCGAAGGGGCAGCCTCGCCGCGGCGCCGACAGATCCGGGAGGGAGCCGGGAAGCGTGGGCAGCGGCAGCGCTGCGGGGCTGCTCAGCCGCGGGCTGAGGTCGAGCAAAGCACGGGTGTACGGATGGGCAGGGGCAGTCAGAATCCGCGCCGTGGGTCCCGACTCGACGATGCGGCCGGCATACATGACTGCGATGCGGTCGGTCCGGTCGGTGAGAACGCCGAGATCGTGCGTGATGTGGATGAGACTCATGCCCTGGGTGGCACGCAGTCGGTCGACGAGGTCCAGGACGGTCCGTTGCATCGTGACGTCCAGGGCCGTGGTTGGCTCGTCAGCGATGAGCAGGAGGGGATTGCCGGCGAGTGCGGCGGCGATCCCGATGCGTTGCCGCTGTCCGCCGGACAGCTGGGACGGATAGCTCCGCGAGATGCGCTCGACGTCGGTGAGGCCCACGGCATCCAGCAACTCGCGAAGGCGCGCACGTCGGCTCCGGCGCGGGGCGCGAGGGCGATCGTCGAGACCCTCGAGTACCTGACGCCCCACTCGCACCGTCGGATTTAGCGTGGAGGAGGGGTCTTGGAAGATCATCGCCATGCGCGCCGCGGCTGTTCCGCGGCGCTGCCGCGGCGATCGCCCAAGGACGTCGTGCCGGGCGAAGCGGATGCGGCCGGCGGTAGCGGTGGTGACACCCGGCGGCTGCACGCCGATCAGAGCGCGGGCCAGGACCGACTTTCCGGAGCCGGATTCGCCGATGATGCCCAGGCTTTCGCCGGGCGCTACGGACACGTACACACCTTCGAGCACATGGGCTGTACCGGTACGCGAGCTGAGATCGAGGTGAAGATCGCGCACCTCCAGGAGGGGTTCGGCGGCTGTTGTCATCAGTCGTCCTTTCTGGCGAATCGCTCGCCGAGGATGTTCACGGCCAGCACGGTCGCGCACATCGTGGCGGCAGGGGCGAGCATGATCCAGGGGGCGCTGGCGAGGTGCGTGCGCCCCTCAGCGATGAGACCTCCCCAGGAGGGCGTGGGCGGCTGCAGCCCGTAGCCGAGGAAGCTCAGCGAGCCTTCTGCGACGATGGCCGCCGTGATGGCCGTGAAGGAGTACGCCAGCACGGACGGGAGCACGGTGCGCGCGATCTCGCGCGTCATGATGCGGGTGCGGCTCGCGCCGAGAAGCCGGGCAGCGTGCACGAACTCGCGGTCGCGCACGGCGAGCGTGGCCGAGCGGGCGATCCGCGCGAAGACCGGGATGGTGAGCACGCCGATCAGGAGTCCGACTGTCCAGTAGTCCGAGCCAACGAGGGAGACGATGACCATGATGAGGATGAGTCCAGGGAGGGCGAGCATGAGGTCGGTCAGCGTGCCGACGATCTCGTCCACGGCACGGCCGAAATAGCCCGCGGCGATCCCGAGTGCCGAGCCGACGACCAAGCCGACGGCCAGAGTGAGCGCTGCGACGATCAGCGATGACAGCCCGCCCGCGAGGGTGCGGGCGAAGACGTCTCTGCCGGTGGCGTCCGTGCCGAACCAGTGTCCGGGACCGGGCGGTTGCAGCGCGGCAGCGAAGTCGGCGCGCAGTGGATCGAGCTGTGGCAGCAGAGCGGAGGCGGCGGCTCCCGCGACCACGAAGGTCAGCAGCGCGGCGGCGAAGACGAGCGCGCCGCGCGATTCGTGTCGCGCTCCCCTCGCCCGTCCGCTCACGGCGTCAGAGCGGCCGCCGTTGCGGATCACGAGTGGTTCATGTGTGAGCACGACGGGTCCTCGGGTCGACGACGGTGTACAGGATGTCCACGACGAGCGCGGCGAGGAACACCGCGGTGCCGGAGAGGATGACGATCGTCTCGATCACGGGGAAGTCGCGCGCGCCGATCGCGGACAGCGCGAGGCGCCCCATCCCCGGAATTGCGAAGACGGTCTCGATCAGCGCCGACCCGGCGAACAGCGCGCCGAAGCCCAGCCCCACGAGCGTCATCGTCGTCAAGGACGAGGGACGCAGGACCCGAGTGGTCATGAGCCGAACGGCTCCCATCCCCCTGGAGCGTGAAGCGAGCACGTGCGGTTCGCGCATCGTGGCTATCAGGTCGGCGCGCAGGACGCGAACGAGAGTCGCGGCCTCCGTGAGACCGATCGTCAGCGCCGGGAGTAGGAGGTGCCTCAGATGTCCGACGGGGTCGTCTCCGAACGAGACCCATCCCGTCGCCGGCAGGACGCCCAGCATGACCGAGAACAGCATGATGCCGAGTAGGCCGAAGACGAACGTCGGAGTGGACAGGAGCACGAAGGCGATCGCCGTGGCGACACGGTCGAGGGCTCCGCCGGGACGCCAGGCCGAGGCCATCGCGACCGGCACGGTGAGGGCGAGCGCGACAAGTTGACCCACGAGCAGCAGCTCCAGGGTGATGGGTAGCCGTGCGGCGAGCTCGTCGGCGACAGCCCGGCCCGTGACGAGGGACGTGCCGAAGTCTCCGGAGACGGCGCGCCCGACCCATTCCCAGAGACGGACGGGGGCCGGGCGGTCGAGGTTCAACGAGGCCATGAACTCCGCGATCCGTTCTGGGGACGCCTGGACTCCCAGTACCGCGAGCGCGGGTGTTCCCGTCATCAGTGCTGGCAGGGCCATCGTGAGCAGGCCGAGGAGCACGAGGACCGTCACGCCTCGTACTCCCCTGCGTGCCCAGGCGGCGGTTACTGCGCGATCCACCATTCTCCCGGGGAGAGAGAGATCACATTACGGTCGCTGACATCGGGGAGTCCGCCGATGTCGGGTCTGGCGACGAAGCCGCTGGGACTCTCGGTAAAGAACAGCACCGCTGCGTCTGCCACGATGCGCTCGCTCGCGCGGTTGTACAGGTTCCGGCGCGCGTCGGCGTCCGGCGACGATCGGGCTTGTTCGATGAGCGAGGTGACCTCGGTGTCGGCGTAGCCGCCGAAGTTCGAGAAGGAGCCCTCCGCGAACATCGACATCGCCGTTCCGGTATCGCCGTACGCGCTGGTGACGAACTCGATCGCCTGGAAGTCCTTGGCGAACAGCTTGCTGCCCCATGTGGCGGAATCGGCCTCGTCGATGGTCATCTCGATGCCGACGTCCCCGAGCATCTGCTGGAGCGCTGTCGCGCGCTGTCTGGCTTCGGGCTGCGCGTCGGTGGTGTAGGTGAAGGCGAGGGGCTTCCCGTACTCCGCCAGCAGGGCCCGCGCCTCGTCCGGATCGAAAGCGGGGTACGTCGAGCTCGCCCGATACTCGCTGTGCGATGCGATGGGACCGTCCGCGAGTCCGCCCCTGCCCTGATTCGTGACCTGCAGCAGCGCTTCCCGGTCGATCGCGGCCTGCACCGCTTGCCGGGCCAGCGGGTCGTCAAACGGCGGCAGCTCGGTGTTGAGGATCGCAGTGGCGGTCGTGGCATCGGCCAACGCGAGCTGTAGTCCGTCGGACTCTGCCTGGTTCATCAGGCTGGGTGTCTCGATCCAGGCGACATCGACGGTTCCGGACGCGAGGCTCTGGTACCGCGAGTCGGCGTCGGGGAGAAAGTGGAAGACGATCTCGTCGGCGTAGGCGGGTGTGTCGCCCGCGTACACCGGGTTGCGCTCGACGGTGAGCTTGGAGCCCTGCACCAGGGTTGTCAGCCGATAAGGCCCGGCGCCGAGGGGCGCACCCTCGGAGTCCGTGCTCGTGACGCTGCCAATCATGCCGAGATTGCGCGCGAAGTAGCGCGGGAAGCTCGCGTTCGCCGCCGCGAGCGTCATCTCGACCGTGCTGTCGTCGATCTCCGTCATGCCCACGATCTCCTGCGCGGCCTGAGCGACCGTGCTCTCCGACTCCTGGGCGCGTTCGAGGTGCGCGATGACCGCCGCTGCATCTAGCGGCGAACCATCGGAGAACGTCAGCTCGGGACGCAGCGTCAACGTCCAGCCGATCATGTCCTCACTCTCGATCGACTCGGCCAGCGCCGGGACGAGGCTTCCGCCGGGGCCGTCCATGAACAGTGGCTCGTAGATGGCGTTCGCTAGGACCAGGCTCGACTGCTGCCCGATCTCGTTGCCTACGGGATCGACCGACGTGACCTCGATGTCGAGTCCGATATGGATGGTGCCGCCGGCAGCGGCGTCAGTCTGTGGCAGGTCCGTGTCTGTGCTACACGCCGCGAGAGTGGCGGCGATCGTGGCGGCCATGGCCGCCACGCCGAGGGATCTGCGTTTCATGTTGCGGGTTCCTTCTGTGTGTGGAGCTGCTACGGGCGGGGAATAAGCGAGGAAGGGGACTCAAGTCCGAGACGGGTGCGGACGACGCGGACGACGCGGTCGTAGTCCGCGTCAGTGATGTGCTCGCCGAGGTAGGGGCGCACGCCTCCGCGCTCCGCGATGTAGTCGATCGCCTTTGTGATGTCCTCGGGTCGGCAGAGGAGGTTGAGCCTCGCGAACAACTCCTGGGCCAGCTGTCCGCCCGGCTGGCGCGCGAGGTTCTCCGGAAGGTCGACGTTCGTCCTCGTGTAGTCCTCGATCACGGTCTGTCGCTCCGCGCCCGCGAGGAGCAGCAGGATGGCGGAGATGATCCCAGTGCGATCCCGGCCGCCCTGGCAGGCGATGACGACGGGGCCGGCCGTATCTGCCAGCATGCGCAGGACCTCGGCGATGTTGGGGGCGGCGGTCTCGAGCATGACGCAGTAGTGGTCACCGAACGTCGTGACGCCCTCGATGAGGTCGCGCAACGCGTCGCTCGCCTGTCCCACCTCGACGTCTACCTCCAAGAACGGCACATGCACATGCGACCAGGTCGAGGGCACGTGATGCCGCGTCTCCTCGTCGACTTCGCCCTGAGTGCGCAGATCGATCCATGTGAGGTCCGCGGGGCACTGCGCGAGCTCCTCGGCCGTCGCGTGGCTGGGTGCGGCGGCGCGGTAGAGCATGCCGCCGGGAGAGGCGTGCGGACCGAGCAGCGGAAGGGACCGCCAGTTCGGCGGAAGGAGGCCTGTCATGTCTGCGACTATGCCAAAGTGACATATATGCCAGCGTGCGCTCGAGTGAACCTCTGGTGAACGCCGCGGCGCTGGCGATAATGGTGGGTGATGACGAAGAACGTGGGCGCGCGTGTCCGGCACAAGGCCGCAACGCGACTGGCCATCCAGACCGCAGCAATCGAGCTGTATGAGGAACGCGGCTACGACGAGACCAACATCGAGGACATCGTCGAGCGTGCGGGTGTCTCCCAGCGCAGCTTCTTCCGGTACTTCCCGTACAAGGAGCTCACTCTCTTCAGCGACGACCACACCCAGGTCCTCGCCGACCTCGTCATGAGCGCACCGGCCGAGCTTGACCCGATCAGCACCCTGGATTGGGCTGCGAGCAAGCTGTTCGAGGTCCCCACGACGGATCTCGACCGCAGACGACAAGCGATCCGCAATCAGCTTGGTGACGACATCCGTATTCAGCGGCACGTCGCCCACCTCCACGAGTCACTCAGCGCCCGGCTACGCGAGGCCTTCATCACTCGGCTCGGCATCGAGCCCCACGACAGCGCGGACCTGCGCCCCCAGATCCTGGTCGGCCTCTACCTCTCCCTTGCCGCTGAAGCGTCCCAGCAGACGCGAGCCCTGGATGACACCCGTCGACTCTGGATGACAGCGTTGCGACGACTCCTGTGAGTGTCGACATGACCCGATGCAATCTCCACGCCCTGAGAGGCTCCGCGCATGCCGTCCGTCGCGTCGAGGCTGAGAGCCCGGATGTGACTCAGTCGCTCGGTCGGTTTCTCGGCCGTGAGCGGTGCGGAAGCAGGCAAGGCGCCAGCTGACTGAATACTTCGCCAGCAGCAGTCCTGTGACGGCAATGGACAGGGAGGTTGCGACGACCAGAGGGAGGAACCGGCGGCTCTGTGCCGTCGACCGGGCGAAGACCAGGCGGCCTGGAGCGCGGTGAGTCCTGAAGCGTTCGCCGTCGCGTCTAGACTGGTGGAACCCCAGAGTTCTCGCTGGAAGTATGGCGATGCTGGAAGTATGGAGATGAAGCGTGATCGCCGTTGGAAGGGCCGTGCGTTTCTGGCTATGAGTCTCGACGGCTACATCGCCCGTGAAAACGGGGACGTCTCGTGGCTGGAAGAACTGTCGGGCGATGTCGGTCATGAGCCGACCTCGGCTGAGAACCGCGCTCTGGTGTGGGAGACGTTCTTCCCCGAGGTCGACACGATCGTCATGGGACGCGGCACCTTCGAGAAGCTCCTCACTTTCGGTGTATGGCCGTTCGACGAGGTCGACGTTCTTGTCCTCAGCACATCGTTGCAAACTGAAGATGCGCGGGTCGAGATCACCCGATCGCTTGGCGAACTCACAGAACGTCTCTCTGGGGATCAAGCCAAAAATGTATACAGGCTCTTCGCAGATGAGGGTGTAGCAGCGGGGTGTGGGGTAGGCGCGTTGGTGCCGGGATAGACGTCGAGGTCTCCCGATGATGGAAGTTCTCACGCTCGCCATCAGGAAGACCTCGACGTGCCCAACGCTACCTTCGACAGCCCCGACCTGACGACCTTCGCCCGCCTCGGCGAGCTCGGTCTGGTGGTGGTTGGTCAACGGCTCACGCGCCGGCGGGCGGTGCTGGAGTGCCGGCTCGCCGAGGAGGATCCGTGGTGCCGCGCCTGTGGAGCCCGAGCGACCTCGCGAGGATCCATCTCCCGGTCCCTCGCCCACGAGCCGTTCGGTCACCGGCCCACCACGTTGCTGGTGCGGATCCGCCGCTACCGGTGTGATCACTGCGGATACCACTGGCGCGAAGACATCACCGCTGCGGCGGCTGAGCGGGCGAAGCTCTCCCGGGGCGGGATGCGGTGGGCGCTGGAGGCCCTTGTCATCGATCACCTCTCGATCGCGCGGGTCGCTGCCGGGCTGGGCGTGGCCTGGCACACCGCGAACGACGCCGTTCTGGCCGAGGGGAAACGCCTGCTGATCGATGACCCGGCCCGCTTCGACGGAGTCCGCGTGATCGGCGTCGACGAGCACGTCTGGCGGCACACCCGCCGCGGCGACAAGTACGTCACCGTGATCATCGACCTCACCCCCACCAGGAACAAGACTGGGCCAGCTCGGTTGCTGGACATGGTCGAAGGACGCTCCAAGGCAGCGTTCAAGGCCTGGCTCGAAGCGCGCCCCACGACGTGGAAGGACCGCATCGAGGTGGTCGCGATGGACGGGTTCACGGGGTTCAAGACCGCGACAAGCGAGGCCCTGCCCGGCGCGGTCGCGGTCATGGATCCCTTCCACGTCGTCCGCCTGGCCGGAGACGCTCTGGACGACTGCCGCCGACGCGTTCAACAGAAGCTCCACAAGCGCCGAGGTCGGAAAGACGACCCTCTCTACAAGGCCCGCCGCACCCTCCACACCGGGATCAAGCTGTTGACCGAGCGCCAACGCGACCGCCTCA
>JACYYK010007222.1_pt1 | contig 11868 bp, 14 predicted proteins | sample 8236871 | NCBI WGS metagenome assembly JACYYK01 (sample SAMN14103087, study PRJNA606662) | landfill metagenome | isolation source: landfill solid waste inoculated with endophyte fungus Paravalsa indica | place: India:New Delhi, Okhla landfill site | collected 2017-11-05 | reverse complement strand
CCGGACGGCCGGGAGTTGTCCGGCGATGTGCACGACGTGCTCAGGATCCTGGGGGCCACCCCGTGAAGCTGCGCAACCTGTTGACCCTGACCGCGTTGGCCGCCATCGTGGTGTTCGCGCTGGGCTACCTCGGGGCGTTGGGAGTGCGCCTGTCCCCGCCCGAGCAGCGCACCACCCTGTCGATGGACATCGACAACATCAACGGCCTGGTGGTCGGCTCCAACGTGCTGCTGCGCGGCATCCCGGTGGGCAAGGTGACCGCGATCGAACCGACGGTCGAGGCCGCCACGATCCGCTTCTACATCGACGACGCGCATCAGGTGCCGGTGGACAGCGGGGTGCGCGTCGACAACCTGTCCGCGCTCGGCGAGACCTACATCGGCCTGTTCCCGCGCAGCGGCAGCGGCCCCATGCTCGCCGACGGGGACCGGATCGCCGCCGAGGCCATCAGCACGCCGCCGACGATCTCCGATCTGGCCGTGAGCATGGGGCACCTGCTGCAGCAGTCCGATCCGGAGCAACTCCAACGCATCGTCGCCGAGGCCGATACCGCCCTGGGTGATCCGGAGACCGTGCTGCCCAACCTGGCCCGCGCCGCCACCCTGCTGCGCAACGAGGCACGCAGCATGGACGGCCGCGGCCAGGAACTGCTGATCAACGCGCAGACGCTGCTGCGCAACGCCGGCTTCGTCGGCCCCGCCCTGGCCAATCTGGCCCCCAGCCTCGACCAACTGGGACCGAACGTGCAGGGCATCTTCGCCGGCGCGATGAACCTCGTGCTGGCCGGCTCCCCGGAGGCCCTGGAAAGATTCCAGGCGTATCTGACCCGGATCCAGTCCTTCCTGGACACCCGTTCCCCGGACATCAAGGTGCTGGCCGAGACGCTGCTGCCCAACGTCCGGTCCATCGGTTCGGCGCTGACCAACTTCGACACCGGGCGGCTACTCGACAACATGCTGCGCGGGGTCCCCGAGGACGGCGCGATAGACCTGCACGTCACGCTGCTCCCGCCCGAGTAGCCCAGCATGATGAGAAACGTTCGACGAGAAAGGCACCCAGATGGCCGACGAGAACACTGACGACGCCGACGCGACCGAGGACGCGACCGAGACAGAGACCGCCGGGGACACCCCCAAGGATCCCGCGGGGCCCCGGCAGGTCTCGCTGTCGGTGCGCACCCTGCTGGTCGGCGCGCTGGTGGCCGTGCTCGCGGTCGCCGTGGGCGTGCTGGCCTGGCTGTACATCGACGCGCGCGGCGAACTCGACGCCCAGGCCCGCCAGGCCGCCAACAATGAGCGCGCCCAACAGGTCGCGCTGGACTACGCCGTCGCCGCGGCCGAGATGGACTACCGCGACCTGCCCGCCTGGAAGGGCCGGCTGGTGGCCGGCACGTCACCGGAGTTGAGCGCCAAGCTCGGCGACGCGGCCGACTCGATGGAGCAGATCCTCGCCCCGCTGCAGTGGCAGTCGACGGCCAAACCGGTCGCCGCCATCGTCCGGTCCAACGCCGGTGACGTGTACGTGGTGGATTCGTTCGTCAGCGTGCTGACCAAGACCACCCAGGCCCCGCAGGGTCTGCAGTCCACCGCGACCTACAGCATCACCATCGACGGCAACAACGACTGGCAGATCACCGATGTCGGCGGCATCGACGCCGTCCTGGGCCGACGGTAGGAGTCGACCGTGTCAACAGATCCGAGGTGGCGGCACCCCGTCGCGGCGCTGCTGGCGGGCGTCGGGATCGCGGTGGGCGCCGCGCTGGGCACCGCGGTGCCCGCCCTCGGCGATCCCGCCCCCGACCCCGTCGGTCACGAGCCACCGCCGCCGCGACTGCCGGTGATCGTGCCGACCGCCTCGGACTGGCAGCCCAAGTTCCCGTTCCCGTACGACGAATCGCGCCGGCACGTCACCGAGGCCGACATCACCGCGCAGCGCGAGATGTGCCAGTGGTTCACCGCCCAGTACGACGAGTTGCTGCAGCAGATCGACCGGTTCAACATCAAACTGATCAGCCGGCACGGGAACTGGGCCGCCGACGACGTCGTGGCGCACGCCGAGGCCGTCACCGCCAACATCGACCAGTCGGTGGCGTTCCTGACGCCGCGCGCCCGGGCGCTGACGCAGACCCGAACGTTCGCCGGTGACAACTACTTCCCGCTGTATCAGGGCGAGAGCTTCTACCTGATGTGGCAGCACCTGTCGGACGTGAGCGGCGGGATCAGGGCGCACCAGCCGGCCTGGTTCACCGGTCCCTCGGTGCAGCGGTTCAAGTACTGGGGCAGCAGGATCAACAGGTCCCATGTCTGTCAATGAAGCGGGGACACCCAGGCGTGTGGGCGTCGTGCTGGCCGGCTTGCTCGGCGCCGGATCATTTTGGGCCACACCGGCGGCCGCCGAGGCGCGGGCCCAGTTCGACGCCGGCATTGCCGCGGTGCGCGCCGCGAGCACCTGCCCCGCGTTGGCCCACGACCCGCTGGCGCAGCGCGCCGCCGAGCTGTCCAACCGCTCCACCGAGGACTACCTGAACCACACCGCCGAGCACGTCCCGGTCGCCGACCCGCTGTTCGTGCTGCACGACCTCGGCAGCGACGCGCAGCGCGCGGTTCAGCTGCAGGGCCAGGGGCCCACCCTCGCCGAGGCCCTCAAAGGAGCGTTGCTGCAGGGCAATTCGACCATCCCGGACTGCGCGTACACCGGGTTCGGCACCAGCGTCATCGAGCACGCCGCCAGCGGCCACACGCTCGTCGTGGCCGTGCTGACCGGCTGATCAGCGCCGGCTCAGGTCCATCCACGGCGGGGTGAGCCACGTTCCGGCGGCGCCGATGAGGAACTTCAACGGCCCACGCTCGCAATAGGTCTGCGCGTCGTCGGTCACCGCGCAGGTGGTGCCCTGATGTTCGACGAGGGTCCGCGGCGGCAGCGGGGCGTGCGCCCGGGTCGGGGGCATCCGGAACGGCACCGTCCAGTCGTAGTGCATCGCCCGGTCGCCGGTGACCCAGCCAACCGCCTGCGTGCCGGGCGGGGCCCCGGGGATGTGGCCGCTGCAGGCGAAGCTGCCGCGGCCCCAGATGCCGCAGTTCTGCCCGGTCGGCGCCAGGAACCACACCCCGTCGACGCCCGGGAACGTCAACGGCGCGACGTCGGCCGGATCGAAGAACCGGATCGTCGGCCAGGGTTCGGGATCCGGTTGGGCCAAGGCGGCCGGGGCGCAGGCCAGCGCGGCGACCACCGCGGCGGCTCCCGCGAACAACCGGCGCGCACGCTGTGACATCACGACCCCTGTGTGTGTTGCGGAGTCGTCAGCCTACCGCTGCGCGGGCACCGTTTCCTCGGGTACGTCGATGATTTCCTGCGCGAAGCGCCGACTGGCCCACAGGTAGCAGACGATGGCCAACCCCTGGACGGCCGGAACCACGAACAGCGCGCGCTCGAGGGCCAGGTTGCCGAGGCTGTCCAGCAGCGCATCGCTGATGATCCCGGTCAGGAACGGCCCGGCCGAGCCGACGATGGCGCTGAAGAACAGGAAGATCGCCGAGGCGGTGGCCCGTTGCTCGGGGCGCACCAGGCGTTGGATCGCCGCGATCGAGGGCGCCATGTAGGCGGTGCCGATCACGTAGGCCAGCGCGATGAACCACACCGTGGTCGCGGCGCCGTCGACCAGCAACGCGGCCACCGAGAACGGCACCATGGCGGCGGTCATGGCGGCCACCAGCCACAGCAGCCAGCGCGGGTCGCGTCCGGAGAGCCGGTCGGCCAACCGGCCCACGAACAGCAGGCCCAGGATCCCGGTCAGCCCGCTGGCCACCCCGTACTGCCAGGCCACCTCGCCCAGTGACATGCCGCGGCTGCGCATCAGGAACGCCGGCGCGAACGTCGTCAGGGAGTAGCCGGCGAACGAGATGCACGCGGCCCCAGCCACAATCGCGCGGTAGCTCGGCTTGGCCAGCAGATCCCACCACCGTGTCGCGTCGCCGTCGCCGTCGGCGACGGGCACCGGGTCGGCGGGCAGCGACTGCCGCGGCCCCAGGAGCACCAGCACCAGCGGGGCCACCAGGATGCTGATCGCGCCCATCACGATGAAAGCGCTTCGCCAGCCCAGCGATTCGGCCAGCAGTCCGCCGCCGATCAGGCTGGCGGCGCTGGCCAATGGGATCGACAGGGTGATGACGGCCAGCGGCGCCGCGCGTCGGTGCGGGGCGAAGTTGCGGGCGACGTAGGCGTGGGCGGCCGGGGTGCTGCCGGCCTCGCCGACCGCGACGCCGACCCGGGTGAGGACCAGTTGGAAGCCGGACTGCACCCAGCCGCCCAGCACCGTCATGGCGCCCCACAACGTCAGGCACGCGGAAACCACCAAGCCGAAGGCGCCGCGGTCGGCGATCCGGGCGATGAAGATGCCCAGCACCGCGTAGACCACCAGGAACCCGAAGCCGTTGATGATGCCGATCTCGGTGTCCGACAGGTCCAGATCGGCCTTGATGGGCTCGGCCAGCACGGCCGGCAGGAAGCGATCGGCGTAGTTCAGCGTCCCGACCACGGCCAGCAGGACGACGGCGGCCCAGGCGCGCCGCGGCGGGTGGGCGCCGGCCGGTGCCGGAGGCGTCATCGGCGGTTAGACGACGCCGCGCAGCCCGTCGGCGCCGAACGCCGGCTCCAGCAGGCCCGAGATGTCCGGGCCGCGGCGCAGGCCATGCCCGCCGTCGACGTTGATCACCTGCCCGGTGACGTACTCGGCGGCGTCCGACAGCAGGAACATCGCGACGTTCGCGATGTCGTCGACCTCGCCGACCCGCGGCAGCGGGGTGCACTGGCGGTAGTCCTCCAGCGTGGCGGGCAACTCCATGATGGGCCCCACCATGTCGGTGCGGGTCAGGCCCGGGCGAATTCCGTTGACCCGCACCCAGGACGGTCCCAGCTCGTCGGCGGCCAGCTTCAGCAGGGCGTCCAGCGCAGACTTCGCGGGGCCGTACGCGCCGAACCAACGGTGGGTGTTGCTCGCCGCGATCGAGGAGATACCGACGAACGATCCGCCGCCGGCGCGGACCATCTCGCGCGCCGCGTGCTTGAGCACGTACATGGTGCCGTTGACGTTGAGGTCGACGGTGCTGCGCCACAGCTCGGAGTCGATCTGGGTGATGGGGCCGATGGTGTGGCTGCCACCGGCGCTGTGCACGACCCCGTGCAGCCGGCCGTGCCACGCGGTGGCCGCCGCGACCGCGCGGGCAACCTCGTCCTCGTTGGTGACGTCGGCGGGCTCGTAGGCGATGTCGCCCGGACCGGCGGCGCCCTTGATCTCGTCGGTGGCGGCGGCGAGCCGATCCGCGTTGCGGCCGAGGATCATCACGTTGGCGCCCGCGGCGACCAACGCCGCGGCCACGCCCTTGCCGATCCCGCTACCACCACCGGTGACCAGGTAGGTCCGGTCCTCGAACGACAGCTGCACGCCAGACCCCTTCAGCCGAATTGGAACAGGTTCTAGTAAAGCTATACGGCGCGCGCCGTCGGCGTCAGGGAATGTCCTTGCGGGCCGGTTGGGTGGGCTTGGCGGTCCGCCAATCCTCGACGTCGGGCGCCTGCGCCACCGGGAAGCGGTTCTCGTTGTGGGCGGCCCAGTGGGCGTGGCCGAGTTCGTGGATGTGGAACGCATGCCGCAGCGCCTCGCTGAACCCCATCGCGTCGGAGGCCGCGTTCACCGAATCCTTGACCAGCAGCGCCGCCATCGTCGGCCGCTCGGCGATGCGCCGGGCGAACTCCAGCGTCTTGTCCTCGAGCTCGTCGACCGGGAACACCTTCGAGACCATGCCCAGGCGGTAGCCCTCCTCGGCGTCGATCGAGTCGCCGGTGAGCAGCAGCTCCTTGGCCTTGCGCGGGCCGAACTCCCACGGGTGGCCGAAGTACTCGACGCCGGGCATGCCCAGCCGGGTGGCCACGACGTCGCTGAACTTGGCGTTGTCGGCGGCGACGATCAAATCGCAGGCCCACATCAGCATCAGGCCCGCGGAGATCGCGTTGCCCTGCACCGAGGCGATGGTGATCTTGCGCAGGTCCCGCCAGCGGCAGGTGTTCTCGAAGTAGTAGTGCCATTCCTGCAGGTAGAGCTTCTCCACCATGCCCGGCCGGGTGGCACCGTCGGACGCGTAGCTCGGATGCATGCCGGGCCCGGGGGTGCGTTCGGCCAGGGCCGCCTCGGAGCCCAGGTCGTGCCCGGCGGAGAAGTTCTTGCCGCGCGCGGCCAGGATGATCACCCGGACCTCGTCGTCGGCCTCGGCCCGGCGGAAGGCCTCGTCGAGCTGGACCAACAGGGTCCGGTTCTGGGCGTTGTGCTCGGCCGGGCGGTTGAGCCAGACCCGCGCGATCCGGCCGGAATCGAGGGTCTCGTAGGTTACGAACTCCGGGGTACCGCCGGCCGGAGGAGTGCTGTCGGTCTGCTGGGGCGTCGCCATGAATGCACTTTACGACTTCCACCCAGACCGTAAACCGCCGGGCGGCTCGAAACGGGCGTCGGCGATGTTCAGCTTTAGGACGCGGGGGCGTGTCGTCGCTAGAGTTATGTCATGGCAGCGAAAACAGACCCCGCAGAGATCGTCGACGTCGAACCGTTGGCCGACGACACGGCCAGCCAGGCGCGACGTGTGGTGGCGGCCTACGCCACCGACGCCGACGAGTGCCGGGTGTTCCTTTCCATGCTCGGCATTGGACCGTCGAAGCTCGAGGCCTAGGTGACTCCCGGGGAGGGACAGCCCGCCCCCTCCGGGGACTCCGACTTCGTGGTGGTCGCCAATCGGTTGCCGATCGACATGGAACGGCATCCCGACGGCAGCGTCACGTGGAAGCGCAGCCCCGGCGGGTTGGTCACCGCACTGGAACCGCTGCTGCGTAAGCGCCGCGGCGCCTGGATCGGCTGGGCCGGCCTGGCCGAGGACGACGTCGACACCATCGACGAGCCGATCGTCGAGGAGGACCTGCGCCTGCAGCGGGTCCGGCTCAGCGCCGAGGACATCGCCCAGTACTACGAGGGCTTCTCCAACGCCACCCTGTGGCCGCTGTACCACGACGTCATCGTCAAGCCCGAATACCGCCGCGAATGGTGGGACCGCTACGTGGTGGTCAACCGCCGCTTCGCCGAGGCCACCGCGCGCACGGCCGCGCCCGGGGCCACCGTGTGGATCCAGGACTACCAGTTGCAGCTGGTGCCCAAGATGCTGCGCATGCTGCGGCCCGATCTGGTCATCGGCTTCTTCCTGCACATCCCCTTCCCGCCGGTCGAACTGTTCATGCAGATGCCGTGGCGCACGGAGATCACCGAGGGCCTCCTCGGCGCCGACCTGGTGGGCTTCCATCTGGCCGGCGGGGCGCAGAACTTCCTGGTGCTGGCCCGCCGGTTGATCGGGGCCAACACCTCCCGCGCGTCGATCGGCGTGCGGTCCCGGTTCGGCGAGGTGCATTACGGCTTTCGCACCGTCAAGGTCGGCGCCTTCCCCATCTCGATCGATTCGGCCGCGCTGGATCAGCGCGCCAAGAACCGCGACATCCGCCGCCGGGCCCGCGAGATCCGGGCCGAGCTCGGCAATCCGCGCAAGATCCTGCTCGGCGTCGACCGGTTGGACTACACCAAGGGCATCGACGTNNCGCCTCGAGGCGTTCACCGAGCTGCTCGAGGAGGGCCGCGCCGACCGCAACGACACCGTGCTGGTGCAGCTGGCCACGCCCAGCCGCGAGCGGGTGGAGAGCTACCGCATGCTGCGCGATGACATCGAACGCCAGGTGGGCCACATCAACGGCGAGTTCGGCGAGGTCGGTCAGCCGGTGGTGCAGTACCTGCATCGACCGGTGCCGCGCGACGAGCTGATCGCGTTCTTCGTCGCGGCCGACGTGATGCTGGTGACGCCGCTGCGCGACGGGATGAACCTGGTGGCCAAGGAGTACGTGGCCTGCCGCAGCGACCTCGGCGGCGCGCTGGTGCTGTCCGAATTCACCGGCGCCGCAGCCGAACTCCGGCGCGCCTACCTCGTCAACCCGCACGACCTGGACGGCGTCAAGGATGCGATCGAGGCCGCCCTGAACCAGACCGCCGAGGAGGGGCGGCAGCGGATGCGCACGCTACGGCGCCAGGTGCTGACCCACGACGTGGATCAGTGGGCGCGCTCGTTCCTCGACGCGCTGGCCGGCACCCGCGACAACTCCTGAAACCCGTTGTGCCTCAGATGGGTGTGATGTAGTTGATCAGCCACTTGCCGTCGACCTTCTGGTAGTCGACGCGCAGGCGGCTGCCGTCGTAGACGGGCTGCTTGGACTCGTCGGTGACGGTGCGGTTCATGAACACCAGCACCGAACCGGACGTCCGCCCGGCCTCGAGCACCCCGGCGCCCACGACGTTGGCCTGGCTGACCACCTGACGCTCGCGGGCCTGCGGGATGATGTCGTTGGCGGAGCGGTCCCGGAATTCGCGGCGATACTCCGGCGTGAGCAGGTCATAGGCCTCGGTGAGGCTGCGTTCCACAGTCTGGTAGTCGTAGCCGAAGATCTGCGGAACCTGTTCGGCGGCAAGGCGAGCCAGCTCGGCACGGGCGCTCTGCGCCGCGTTGGTCTCGACCCGGTCCCAGTACAGTCCGCCGAACCAGCCACCCAGCGCGATGATCGCCGCGGTGACGATCACCGACAGCGCGGTCAGCAGTCCGCGGGTTGCCCGCCCCATCAGTTGCCTCCGTCGGGATAGCGCAGATCCCAGCCGGTCATCCGGCCGGCGTCGTCCTCGTGCACGATGACGCGCAGCCGGTAGGCCTGCGACGGTTTGTTGACCCCGTCGATGTCGGTCACCGTGACCCGCACCGCGACCAACACCGACGCGTTGTCGCGATCCTCGTCGATGTCCTCGAGCGCGGCGCCGTTCACCACGGCCTCGGAGGTGGCGTTGGTGTCGCGGAAGAGCGCCTTCAGGTTCTCGACGTTGCCGGGCTGGCTCATCATGTCGCGCAGCGGCCCGCTGGTGCCGTCGACGAAGCGGTTCACGCTGTCGTCGATGGTGTCCGGGGTGTAGGAGAACATGTTCACCACGGTCTGCTCACCGGTGGCGACGAAGCGCTGCTCGCGCTCCGCCGTGGCGTCCGCGGCGTTCTTCTGCGTCAACAGCACTCCGGTCGCGGTCCCCAACACCGCCAGCAGGACCACGCCGACGGCCGCAGCGATCCCGGCGACCGCGCGGCGGTGGGGTTGCCGCCGGGCGGGCGGACCGGCACCGATGGCCGGCGATGATGCCTTGCCGCTGCCGGGGGCCTCGATGCGGCTCGTCACGGTGGTGGCCGCGGCCGGTTCGGAGGTGGGCCCCGCGGCCCGGGACGCACGCCGTCGAACCGGCTTCGGCGCCGGGTCGGGCGTCGAAGTCGGTTGTTCCGTCATTACACCTGCCTCGGATCCAGCATCAGTTCGACCCAGTTCTCGGCGGGCCGATGGTTCACATCGGCCGCGNNCCGGTGCCCCCGTCGGTCGGGTCGACGAATTTTCCGTTCTGATCATACGTAGCGTAGGCGGGTCCGGCGGCCTGCGGCGTCGGGACCTCGGCGGGCAGCGGTGCCTCTCCCGGCGGCGGCGGGGACTGCCCCGGCGGCGGCACGGGCTGGCGCGCATACGGCGGCACCTGGTGATCCGGCGGCGCGAAGAACGGCCACGGCGCGGGTTGCACGCCGGGGTCGCTGGGCGGCACCGGCAGCGGGAACGGTGCGTGCGGGGCCGGGCCCGGGCCGGGGGGCACACCGGGGGGCAACTGCACCGAGGGCGGCCCCGGATCGTAGTCCGCCTGCGGCGGGATGTTCGGGAACTTGTTGGGCGGCAGGATATTCCGGCCGTCCCCGATCGGGGTGTCGTACGGGATCGGCGGACCGCGCCACGGGTTGCTGCCGATCGGCACGTAGCCCTGCGGGTCGCGGCACAGCTGCACGGTGGGCGCGCGCTTGCCGGGGAACTCCATGCACGGGTAGTTGCGGGCGCCGCGGACCACCATCGGGTCGTTCTGGGCGACCTTGCAGTACATGTCTTTCGGCAGGTCGCGCACGGTCTCGTCGGCCGGGGACCGGATGGTGGTGGCCGGCAGGAAGCCCACGGAGCACGGCGGCGGGTCACCGAGGTCGATCTTGAAGTCCAGCTTGCCGCCCTCGTCCATCGGGACGCCGCCGGCGACGGTGATCAGCGCCGCGATCAGCGCCGGGAAGATGACCAGCGCCTGCTCGATCGACTTGTTGTAGATCACCCCGACCCGGCCGAAGTTGGCCAGGTTGGCGGCCAGCATCGGGAAGTTGGGCCGGATGCCGGAGAACGCGGTGTTGACCGTATCGGCCGCGCCCGGCGCGGTCGCGAGCACCTCGCGCAGTTGCGGGTCGGCATTGTTGAGTTCGGTGGTGAACCGGGCCAAGCCGTCGGCGATCGACTTGATGTCGTCGCCGCTGCGGATCTGCGCGTCCAGGAACGGTCCGACCTCGTCGATGAGCGCGGCCGTCTGGCCGTAGTTGGCGTTGGCCTCGTCGACCAGGCCGCGCGCCGACTCTATCACCCGGGCCAGCTCAGGCCCGGATCCGTTGAACGCCTTGAAGGTTTCGGCCAGCACGTCCTGCAGCCGACTGTTGCTGATGCTGCTGACCAGGGCGTCGGCCTCGGTGAGCAGGCCGGCGATGTCCTGGCCGATGGCGGTGCGGTCCTGGCCGATGCTCGACCCGTTGCGCAGCATCTCCGCCGAGGCATCCTCGGGCGGCACCAGGTCGATGTACTGCTCACCGACCGCCGAGACGCTCTTGACCGTGGCCGTGACGTTCTCGGGCACCGGGGTGTTGCTGTTGAGCCGCATGTGGGCCACCACGCCGTTGTCGGTCAGCCCGACGGAGTCGACCCGACCCACGGTCACCCCGCGGTAGGTCACGTTGGCGTTGCCGTAGATGCCGCCGCCCGCAACGAAGTTCGCGTCCACCTTGTAGGAGCCGATGCCGACCTTGGCGGGCAACTGCAGATAGAAGATGACGATGGCGCCGACGGTGAGCACGGTGATGACCGAGAAGATCATCAGCTGGATTCGGGATAGCCGGTCGAGCATCAGCGCGGCGCCTCCTCGTCCTCGTCCGGGACGCCCGGCGGGATCTCGAACGGGTCGGCGGCCTGCCCGGACAGGTTGGCCAGCTGACCGGTCAGGAACTCCGGCGGATTGATCACCTCGGACATGTGCTTCATATTCGGGTCCAGTCCGGACGTCGTGAAGACCGACTCACCGAACCGGCGCAGCGTCAGATCGAAGGTGACGTACACGTTCAGGTAGTCACCGCGCACCGCGTTGCGCAGGTACTTGCTGTGGAACGGGAACGTCGTGATGAACGGCATCGCCGAGACCAGGTTGTCGGCGTTCTCCGCGAAGGCCTTGACCACGGGGTACAACTCCTTGAACGACGCCGCGAAATCCACCTTGGTCCGGGCGAGTACGTCCGCGGCCACCGTGCCGACGCGCCCCAGCGCGGTGAACGCCTCGACGATGTTGGCGCGGTTGCGGTTGAGCACCTCCAACGCCACCGGCAGGGTGTCCAGCGTGCGGCCCAGGCTGTCCTTGCTGTTGGCCAGGGTCGCGGCGAATCGGTTCAGTCCGTCGACGGCGGCCAGGATGTCGTCGGTCTGATCCCGCAGCGACGCGGTGAGCTCGGCCAGCCGCGGCACCAGGCCGGCGAAGGTGCCGGTGCGACCGGCCACGGCGGCGTACACCTCGTCGGTGATGTCCTGCAGGGCACCGAGATTGCCCTTGTTGACGACCACACCGAGGGAGGACAGCACCTCCTCGGTGGTCGGGTACCGACCGGTCCGGCTCTGCGGGATGTGACCGCCCTCGGTGAGCCGGGCGTCGGC
>JACYYK010006904.1_pt2 | contig 11885 bp, 12 predicted proteins | sample 8236871 | NCBI WGS metagenome assembly JACYYK01 (sample SAMN14103087, study PRJNA606662) | landfill metagenome | isolation source: landfill solid waste inoculated with endophyte fungus Paravalsa indica | place: India:New Delhi, Okhla landfill site | collected 2017-11-05 | reverse complement strand
ACGAGCTACTATTAGCTGGTTATCTTTTTAGAAAAACTCGCATTCGCTCGTCCTTTGGCGAATGCCTAGTTTTGCTTATACTTGGTACCTTAAAATTCCAGCTACGTCGAAAAGCTACTGTGTAGAAATTTTATACTTTCCTAACGTATAAAAAAGGCTGTCTTTTTTAACGGACAGCCTTATAAACTTATTCATTTATCTCAATTAAAAACACTTTCCACCTTTGATTGGTATAAATCAGAGTACAGTATATCAAGAGTGTAACAATAAATGCCTTGTTGCTCTCTTTCATAATTGCGCCAATTAATTTTGTTAAAAGCGATATTTTAATTCTTTCTGTTTTCTTAAGTGACACACAATTCCATATAAATTCTATGCTTAAACCCTTTCATCTTTGAAAAACTTTCCTTTTTTCGCTTAAACTCTGTAAAACCCAATTTTTTATATAATCGATAAGCAACCTTATTTGTATCCACCACTTCTAGAATATAACGATGATAATCCTCATTCTCTAATACGTAACTCATTAAAGCAGTTGAAACACCTTTACCTCTAGCTTTAATTGAGGTAGCAACACATTCAATATAACCTGTATCATCTTGATAAGGCAATTTTTTATTAAATTCATCTTTCATAAAATGATAGGCGATACTACCTGTAATAAGGCCAAATGATTTTCTCAATAGTGCTTTATCAATTGTCACTGCTCGTTTCTGGTTATTGGAACAAGCAAGAATTCCAACGATTTCTCCTTCTAGAGTAGCAAAGTAAAAAACATCCTGACAGATCATTTTCTGAAACGCTTCTATTAACTTCTCTCGATTGTTTGAAAGAAACGTTAAGTCTTTCTCATATCCATCAACAAAAACAGCTGCTACCTCCCTGGATACGTCTCTTTTAGCCTCTCTCATTGGTATTACTTTAATATCATAATTTTTCATTTAATTTCCTCCCCTCAACAATTAACTGACCATTCGGTTTATTAATGTTTATTTTAAAGGGGCTGGGACATAACTAAACAGCAAGCGCTATAATCCGAACATTATTCTGCTTTAGCGTAGTCAAAATACGGAGACTCCTGTGGGAACAGCACGAGCTGAAGATCCACTTTGCAAAGCGGTTTTCTTTGCAAAGTTAGCTGAAGCCGTGCCCACGGAAAGCGGAGTATTTTGACGGAGCGGTATCCGTGCAGAAATATTAACGTTCGGATTTTCCTTTCTTTACTTACTCTTTCGTCCCAGCCTCACTATCTTTTAATATTCCTTTTAGGAAGACATCTATTGCACTCTGATAAAGCATGAGAAATTGTTTATCACTATAACCAACGAATTGTGTAATACTTAAACCTGTAAGTGTACTGTATAAAATATAAGCTAAATCATCAGGGGATTGGTTACTTTTAAATTCTTTACGGCACATTCCCTCGTCAATAATTTGATAAAAAACTTCATATTCCGGTTTTATCAAATCAAATAACTTATTTTTGAGCACTTTGTCTATATTTTCAGTGGCCATGTATTCTGGAACTGCATGTGATAAAGGATTTTGCATATCCGAAGCATAGTATTTTGCAAGAAGGTAAAGTTTTTCTGTTGCCGTTTCCACCTTATTCGCATGATCTTCCCATTTTGTTCTCCAAACCTCTGAAGTTTTTTCTACTGTATATAGGAACAACTCTTCTTTGCTTTTAAAGTGATAGTAGATACTGCCTTTGCTTATCTCACTAAACTCCCGAATATCTTCCATTGAAGTTCCAGCATAACCTTTTTGTTCAAATATAATTTTTGCCTTTTCAGCAATCAGTTCCTTAGTTTTTTCCCCTTGCCCTCTTGGTCGAGCCATAAATTTTTCTCCTTTATCTAATAATGATATTTTTTAAACTGACCGTTCATTTTATTATTATAGAATAAGATAACTAAAAATTCAAGCCCTTCTTATTTACTTAAATGCTTTCAAATTTCCATACTAAAGATCAAGGAACTAGAATAATTGCAGATGCCTTTTATTGAGTGTAGAACCATAATAAAAGACATATAGAGTTAATTAGGTATAAAGTGGACAAAAGAAGGAAAGAGGAATACGCAATGGAGGGGGGGCTTTTCAACCCTCTTTCTACGCTACTCGATCCACTTCAAAGCTGGCAATTTATTTTTATGAGCAAAAAAATGATTGACGTTCATCACTTTATGTCTTATGATATGAACTAACAAAATAAAACGCTTACAAATTGCGTTTTAGACAAAGAAGTGACTAACACTTCTTTCTATTTATCGACATAATGATTGACGTTCATCAATTATGTGAAAATTCCGAAAAAAGTAGGTGGTTCGTATGGGACAAAAGAAAATCATTCAAATTGGGACAGGAGGGTTTGGATTATCTTGGTTAGAAATCTTAGATCAACACGAGCAAGTTCAGGTTGTCGCAGTAGTAGATGTCGATGAGACCAATCAACAAAAAGCAAAAGAGCTATTAAAGGATTCTTCTATTCAACTTTTTTCCGATTATGAGCAAGCTTTTAAAGAAGTAGATGCAGACATAGCTGTCATTATAACACCTCCACAGACACACAAAAAGATTGCGATCTCCGCTTTAGAAAACGGCCTTCATGTATTTATGGAAAAACCAATCGCACATACAAAGGAAGATGCTATCGCGCTGACAAAGATGGCAGAAAAGTATGACACCTCTGTCATGATCAGCCAAAACTATCGTTACCGACCAGAAATACAAGCAATCAAGAAGGCAGTAACCGAGGATCTTGTAGGAAAAATTGAATACGTGGAATGGAACTTCCAAAGGGCTACAAAATTCGGTGGTTGGCGTGATCATTACGAAGAAATCATCGTAGAGGATATGAGCATTCATCATTTTGACTTAATGCGTTACCTATTAGAAAAAAATGCCACAACGGTTTATGCCAAAAGCATTCGTCCAACATGGAGTTGGTTCCATGGGAAACCAACCGTTAGTATCACTATGACGTTTGAAGATGTGCTTATTAATTATTTTGCTAGTTGGGTAACAAGTGGACCAGAAACGTCTTGGAATGGGGATTTTAAGCTGTACGGAGAGAAAGGAATTATTGCCCTTATCGATGACAAACCAGTACGAATACAAAAAGATAACATGAAAGAATTGCCAATTCCAAACATGCCCGTTGTCGACAGGGCTTATTCCATTACGGAAATGGTCAATGCATTAGACGAAAACAGAAAACCACTTACAGACATAACCGATAATATTCATAGCTTTCAAATGGTAAGTGCTTCACTTGAATCCATTAAAAACGGGAGAGAAGTAAATCTTAAGGAGGAAGTATGATGAAAAATTGGGTATTCTTTTCACTTGTCGGTCTGATGATGTTTGTCTTAGTAGCTTGCTCCGGTGATTCAAATGAAACCGGAAATGAGGAAGGAACAGGAAATGGGGAACAAGTAACGATAAAAATCTGGGATTACTTAGAGCCTGGTTCATCTAGTGCAAGAGAACAAGAAGCATTGATCGAGAAATATGAAGAAGAAAATCCAAATATCACCTTCGAAAGAACGTACATGCCATTTGCCGATTTAAAAACAAAATTACTACAAGGATTAGGAGCTGGAGATTTACCAGATATCGTTGTGATTGACAACCCTGATCACCAATCATTTGCTCAAGCAGGTGTCTTCGCAGATATAACGAGTAAAGTAGAAGAATGGGGTGAAGCAGATCAATACTTTGAAGGTCCAATGGCTTCTGCCATGTTAGATGATAAATATTATGGCATTCCAAACAATAGTAACGCACTGGCAATTTATTATAACAAAACCATGTTTGAAGAGGCCGGGATTGAAGAGGTTCCGACAACCTGGGAAGAATTTCGAGCTACAGCCGACAAACTAACAAATGGAGATATAAAAGGATTTGCGATGTCTGGTGTAAAAAGTGAAGAAGGAACCTTTCAATTTTTACCTTATTTATGGCAATCTGGTGCGGATTTAGACAGTTTTGGAAGTGAAGAGGCTAAAAGTGCGCTGAGTTATATACAAGGGATGGTTGAGGATGGCATCATCTCCTCTAATATGATCAACTGGGATCAATCCGATGTACTCGTTCAATTCCAAACAGAAAAAGCTGCCATGATGGAAAATGGACCCTGGCAAATTCCAATGCTCGAGGAGGATTCACCAGACTTAGAATGGGGGGTTTTCCTCATGCCTGCTGGAGAAGCTGGGACTGCATCTATCCTTGGAGGAGAAAATTGGGCGATTACCGCTAATTCTGAAGTACAGGATGAAGCTTGGGAGTTTATTAAATGGACACAAAAGCCTGAGATACTAGGTCCGATGCATGAATTAGGGGGAAGACTTCCTAGTCGAGCAGATGTTGCCAAAGACGAGCAATATGTGTGGGCAAAGGATGAGCATGTCAAAGTGTTTATGGAGCAATTAGAAACGGCAAAGCCAAGAGCCTATGGTACCAATTATCCTGAGATTTCTACCCATATACAAGAAGCTATCCAACGTGCAATGACTGGTGAAGAGGTGGATACCATCATGGAAAGTACAGCAGAGGAGATCAAGGCATTACTTCCAGAATGATAACATTATTCATTTCTAACTTGTAATAAGAGAGGGGTGAAGCTCCCTCTTTTGAATATAGGAGGTTTTAGACATGTACGGGCACTTACGTAATAAGGCACCTAAATACCTGTTCCTACTACCAGCCCTAGTCTTTGTGTTAACCTTTATGATCTATCCTATTATATATAACATTTTTGTCAGCTTCCAAAATCTAACACTGATGAATTTACAAACAGGAGCAGAGTTTGTTGGACTGGACAATTATGTCAACATCCTGCAAACAGACAAATTTGGAATCGCATTAAAAAACACGTTGATTTATACCTTCACCTGTATTGTGTTCCAAGTAGTGATCGGTTATTTACTTGCTGTTTTTCTTAATCAAGATTTTCCTTTTCGGAACTTTTTCCGTTCGATTATGCTGTTGGCATGGATGACCCCATTAGTAATTACAGGCTCTCTTTTTACATGGCTATTCGACGTCGACTACGGGGTATTTAACTATATCCTTACTTCTTTAAATATTGTTGATAACCCGATTAACTGGCTAGGGCAAAAAAATACAGCCTTAGTTGCCGTCATTATTACCAATATTTGGATAGGAATTCCTTTTAATATGATTCTAATCTTAGCTGCCATGCAATCCTTACCAAAGGATGTGTATGAAGCGGCAAAGGTTGATGGAGCGAAACGAATCCAAACATTTTGGCATATCACACTACCATTGCTAAGACCACAATTATTAGTCATTTTAGTTTTGGGGATTATTTATACATTTAAAGTGTTTGATCTGATTTTAATTATGACTGGTGGTGGGCCGGTTAACGCTACTACTGTTTTACCATTCTATGGCTATGAACTAGCATTTGTAAACTTTAGCTTTGGTGAAAGTGGCGTTATAGCAACAGTCATTCTGATCATTTTATTATTGATTGCTTCCATTTATCTTTACTTGATTAAAAAGGAGGAAGCACAATGAAAAATAAGTACAGTGTAAAGCAATATTTATTACTTGTTTGTGCAATTGTTATTACAGCAGCTTTCCTTTTCCCTATTTATTGGATGATCACCACTTCAATAAAACCGATCCAAGATGTATTCGCATCACCACCGATGATTATTCCTGAAACAATAAAATTCGATGCCTACATCGATAATCTAATTAAAGATCAAAGTCTATTACCATATATTCGAAATTCTTTTATCATTGCTGCCGGAACAGCAATCTTTACCCTTATATTAGCATTACCATGTGCGTACGCATTAGCTCGATTTAGACTAGCTTGGGCGAATGGCTTTCTCTTAATCTTACTCGTGACACAAATGATACCAGGTATTATGATGGCAATGCCGCTTTACATTATGTTTAGCAAATTTGATTTAGTGAACAGTTATTTAGCATTAATTGTCGGAAATACGACAACAGCATTGCCATTCGCCATTGTGATCATGCGGCCATTTTTTCTAGCGATTCCAAAGGGGTTAGAGGAAGCGGCAGTCATTGATGGTTGTAATACATTTACTGCCTTTGTCAGAATTATCCTACCACTAACAAAGCCTATTATTCTAACAGTTTGTACATTTAGTTTTTTATTCGCTTGGGGAGATTTAATTTTTGCCTTAACACTTGCGACAGATGAAGCGGTACGACCACTTACAATGGGGATACAGAAATTCATCGGTCAATACGGAACACAGTGGGATAACTTAATGGCTGTTTCTACTATTGCAGCAGCACCCATTATCATTATCTTTCTATTATTCCAAAAGCACATTGTCAGTGGGATCACTGCAGGGTCAGAAAAATAGCACAATGGAGGTTATACGATGAAACTAGGTGTTTTTACCGTACTATTTTCAGAGATGAATTTAGAAGAAATGCTAGACCATGTAAAAGCAAAAGGGATTGATACAGTAGAGATTGGTTCTGGTGGATTTGTTGGGGATGCACACTGCAAACCAATCGAATTATTAGCAGATAATAAAAAGCTCGAAGCATTCAAGCAAGCTTTTGAGAAACGGAATATAAAGATTAGTGCATTAAGCTGTCATGGGAATCCTTTACACCCTAACAAGGAGGTGGCGAAAGACTTCCATGATAAATTTGTCGCGACAGTCAAGCTGGCGAATAAATTAAATATCGATACGGTTGTTACGTTTTCCGGCTGCCCTGGTGAATCCGAGCATTCTAAGAATCCCGTATGGATCACCTGTCCTTGGCCGACAGATTTTTCAAATGTAGTGGAATGGCAATGGAGAGAAAAGGTGATTCCTTACTGGAAGGAGCAAAATGAATTATTGAAGCAACATCATGTGCGAGTGGCGATTGAACCACATCCAGGTTTTGTTGTCTATAATAATGAAACAGCGATAAGGTTGCGAAAAGAGTGTGGAGGCCAAATTGGGGTGAATTTTGATCCTAGTCATTACTTCTGGCAAGGAATGAATCCTGCTCAAAGCATTAAACAAATAGGAGACGCGCTTTACCACTTTCATGCAAAGGATACCCAGATCGAGCCACGGAACACAGAACTAAATGGAGTGCTTGATACGAAAAGCTATAAGGATATTGCCAATCGTTCATGGGTCTTCCGCACCGTAGGTTATGGACATGATGAGCAAGTATGGCGTGATATTATTAGTGCCCTACAGGTTATTGGATATGATGGCGCTATTAGTATTGAACATGAGGATGGGCTGATGAGCATCGATGAGGGCTTCTCTAAGGCAGTTGTATTTCTTAAGGATATGCTGATTGATGAAGGTGCGAAGGAATTGTGGTGGGCTTAAATAGCAAGCTGAAGTAGAACAGATTTAGACGACCTACAGAACTTATCGTTACTGTAGATCGTCTTTATTTATTATAGCTTTTTTAAAACAAACTCTACCTCTTTTATAATAAGATCATCATCCGCTATACCCAGCCATTCAGGAGCTATTAGTTGAAATTTTTTCATTTGATAATAGTCCAAAATTGCCTGTTTCAGAGTCACATTATATCTAACCGAAAAGGATGGTTCAAACATTTTTCTTAAAACACTATCGTCTTGAATCATGAACAGAATAGGGTTGATATTGTTAAAGATTCCTTTCTCTATACCGCTCTCGAAGAATGACGATAGTTTTGTATACCGCTTCTGTATGGCTGTCTGCCACCTTTCGTAGAGGTGATGATAATTGTCATGAAGATCCTCTAAAAATATATCTGTTACGAAAATTACTCCTTTTAACGAGTGGTCAAATATTTTTTGAAATTTTTCTATATATTCATATTCATTTGAGTTATTCCCCTCCTCTTCTTCAGCAATATAGTCCATATAATATACAACAACTTTTTCGATAATTTCATCCCTAGAAGTGAAGTGTTTATATAATGTTGCTTTACTAACGTCCATATAGTTTGCAATGGTATCTGTTGTTAATTGGCTATATGGAGTTTTCCGTATGACTGGTTTTAATTTTTCAATTAATTGATCCGAGTTACTACTTTTTCTCATCTAGAAAAACCCTTTCGTTTGTTCTATTTTCATTATACCTTAGCAAAAAGAAATGTAAACTAAATAAACTATTATAACTATTTTAGTTTACTTTGTTCAATATATATTTTATACTGGATAGGAAATAACAAAGGAGGAGAGTTAAATGAAAACAATCTTAATAACTGGTTCTTCATCTGGTATAGGAAAGGCTACTGCTAAATATTTTGCAGAAAAAGGATGGAATGTGATTGCGACAATGCGAAATCCTGAAAAGGAGAAAGAGCTGACACAGGAAGAAAATGTCCTTGTAACAAAATTAGATGTTACCATTCCTGAAACGATTCATCATGCAATTGCTCAAGGCATCAGTGAATTTTCCTCGATCGATGTAGTTTTAAACAATGCGGGATATGCTGTATTTGGGCCTTTTGAATTCTCAACAGAGAAGCAAATTTATCATCAATTTCAAGTGAATGTTTTCGGAGTCATGAATACCATTAAAGCGATTCTTCCTCATTTCAAACAAAATCGCAATGGATTAATCATCAATGTTTCCTCAATTGCTGGGCAAATTAGTTTTCCACTTCTAAGTCTTTATCATGCTACCAAATGGTCCCTTGAAGGTTTTGCAGAATCCTTACAATATGAGCTCTCACAACATAATATCAAAATAAAAATGATAGAACCCGGTAATGTTGATACAGATTTTACTGGACGATCTTTAGTAACATTGCAACATGATTATAAGAATGATTATCAGGAGTACCAGGAAATAGTACTAAGTAAACAGCTGGAAAGCTTCGAAAATTATGCTTCAAAAGCTGACGATATCGCAGATGGCATATACCGTGTAGCTAATGACACTTCAGATCAGTTCCGCTATGCATTAGGAGACGATGCACAATTCATGCTTGAAAAAAGAAAAAGCAAACAGGATATAGAGTTTATTGACTTTATTCGAAAACAATTTGCATATTGAGAGAAGATTAAAATAGGAGGTTTCTCTTTCGGCTCATTGTGTGCTAAGAACGTTTCACACAATGAGCCCATTATTCTGCGCTTTCATAAGGTGAGCTTAAGCTTGTGTAACCTCGGAATCTGCTACTCGTACTATCCTTTCAAACTTTCTCAAACTAAAAAACATCACAATAAATGCAAAGATGCTCATACTGAAGAAAGGAATCAACCCTGGAACAAACCTAAGCATAAAATATAGAATAATAACCCCTGCCACCATACACACCGTATGGATCGGCTGAACAAATAGGAATAAAAATGCATTTTTAAACATTTGAACCATACTCCCATTAAAATGTACATATACCGGAAAAACGTAAAGACACATACAAGCAAATAAGATCGTAACAAGCAATAGGATATAATAGCTAAAACGAATGATTGGCTCGTTTACTACTTCTGCGATCGAAAGATTAATAAAAAGAAGCAAACCAGATAAAAACAGAATAGCTCCAATCACATTACTTCTGACAAACTCTTTCTTATAGGCAAACCAGAAATTTTTTGTAATGGGTATGTCACTATAGCCTGTTAGCCATTTTCGAACAATATAAAATAAAGCGGTTAATGCTGGAAAAAAGCCAAAGATAAATAGCCCTATGACAGTATAAAAAATGGCTAGTAGATTCAAATAAGCGAGCTTCATAATAAAATCCGCTAAACGATATATTCTTTCCATGCCACTTGATTCCAATAAGATTCCCTCCTACTCTTTCACCGATCCTAACGTAATTCCATGTATAAAATAACGCTGCAAGAATGGATAGACGACTAGTACTGGTATCATCGCAATAAATATTTTTGCAGCATCTAATGTTCGATTCGATAACTCACTCATTCGCTTATATTGATCCTCTGTCATCGTAGAAGGATCAACCGAAACAACTAATTGTTGAATATAAGTTTGTAATGGGTAGAACTCCTCTCTTGTCATAAAAATTAACCCGTACAGAAATTCATTCCAGTGATACACAATACTAAATAGCGAAACTGTTGCCAAAACCGGAATCGACAAAGGGATAAACAGTTTAAACAAAATATACCAAGGACCTGCCCCATCCACTAATGCCGCTTCTTCTAATGATTTAGGTAAATTTCTGAAGAAGTTAATGGTTAAAATAATATTAAAAACAATCGTTTGTGCTCCCCCTACTAACACCAATGCCCAAATACTATTCATTAAATTATATTCCTGAATCGTAATATATAGTGGAATGAGCCCTCCATTAAACAGCATCGTAAAAATAACGGTCCACATCAACACATTTCTACCTCTAAAATCCTTTACTGTTTTCGATAAAGGATAAGCCATTAATGGTACAATAATGAAATTCAATCCTGCGCCAAGCACTACCCGTTGTACCGAGATCCAAAAAGACTTAAAAAATTGACTATCCTGCAATAATTGTTTATAGGAATCAAAATTAAAATCCACCGGCCACAGGGCCACGGCTCCTGCAGCAGCAGCTGTCTTTGAGCTAAGTGACAGGGATAATGTATACCAAAGTGGCAAAATACATGTGATCGCAACGATCACTAGGATCGCTATTAAAATAGTATCTGTCATTTTGGAAGATAATGATTTACTCCGCAACATATGCTTATCCCTCCTTTAAAAGATTCGATAATTGGTAAACTTATAGGCTAAGAAATAGGAAAGACTGATTAAAATAAAGCCTGCCACAGATTTTAGTAGCCCTACAGCTGTCGCTAATTCATATTGTAAATTTAATAATCCAGCACGATACACCCATGTATCAATAATATCTCCCGTCGAATAGACGAGTGGATTATAAAGGTTAAATATCTGATCAAATCCTGCATTTAGCACATTTCCTAGACTTAATACAGCTAGTAAAACAGCAGTGGTTCGTATGCCAGGTAAGGTGACATGCCAGAGCATTCTAAATCTAGAAGCCCCATCAATTCCTGCTGCCTCATACAGGGCAGGATTAATTCCAGTTAGTGCAGCTAGATAAATTATTGTATTAAAGCCGAATTCCTTCCACACATCACTTCCTACTACTAGAAAAGGAAAGAGATCTGCTTGGGCAAAAAACAGAATTGGTTCGACACCAAATATACCAAGGAGCTGGTTAATCGGCCCCTGATAGGCAAATATATCTAGCAGCACACCACCTAAAATAACCCAGGAGAGAAAATGCGGTAGATAGACAATTGTCTGAATCGACCGCTTTAAGCCGATATAGCGTATCTCATTAAGCATTAACGCAAACACTAATGGCACAATTAAGTTTCCAATAATTTTCATGATGGCAATGATTATCGTATTATAAAAAACATTTAGTGTATCACTAAGTGTGAACATGTATTTAAAGGTTTCGAGTCCAATAAATTCTGATCCAAGAATCCCCTTGCCCGGGTTAAAATCCTGGAAGGCAATCACAATTCCAAACATCGGAACAATACTAAATAACACTAACCATAAGAGCCCAGGAGCCATCATCATATAGTAATGCTTCGCAAATCCTTTTGTCTTCATCACCCACACTCCTAAAAACTTTTAGATATAGATATCAGTTAAGGCGTCGATTAGCTTCGACGCCTTCTCTATTATTTACTGCGCAATTTCGGCTACTTCGTCGGTAATTTGCTCACCGCCTTGACTCTTCCAATTTTCCACAAACTGATCAAACGCATCTAGCGGTTCTGTACCAATAATAATTTTCATAAAGGTTTCTTCTTCGAGCTTTTTCAGGTTCACCCAACGATCTTCCATTGTTTTTGTTTGGGAATAAATTAAGCTCTTTACTCCTTTTATTTCTGTGTCCACTAGTGGTGCTGTCCCTACTAAAGCCGAATA
>JACYYK010029738.1_pt1 | contig 11897 bp, 11 predicted proteins | sample 8236871 | NCBI WGS metagenome assembly JACYYK01 (sample SAMN14103087, study PRJNA606662) | landfill metagenome | isolation source: landfill solid waste inoculated with endophyte fungus Paravalsa indica | place: India:New Delhi, Okhla landfill site | collected 2017-11-05 | reverse complement strand
AAAATATATCTCCATTGTATACCCTATTGTCAAGTTTTGCTGGCCACTTGCTTAAAAATATTTATGTATACACAAAAAAAGAGTATCACAATAAAGTGATACTCTTTTAATGCTTTATGGTAAAAATTTTACCATGAAGCCTTCTTAACACCAGGAATTTGACCCTTGTGTGCCAATTCACGGAACTTCAAACGTGACATACCAAAGTCACGCATGTATGCACGTGGACGACCATCAATTTTGTCACGACGGTGGATACGAACAGGTGAAGCGTTGCGAGGCAACTTTGACAACCCAACGTAATCACCAGCAGCCTTTAGTTCGGCACGCTTTGCAGCGTACTTCTCTACAGTTGCTTCAATCTTCATTTCCTTAGCGATCTTTGACTTTTTAGCCATGATTACTTTACCTCCTTGAACACAGTAACACGACGCAACTTTGGAGAATACTTCTTTAACTCCAAACGATCTGGCGTGTTACGACGGTTCTTAGAAGTCAAGTAGATACGCTCACCAGTTTCGGCGGCTTCTAATAAAATGTTAATGCGCATTAACATAACTCCTTGAATTTATTTGCGGGGTGCCCCCCACCACTAATTTGAACGACAGGATTAGCTGCATTGGGCTAATCCCCAAGCTTGCGTCGTTACAATATAGCTAGTAAATTACAAATACTCATATTACACACTTTTTCGGTAAATAGCAAGTATTTTATCCTAAAAAATTTAAACCTGCCTGCTAACATTAAGACTCAGCGAGTCGCATAAAGTACCAACTCAAAAATCCCATTGCAACTGCCAAAATATCATTTGCAATAACGTCTAAAAAGCCATATATTGGCCAGCCAATCACCGTAACGACGTAAGCTAGGAAATTAAACAGAACGTATAATATCCCCAGTAAGGTCAATGCATTGCGCAATGTTTCAAAATTATTTTTCCTAGCAGATCTCCCCAATTGAATCAGCGCCAGTGCCATGACAATAATTAATAGACCAGAAACAATATCACGCATTGATACTGGTGTCGTTGTAATCGCAACATCTAGGGTAATTGGCCAAAGAAACTGAACGAGTAACCAAAGTAACCAAATGATAGCTAACAGCTTCAAATCTCGGTTAAACATGGCTTTCTCTGTTGCTACTGCATATTTAATCAGTGCGATTAAAGTAACTAATACTAAACTACCAGCAACTAATTGTAACGTTTTAAACGCGTATTCGTAAGAAGTTCCTCTGGCCGTTAACATGGCTAAAGGAAATTGGCTGATTTTATACGTTGGCCAAACAATTGTTCCTAAAACACTCTGTAGGATTAATAGTAGGCTACCAACCATCCCCGCTCCTACAGTAATTTTTTTCTGCCACCACGGCTGCATGATTATCTCCTTAATTTGCTAATTTTTGATAAATAAAAAGAGCAAAAAGCCCTACCACCAATATAACGAATTTCTTGCCAAGCAGCAAGCCTGTTTCCGTTAGTAACCATTGGGTACTTTTTACTATTTATAGCTATTAAATTTTAGTTTGGTTCGATTTCCAACAATAGATCACCACCGTCAACCATATCTTCGGCAGTCACATAAATATGCTTGATTGTTCCATTAAATGGTGCTTGAATAGATGTCTCCATCTTCATCGCTTCAGTAACAAGTAACGTCTCACCTTGTTTAACTGCTTGACCATTTTCTACATTAACTGAGACGACACTTCCGGCCATGGTTGCACCAAGTTCATGTTCATTTGATGGTTCTGCCTTACGACGAACAACCGTTGTTGTTTGCACACTAGCATCCTGTACGTCAATTTCTAGTGGTGTCCCATTAACATCAAAGTATAAGGTCCGGACACCATCAACGTTTGGCTCCCCAATCTCTTCAAGCTGGAAGATAACTGTTTGTCCTTCGCCCATCGTAACATCAATGCGTTCGCCAAGACGCATACCTTGGAAAAATGTTGGCGTGTCTAGCATCGTCACTGGACCGAACTTATCATTGTTAGCCATATAATCCAAAAATACCTTTGGATAAAGAATATATGAAATAACCTCTTCAGCCGTTGGCTGACGATGTAACTTTTCCTTCAACGTGGCCTCTTCGGTTGCAAAGTCAGCTGGTGCGGTTAACTTACCAGGACGTACCGTAATCGGCTTACGGCCTTTCAAAACAACCTTCTGCAAATCTTCTGGGAAGCCACCAACTGGTTGACCCAAGTCACCAGCAAAGAAGTCAACGACAGATTGTGGGAAATCAATTGATTGACCATCTGCCAATACCTTTTCAGGTGTTAGATCATTTTGTACCATGAACAATGCCATGTCACCAACGACCTTAGATGAAGGAGTTACCTTGATAATATCACCAAACATCTTATTAACCGTCACATACATCTTCTTCACTTCATTCCAACGGTCACCTAAACGTAATGCTTGGGCTTGCTGTTGCAAATTAGAATATTGACCACCTGGCATTTCAACCTCAAAAATATCTGTCTGAGTACCAGATGTTTCACTCATGAAGTCACGGTAGTATGGACGTACACCAGCCCAATAGTCGTTGATTCGATTAGCTGCATGAATATCTAACTCTGGTTGACGATCATGTCCAGTTAGTGAATAGTACAATGCACCCATAGAAGGTTGTGATGTTGCACCAGAAAATGTTGACATTGCAACATCCACAACATCTACCCCCGCATCAACCGCACGAACATACGTATAGATACCATTACCAGTGGTATCGTGGGTGTGTAGATGAATTGGTACATCGACTTTATCCTTTAGCGCACTAACTAATTGATAAGCTGCTTCAGGCTTTAACAATGCAGCCATATCCTTAATGGCAATAATATGAGCCCCTTGCGCCACTAATTCTTGAGCGAAGTCTGTATAGTACTTCAAGTTATACTTCGTTCTTGAGGTATCTAAAATATCACCCGTGTAAGCCATCGCAACTTCGGCAAGTTTATTATTATCACGTACGTATTGGATTGACTTTTCCATTTGTGGCAGCCAGTTAAGACTATCGAAAATACGGAAAACATCCATACCATTTGTAGCAGATAATTTAATGAATTCTTCCAAAACATTATCTGGATAATTTTGATAGCCAACCGCATTCGAACCACGGAACAACATTTGTGTTAATGTCCGAGGCATTTTCTTACGCAATATGCGCAAACGCTCCCAAGGATCCTCGCCCAAGAAACGGTAAGCAGTATCGAAAGTTGCACCACCCCACATCTCACTTGAGAATAGATTTGGTAAGGCTAACTGTGAATCTGCTGCAATTGACGCCATATCTTTTGTTCGTAAGCGTGTCGCAAATAATGATTGATGTGCATCACGCATCGTTGTATCAGTCAGCAATACTTTATCTTGTTGCTTTAACCAATCAACCACGCCATCAGGACCTTTAGCATCCAAAACATCCTTGGCGGTTACTAAGTCATTAGGTAATGTTGTTGCCTGAGTTGGCTCATAATGTGTTGACGTATAAATCTTTGGTCGATCATGATCCAATCCTGGGAACCCATTAACCGTTGTTTCGGCAACATACCGCAAGACCTTACGTTCAGGATCCTTATCTGGCAAAATTTCAAATAATTCGGCATGATTGTCAACGAATGTAGTTGGTGCCGCTGCTGCTCTAAATGTTGGATGAGCAAAAACGTTCTTTAGGAATGGAATATTCGTTTTAACACCACGAATAACAAATTCGCTCAATGCGCGCTTCATTTTATCAACTGCAGCTGTAAAGTCCGAACCATGTGTTACTAGCTTAACTAGCAATGAATCGAAATAAGGCGTTACCGTAGCGCCGGCATAAACATTACCAGCATCTAGACGAACACCTGTTCCACCAGGTGAACGATACCAATCAATTTTTCCAGTATCAGGCATGAAATTATTGGCTGGATCTTCGGTAGTGATACGTGACTGAATAGCCACACCAACTGCTTGCAATTGATCTTGTTCAGGGATGTTTACTGGTGCTTCATGCAAACCATAACCTTGGGCAATCAATAATTGTGATTTCACAATATCAACGCCTGTCACTTCTTCAGTTACTGTGTGTTCAACTTGGACACGTGGGTTAACTTCAATAAAGTAAAAGTCGTCACCCTCAACTAAGAATTCAACGGTACCAGCACTTTGATAATCAACACTGCGCATCAACCGTAAGGCAGCATTTTGGATACGTTGTCGCATAGCCACTGAAACTGAAACAGCTGGGGCAAATTCAATAATCTTTTGATGACGACGTTGAATAGATGAATCACGCTCAAACAAGTGCATCACTTCACCTTGTTCGTCTGCCAAAATTTGAATTTCAACGTGTTGCGGATCGCGCAAATACTTTTCCAAATAAATATCTGGCTTACCAAAACTTTGTTTGGCTTCAGATGCTGCGCGCTCAAAGGCCTCTTTTAATTCTTCCTCATGGTCAACAACACGCATCCCACGACCACCACCACCGGCCGCTGACTTAACGAATAGTGGATAACCATGCTCCTTACCAAAGGCTAACGCTTCTTGCACGTCAGCTACTGGATGATCTGTACCTGGTACTGTCGGCACATCAGCCTTAGTTGCAATTTGTTTAGCAACGATTTTGTCACCAAACATCTTTAAATGCTCAGACTTAGGACCAACAAACTTAATGCCAGCCGCTTCTACAGCAGCAGCAAATTCGTCGTTTTCTGATAGAAAACCATATCCAGGATGGATTGCATCTACACCTGCTTGCTTTGCAATGCGGATAATATCAGCAATATCTAAATAGGCTGCAATTGGTGCTTTACCCGCACCAACTTGATAAGCTTCATCAGCTTTGAAACGATGAACAGCAAATTCATCTTCTTTTGCAAAGATAGCAACTGTCTTGATTCCGAGTTCTTTCGCTGCACGTATTAAACGGACAGCAATTTCACCTCGGTTTGCAATCAACAACTTTTCCATTTGATTGAACTCCCCTTAACACCCTGATTTATGATAAACATCTCATTAAAATAATGATGTTTATCATTTAGTGTAGCAGAAAAAAGCGCCATATACCATAAAATATAGTATATGACGCCTAAATTAGTCTTATTTTATTAATAGCAATCCATGTTGCGCTAATTTCATTTTAATATTTATGGACGGTGATTCGTCTTAATTTCTTCAAATTCACCATCGAAAACATTTGCACCATGCGTTGCTTGTTGTTTACCTTGAACAGATGATTGTTCTTGCACTTTAGCGATGGTTTGCTTTATTCGACGTGAACTCTTCCACCACCAAAGGCCAATGATTAACATAATAATTAAAAAAAGCATCTAAAACCCCCAATCTTGTGAGTAAAAGTTTATCATTGATAACTTAAAGTTTACTTATCCTATTTTTCAGCGTTTAAAGTAGCAATTTTAATAATTGTATCAGTTGCCTGCGACATCACCGTCGTCGAAACGTACTCGTAACGACCGTGCATGTTTTCACCACCAGCAAACAAGTTCGGTGTTGGTAGCCCTAGGAATGTAATCTTTGAACCATCAGTTCCACCACGAACCGGCTCAATAATTGGATCAATCTTCAAATCACGCATGGCTTCAGCCGCTAAATCAACCGGCGTCATATCGTCCTTAAGAATCTCTCCCATATTGTAATATTGGTCCTTTAGGGTCAACTTAATACGGTCAACACCCAGTTGGTTATTCAACCGATCAACAATCTCGGTCATTAATGTTTTACGCGCTTCAAATTGTTGACGATCATGGTCACGAATGATGTAATCCATACGAGCATCTTCAGGCGTACCTGCTAGATTTAGTAAATGAAAGAACCCTTCACGTCCAGCCGTTAATTCAGGACGATCCCCCGCTGGCAAAGCGTTATGAACATCAATAGCAACCTGCAAGGCATTGACCATCGTATCCTTAGCTGTTCCAGGATGAACATTACGTCCTTGAATTTCAACGACTGCTGACGCAGCTGAAAAAGTTTCCCACTCAAGTTCACCAAGCGGTCCACCATCAACGGTATAGGCAAAATCAGCCCCAAACTCTGCGACATGGAAATTATCAGCCCCGACACCGATTTCCTCGTCAGGTCCAAAAGCAAAGACCAGCTTACCATGTTCTAATTCTGGATGAGCAATAAAGTATTCAGCTGCTGAGACAATCTCTGCAACCCCTGCTTTATCGTCTGCTCCCAAAAGGGTTGTTCCGTCTGACGTAATTAAGGTATGTCCCGCGTACTTCTTTAATGATGGGAAATCTGCTGTTGTTAATGAATAATCGTCATTCAGCTTGATTTCCGATTGACCATCATAATCGGTCACAAATTGTGGTTGCACATTTTCCGAATTAAAGTCTGCTGTATCAACATGTGAAATAAAACCAATTGTTGGTACTTCCTTAGCTATATTGCTAGCTAGTTCGGCAAAAACATAACCATCAGGCATTGTCCGGACATTTTCCAAACCAATCGTCTTTAATTCAGCAGCTAAATCTTTTAGAAAAGCCACTTCTTTTGGATCAGATGGGATCGTTGTTGAATTTTCATTTGATTGGGTATTGATTTTAACGTAATCGATAAAACGTTCAACTAAATTAGGATAAAGTTCTTCTGTCATGTTACACCTCTTGTTATTAAATATAAGTATATGGGTCGGTATTAGTCGTTGATGCAAACACTGTTTCTAAATGCCAGCTATTTTCTGTCTGCCAATCTTTAATCAAATTGACCATATGTTGTTTAGCAATGGCTTCCATGTGGTGATCTGGATCAATCACAACAAAATCATCTGCTAAGACATCATGAGCTGTATGGTAGTAAAAATCTGCTGTGACATAAGCATCCGCACCAGCAGACAATGCTTGTGGATATTCATCACCACCATCGCCACCTAAGACAGCAATTCGTTGGATTGGTCGTTGTAAATCATTAGCAATGACACGCACTGCTTTCACCTCAAATAAATCACGCACAAAACCCGCATATGCGGCCACAGTTTGCGGTTCGGCTAACTGGCCGATTCTACCCAACCCAGTCTGACCGTCATCATTGGGGATGAGAGGTTGCACATCATTTAATTGTAATGCTGCCGCCAACCAATCATTCATGCCATTCACGGCAGCATCTAAGTTGGTATGCGCAGCATAAACAACAATGTCATGCTTAATCAAATCAGCATACATTGCATTCTGTGGAACCGATAAGTCTAAATTTTTAGCAGGATGAAACATCATCGGATGGTGAGCAAAAATAAAATCGACTTGCTGATCAATCGCCTCCTGCACCACTTCCGGGCGAACATCTAACGTTGTCATCACCCGATGAACTTCTTTTGTCGGATTACCTAACTGTAATCCAATTGGGTCTTTCTCCCAAGCCAAAGATTTCGGCGCATAGTCTTCAATTTTTGCTATTAAATCACATGCTAGCATAAGCAATTGCCTCCATTATCGTTTGCAATTCTTTTGCATATTCTTGGTAAGCGTCATTTTCTGATTGATTGGCGGATTCCAATTTACGCATAATATTTCGAATACGTATGGCCTCACGCTGCCATTTTTCTAACCAAACTGATGACGGTTCAGCTAAATTATAAGGTCCAAACTTCAACTCGCGCAGTGAATAAGTGACGTTTCCCGGTTCTGCGACCAATATTTCATAGTAATGGCCATCATCTGCAACGACCGCTTCATCGACTAGCTGATAACCATTTTCAGATAACCATGATCTAACCAAATCGATATCAATGTTTGGTTGCAAAACGAGCCGATGATAGCGGAATTTATCTAATTCACCCTCGGTTAAAATTTGACAAATCAAACGACCACCCATACCGGCAATAACGACGGTATCAACTAAGTCACTAGTTTTAATTGCCGCTAAACCATTTGCAAGCCGTGGCATCAATACATCATGTAAACCATGACGTGCTATTTCGTTTTCAACATTTGCCAAGGGACCAGGTGCAACTTCCCCAGCAATGGCAAATGAAATATGTTTATTTAATAATAAATTTGCAGGCAGATAAGCATGATCTGACCCAATATCTGCAATTCTAGCGCCATCGGGTACAAAATCAGCCACTGCTGCTAAACGTTTTGACAAATGCCAAGCGTCCATTGTCCGTCCTCATTTCTATATCTTATTAATTTCTAATAATCATATTATACATTGTTAAACACACCGTGACAAACAGCCTAAAACATATAAAAATAGCATACAGTTCTAATGTCTATAATCCCATTAGAACTGTATGCTATATTGTTAAAATTCGTCTTGTAAAGTAGCGACCATGTCGTAATCCTCAGGTACTAATTTGACGTATTGTTGCAACGCTTGTAAGGCAAGCTCACGTTCACCTTCACCTCTGAAATAATAATAAGCTGGTTTCAAAAAGTCTGGTTGATCCATAAAGAATGGCAATGCAGCACGCCAATACTTAGTAGCCATTTCAAAATCTTCTAAGGCTGTGTAACTTTGGGCCAAATTCCAATAAAGTTGTGGATTTACATCCGTATCATCATTGTTAAAGAAATCATTCAATAGATTAATGTTATCAATATCATTTCCAGTTTTCACCAAGAAATCAGAATAGCTGGTAACCAGAACAGAGTCGGCTGGATTATTTTCCAATCCCTCTTTATAAAGGGCATTCGCTTGTTCATTTTCATCCAGCTCAGCAGCGATTTTAGCACCTTCTTGATAAAACTTAGCATTAAATGGGTCGACCGCAATGCCTTCTTGATATGTCACCAATGCTTTTTTAGGCTCATGCGTATTCAAATATAACTGCGCCAGTGGTTCATACAAACCAGCATATGATGAATCAATTTCACGTAACTCAGTAAAAGTTTTAATCGCTTTTTGTTGATTCTCTGGATTTGTTGCATAAGTTAAACCAAGTTGGAAACGCACATCTGGCGTCATATCTGCATCTTTGATTTGTTCAAGGTACCCCAGCGCATTGTCGAAGTTTCCCACTAATGCGTAAGCCACACCGATTCGCGACACAATATCCAAGCCAGAGAAATACCGTTCACCATTTTTAATTAGTTGTCGATAATATGGGATGGCCACTTGATATTTTGCAGTGGCAAAATAAAATTCTGCAAGCGCAAACTGAATGATTGGTTCTTCTGAATCCTGCTGGTATGCAGCCAATAACTTACCTTCCGCAGCTTCTACCAATCCTTCTGACTGATACAAATCTGCAGCGACTAATAAGGATTCAATATAAGCTGTTGAATCCTCTGAAATCTCTGATAGGTACATGAGTGCCTGGTCCGTATCATCTTCATCAATGGCAATGTCAGCCAAAGACGTCCGTAATTGATCCTCATCCGGGTATTTAGCTAATAATTTTTTATACGCACGCTGGGCTTGGTTAGAAAATCCTAACCCATAAAGCTCCTCAGCCAATGAATAAATCGTATCATCATCATCATAACGCAAAGCAGAGGCAAAAGATTTCTTTGCCGCCTCTAATTGTCCACTTGATAATTCATCAAGCATTCGTTCTGCAAAACTTGCCATAGCAGCATCCTTTCTTAAAAATTAATGTTTGTTTGCTTGAGCCTTTTTCTTTGCTTGTGCAAGCAAAGCCTGTCGTGCTGATTTCTTTTGATCAGCCGTTACCTGACCCTTTTTTGCCGCACCACGAGCAAAATCATTTGATTTAATTGTTCCTTTTCCCATAATGTCATGTTCTTTCTATTTCAGTGACTCATTTTTAAGTGAGACCACATTCGCTACCGTGGCTCCCTTAACAGATTTAGCCTTTAGATTAACCTGATCACCTGTTTGCATCAACAAAGCTGTTTGCTTCTGTGACGGATCCAAAGTATATAGTATATCATCATCGACCAGCTTAAAGACAACAACTTGCTTATTATCTAACGTTGCATTGGTATTCACTCGTTCAACCTTGCCGCTAGCCTTTTTGACTTTGGCTTTTGCATCACTAGCCGCTGCTGTTTGAGCACTACCGGCAAGTGCATTACGGTAAGCTGCCAGTGCATCTGATGCATTCGCACCTTCACCAATAATGTTTTGGTCAGCTCCCTTGATATAGGCATATTCACGGAAACGTTCATTATTATCCATCATTGAAATGACCCAAGTTGGTGTACCATCAACGTTCATAATCACAGGATTTGAACCATGCCACTTATTTTGGGGATGCAGCTGTTTGGCAACCTTCATTGCCCCTTCAGAATCCATAATACCTACATTTTTACCAGTGTAGAAGCGTAATTGACCCGTTCGCGTATCCACTAATGAATAACCCTTATCTGAATCGGCATTTGAATGTACCGTTGTAAAATCATCAAAATATGATAATGAGCCATTAACATTAAACATTGGTGTCACACCACTTTCAGACCCATTTTCAGTTGGCTTGATTTGATTTTTATGACGGAAGTTAAAGGCATATGGATTACCATAAGTTCGATTCATTAATGTCGCTGCCTCTGGTGAAACACCAACATCTACCCATTTTGGTAAGTCGCTCGTTTTATACACTTTTGTTTTTCCAGTATCTGCACTAGTAATTGATACGTGAATATTATCAAATAACAATTGACCAGCCCAGCGGACACGCAATAGTGTTTGTACCCAATAAGTTTTGCCATTATTATCAACTTCTAAAATCGGCTCACCTACTTGTTGATAACGTGGGTTTGCCATATAAATTTTACGAGCAATACTATGTGAAAACCAACTGGTTTCAGAATAAGCCATATCCTTCTTCACAAAATGGGCCGTGTCGTTAATATCGGTTGCTGATGTCACAAAGTAACCCGGTAATTCGCGATTCATAAACCATGATACAAAACCATTAAATTCTACCGGAGCCACATAGTAAGGCTTACCTTTAATATATTGTGCTGATAAATCACCCAATTCATACATTGATGAATCTGGTACTTGTGAAAATGCCTTTTTCATCATATTTTCGGCAGCTTGTGCTGACAGAGCAATTGGTTGATCATCCTTAGTCAAAGGGGCTTCTTTATGATGCTTTGCTTGTACAGAATGATACATTGGTCGTACAGTCAGTGCCTTTGAGACACCGGCAGATACAGATATACCAATAGCAATAAACGGAATAACAAATGGCCAGAAGTTTATCCCTTGTAAGCTAAAAGAACGTTTACCATTTACTACGCGTTCAACCAATACTGATGATGTGCCTGTAATAACCGCCCAAATACTAACCAATGTGGTTTCAAGCGCTACTGGGATCACTAATTGTGATAGTGTTGGTACCGGCATCCACCAATAAATAAAAATAACATTGATAATGGTGACAATACCAACTGCCAACCAGTCTAATTTGCTAAGTTTTAGTTTTTTTGCCCATAGAAATGTCGCAATTGCTGTAATTTCCAGAACTAAAAATGATGTAATCATGCATTTCTCCTCATAAAAAATAGATAACTTAATTGTACCATAACGTCAGGCTTTTTTAAGTTTCCCCTCGGTATGCTATGATGAGCACAACAAAGCATTCAGGGGGAATTATTTTATATGGTTATGGAAGACTACTTTAAGGACTTACGTCACAAAATTGGTCATGAAGAAATTATTATGCCCGGTGTGGCTGGTATTTTATTCGACGATACGCGTCAAAAAGTATTAATGGAACAACGCGGTGATGGCGAGGTTGGTTGGAGTCTCGTTGGTGGTATGCAAAATTTAGGCGAATCAGCTCCGACATCACTCATTCGTGAATTTAAGGAAGAAGCTGGCATTGACGTTAAGATTACTGCCTTGATTGGTGTCGATACCAATTTTCACCACACCTTTCAATCAGGTGACAAAGCCCAGATTCCAATGTTCCTGTTCGAAGTTGAAAAAACTGGTGGCAAGCTAATTGCTGATGGTGACGAAACACTATCAT
>JACYYK010004630.1_pt1 | contig 11901 bp, 1 predicted proteins | sample 8236871 | NCBI WGS metagenome assembly JACYYK01 (sample SAMN14103087, study PRJNA606662) | landfill metagenome | isolation source: landfill solid waste inoculated with endophyte fungus Paravalsa indica | place: India:New Delhi, Okhla landfill site | collected 2017-11-05 | reverse complement strand
GCACGACGTCGGCGCCGGCAAGACCCTTGTAATCATCGTCGGGTTGATGGAGCGCCGCCGCCGCGGGCTGGTCACCAAGCCGACGGTCGTCGTCCCCAATGACTCGATCGCCGAGCAGTTCGAACGGCAGTGGTTACAGGCCTACCCCAACGCCCGACTCCTCACCGCAGGCAGTGCCGAGTTGGCCGACGACAAGAAGAAGGGCCGCAACGGGCGCGCCGAGTTCGTCGCCCGTGTGGCCACCGGCGACTGGGACGCCGTGATCATCACCAAGGAAGCGTTCCAACGTATCCCGCTGCCCGAGGACGCCCAGGAAGACTTCCTGCGCGCCGAGCTCGACGCGCTCGAGGTCGAGAAGAGAAGCCACATCGACTCCCTCGGCCCATCGATGACCAAACGCCTGGAAAACGCGATGGAGTCAGCAGAGCAACGCCTCCAGAGTCGGCTGGCCGAGATCGAGCGGGACGTGCAGGGCATGACCCTGGCTGATGCCGGTGTGGACTACCTGGTGGTCGACGAGGCACAGAACTACAAGAACGGGATGGTCAACAGCGCCATCCCCGATCTCGCGATCGAGGGCGCACATCGCAGTATTGACCTGGACATGAAGCTGGCGTGGCTGCAGAAGCAGCACGGCAGTGCCCGGGTCGTCCTCGCCACCGCCACACCGTGGACCGGCAAGTTCTCCGAGGTCTACCTGTGGCTGCGGCGCCTGGGACACGACCTGCCCCGCTTCGATGCATGGGCCCGCACCTTCGTCACCAGCGCCTCCTACATGGAGATGACCCCCGGGGGCACGCTCAGACCGAAGACACGCACGCGCGGCACCATCAACGAGCCCGAACTGTGGCGGCAGATCCGGCTGACCAGCGACGTGAAGATGCAAGCCGATCTGCGGCTGCCCAGCCCACCGATGCGCGGCGGCGGAGTCGAAGTCGTCACCGTGCCCGCCTCACCCGAGGCGCGCGTTCTCACACTCGACTTGGCCCGGCGAGAGAAGAACCTCTCCGGTCCACCGGAGCCCGGCGAGGACAATCACCTGGTCATCGCCCACGACGGACAACTGGCTGCCACCGATTTGCGCACCGTCGGCTTGGAGACTGACACACCGCAGAAAGTTGACGTCCTGGCCGACGACATCCACCACGAGTGGAGCATGGCCCGCGACAACGTCTATCTGCGCGACGACGGCACCGAACACCCTGTACGGGGTGGGCTGATCTTAGTGTTTTGCGACGAGTCCACTCCCAGCAACAGCTGGAACTTCTACCACGAGTTACGGGCTCAACTCATCGCCCGTGGCATGGCTGAGGACACGATCCGGTTTATCCACGAGGCCAGCTCACCCCAACGCCGCGCGGACCTGCTCGCCGCATGCCGTGAAGGAGCGGTGGCGGTGTTGGTCGGCTCGACCGCCAAGATGGGTGCCGGTCTCAACGTGCAGGACCGTGCGCTCGGCGGCTACGAGATCACACCACCGTGGCGGCCGGACCTCAGCGTGCAAGCCATCGGTCGCGCTGGCCGCCAAGGCAACCAGAATCCCGAGTTCTTCTGGAAGCGCCTTGTTCTGGCCCCGTCGATGGACGCCAAGAAATGGGAGATCGCCAGCCAGAAGCACACCATGTTCGAGCCACTCTATTCCAGCGCCGAACCCGCTCGCAGCCGCGAGCTCGCCACAGACGATGAGCTTGGCCTCGCGGATGCGATGACCGCGGCCACCGGCGACCCCCGCTACCGGGAGAAAGCCGAACTGGACCGAGAACTGAAGACTCTCAAGCGACAACACTCTACGTATCTGCGCCGCCAGCAAGCGCTCAAACTCACCATCAGTAGAGCCGGCGAACGCATCCCCGAGCTCGAGGAGAAAGCCGACCGCCAAGACGTCGTCGCGCAGCGGCGCGTGGACACTCGCGGCGAGCAGTTCCGCATGAGGGTCCGCGCCACCACCTACACGAAACGAGCTGAGGCGGCAGAGGCGCTGTCGTCGCTTCTGGAAACCGCGATGCGCGCGGTCGATCGGTGGTCCTACGAACCCGAGGAAGTGACGATCGGTGAGATCGGCGGCTTCACGCTGGCGGCGCGGCTGCGTGCCTTGCCCCAACCGCAGATCCTGTTGCACTTCGCCGACGCCCCGGACAGCAGCACTGGCGTGTTCTTGGATCCCGACGAGTTGTCGACTGGGCGCGGCCTGATCACCCGGATCGAGAACCAACTCGACGCCCTCGCGACCGAGGGCGACCGAACGCGGGAACAGATCGAGGATGAACGGCACACTATCGCCGCCAGCCGCCAGGCACTCGAGCAGCCGTTCCCTCACGCCGCTCGTATGGAGGAGGTCACGCGCCGCCGCGCTGAGTTGATTAGCCAGCTCAGCGTAGGCGAGGACGAAGCGGTGGATCCGAACGAGGACCCCGACTCGCCCGAAGCGCGGGCCCGGGCAGAACGCCGCGAAGCCCGGGCGCGGGAGTGGCTCGAGCTGTATGACAACGCCCGCGACCACGCCCAACAACAGCGTGGCCTCAGCGACCGGGCAGCGCAAAGGTTCGCATCCTGGTACCAGACGATCGTCAGCCCTGTGGTCGCTGACCAAAGGCCTGCACTCCACACGGCATTGTCGGTGTGGACTGAGATCGGCTTCCCGGACTCTGGTGGCCGCAGCACGCTCCGCGCTCTAGGCGCGGCTGAGGTGGGCCCGGTTGGCGACGACATCACTGACCGCACGTCGCAGCACAGCACCGCAGCTGACGCGGTGCGTTCCGAGCCTCCCGTCGGCCGGGCCACCGTCGACACCGCACCGCAGCAGGAGGCCACGCCCTCAGCAGGCGAACCAGCTGCAACCACCGACGCGGCCGAGTCCCCAATCGCTGCGATCCTCGCCGCGGCTGGCGACCGCATCCAACTCCACCACATTGGGCCCACGCCCTCGCGTCATGACGCCACCAGCCCGCAAGTGGTGGCCTCGACGACACCACAGCCAGCTGATAACGCATCTGACCGCGACGCCGCCATCAAGGAGGCCGGCCAGGCCGCGCAAACCGCCGCCGCGCCTGCAGCACGGACCGAACCCGATGGCGCTGTGGCGGCCAGCGCCGCGTTGGCCGAAGCCGGGCTGACCGCCGAACAGACGCGGTGGCTGCACCGCCAGACGGTCGCACTCGCCCACACCGTGGACATTCGAATCGCGGAGCGCGCCGTCCCGGAGGCGGCACCAGGCTTCATTCGAGACCAACTCGATTTCGTCCTGGCCCACCACCGCAAAGGTTCAGGCCCTGTCGATTCGGTCGGGAGGGAGGTGGCGACCCGCTACGACAACGACCGCGCGTTCGCTGACCGTGTGCGTGGCTGGGCGATCCCCGCGGTGCGCACGCTGACTGCGCGCAATCTTGCCGCCGCCCCCGCGCAACTGGTGCGTGACCTGCTCAACGACCTGGATCTGCCGCACACCGATACCGACGTGGACTGGCTCACAGCCTGGATTACCGGACTGGTCCGTCATCCGCAGCTGCGGCAAGCCGCGCGAGTGAACGCCGAGGACCAGTTTGCCGAGGTAGTGCCAAATCACGTCTTTGAGGCGTTCGCCGACGCGATGGAAGGCCCTCACCCGCCACCGGATTCGGTCACCGCTGTGCTGATGGGCAAGGACACATTCGTGGCCCACCGGTGGTCCGATCTCGTCCGGAGCGTGGTGTTCGATGCCGTCCATGACCGCAGCGCATCAACCCCCTCAGTGGACGAGGATTCACCCTCGGCGCGAACACCTGCCGAGCCGACTCGCGAAGCTGAGGTCGCGGACTTACCCGCTGAGTCGCCGGACCAGGTACCGCAGGAGGAGACCACAGCGCTGCCACCCGACCCGGTGACGGTGCTGCGGCGTTTCCGCGCACTCGCCGACGAGCACGCCTTGCAGACGAGCGTGGTGCGGGTGGCCGAGGCGGTGTTCATCACCGTGCACGAGGCACCGACACCGCATCAACCCATGCTGTGCTGGCGGGCCGGCGACGTGAAGGCCGCTGACGGTGTCGGACAGCCAATGCCGCTGGAGGTCGTCGAGGACTATCTCCGGCGGTACCGACCCACCGTCGATTCAGCATGGTTCACCCTCGACACCTCGGTCCGCCACTGGGCTCGACGCGTGGCGCAGCTGGTGCCCCACATAGTGCCTGGCGCCCGCGACGACCAGGAGAAGCTTGCCGAACTCGTCCGTCAAGCCGTGCAGCATGCGACCAGCGATGGACGGCACGCAGAGGACGTGCTTCGCCGGGCCGAGAACGCGATTACGCCTCTGCGGTTGGCGCTGTCACGCGAGGCCCAAGTGGTGCGCGCAATCCATGACCTCGCGAGGGGATATGCGTGGGCCGGGGACGTGGGTCGTTACCTCACCGATCCCGCTCACCTGGATGGCACCAGGCAGGAGTGGGACTGGATCAACCGCTACGCGCGCGAACATCCCGAGGTGCTCTCCGGTGCTCCGGACTTGGGCGGAATCCGAGAGCGTGACGCCGAAGAGACAGCCGAGCGCGACAAGGCCGCCACCGCACTGGTCAAGCAGGCGAGCGCGGCGTTCCGTGAGGGGGACTTCGAGCGGGCACTCGAGCTTATCGACCTAGCCGAACTGCTCTATCCCGAAGGCCTTTCCCGCTGGGACCACGCTCGTAATCGGGTCATGGCCAAGGCCGAACGAGCTGAGGATTCATTGTCGGAGGCCCCGTCAGCCGCGACGCCACCCTCCGACGAACAGGCTCCCGCCGCGGCCCTTGTCTCTGTGGCGTCGGCAACTGAGGCCACAGAGGCAGCCGCTGCGCCAGCGGTTTCCGCCGCCGATCCGGAGGCAGCGGACGAGTCGATGTTGTCGGTGCTGCCCGCTGACGTGCAGGTGGCGCTGTATGCGCGGATCAACGATGAGGCCGCACGCTGGTTCGAGGATCAGTTGGATGCCTCGGCTGAGGCGCAGCGCTACCTGCAGCGTAGGCTCGGCGGGCAGGACAAGGTGGACCGTGTCCGGCGAGCTGTCAGCTCCACCGGTGGATTGTGCATTGGCTTCGCGCCGGACAGCTGGACCGGCCTGGTGGAGCACCTTCGCCAGCGGGGCTACAAGGACCAAGACCTGGTCGACGCTGGGGTGGCGACGGTGTCGAGTCGGGGAACGCTCATCGACCGGTTCCGCGGCCGCATCATGTTCGGCATCCGCAACGATCAGGGGCTGCTCGCTGGGTTCACCGGTCGTGCGCTGTCGGCCTCGGTCTCGGCCAAGTACCTCAATTCCCCGGCGTCGGTGTTGTTCGACAAGAGCAGGGTGCTGTTCGGGCTGCACGAACAAGGCGATCTCGCCCGTTTCGCTCAGGCTGTCGTGGTGGTGGAGGGCCCGTTCGACGTCGCCGCGAACATCGCCAACACCCCGCAGCACCGCCCGATCGTCGTGTTCGCAACCTGCGGCACTGCTTTGACCAGCAGTCATTTGGATGCGATCGACGCGCTGGTGCCACGTGATCGGCGTCGCGTGCTCGCCTTCGACTCGGATGCCGGCGGCCGCCGTGCCATGGTCGACCGGGCTACCGAGGCGTTGGGACGCTATGACGACCTGGGCATCACCACCCTGCCCGATGGTCTTGACCCGGCTGAGTACGCACTAGGTGTGAGCCCGGAGGACAACGCGGCCGCCTACCTGACCCCGCCTTACACACGGCCCGCGCTGGAGGTGCTGGTCGAAGCCCGGCTCGAACGGTGGGGGGATCGACTGCAGTGGGTCGACGGGCAAGTCTCCGCCGCCCGCGACGTCGCCACACTGCTCGCTGCGGCCTCCCCTGACCGGGTCAGCGATATGGCGGCCAGCTTGGCTGACCGGCTGCAGGTGGATGTCACCTACCTGGCCGAGTTCATCGCCGAGGCCCGCCACGTACAAAATCTTCCACCCGACCGGCCGCTGCCCCGCCTCGACCACGGCGACACTATGGCTGCTCCTGCCGCGAGTACCGCGATCGCCGAAGTCCCAGCAGCGGAGGCCACGCCGGGAGACGTTCGCGTGGACCAGTCCAGCAGTGAGGAGGCCGGCCAAGCCAACGTCACCAGGGAACCGCTTGACGGCAATGACCAGAGCGCTGAGGTCAGTCCCGTCACCACATCTGGCGAGCACGCCAAGGTGGAAGCGGCTTTGACTGTCCTCTCCGACCTCCACACCGAGCTCGCAAGTGTCTGGTGGAGAAAACCAACCCTGCCGGAGCAACTTCCCCCGGTTTTCAGCGATGCTCCCATCACAGCGGCCCAGGAGCTGGCCGATTTGGCCGCCCACGTCAAGCAACTCGACGACGGCCCTCAGCGCAGCCAAGCGCGTGCCGCGCTGGTCAGCGCCCTCCGCTGGCATCGCACCTCCCTGGCCTTCGACCTGAACCCCCACGGCTCCACCGCCCGCTGGGGGCGGGGCTCGGACATGCGGGACCATCCTGCCGAGGAATTGATGGCTCAAGCCGCGCGCTCAGCGCGAGACCATCAGGTCTCCGACGTGCGCTGGCGCGGTCTGGAGGTCAGTTTTCGATTCGAGACCCGCCCCCGCCGGTTGACCGCGTGGCTCTGGCCGCAAGGTGCGCCTTATAAGCCTGTGGGCGAGGCTGTCCTCATCAAGGCGCCGGACGACTGCTTGGCCGTGCCGATTCAGCCAGCATGGCTTACCGAGAGCCCACACGAGATATTCGCAGCGATCACTGCCGCAGCAGCAACACTCGGCGAGCGTGCCCAAGTGGCGCGCGCGAAGGTGACCGCGATCCTGAACCGCGAGCACGGTGAGGTCGACTCCCGCGAGCCCGCGCCACAGCAGGAGACGGGTTTGGTGATTGAGCACGGCCGTCCCGGCACGGTCGTGCGTGGCACCGACGAGAGCGACCTGGAACTGCGCAAGATGCTGCACGACTGCGACTTCACGTGGTCCAAACGGCAAGAATTCTGGTATCTGCCGCGCAACTGGAAGTTCGACACCCGGAACTGGAAAGTGGCGAGGTTGCGCCGTCTCCTCGACGAGGCCGGGCGCACCTATGCCACGCAGGAGGCCGAAAATCAGGTGGAGGTCGGGCCTGTCCCGGCTCCGCCCGCTGACGTGCAGCCCTTCGCCTCGCTCCCGGATCTCAAGGTTGCTCAGCGGGGCGTCAACATCGCATTCGGTCAAGCATCGGACACCCCAGCGGGCCGGGACTTGATCGCCTCCCACAGCGCGAGCCGTCCGGAAGGTCGCGCGCTGCGGGAGGCGATGACTGAGGTGTGGCGGTATACGGGTGACGAGCCTGCTGGGGTGCTTGAGCGCTACCAGCGGGTGTATGAGGCCGCCTACATCCTGCACGCCACGCTGACCGCAGAACGCAAACGCGCACCGAAACTGATGCAGTGGCTGGATGAGCTGGTACGGCGTTCCCAGCTGTTCGTCGCCCGCCTTGCCGCCACCGACCGGCAGCACAGCACCACAGACGCTGCTCCAACCGTCGCCGCAGCACACGACGAGTCCCCACCGCACGAGCCCGCCTCTGGGCAGGAGATGGTGGAGACCACAGACCACGATCGTGCCTCGTCCGAGGACGTTGCCGTAGCTGCAGTTGAGACTGGCCTCGACCACGGCGGCGCTGCTGCGACACCAGGCCCTGTCCCGTCGACAGCCGAGACACCCACGTCGACATCGCACGACGAAAACGAGCAAGCCCCGCCGACCACCCCGCAGCCGGAACTGAGCGCGGCAACCCCTGCGGATGTGTCCGCTTCGGTTGAGGAGCGGTTGGCGGAGGTGACAGACCGCAAACGCTTGCTCGCCTATGTGCTGGGAGACCAAGAGCAGGACGCCGTGTTGCGGGAGATGGCGTCCCTGGCGCTCTCCCGCCGCTTTCGGAACGGGGTGCACCCGCTGGAGGCCTTGCGCAGGCTGCAAGAGACCAACAGCGAGGTCGCGCGGCGGGTCTGGGCAGCGAGGATTGGGCTACCTGCCCAGCGGGGCGCCAGCTTCGACTTCGCTCGTGCCCGCCAAGCGTTGTCCCGCCTGGCGGCAGGCGATTCGACATTCCCGTTGAACATGATGGGCCGCTATGTCGAGCTGGTCGTCGACGAACCGCAACCAGCCGAAGCCGGTGGTTGGATCCCGGTTTCCCGGCCGGAGTCGGTGCGGGGTGTGGTGGTGGAGATCAACCCGGCCCCGGGCTCGACACGCAGTGTGGAGGTGGTCATTGACCGCGACGTGCCCGCTGTCAATGGAACGCCGAGGGCTGTGGACACGGTTGAGATCGACGCAAAGATGCTGGTGCTTGATCCGGCGAGCCGCCCCTCAGCGGAAGACCGTGCGGCTGCGGCCGCTGCCCGGGAACCGCAAATCCGTGCCTACGAGGACGCACTCGGCGTGCCCTCACCGGGGTCCGCGACACGGGAAGCCGAGGAAGAGGACCCCAGCCACGACAGCGACACCGCGGCGATGTCCGCAGAGGTTGCTGGTGAGCAGGGACAGCTTCTGGACACCGCAGAATCTGCCCGGCCGGCGCGACGCCGTCGGTCGCGGCACAACTGGCAACCGGCCGTGCTGGGTACCGCGGGAATCGAGGCGTGGCAGGCGTTGCGGCACGCCTTGCCTGCCGGTGGTGAACCCCCACCAGCCGGGCTGATTCTGCCACGTCCCATCGACACCGAGTTCAAGGTGGCTCGGCGCTACCGGCGGCTGTATGACGGTGCTGGCTGGCCACCACCAGGACACTCCACCGAACCTCCCGGTCCGCTGACCCACGCCGATATCGCGCTCGCACTGCTACGAGCAACGTCGACGTGGGCGCCTGGATTCTTGGGACTCGTGCAACAGGGGCTTGACAAACCCATTTCGGATTCGCCGTTCCGGCACAGCATCATCGTGCGGAGCCACAACGAACCCGACTCTGGTGAGACCGAACGTGTGATCGCCTGGAAAACCTTTGGGGGGCGTGAACAGCTCGGCCGCAAGAACGGTCACCTCGAAGTAGAGGTCGGTCATCTCCGGGCCGGTGCAGTCGAGTTCGAGGAACTGGGCAGGTGGTTGCGGCCGGCGCTGACTCCCCAACACGAGCAGTTCTTCTCCAGCATCGACCCGCACTGGCGCCGGTTCGCCGAACACGACGGTGCCTACCTGTCCAGCGAGGAGAAAGTCGCTCGCCGCGAACTACAAGAGGTCATCGAGACCGTCGTCGCGGAGACGCTCACCAATGCACTGAACAAACACGTGCGCACAGTCCACGACGATCAGCCCGCGTTCCTCACGGCAGCCCTGGACCGCGCGATCAGGATCATGGAAACCGGCGACCCAGCCGGTACAACCCATTTGCTCGAGACCATCGCCGTCAAGCCTGAGCCGGAGCACCCTCTCTCAGACCCCGTCGAGGACAGCACCGCAGCCGCGGTGACCGAACGCCAGGCAGAGCTTGCGGAGTCGTCGCCCCACGCTGACGACGACTCCGCAAGCGAGGATCGCGCACCGCAGGCAACGCCAGCGCAACCCGCCGCTGAAGACCCGACCACAGACCGCGCTGATGACACGACCTCTGCCGAACCGACGACAGGCGCACAGCCGGGTTCGTGGGTGCAGCGCATCAGTATCGAGGTGACGGGCTCGACAGCTCTGGTGACTGGCACCGACCGCGAGGATCCCGCAGCCCTGCGTGAAGCGTTGAAGAAGAACGGGTTTTGGTGGACCCCACAGGAAGGCAAGGTGTGGAAGTACAGACCCGAGATTGCGCGGGTGAGCCGCGATACGGCGGTGCAAGCCATACGCAACGCGCTGGCCGAGCTGGACGCCCACGAGAAGCCTGAGAAGAGCACCGCGTCACCAGGGCCGAACTATCCGCCGACTCCGCAGCAGCAGGCGATCATCGACGCCTGCCTGCAAGGCAAAGATGTGGCGGTGCGGGCGCTGGCCGGCACCGGAAAGACCTCGACCATGCGGATGGTCGCCGACCGCATGCCGCACAAGAAGATCACCTACATCGCGTTCAACCGCTCTATCGCTGACGAAGCCCAGGAAGCCTTCGGCCGCAACGTGCGCGCGGACACCATGCACGCGTTCGCCAGGCAAGCCCTCCGAGGGGTGCCGGAGTACCGCCGCAAACTGGGGTCTGTCGCGCGTCGGGATGGATTCCCTGAACAAGTGGCGCGTGCTCTCGGGCTCGATCCCGAGGAGCCGGTGCGCTACGGGCCCAAGACGGCTCCACAAGAGGTGGATACCCCGAGGTTGGTGCAGCTCGCGCAGGGCGCTGTCAAACGTTTCCGGGAAAGCGCCGACCGTGAACTCGGGCAGCGGCACCTCGGCAAACCCGGAGAAGACCGAGCGCTGAATGCGCTCGTGCTCGACTACGCCAAGCGGATCTGGGAGGACAAGGCAGATCCGCAAGGCGTGTTGCCCTTCACCCACGACGACTACCTCAAGCTGTGGGCGCTGACCTCGCCCACGATCCCCGGGGACGTGGTCATTTTCGACGAGGCCCAGGACGTCAACGAGCTACAGGCCACACTCGTCCAAGCCCAAGACGCGCAGGTCATCGTTGTCGGCGACTCCTACCAATCCATCTACGGATTCCGGGGAGCGCGGGACTACCTGCGTAACTGGCCTGCCGAGGTGGTGTTGCCGCTGACCAAATCGTGGCGTTTCGGCCCTGCGGTCGCCGACACGGGCAACCTGTTCCTCCGGCTGCTGAAATCGCCGCTTCAGCTGGAAGGCAACGCGGCACTGGACACTCGCCTGGCGCCCGTACCCGAACCGGATGCGGTGTTGTGCCGCACGAACACCGGCGCCGTCGCGGCAGTGTTCACCGGCCTGGAAGAGGGCAAACGAGTCGCACTAGTCGGTGGCGGTGATGAGATCACCAAGCTGGCGAAGGCAGCGAAAAACCTCCAGCGCGGATGGAGCACCAGACACGAAGACCTGCGCATGTTCGAGTCGTGGCGACAGGTACAGGACTACGTCAACGACAACGACGACGCGCAATCTCTGCGCACCGTGGTCCGGTTGATCGACAAGCACACCCCGGACGGGTTGATCGACATGGCCGACCAGCTCGTCGACGAAACCATCACCGACCCTGAGCTCGCGGCCGAACTCGTCGTGTCCACCGCACACAAGGCCTAAGGGAGATCAAAGCCCAGGCCGGTTCCCGGGAGCTGGTCGTGATCGCCATGGTGCCCAAGACCACCGCGTTGGCGATCGGTTGGCAGCTTTCCCAGATGAAGAAGTGCCCGTTCTTCCACAGCACCCATCTGATGGCTCACGACCCCAACACCAAGGCGTACGTCCCCATGCGGGTGCGGGAATCGCAGCCGACCACACCACCGACCGAACCGCTCACGGCGCTTCCGCCCAGCGGGAAGGCCGCGGGGAACGGGCATGACACGGAGGCCGCCGGTGCCGGCGACGGTCCGACTGACTCTTGACCTCGCCGGACGGCCACGGATCTACCCGGCGAGGCTGCACGGCGCGGCGTGCGCGTTGCTGGAAACCACCCGCGATGATCATCGCCGGCAGCACAAGCCGTTCGCGGTCGGCCCGCTGTACGACGTCGGCGGCCACACCCGTTGGCGGCTCGGCTGGCTCACCGACCACGACCCTCCACCTCTTCCGCGACTGGTCCGGTTCGGCGACACTCCGTGTCCGGTGTTGGACGTGCGCGTGGAGCAGACCAGCTACGCCGAACTCGCCCGCTCGGAACCTGCTCGTCACGCGCAACTGCGCATGACGAGCCCGCTGTATTTCTCTCGCAGCGGTCGCGACCACCCACTGCCGGATCCGGTGCTCATCGTGCGCAGCGCCGCCCAGCGATGGAACGCCCATGCGCCCGAAATGTTCACCATCGCCGACAAGCAAATCCGAGCGGTGACCGGCACGGTGTTCCTGCACGACATGGAAGGCGAGACGGTACGCACCCCGGT